>Ga0172377_10006160_pt1 | contig 12348 bp, 8 predicted proteins | sample Pumphouse3metaG_FD_119749 | JGI IMG/M metagenome (GOLD analysis project Ga0172377, IMG submission 119749) | Leachate microbial communities from a municipal landfill in Southern Ontario, Canada - Pumphouse #3 metaG | ecosystem: Engineered > Solid waste > Landfill > Unclassified | place: Canada... | reverse complement strand
GGATCGCCTTCATCGGCGTTACATACGACGTATTTTTGATCAGATTGACTTTTGGAGGCTATTTCCCATTTGAGTCCGGTGGGGAAGCCGGCCCCTCCGCGTCCCCGAAGGCCGGATTGTTTTAAAATGTTTATGCATTCCTGCGGGCTTAATTCTTTTAACACTTTACCCAGAGCCTGATAGGCATCCCGGGCAATGGATTCCGCTATGTTCTCCGGATCGAGCATACCGCAGTTACGCAAGGCAATGCGCAGCTGCCCCTGCTGTGTGATTTGTTTTTCCATCGTATTATGCTTAATCGATTGTGCTGTAATTCCGGGGAATTACTCCCTCTGTTAATTCTCCTTTTTTTATGTACTTTTCAATAATTTCATCAGCCTTAATGCGATCTACATAGCCAAAGATTACGGCTTCCCTGCCGGGCAATTTAACTTCTATGGTAGGTTCGGCATAACAATAACCCATACAGCCTGTTTGAGTAACGACAGATGGAATGTTGCGTTTGCTGAGTTCTGCAGTCAGAAAATCTTTGATACTTCGGGCGCCGGAGGCAATACCACAGGTTGCCATGGCAACCTTGATCTGCACCTTTCTGTCGGGATTATCTGGGTCATCCAGCAGTGATAAAGCAGATTTCAGTTCATCCCTTTTGTTTTTGAGTTCATCAAGTGATTTGATTCGTGTCATGAAAAATAAGCTTAATGTGGTGTCAGAATGATTAGCCTTCAGAATGGAATTTAGTCTAAAAGCTTATTATCGCGTTGTGTTGTAAATACGGTGTAAAGATATACAAGATTATTCTATTTAAAGAATTTTTTCTTTAATAAATCTGCAAAAATTTTACTGCTGATTTTGGAGAAAAGAGTTCAACGAAATGACATAAAAAAAGACTCTTACGTACAAACAGAAGAGCCGTTTTAATGAAACTTTGATCTAAAAAAAAACCACAATATGCTATTGTGGTTTTTAAGTCGGGGTAACAAGATTCGAACTTGTGACCCCCTGCTCCCAAAGCAGGTGCGCTAACCGGACTGCGCTACACCCCGAATATTTCCGGCTGCAAATATAGTATTTTTTTTCTTACTTCAGCCTAAAATCAATCAAAATAGCTGGAGCCGTCAAAGCAGTGTGTGCACAAGCTTTCTTTGGGCAGGCCTATGGCTTTTACCATATTTTCGAGCGAGTTGAATTTTAAGGAAGTAATGTCAAATTGACTGCGAATGTGCTCCACTAATTCTTCGTATTTGGCAGAACCTGTTCTGGCATATTCCGGCAGATCTTTGTCGTGAGCACCTTCAAGTTCCTGTATCACCCGGCGGGTAATTAGTTCCAGGTCGGATTTGGTGGCTGTGAAACGCAAAAAAGGGCAGGTGTAAATGAGTGGTGGACAACTGATGCGTATATGTACTTCTTTGGCTCCGTATTTGTATAATTCGCTCACGTTGTCAGAAAGTTGTGTGCCACGCACTATGGAATCGTCGCAAAAAATCACCCTTTTACCGCTCAGCAGGCTGCGGTTGGGGATCAGTTTCATTTTGGCTACGAGTTTGCGAACACTGGGATCACTGGGAGTAAAACTTCTTGGCCAGGTGGGCGTATATTTAACTATAGCCCGTCGATAGGGAACGCCTTTGCCCTCGGCGTAACCCAGGCCTAAACCTACGCCTGAGTCCGGAATACCTGAGATGAAATCAACTTCTGAGTCGTCGTTTTTACCCATCATTAAACCACATCTGTAACGGGCTGAATCAACGTTTACATTTTCATAGTCTGATACAGGATACCCGAAATAGACCCATAAAAAAGAGCATACTTGTTTGCGTTTGTTGGGTTCACGCAATTGTTGCATAAAATTAGACCGGAGCAGCACTACTTCTCCGGCACCCAGGCAGTAGTCTGTTTCAAAATCAAGGTTGGGAAAAGCACAGGGCTCGCTGGAGGCAGCGTAGGACCCTTCTTTTTTGCCAATGACAATGGGGGTACGTCCGAATTTATCCCTCGCAACAATAATTCCCTCCTCGGTAAGAATGAGCATAGAACAGGAACCCTTCACTTTTTTGAAGACCAATTCTATTCCTTCCAGAAAAGTATTGCCTTCGGTAATTAACAGGGCGATCAGTTCTGTTTGGTTGGTTTGTCCGGAGCTTAGCTCGGCAAAATGTCTGCCGGCGTCGAGCAATTCCTTTTCGAGTTCTTTGATATTGTTAACACAGGCCACCGTCACTATGGCAAATTTTCCCAAATGAGAATTGATAACAATGGGTTGGGGGTCGGTATCACTGATGACACCTATACCTGAGTTTCCAAAAAAAGAGGATAGCTCGGGTTCGAATTTAGAGCGAAAATAGGCATTTTCTAAATTGTGTATTGCTCTGTAAAACTTGCCGTTTGATAAAGTGGCCATGCCTCCCCGGCGTGTTCCCAGGTGTGAGTTGTAGTCAATGCCGTAATAAAGGTCTCTGATACAACTAGAATTGGAGATGGTTCCAAAAAAGCCTCCCATATAGCGATAATAGTAAATTAAATATATTCTTGCCAGCTTTTAATTTGGATGTCTTTGATAGTCAAGGTGCAGAAGGCCTCAATAAAGGCAGCTGCCAACCTGGCATTGGTAATCAGCGGAATGTTGTGATCTGTTGCAGCCCGGCGAATTTTGTAGCCGTTAGTAAGCTCTCTTTTAGTCAGATTTTTGGGGATATTGATAATCAGATCAAAAGCGCGTGCTGAAATCATGTTCAGGATTTGCCTTTTATCCTGGCTTTCGTCTGGCCAGTGTACCAATTCGGCTTTGACACCGTGTTCTTTCAAAAATTGCTGGGTTCCCCCGGTGGCATAAATAGGATAACCATACTCCTGTAACATGATGCAGGCGTCCAGCAAATCAACCTTTGATTTGGTTCCTCCCGAAGAGACCATTATTCCCTTTTTCTTGTCGGGAATATGAAAACCCGTGGCAATCATGGCGTTCAGCAAGGCTTCACTAAAATCGTCGCCCAGGCAGCCTACTTCTCCGGTAGAGGACATATCTACACCCAGGACAGGATCGGCTTTGTGCAAACGAGAGAAAGAAAATTGAGAAGCTTTAACTCCTATCCAGTCAATATCAAAGGCGTTTTTGTCGGCATTTTCGTAGGGGGCATCCAGCATGATGCGGGTAGCTGTGTCAATAAAATTACGCTTAAGCACTTTGGACACAAAGGGGAAGCTTCTGGAAGCCCTCAGATTGCATTCAATAACCTTGACTTCGTTGTTTTTGGCCAAAAATTGAATATTAAAAGGTCCACTGATATTGAGCTCTTTAGCTATGCAGCGGCTTATTTTCTTGATGCGCCTGGCTGTGGCAAAATAGATTTTCTGTGCCGGGAAAACCAGGGTGGCATCTCCCGAGTGTACGCCGGCAAATTCCACATGTTCGGAGATAGCGTATTCTACCACATTGCCGTTGTGAGCGACGGCGTCAAATTCCACTTCTTTGGTGTTTTGTAAAAATTGAGAAACCACCACAGGAAACTCTTTAGACACTTTGGCTGCCATAGTCAGGAAGCTTTCCAGATCTTCTTCGTCGTAACAGACGTTCATGGCTGCGCCGGATAGCACATAGGACGGACGAACCAAGACGGGATATCCAACCTTCTCGGTAAATTCTTTGATATCTCCCAGATTTGTCAGTTCTTTCCAGGCAGGTTGATCGATTCCTAATTGATCGAGCATACTCGAGAATTTGTGCCGGTTTTCGGCCCGGTCAATAGAAACCGGTGAGGTGCCCAAAATAGGCACTTGCTGGCGATGAAGTTTCATAGCCAGGTTGTTGGGTATCTGGCCCCCGACAGAAACGATTACACCTTTGGGTTGCTCCAGATCTATAACATCCATCACACGCTCAAAACTCAATTCGTCAAAATACAGCCTGTCGCACATATCGTAATCGGTTGATACGGTTTCCGGATTGTAATTGATCATGATTGATTTATAGCCCAGGCCGTGAGCTGTTTGTATGGCATTTACCGAACACCAGTCGAATTCAACTGAACTGCCGATGCGATATGCTCCTGAGCCAAGAACCACCACAGATTTTTCGTTGACATAATAAGGAATGTCATGCTCTGAGCCTTCGTAAGTGAGATAAAGATAATTGGTCAATTCGGGATGCTCCGAAGCCACTGTGTTAATGCGTTTCACCATAGGTAAAACACCCAGTTGTTTGCGCCGGTTGCGTACACGGATATTTTCTTTCTCCATGTTGCCTTTGGGATTTTCGACAAAGCGGGCAATCTGAAAATCAGAAAAGCCCAGGCGTTTAGCTTCGAGCAAAATATCTTCGGACAGGTCTTCTATGTCCTTGTATTGTTTCAATACCAGGGTGTAATCGTAGATGTTCTTGAGTTTATTGACAAACCAGGGATCTATTTTGGTCAACTCACAAATACGCTCCACAGTATAGCCTTTTTCCAAGGCGTCGGCAATGGCAAAAATGCGTAAATCGGTAGGGCGGGAGAGCTCCTGGTCGAGATCGTCAAATACAGCGCCGTCGTTTCCTACAAAACCGTGCATTCCCTGGCCGATCATACGCAGGCCTTTTTGAATTATTTCTTCAAAAGATTTTCCTATGGACATTATTTCGCCCACGGATTTCATGGAGGAACCTATTTCGCGCGAAACGCCGGCAAATTTGGTTAAGTCCCAGCGGGGTATTTTGCAAATGATGTAGTCGAGTTGCGGAGCTAAATAGGCAGAATTGCTGGTTCCCATTTTGCCAATCTGATCCAGGGTGTAGCCCAAAGCCAGTTTGGCAGCTACAAAGGCAAGAGGATAGCCGGTGGCTTTGGAGGCCAGTGCCGAGGAGCGACTCAGTCGGGCGTTCACCTCAATAATACGGTAATCATCGGTTTCCGAATTAAAGGCATATTGAATATTGCATTCACCTACTATGCCCAAATGCCGGACGCATTGTTTGGAGAGTTCTATCAGCATATTGAGCTCAACATCGTCCAGGGAGCAGGTAGGGGCTACCACGATGGATTCTCCGGTGTGAATACCCAGGGGATCCACGTTCTCCATATTGGCAACGGTAAAACAATGGTCGTTTTTGTCCCGGATTACCTCGAATTCTATTTCTTTCCAGCCTTTGAGTGATTCTTCTATCAGAATCTGTTTAGAGAACGAGAAGGCATTTTGGGCCAGGTTTATAAATTCTTCCTGATTTGTGCAAATGCCGCTGCCTTGACCTCCCAGGGCATAGGCCGAGCGGATCATAACCGGATAGCCTATTTTATCGGCTGCCTTCAGGGCTGCCTCCATTGTTTCTACAGCTTGGCTTACCGGAGTTTTCAGCTCAATTTCGTTTAATTTTTTAACGAACAGATCCCGGTCTTCGGTGTACATGATGGCTTCTACCGAAGTGCCAAGTACTTTCACCTTGTATTTTTCGAGTACTCCCGAAAGATAGAGTTCCGTACCGCAATTCAGGGCTGTCTGTCCACCAAATGCTAACAAGATGCCATCGGGGCGTTCTTTTTCAATAATTTTTTCTACAAAGTAAGGAGTTACCGGCAGAAAATAAACGCTATCAGCAATGCCTTCAGAGGTTTGAATGGTTGCAATGTTGGGGTTAACCAGAACGGAACGAATGCCTTCTTCGCGCAAAGCTTTGAGGGCTTGCGAGCCTGAGTAATCAAATTCGCCTGCCTGTCCGATTTTTAAAGCGCCGGATCCCAACACGAGCACTTTATTAAGATCTTGATTCATAGGGTTATAAAAAGATGTAAGTAGTCTATTCTATGTGAGTGCAAAGGAAACACAAATTTTGTAGATCTCAAAAGGCTCAATAGGTTAAAGAATAAAATTTATACGCAGTTTATTTATAATATCATCGGAAAATGTACCTTTGCAGTCTTAAACAAAGAAGTTTATGTTCAGAACACATACTTGCGGAGAACTCCGTATTCATGATGTAAATAAAAAGGTTTGTCTGGCCGGTTGGGTGCAACGTATACGCAAAATGGGTGCCATGACTTTTGTGGATCTTCGTGACCGTTATGGTCTGACTCAATTGATAGTGGATCAGGAAGCCGATGCTGCTTGCATCGAATTGGTAAATAAAATGGGCAGGGAGTGGGTGATTCAAGTACGAGGCCTGGTCAGGGAACGTTCCGGTAAGAATCCCCAAATGGCCACCGGTGACATTGAAATCAAGCTGGACGAAATCAAGGTGCTGAATGCATCAGCTACGCCTCCTTTTACCATCGAAGAGCAATCCGACGGGGGAGACGAACTCAGAATGACTTATCGCTACCTGGATCTGAGGCGTCCTCCTTTGAGCAGAAATATGCAATTGAGGCATAAAATGGCTATGGCCACCCGAAACTATCTGGATCATCAGGGCTTCCTCGAAATCGAAACCCCTGTACTGATTAACTCTACTCCAGAAGGAGCCAGAGATTTTGTGGTGCCTTCCAGGATGAATCCCGGTGAGTTTTATGCCTTACCCCAATCGCCTCAAATGTTTAAGCAATTGTTGATGGTGTCGGGCTACGATCGCTATTTTCAACTGGTAAAATGTTTCAGGGACGAAGACTTGAGAGCCGATCGTCAACCCGAGTTTACCCAGATAGACTGTGAAATGTCTTTTATTGAACAAGAAGACATATTGAACACTTTCGAAGGATTGATCCGTTATTTGTTCAAAGAAATCAAAGGCATCGAATTCAAAGAAGCCTTCAGGCGGATGAGCTGGGCCGATGCCATGCGTTATTACGGTAGTGATAAACCCGATCTGCGCTTTGGCATGCCTTTGGTTGAAATTAAAGATATTAGTTCCGGACGTGGCTTCAATGTTTTTGATCAGGCTGAATACGTTGGTGCTGTTTGTGCTCCCGCTTCTGCTACTTATACCCGTAAACAACTCGACGAGCTGACAGAATACGTCAAGCGGCCTCAGATTGGAGCCAAAGGCATGGTTTATGTGCGTTGCGAGGCCGATGGCAGCTTTAAATCTTCGGTTGATAAATTTTATACCCAGGACGACCTGAAAGCCTGGGCAGAAGCCTGCAAAGCCCGCCCGGGAGATTTAATACTGATTTTGTCAGGGGCCAAACAAGCTACAAGAAAAGCCCTGAGCGAATTGCGCCTGGAAATGGGCCGGCGTCTGGGCTTATGCGATAAAAACACCTTTGCTCCCTTGTGGGTGATTGATTTTCCCATGTTTGAATGGGACGAAGAAACAGCCCGCTATTATGCCATGCACCATCCGTTTACTTCGCCTAAACCCGAAGATATTCCACTGCTGGACAAAGATCCTTCTCTGGTCAGGGCTAATGCTTACGACATGGTAATTAACGGAGTGGAATTGGGAGGAGGTTCCATTCGTATACACGACAGCCAATTACAGGCTAAAATATTTGAGATATTAGGTTTTAGCGAAGAAAAAGCGGCGCAACGTTTTGGTTTTCTGATGAACGCCTTCAAATACGGAGCACCTCCTCACGGTGGCATTGCTTTTGGTTTTGACCGTTGCGTCTCGATGTTTGCCGGCCTTGATTCAATCAGGGATTGCATTGCCTTCCCCAAAAACAACTCGGGCAGGGACGTAATGATAGATGCTCCTTCAACAATCGATCAGGAACAATTGGATGAACTGCAACTCAAAATAGTTGCTTCAAAAAATAAGGAATGAAAGTTCAGGATATTTGTAAATTGATTGAAGATTTTGCTCCTCTCAATCTCCAGGAGGACTACGATAACGCCGGTTTGATACTGGGCGATCCGACTGCTCAGGTCAAAGCAGTATTGGTTTGTCTGGATGTGTCTGAAGCTGTGTTAGACGAAGCCCTTGATACGGGATGCAACATGGTGGTTTCTCATCATCCCTTGATTTTTAAGGGAATCAAAAGCATTACAGGAAAAAATTCCATGGAGCGTTCTTTGATTAAAGCCATACAAAACAAGATGGCCATTTATGCCGGACATACCAACGTGGATGCTGTCATGGAAGGTGTGAACGCTAAGATTTGCGAAAAAATGAATCTGAGCTCGACTTCCATTTTAGTTCCCAGAGCCGACACACTCAATGCCGGAGCCGGTATGACAGGCTTTTTGGAGCAGGATCTGGACGAAAAAGATTTTTTGAAAAGAGTAAAACAAAAGTTTGGATGTAAAATGTTGAGACATTCAGCTTTGACAGGAAGAACAATAAAAAAAGTAGCAGTCTGCGGAGGTTCGGGCAGCGAATTTATAACCGCAGCCATAGCAGCAGGGGCAGATGCTTTTATCACAGCCGACATAAAGTATCATCAATTTGCCGAAGTGGATGACAAATTGTTATTAATCGATGCCGGTCATTATGAAACTGAGCAATTTACAAAAGACCTATTTGTAGAATTAATTTCAAAAAATATTGCTAACTTTGCCGTCCATTCATCCCAAAGGGAAAAGAATCCGGTTTATTATTGTTAAACAGCTAAATCACAAAATTTTATATAGATATGAGCGTGGATATTACAAAAGCTGAACCCAAAGAAATTTCTGTAGAAGAAAAGCTCAAAGCCTTGTACGCATTGCAGGTAGTGGCTTCCGAAATTGACAAGATAAAAATTCTTCGGGGCGAGCTCCCGTTGGAAGTACAGGATTTGGAGGATAACATTGCAGGTTTGGAAACCCGTATCGAGAATTTTAAGGCAGAAATAAAAGTTTGTACAGACAAGATTCTGGCCTGTAAGATCGATATAGAAAATTCAACGGCTTTGATCGAGAAGTACAAATCTCAGCAAGACAACGTTCGCAACAATCGTGAATACGATTTTCTAAGTAAGGAAATCGAATTTCAGGGTTTAGAAATGGAACATGCCGAAAAGAAGATCCGTGAAGCTCAATTCAGTGAAAAGTCCAAAAGCGAAGAATTACGTCTGGCCCAGGAAGAATTGGACGAAAGACGTAAAGACCTGGAAGTGAAGCAATCTGAATTGGAAGAAATTATTTCGGAAACCCGCTCCGAAGAAGAAACTCTCAGAGAAAAAGCCAAAGAGATTGAAAGCCGCATAGAACCAAGGTTGCTTCAAGCCTTCAAACGCATACGCAAAAATGCAAGAAATGGCCTGGCTGTGGTATATGTACAGCGTGATGCCTGCGGTGGTTGTTACAATAAAATTCCGCCTCAAAGGCAAATGGATATCAGGATGCGCAAAAAAGTGATTGTTTGCGAATACTGTGGCCGAATTATGGTCGATCCTGAACTGGCCGGAGTGGAAGCGCCGGCAGAACCGGTTACCAAGAAATAATTACGTTTTTCGGTCTTCGCTGTAATCAGGAATCTCTTCCAGGAATTCCACTTTATTATTTTCGTAATCCATCCTGCAGCAGTAATGATTCATTCCATTACTGACTGTTAGGTATTTGGCTTTCAAAACCCAATTATAGCGTACAATCTGATTGAATACTTCCTGATTGAGAATTACATCGGGGGCTTTGTATTCTACCAGCATAAAGACTTCCATTTGAGCATTGTAGACAATGGTGTCGCAACGTTTGCTCAGGCCCTCCAGGCGTATGCTGCATTCGTTGGCAATCCGGCCGGCAGGATAGTTTTTATGGGCAATCAGGTAATGACAAAAATGTTGCCGGACCCATTCTTCGGGGCTGAGCTGAACAAATTTTCGTCTGAAATCATCGAAGATAAATTTCTTGCCTTCTTTTTTACGCAATTTGTATTCGAAGCCGGGCAGGTTTAATATAAACATTTCGTATTTTTGGAATCAATTTGTATTCAAAGATACGCCAATACTTGTGAAATCAGGATTCTTATGGCCAAAAAAACAGAGAATGTCCAGGAAGTCATTCGGGAAATAGAAGCCGGAAACCGGCATCCTATTTATTTTTTGATGGGAGAGGAGCCTTATTATATTGATGAGATAAGCAATCGCCTGCTTAAAGTCGTTTTGACCGAAAGTCAGCAGGATTTTGACCAGCGCATTCTCTACGGTAAGGATATTAGTGTTGCTCAGCTCATTAACGAAGCACGGCGTTATCCCATGTTGGGGCCTTATCAGCTAATTCTGGTACGCGAAGCCCAAATGATTCGCAATTTCGAAGAAGATTTTTTGCTTTATGTTCAGCAGCCTATGCCTTCGACCATCCTGATTATAAATTATAAATACAAGAGCTTGGATAAACGAAGAAAACTCTATTCAGCCCTGGAGAAATCGGCTCTTTTATTTGAATCCAAAAAGATTTACGACAACCAGATACCCGCCTGGATCACTCGTTATTTGTCGGAACAGGAGATACAGGTCGAAGCCAAAGCGGCACAAATGCTGGCCGATTTTTTGGGCACAGATTTGGGGCGTATAGTGGGAGAACTGGACAAACTGAAATTATTACTCAAAACCAAACCGCATAAAATTACAGCGGCCATGGTTGAACTGAATATTGGCGTCAGCAAGGAATACAATAATTTTGAACTCATCGATGCCATCAAGCTAAAAGACCAGTTCAAAGCCCAGCAAATTGCTCAATACTTTGCCCGTAATCCCAAAAACAATGCCATGGTGGTCACCCTGATCACTTTGTTTGATTATTTTTCCAAACTGCTGATTTACCATTATCTGCCCGATAAATCCTCTTCCAATGTTGCTTCTCAGCTGGGGATTCCCCCCTTTTTGGTAAAAAACTATCAACTCGGAGCTCAGCATTATAACGCACAAAAGGCTATGCGTAATATCAGTTTAATAAGGCATTATGATGCCAGACTCAAGGGTTTTGAACAGGCAGCCCTGGCAGATTCGGAATTGATGCGTGAATTACTTTGCCTGTTGATGGCATAAAAAAAGCCCGGTACCAAATCCGGGCTTTTTTTATTTTGAAATTAAGTTTAGCGCACTTCCATCAAAAATTGGAATTCGTAATCCTGATGCGGCAGGCGATATTCGTCTCTGGGCATGGCTCCCCAGCTGTTTACACTACCCAGACCCATTTGCACTTTGTCGATGCACAGGTTGGTATAATCCAGCTTGGGTATTTGTTGCGAATGTCTCTGTCCCTTATTGTAACCGTCATCCAGTGATTCTATGGAATAATTCAGAGCCGAAGCCGAGAAAGGAGCAACTGAGCTGATCTTTATGCCTCTGCCGGCAGCATTGCTCTGTTTCCACCAGCGAATATCGGTTTTGGTTCCGTTTTCCTGGGGTCTGATGTAAGGATAGAATTGCTCTTCAACGCTTTGCCTGTAGATACCCAAGTCGGTCGAATTGTTTCTGTCCGCGTAATTTTCGATGGGTCCGCGGCCGTAATATTCGATCTTATCCATCAGCAAAGGCATTTGCAATTGCATGCCGAAGCGAAACAATTCAGGCGCTTTGGCATCGGCACCAGCGGTCATTTTTTGGCTGACTTCTATACTGCCCTGATTGTTGATGCGGTATGTCAGGTCGAGTTTGGAAGAAACTGAGCGCATATCGTACTTAGCTCTGATCACCACCATGTCTTCTTCTATGGCATGTTCGAAGGATTCCAGCCTTAAACCCGGATTCTTCCAGACAGCCAGCTTTTGCTGCAGATTGGCTCCAAAATCATTGTCGGTGGGAGCGCGCCAGAAATTAGGCGTGAGGCTGCCGCCTTCGTTTAGCAAGTCAGTTCCCCGTACTTGCCATTTGCTCAGATAGCCGCTGTGTTTGTTGAATTCTATGCGGTAATTGTCCGCTTCGATGATAAGGAATCTCCAATCGTTTTCGATAATTTTAGGAGCTTGTACTTCCATGTTGGCAGTCTGGAGATTACCAAAGTTCAAAACATTTTCCCCGCGATCGCGTACAAAGAGTTGATTTTTTGCAACCACAAAACCGGCAGGCAATAGTTGCTCAGCTTTTTTTAGTTTAAAGGCTATATTCAGTAAAATTTCTTTGTCCGGTGCTATGCCGTTTAAGTCGTAATCCAGCTTGAGGACAGCAGTTTGTTGGGCTTTAAGCTCAATTCTATCAACAATACCGCTCTGGTACGCCTGGCCGTCAACCAGTAATACCCATTCGGCATAATAAGCGCTCAGGTCACGGAAGAAGTTTTCGTTGTATAGCTTGATCTGTCCTTTTTCCAACTCATCTGCACTAGCCCAGATGGATTGATACACATGCCCGACTTCGTGAAAATGAGGATTGGGCAGGCGATCGGGGCTGATCAGGCCGTTATCACAGAAATTGCCGTCACTGGCATCGTACGGGTTAAAGTCTCCGCCGTAGGCGTAAAACATGACGCCGTTTTTGTCGAATTTACGCAAAGACTGATCCACATAGTCCCAGATAAAACCACCCTGGTATTTGGGGTATTTACGTACCAGATCCCAATATTCCTTGATGCCCCCTACGG
>Ga0172377_10006159_pt1 | contig 12349 bp, 11 predicted proteins | sample Pumphouse3metaG_FD_119749 | JGI IMG/M metagenome (GOLD analysis project Ga0172377, IMG submission 119749) | Leachate microbial communities from a municipal landfill in Southern Ontario, Canada - Pumphouse #3 metaG | ecosystem: Engineered > Solid waste > Landfill > Unclassified | place: Canada... | reverse complement strand
TTACTTCAGGTGTCTGTGGCTCCGCGGCAGCATCTGCCGGTTTTTCTTCTTCAACTACTTGTGCCAATATGTTTACAACGATATTTTCAGGATCGTTTTCATATTCAACGCCTTCAATTTTCGGCAGTTGTGCAACAGTCAAAGCTTCGCCGATTTCCATAGCCGAAACATCAACGCTGATTTTAGAAGGTATATCAGTAGACAGACATCTGACTTTTATTTCTCTCAAAATATGTTCCAAAGTTCCGCCTGCATTTTTTACGCCGTCTGCAATACCGTCAATATGGACGGGAACAAGAATATCAATTTTCTCTTTAAGAGATATTGCCTGAAAATCAACGTGTTTTGGAGACTGTGTAAGAACATGTCTTTGTAATTCTTTAATTATAGCTGTTTTAGAAAAATCTTTGAATTTTAATTCAATAATAACGTTAGCACCTTCTTTCCCTACTATTGTCATAAATTTCTTAGTATCAACTGTAACAGCTATAGGAGTTTCGTTTTTCCCATAGAATACTGCAGGAATTTTGCCTGCGTTTCTAATTACATTTAAATTCTGTGACACTTCTCTTATTTCTGCTTCTAATGCTACTTGCTTCATGAGTTTCCTCCATTTATATTTCTTCTTGTTTTATTTTAAACGAAAAGTGCACTTATAGACTCATCGTTAGATATTCTCATAATTGCTTCTGCTAAAAGGGAAGCAATTGATAAGACTTTAATTTTTTTATTTTCTCCGCTATGCGGAATAGAATCTGTTATAACAACTTCTTGTAAACATGAGTTTTGAATTTTTTCTAAAGCTTCACCTGATAAAACTCCATGGGAAGATGCAGCAAAAACAGTGGTTGCACCGGCATTCTTTATTGCTTCTGCAACTTTAGTTAAAGTTCCTGCCGTATCAATCATATCATCTAAAATGATAGCATTTCTACCTCTCACATCTCCAATAATATTCATAATAGCAGCTTCATTTGGTCTAGGTCTTCTCTTATCTACAATTGCCAAATCGGCATTCAAATGTTTTGCAAAAGCTCTGGCTCTTTCTACACCGCCTGCATCAGGCGAAACTACTATCGGATTATCTAATTTTCTTTCTTCAAAATATTTTAACAGGACAGGCGTTCCGTATAGGTGGTCAACAGGAATATCAAAAAAACCTTGGATTTGACCGGCATGTAAATCCATAGTCAAAATTCTGTTAATTCCTGAAGCTGTAATAAGATTTGCAATAAGTTTTGAAGTTATAGGTACTCTTGGTTCAGATTTTCTGTCTTGTCTGGCATAACCATAATAAGGCATCACTGCTGTAATTCTTTTTGCAGAAGCTCTTTTTAAAGCATCAGCAACTATTAGCAATTCCATAATGTTTTCGTTTACAGGGGAACATGTAGGCTGTAAAATATAACAGTCAGCACCTCTGACATTATCTATAATTTTTACTTGAATTTCGCCATCACTGAAGTGCCCAATTTTTGCTGCACTCAATTCAACCCCTAATTTTTTAGAAATTTCCTGAGCCAAAATGGGATTTGCACTACCTGCAATAAGTTTAAGCTTCATTTTATCCTCTTATTTCTTTTTACGAACTTTTATTATTTGTCTTGCTCTTGCTATCGTTAGTTTATTAGGCAAAACATTTTCTGTTATGGTTGAACCTGCCGCTATAAGTACTTTTTTTCCAATTTTTACAGGAGCTACAAGATTTACATTTGAACCTACAAAAACTTCATCTTGTATAATTGTTTGATGTTTATTGTTACCATCGTAATTACAAGTAATAGTTCCTGCTCCAATATTCACATCTTTTCCGATAATAGCATCACCTATATAAGATAAATGATTTACTTTTGATCCTTTATCTATAACTGATTTTTTTACTTCACTGAAATTTCCGACTTTTACATTATCTTTTAAAATAGAATCAGGTCTAATATGGGAAAAAGGTCCAATCTTTACATTGTTTTTTATATTTGAACCATCTACATAAGAATATAAAATGATCGTATCATCACCAATCAAAGAATTACATATACAGGTATTCGGTCCAATCTGACAATTTTTCCCAATTTTTACTTTTCCTTCAATTGAAGTATTAGGTTTTATAACAGTATCTTGCCCAATAATTACATCATTGTCAATATATGTTGTTGTTGGGTCTATAATAGTAATACCATCAGACATTAACTTATCTAATTTTCTATTTCTTAAAATTTTGCTGGCATAAGCGAGTTGTTTCCTATCATTAATACCTAGAATTTCTTCTTCATTAGTAATAGATAAAGCATCAGTCTTATATCCAGATTTATTTAATATAGAAATAACATCTGTTAAATAGTATTCTTTTTTATTATTATCGTTTTTTACTTTTGATAATGCTTGCCAAAGAGTTTCTAAATCAAAACAATATATTCCGCTGTTTATTTCTTTTATTTGTTTTTGTTCTTGGCTAGCAGATTTTTCTTCAATTATACAACTTACATTACCGTTAGAATCTCTAACAATTCTGCCATAACCAAAAGGTTCATTAACAATACCGGATAATATAGTAGCAAAATTTTTATTTTTTATATGATATTGTAATAATTGTTTAATAGTTTCTTGTCTTACCAGCGGTGTATCTCCGCACATAACAATTAAATGACCTTTTAATCCCTCTGCATATTTTTTAATTTGTAAAAGAGCATGCCCTGATCCTAATCTTTTTTCCTGAAGGGCAGTGGTAATATTTAAATTTTCGTCAAATCTTTTAAGATGTTTCAAAACCAAATCAGAACCACTTCCAATAACTACAAAAAGTTTTTGTAGTTTAACATGGTTCAAACAATCAATAACATGAGAAATTAATTCTTTCCCTGCTACTTTATGTAAAACTTTAGGCAGACAAGACTTCATTCTTGTGCCTTCACCAGCTCCAAGTATAACACCATAAATATTGTTCATAATATTTGTTCTAAATCAACTTGCTGATTCTACAAAATTATCAATCGTTTTTCAAACTGTAATAAATAAATACCACAAACATTTGTATTATAAAGGATATTTTCAAAATCAATACATAAGTTTATTGTATAAATTATTTTGTGAAAATAGTATAATTTAAAAATATGGACAAAGAAAAGAAAAAACCTTTATCTTCTCTTGGAGAATTTGGACTAATTAAATTTATTAGAGATAATAATACTCATCCGCAAAGATATCATCAAGTGCATTTAGATATCGGGGATGATTGTTTTTGTTTCCAATCTCATAAAAATTCAAAATATTTAGTAACTACAGATATTTTAATAGAAAATACCCATTTTAAAAAACAATGGGCAACACCTGAGCAAATTGGTCAAAAAGCTGTTGAAGTAAATGTGAGCGATATTGCCTCAATGGGGAATGCAAAACCATTGTATGCTTTTATATCTCTAGGTGTTCCTAAAAACATTGAAGAAAATTATGTTAAAAGATTATTTAAATCTATAAAAAAAACTTGCCAAAAATACTGTATACATATATCTGGCGGCGATACTGTTAGTTCAGAATATATAACAATTTCAATTACGGTAATAGGTATAAGTGATAGTAATATAATTACCAGAAGCAAAGCAAAAAATAAAGATTTGATTTGTACAACAGGAACATTTGGCGATTCAGGAGCAGGTTTAGATATTTTATTAAAAAACAAAAAAAAAGAAAATTTAAAGCAATTTGAAAAGAATCTTATAAAAAGACATCTTTTACCTCAAGCTAAAATAACAATAGCAAATTTGATATCAAGAAATATAAATATAACATCTATGACAGATTCTTCAGACGGATTATTCAAATCAATAGAGTTGTTAACTACTGATAATAAAAAAGGGGCAAATATAAATCTTAATAGCATCCCCATATCGAAAGATTTACAAAAATTTACAAATAATAATATACAGAAAATTTATAACTATGCTCTTTTTGGGGCTGAAGAATTTGAACTTGTGTTTACAATAAATCCTATAGATAAGATAAAATTGCAAAAATTAGTTCCAAGTATTTCTTATATTGGAGTTGTGAACAATACAAATGAGGTTGAGTATTTTGAAAACGATCAAAAACGAAAAATCAAATATAGTGGCTTTAAACACTTTTAATAATAAAATCTTTTATACATCGACAGATGTAGAAACAAGGGAACTTGGAAAAGATTTTGCTTGTATTTTAAAACCAACAGACATAGTATTTCTTAACGGGGATTTGGGTGCAGGTAAGACAACTTTTATACAGGGTGTAATGTCAAAGTTCGGAATAAAAGGTTTTGTCAGAAGTGCAAGTTTTATGTTGGTTAGTGAATTTGAAAGTGAAACTTGTAATTTATATCATCTTGATTTATACAGATTAGATGAAAATAACACTTTTGATTTAGGTATTGATGAATATTTGTTTGGTAATGGTATTTCTCTTATAGAATGGAGTGACAGAATCATCCACTACAATATAAAAAAAAGATGGGAAATAAATATTGACTATACAGAAAATGGAAGAAAAATAAAAATAAAGAGATATTTATGAAAATTTTAGCAATTGAATCTTCAGGTGCATCATTAAGTGTAGCGATTAGTGAGAATTCGAACATTGTTGCAGAATATTTTTATAATGCCGGTAAAATACATTCAGAGATACTTATTTCACTTATAGAAAAAATAGTAAAAGATGTTAATTGGGATATAAAAGATATAGATAAATTTGCGGTTTCAAGTGGACCCGGTAGTTTTACAGGGATTAGAGTTGCTATGACTACTGTAAAAACATTATCACAAACTTTAAATAAGCCGGTAGTTTCTATTGATACTTTGTCTATTCTTGAATCAAATATAAATATTAAAGATATAAAAATAGTAGCTGCTATAGATGCATTAAGAGAAGAACTTTACGTTAAACAAAATAATAAAGTTATAATAGTAACTATTAAAGATTTTATAAAAAAATATAAAAAATATAAAAATAATATTTTAGTAATAGGAAATGCTGTTGAAGTACATAAAAAAGTATTATCAAAAGAATTAGGGAAAACATCTGTTAATCTAATGCCAAATTTACACTTTCCAAAAGCATCAACATTGGCTTTTATTGCTTCAGACAAAGAAGGTGTATCTTTTAAAGAAGTTGAACCTTTATATGTAAGGAAATCTTGGGCAGAGGAAAAGCCCAAATCGTAATGTCTGAAAATAAATTATGATTTTATAAAAAAGTAACCATTGTAAAAATATCAAACATATTATAGAAGCTATTTTAAAAAATTAAATTTTGGTATACTAAACAAAATAATCTACGATATTAATTTTAAAGGATATTTATGAATAAATATTATATTACGACTCCAATTTATTATGTAAACGATAGACCTCATATAGGTCATGCCTATACAACAATTGCTACTGATATTGTTGCTCGTTGGAAAAAATTACAAGGATTTGATGTTTTTTTCTTAACAGGTACAGATGAACATGGTGCAAAAATATGCCAATCTGCGCAGGCAAAACAGATAACTCCAAAACAATTGTGTGATGAAATGAGTTCACATTTTAAAGAAGCTTGGAAATTGTTAGATATTGATTATTCCAGTTTTATCAGAACAACTGATAAAATACATGAAGATACTGTTCAAATGATTATGCAAACTCTTTATGACAAACAATTAATATATAAGAAAAAATATGAAGGGCTATATTGTATTCATTGCGAAAAATTCATTTCAGAAAAAGATTTAGATGAAAATGGATGTTGCCCGGACCATAAAAAACCGCCAAAAGTTCAGTCAGAAGAAAATTATTTTTTTAGATTGTCATCTTTTAATGAAAAATTAATTGATATGATTGAAAATTCACAAAATCCTAATCATATAGAAATATTGCCGGAAACCAGAAGAAATGAAATTCTAGGTAAATTAAAGTTAGGATTAGAAGATATAAGTATTTCAAGGGCAGCTCTTGATTGGGGAATTCCTCTCCCATTTGATAACAGTCAGACTGTATATGTCTGGATTGATGCATTGATTAACTATGTATCTGCAATAGGTTATAAAGATGATAAAGCAATTTTTGAAAAATATTGGCCGGCAGATATACATTTAATGGCAAAAGATATTTTATGGTTTCATAGTGTAATATGGCCGGCACTTTTAATGGGCGCAGATATAGCTGTTCATAAAAGAGTTTATGCTCATGGATTTTTTACAATCAATGGCGAGAAAATGTCAAAAACCATAGGTAATGTAATAACCCCTTCAGAATTAGTAGAAAAATTTGGTGTAGACCCTACAAGATATTTAACAGTATCTCTTATACCTTTTGGACCTGACGGAGATATTTCAATATCTGCATTGGCACATAAATACAATATTGATTTAGCAAATAATTTAGGAAATTTAGTTTCGAGAACTAATAAAATGGCGGAAAAATATTTTGAAGGTAAAATTCCAGACTGCCAGGTTGAAGATACTTTAACTCAATCTGTTGCAAAAATTTTAGAAGATGGATACGGACAAGCAATAGAAAATATGCAGTTTCATAGAGCAACAGAAATTTTGCAAAATGCTATTACTTTAATTAATCAGCAAATTGAAAATGATGCTCCTTGGAAACTTGCAAAAACAGATACTGAAAAACTTGCAAAATGTATGTATTGTTATTTTCAGGCAACTGATTTAATTGCTATGCATTTAATACCGTTTATGCCGACAATTTCACAAAAAATATGGGGATTAAATGGGGCTAATGGAAATATATATGATACAGCAAAACAATATTTTATTGATAAACAGTTACCAAAAGATGGTTTTTCTATAAAAGGGTCATCATTAGGAAGTTTTGAAATATTATTTCCTAGAATAGAGTTGGAAAAGAAATAATGGACACAAAAATGTTAGTAGATTCTCATGCTCATACTTGTGATGAAAAATTTGATGCTGACAGAAATGCAGTTTTAAATAGAGCTTTTACAAGCGGAGTAAAATATATAATAGAAGTTGGTTGTGAACCGGAAACTTGGGATAATGTTTTTGAATTATCTCAAAAAGAAAATATTTTTTCTATGTTTGGGATTCATCCGCAAGATTCTTCAAAGTTCAGTGATGATAATTTTAATAAACTAAAAACATTATTAAGTGATAAGAAATGTGTGGCAGTCGGCGAAATAGGACTAGATTATCATTATGATTTGTCTCCAAGAAATGTACAAAAAGAAGTTTTTATAAAACAAATGAATTTAGCTGTTGAAATAGAAAAACCTGTATGTATTCATTGCAGATCTGCATATGATGACATGCTGAAAATATTAAAAGATTTTAAAAAATTACCAAAAGGTGTTATTCACTGTTTCTCTGGAAATTTAGAGGAAGCAAATGCAGTTTTAGATATGGGCTTTTTGATAGGTATTGATGGGCCTTGCACATATCCAAAATCAGATAAATTAAGAGAAATTATTGCGAGTGTAGATATAGCAAAACTTTTAATAGAAACAGACTGTCCATATTTGGCTCCTCAGTTATACAGAGGTCAAAGAAATGAACCATCTTATGTTGTGGAAATTGCAAAAAAAATAGCAGAAATTAAAAATATTCCTCTTAACGATGTTTGTAATATGACTTCGGCAAATACAATAAAATTATTTAATTTATGGGAGTAGAAATGAATACATTATCTTATCAGTATTTAGACAGTTTGTATTTGAATATAACAAATCGTTGTATGATGGCATGTCCATATTGTATAAAACAAAAATGGGCCGGAAATTTCAGAGGTCATTCATTAAAATTAGATACAGAACCAACATCACAGGAAGTAATAAATTCTATAGGTAATGATATTTCAAAATATAAAGAAATTATATTTTGTGGTTATGGCGATAGTTTAATAAGACTAAAGGAAGTTATAGAAATATCGACTTGGTTGAAATCAAAAAATGCTGTCGTTAGAATAAATACTGCCGGTCTTGCAAACAGATACCATCAAAAAAATATATTGCCGGAATTAAAAGGGCTTGTTGATATTATTTCTATTAGTTTAAATGGAACAAATCCGCAAGAACATAATAAATTAAATAATCCAATGTTTGCAGAAGAATCATTTGACGAAATAATTAATTTTGCAAAACTTGCAAAACAATATATTCCATTGGTTGTGATAACGGCTGTTGAATTACAGAATCTTGATGTATCAAAAGTTGAACAAATTGCAAAATCAATAGATGTTTCATTTAGAGCCAGACCATATTTAGATTAATATGAAGAAAATTGAAACAAAAAAAATTTTTAGACTTCTTTATATTCCATGTATAATTTTTCTATTAGCATTTGTATTAAATACTAATTCATTGCTGTCTAGGAAAACTTACATATTAGTAGATGATAAGCTTATATCTGTAACTTATGACAAAAATAAAATATTACGAGATATTTTAAAAGAAAAAAATATAATTTTAAATCAAGATGATATTATATATTATGATTTAGATAAACCAGTTAATCCTGATTCCAGAGTAAAAATAATAAGAGTTAAAAAAATAAAATCAAAAGCATCAAAGCAATCATCTTTTAGACCTATTTGGCAAAAAGCATATACATCAAATTTAAGAAAAGTAGAATTACAAAAAGGTATAGTAAAAGATACATATTATAATCTTACCCAAATATATTATGATAATAAATTTAATAATTTTATTTATGATAGTGAAAAAACTATTTCAAAAACATTTTACAGATTGCTTTTATTAAAAAAGAACAATGAAATAGAGAAGATTTATGATTTATCCAAAACAAAAAGAATAAAAATGATAGCTACAGCATATTATCCGGGAGATCCTCTTGCTTGGGGAGATGGAACAGTAACATGTTTAGGCCAAAAAATGCAAAGAGGGATAGTTGCAGTTGACCCAAAAGTTATACCATTAAGAACAAGATTGTATATTTCCGGCTATGGCTATGGTTATGCAGGAGATACGGGGTCTGCAATTATAGGCAACAGAATAGATTTAGGTGTTAATAATAAACAAGAAGAACAGTCTTGGATGCATAGAGAAGTTACGGTGTATATACTGGAAAAATCTAAAACTTGGTAATTTATAGTTTGTAAAGTTAATTCCAATATACATTTTTTCTATATAAACTTTACAGGTGTTTTTTATTTTGATAGCTTTATCATAATAAAAGCAAACATAAAAGAGGATATTATGATTAAAGATATGATTTTGTTCGGGAAAATTTTATATGAACAAAGATTAAATCATTCTCATTCAGGTAATATCAGTATTAGGAAAGGAAACAATATTCTAATAAAAAGACATGGTGCTATGTTGGGGTATCTTACTGAAAAAGATATTGTTCATATTAATCTCCATGATGAGAGTAAAGATAAATTAGCATCATTGGAAGCCAAAGTTCATAGAGCAATATATTTAAATAATCCGGATATAAAAGCAATTGCTCATGCTCATACAATTTATGCAACTGTTATTTCTTTTAAAAATAAAATAATAAAACCTATAGATTCAGAGGGAGTTTTTTATTTGCCACAAATACCGGTTTTATCTTGTGAACAAACAATATGCTCAACAGAAGTTGCTGATAAAATACCGGAACTTATATCAAAATATAAAGTGGCAATTGTGAAAACACATGGTACTTTTGCAGGTGGTAAAACTTTAGAAGAAGCATGTCTATATTTATCTGTTGTAGAGAATGCATCAAAAATCATATATTTAAATAGTTTGCAAAAATAATATGCAAAAATTTTTTGATAAGTTAAATAATTTTCAAATAGCTTTAATTTTATTTTTTATAATATCAATAATTCATATAGATATTATTTGGGCACCAGTTGGATACTATTTTTCAAAGTTTGATTTAAAAGATTTAAATTATTATATAAATATAAGACAATATGTTTCCGATAGTTTGCTTTCCGGTGTCATCCCTTTATGGACATTAAATATTTTTTCAGGTCATCCTTTTTTTGCTAATTCAGAAACTGCAACATTTTATCCGTTTAATTTTATTTTTTTATTCTTACCGATAAGCAAAGCTATAAATTGGTCATTTTTATTACATTTTTTTATATTGTCTTTTTCAGTTTTTCTATGGATAAATAATAAAATAAATAAAAAAATAGTATCATTATATACAGCGATCATTGCAGTATTTAGCGCAAGTTTTTATCTCCATGCTGTTGCCGGTCATTTATCTAATATTATTACAGTGGCATGGTTTCCATTATTGCTATTTTTATATGATAGAACTTTTAAAAATAATAATTATAAATTAATCATTCCTATTTCGGCTGTTATTTCACTGCAAATATTTGCAGGACATTTTCAATATGTTTATTATACAGCAATAGTATCTTTTATATATGTTTTGTTTTTTTGTTTTAATAAGACTACAATCATAACATTAGTTTTTTCTTATTTTGTTGCACTAAGTTTGTCTGCAGTACAATTGTTGCCTAGTGTTGAATTTTATTTGCAAGGAGCTAGAATTTCAGGAATATTACAGCATGTGTCAATAAAATCAAGCATGTCTCATTTGATAACATTGATGTTTCCTGTTTTTACTGAATTTACCAGCTATTATTTTTGGGAAACAGCTATATATATTGGTATATTTAATATACTTATTATTTCATTGGCGATATTTAATAATTTTAAAAAGAAATGTCTAAAATATATTTTATTGATTGTCATATTATATTTGCTAACATATCAGCATATAATATCGTATGTTCTTTCTGCAATAATCCCGCTATTTAACAATTTTAGAAGTCCTATAAAATTAAATTTTTTTATTTCAATATTAACATTACCTCTTTTATCTTATGGGATAATCCAAATAATATCAAAAGATATTAAAATTAATAAATATTTCATTTATGCGACAATTATTTTTGCAATAGTAATTATTATATTCAGCGGTAAGCTGTCTCCATTTATAATTAATTTATTTTCAAATGATGCCACTTTGCATAATAGTTTCCAAAAACCGATTTTGATTACAGGATGCTTTGTTTTGTTGTTTTCAATATGTTTGTTTTTTAAAAAATATATTCCTGTACGCATAATAATATTGCTTATTGCAATATTACAGCCAATACTATTTGTAAAAAATTATACCAAACCTTTTTTCTTTAACAATGATTATAAGTATGAACGAATGAAAGTCTTTTACAAAAATAATGATATTCGATATTTTTCAAATGAAAAATATTCATTACAATATAATTATGAAAATATATTTGGTACAACATCAGATGTCTTAAAAAATTATTTGGATTTTATCAAACATTTAGAAGCCCCTAATGTTGATACAGAAAATATTTTTGCTATGCTAAGATGTAAATATGTTGTTGATGATGATACTTCTAAAGTATCACAATATAATGTAAAAATGTTAAAAAGAGTCAATATATTCTATAAATATATTACAGAACAAGATAAGGAAAAAACATTTTCAATTTTATTTGATAAAGATTTTGATTTTTTGCAAACCGTTGTATTAGACAAAGAACCAAAATATAAACCTGTAAACCAAGGTATCAGCACAATAAATATTTTATCTTTAAATGATAATAAAATTGAAATTGAATGTAAGACAACAGAACCTGCAATTATATTAGTCAGCAGCAATTATGAAAAAGGTTGGAAAGCTTACAATCTGGATAATAAAGATATTAAATATGAAATTATACAGGCAAATTATATTTATAGAGCGATATCTGTAGATAAAGGTGTTCATAGAATAAGATTTGAATATAAACCTTTATCTTTTCTTATAGGTTCTTGGATATCTGTTTTTTCATGGGTATTGCTGATAATTACTGCCATTTCTCTTTATTGTAAACGAAAATATATAAAATTGAAATAAGTGCTTTTTAATGGTATAATCCAAAAAATGGAAGAACGATTTAACTCTAATTTAATCTTCAATAGTTTTTTAATACTCATTCCTATAAATGCTTTTATGCTTTTTTTGATGACACTTTATAGGTTTGTTTTTTTTCTTTATTTTGCAGATTTTTCAACAGTTGGAACATTAAAAATATATATTTTAAAAGCTTTTTTAATGGGATTGAGATTTGATATGTCAGTTATGGCATATATTAATGCACCTATTACATTAATTCTAATATTTTGTTTATTATTAAAAAACTATTCAATATTTAAATTATCTATATCTTTATTTAAATATTATTATACATTAGTGTTCTCTCTATTATTTTTTGTGATATTTGTAGATTTTGGATTTTTTTCATATTTTAAAGATCATTATAATTTTTTAATATTTGGTATTTTTGAAGATGATACCGTCGCTCTTATTAAAACTGTAGCTTCAGAT
>Ga0172377_10006157_pt1 | contig 12350 bp, 12 predicted proteins | sample Pumphouse3metaG_FD_119749 | JGI IMG/M metagenome (GOLD analysis project Ga0172377, IMG submission 119749) | Leachate microbial communities from a municipal landfill in Southern Ontario, Canada - Pumphouse #3 metaG | ecosystem: Engineered > Solid waste > Landfill > Unclassified | place: Canada... | reverse complement strand
TATGATAAACTTTATGTTGCTATTTTCATACTTTGACTTTAGAAAAACCTCCCAGTTTGCAAAGATCTGCACCTCATCAAGAAATAGATAGATCCTCTTATCTCTATCTGGATCTGCTAACTTTAGGTACTCATCAAAGATCACACCTATGTAGCTAGCATCATTTTTATATGGTATAAACTCTGGTTTTTCTAGGTTTACAAAGCAGATATTTTTAGCTTCCACACCCTTTAAAAGCTCGCCGATCATAAGCTTTGCTATGCTACTTTTGCCCACTCTCCTAGCCCCTACAAGAGCTATGATATGCTTAGTCTCTATATAAGAGATCGCTTTTTGTAGCACCTGCCTAGTGGCGAGGTGACTATATGCCTTAGTATCACTCCAGTGAGGATTATCTTCAAAGAGAGTCTGTTCCATTTTAGTAGCCTTTTTCGGGAATACACTCCATTATTATAACATAACTACCTACTTATAACCCCTAATGATCAAAAAACTAGCACTGCTTGCAAACACCAAACTAAGTGTAATGACTAAAAATCCACTCCCGCTCAAGCTAAGTGCCACCGAAGATATAAACGCTCCAAGTCCAAACTGAAGTACACCAATCACCCCAGATGCCACGCCTGCATTTTTAGCAAAAAACTCCAAAGCCATCGCCATAGCATTGCCAAATATAAACGCCATCATAGCCATATAGATAGCGATGATAGAGACTACAAAGTAGATGCTCGGATCTGCGTGGTTAAAGAGAAACACACTTGAAGCCACCATCTGCACAAATGTCGCAAAAAGCACGATCTGCTTTGCCTTGTAGCTATTTAGCAGACTTACATTAAGCCTTATCATCACCATCATCACTATGAAATTTAGCCCAAAAAAGAGCGGAAAGAGATCTGTACTGATGCCAAAATGCTCTATATATATGAAAGAGGTTTTGGCGATAATGATAAAAAACCCGCCAAAACTAATAGCAAGCGTGAGCATCGCACGCATCGCCATGCGGTGAGTTAGCACACTTTTGTATGAGGCGATGACGCTCTGGCTAGTTCGCCTAAAGCTCTCTGGCAAGTCCCTATAAACCATAAAAGCGATGATCCACGCATAGATAGCAAGGAAGATAAAAACCTCCTTCCACGAGTAGAAGTGAATGATCGCAGAACCAAAAACAGGTGCCAAAAGTGGAGCGATGCTTCGCACAAGTCCAATGAGCGAAAATACCTTCGCCGCCTCCTCACCGCTAAAGCGATCTCTTACAGCTGCAGCGGCGTTTACCACCGTGATCCCACCACTAAACGCCTCTAAAAATCTCCAGATCCATAGCTCATAGATGGAGCTAGAGAAGATGATAGCAAGGCTAAAAAACCCAAATCCAACAAGCCCTACGATGGAGCCAATTCGCCTGCCGTAGCGATCCGAGATGACACCGCCAAAGATCTGTCCTAGAGCAAAACCGATGAGAAATATACTAAGTGAAAGCTCCACTAAGTGGATCGGTGTGGCGAAGTATGTCGCGATCTGCGGTATGGCGGGTAGATAGGCATCTACACCCATTGGAGCGACCGCGGAGAGTATAGAGAGCAGTATGATGAGATATATGTGGTTGATCGCTTTTTTCATAATGCCATTTTAACCAAATCGCCGTTGGCTTGCTTGTGATACAATCATCTACAAAACAGAGGAGCTAAAATGATAAAGGTTCTAAAAAAAGAGCAGATGGGCAACTCAGATCTAGGGTGGCTCAAAAGTAGGTTTCACTTCAGTTTTGCCGAGTATCGCAACCCGCAAAATGTGAACTTTGGAGTGCTAAGAGTGCTAAATGATGACCTCATCGCCCCACACAGCGGGTTTGACACTCACCCGCATGAAAATATGGAGATAATCTCCTACATAGTTGATGGTGCCATCACACACAAGGACTCCATGGGCAATGCTGAGGAGCTAAGTCGCGGCGAGGTGCAGTATATGAGTGCGGGAGATGGCGTGCTTCACAGCGAGCACAACATGGGTGATGAGATGCTTAGACTGCTTCAGATCTGGATCTATCCGCCACAAAAGGGGCTAGCTAGACTCTACGGTTCGCACCGTTACACCAAGGAGCAAAGAGACAATAAACTGCTTTGCATAGTAGGTAAAGGAAGTCCTGTGCAGATCCATCAAGATGTGCGTATCTTTGTGTGTGAGCTAGATGAGAGCAGGCACATAGAGCATAGTGTAAAGAGCAGTAGGCAGATCTACTTTGTGCTTATAGAGGGCAGTGCAAGCGTAAATGGCGAGATGCTAGAGTATGGCGATGCGTGCGAGATTACAGATGAGAGTCTTTTAAGCATAAAAGCCAAAGAGAAGTCACACTTTTTGTTCATAGAGATGGGTGATTAGATAAAAAGAGCATCAATCTACTTGGAAGATCTAAGACTCTTTGCATCTAGCAAGAAGTAAAGAAGCTTTTATTATGTTTTAGGTATTATGTTTAAAACATAATGGAGTTTACATAATGACTAAAAACCCTTTTTATTATGGTGGTGCAGTATTTGATGAGCATTTTTGCAATAGATTAGATGAGATATCGGAGCTAAAAACCGATATAAATGCTGGTTTAAATCTACTCATATATGCACCTAGAAGATTTGGCAAAACATCATTTGTACTAAAAACTGTAAATGAGTTAAAAGAAAGTGGTATAAAGTATGTTTTTTTAGATCTAATGTATCTCTCTACCGTAGATGATTTTATAAATCAATATTTCAATGTTTTAGCAAAAAGCTTACAGGAGCCAACAGATAAAATCGTGAGCTTTTTTAAAAATATAATTAAAATTCACCCAAACATAAATGTTAGTTTTGATGCTAGTGGCAGTCCTAGTTTTTCATTGGCACTAGGAGCTGAAGATAGTATAAAAACATTGGAAGATGTGCTAAATATCCCTTATGAATTTGCAAAAAACAATCAAAAAATCGTAGTAATTTTTGATGAATTCCAAGAGATAGTAAATCTAGATCTTGAGGCAAAGATTAGAAGTACATTGCAGCACCATAGCGATAAAGTTTCATATATCTTTATGGGAAGTAAAAAGAGTCTGCTTCATGAGATGTTTTTGGATAAAAATCGCCCTTTTTATAAGTCGGTTAAACATTTTAAAATCCAAGAGATCAAAAAAGAGTCATGGAGTGAGTTTATAAAAACCAAATTTAACTCTACAAATAGAAGCATAGATGATCTCTATATAGATAAGATTTTTACTCTCACAAAAGGCTTTCCATACTACACACAACAGTTTGCCTATGAGCTATGGAGCAATACCATAGCTAGCGTAGATGATAGCTCATTTGATAAAACTCTAAATATAGTAATAGAGCGAGAGGAGGATCTATTTGCGATGGAGTGGGACAATCTAACACCAAATCAAAAAAAGGCATTAAAAATAGTTGTGCAAAAAGATGGAGCCTCTTTGTATGATGAGCAATATTTTGCAAAATATGAGATAAAATCAGGCTCTTTTCAAACCGCACTAAATGGGTTAATGAAAAAAGATGTTATTGATAAAAATGGCTCTATCTACTATATCTCAGACCCTCTCTTTGAGTACTGGACTAAAAAAGTATAGGTATATCTGTGTCGGGTTGGGCTGATAAAAATCACGCTTGTAGTATCTACAAACGCAGGAGTATTTGTAAAAAAATCACCAAAAGACTAGATGGCTTGTATGCACTCCCAAGCTGAGCTTGGGAGTGCATACAATCTCCTTTATCACCACCTTTTTCCCCAGCTTCTATTTCATTTAGTAACACTATAACTATAAGCTTATCCCCCAGCCATATAAGTAAAACTTAATACCATTTAAGCTAGATTTATGACATTTTAAATTTAAAACCAAGTAAGTCAGATGAAAAAACAGACAGATACCGCCTCCCAACCAAAGAGGAGTGGGAGTATGCTGCTCGTGCTGGCACTACTACCAAATGGTACTGTGGAGACAACGAGAGTTGTCTTAGCTCCATAGCTGTTTACAACACTTCAGCCCCAAGAGCAGTCAAAAGTAAAAAACCAAACGCATGAGTGTAGATCGTACTTATGAGTGTTTTCGTTATATAAATGGTAAGCCTACTGTGGTTGGATTAGTGTTAAAGCATCTTCATCGCTTGATTAGATCTACATGCACTTAGTCAAGATAAATCTAATAAAAAATAAATTTCTCAAAACTTACCACTTTAATGTCTCCCATAGTTTCATTTGTGTTATAAGTTATGAGTATATTTTTGTATCTATGTTCACTATTGAAGTATGAAAAAGCATTTACCTCTCTTAGTTTTGTTTTTTCATCACTAATATCAAAAGATACTTGATAAAGGTTTTTTGTATCAAAAAAATCTATCTCTTGAACATCTTTTAAATAGTATATATTTTCATATTTTTGATTTAAAACTATATAGATCATATTTTCTAAACTACTGCCTAGATTTTTTGAAAACTTTGGTGCGATTTGTAAAAAACCATTATCTAGCACATAGACTTTTTTAAAAGATCTAATAATCTCTTTTTGTTTATTATGAAACTTATCAACTCTTTTAAGTAAAAAAGTATCTTCAAAATAGTTTATATACTCTTTTAGTGTTCTATCGTTTATCTCAAAAGTTTTTGCTAAAGATGTATAGTTTATCAAGTTTGTAGAATTTGACAAGAGATAGAAAAATAGCCTCTCTAATATTTGTGAATTTCTTATACCATATCTTGGCACAATATCTTGATAGATGATGTTTTTTGCATAGTTTAATAAAATCTCTTTTTTTATTAGCTCATCTTTTGTATCAAAAACCTCATAAAATCCACCCCATTTTAAAAACTCCTCTTTTGCTCTAGCTATCTCTATACGGTTTGATATTTGCTCCAGTTCATTTGAGTAGCTTATCTCTTTATAATCCAAAAACTCTGTAAAACTAAAGGTATTTAGATGAATATTTAAAGCTCTTCCACTTAGCATGGTATTTAGTTCATTTGATAGCATTGAAGAGTTTGAGCCAGTTATGATATATTTTATATCGCTTATTTCATATTTACTTTTTATATAAACTTGCCAATTTGCAAAATATTGAATCTCATCAAAAATGCAGTAAACTTTGCCTTTTGGGTTTATAAGCTTTAAATACTCCTCATATATTACATCTAAATATGCTGGATTTTGATTGTGTTCTAAAAAAAGAGGATTTTCCATATTTATAAAAAAGATATTTTGAGGATTGATTCCACTTTCTATTAAATAATTTATAGCTTGTTTTGCTAAGGTGCTTTTTCCACATCTTCTAATACCTGTTATGGTAATTATCTGTTTTAGTGGCAAATATGAGATAAGTTTATTTAGTGCATCTCTTTTCACACTTTTATAAACTCTGTTTTGCCAATGTGGATTTTGCTCTATTAAGATATTTCTCACTATACTTCCTGATAATTATAATTTATTAGGTAGTATAATACTGTAAAATACTTAAATTTTCAATATTATACTTATTTTATTATACTATTTTATTAATATAAACTAAGAATATGTGTAATAAAATTTAGTAGCAGTATAATTATGTCTAAGACATTTTAAATATTATCTGTACAACATAAGCTTACTTAAAACTAAATAGAATCAGGATCTAACATGCCAACAAATTGTAATGCACTAGATGATCTCAAAAACTCAGAGTTTATTGCTATTTATGAGGATAAATACTCTAAAATAGAGATAGTTTATAGTAAGCATGGCATAGAAAAAGCTCTAACTTTAGAGATAAAGTTTGTTGTGGGTATGGGGCATTTTTTGCAGTTTGTAGAGATTTCAGATGAGCCTATTTTAAAAAATAAAACACCTTTAAGCCTAAATATTTGGGATATAGAGAAGATTAAAGATATAAATATCCTTTATCTAACTCCCTCTTACGACAGAACACAAAAAGTAGAGATTATTTTTGAAGCAAAAACAGGCTCACTTTTAAAGCTATCCATCTACCCAACCATTGACGATGAGGAGGATTGTTGCTACTTCCTAGAGCAGACAACAACCATCTATAAAAAAGAGTGTTATGAGCTATTTTCTATGGATAGTTATAAAAAACATTTAGCAATAGCTCTAAAAGCTCACGGTTCACAACTAACTCCCCACGGGCTTCCTTATAGTTTTCATATCATAAGTGTAGCAACAGAGATTATAAATGTAATAGTTGCTGAAAATCTATCAAAAGAGGAAGCAGATATTACAATTGGTTGTGCTTTGCTTCATGATGTTTTGGAAGACACCACTTATTTGCTACAAAATGAAGATATAAATCCAAAGATTTTAGATGGTGTAAAAGCTCTTACAAAAGATAAAAATCTACCAAAAGAGCTACAAATGGCTGATAGCCTAAAAAGGCTTAAAAAACTTCCACGATATATTCAAATGGTAAAACTAGCAGATAGGATTACAAATCTAGGAGTTCCACCAGAGCATTGGGGTGATGAAAAGAAAAAAAGCTATCAAGAAGAGGCAAGAGTGATACAAGATGAGCTAAGAAGCCCTGAGTATATTTTAAATATAAAACTAGAGGATAAAATAGATGAGTATAATAGATATATAAAAGAGCATAAATGAGCGAAAAACCAATCAGCAAAAGCCTATATAGTAAAGAGTTAAACAACCTTACATCTTCAAAAGTTCTAAGTATAAATGAGCTAAATGGCACAATAGAGATTAAATATATAAAAAATGGTGAAACTAAGTTTTTATCTATATCTTACACTTCAGATGAAAAGAAATCGGCTTTTATCTTTGAAGAGATAGAGCTTTTGGAAGTTTTTTATAAAAAAGAGCCACATAAAGAACTTGATAAGATAAAGTATATTCACAATATTTATCACAACGAACTATACTTTTATAATCCAGATAAAATAGCACAAGAGCTAGTAATTGTAGCAAATACAGCTAAAGATAAAAAATAAAAAAGTTTGTATTAGGTTTTGTCAAAGAGGATAAAAATATTTTAGAGATAAGCTCTTTTGAGCTTTCAAATACCTTTATCTCAAAACCATTAAACAGTGAAAACCTAGTTATCAAAATAAGTTTTAATGATAAATATATTAACTACTGCGAAACAATCTCAAGGCTTCATACTCCAAATTGGTGTGAAGTTTATAATAAAAATAGCGATACAAAAATAGAGCTTGTAGAAGATAACGATGGTTTTTATATAAGTGGAGTTAATTTTTATATCCTAAAAAAAGAGTATTTTGTGCTACTTGATGATGAAGATAAAAGAGCTTTTTTTGATTTTGTAGAAGTTTTGCTTGAGCATCTAAGAGCTACTTTTATAAATAGAGTTTTTAAGTATAAGAAAACTTATCATATAAGTGGTTCCAAAAACTATGAGAAGTTTTTAGACTACTTCAAACAAAGTGGCTTTTTACTTGAAGAGGTATATCTACTCCACTGCGATAGAGGATTTCTTGACATGTCAATAGATAAAGCCACAAAAAACGGTGAGATTGTAAAAATTGTACTAGCATATTATGATTGGGTTTTAGATGAGTATGGCGTGATAGTAGAGTTTGATAAAAAAGGTTTGATCGAGAGTATAGTAAAAATTACAGATGATATAAGGGAGCAAAAATGACCTATGGAGACTGCTTTGTCGTTACTGCGAGACCCCTTAGGGTCGTGGCAGTCTAAAGGTGTTAGATCTTAAACCTAGATAGCTCCATATCTAGCTTCATAGATAGATCTGCTAGATGCTCCGCAGCAGAGGCGATCTCCTCAATACTTCTAGCATTGGCACTTGAGATCTTAAGCACATGTGAGATCGCATCTTCACTTTGTGCGGTGAGTGCTACGCTATTTTTCGCGTTATCAGCTATGAGCAAGAACATATTTGCACTAAGCTCCATACCCGCTACACTCTCTTGCATCGTGCGTTCTACCCCTTGGATCTTCTCATTTAGCTCCTGCACCTCCCGCGTACCGCTTCGCATAGTAGCACTTGTGTTTGCGATAGACTCTATGATCACACCTACACTCATACTCGACTCACTAAGGCTCTTCTGTGTTCGCTCTGCAAGTTTTCGCACCTCATCAGCAACCACCGCAAACCCTCGCCCATGCTCACCCGCTCTTGCAGCTTCGATCGCAGCATTAAGAGCAAGCAGGTTTGTCTGATCAGCGATCTCAGATATTGTCGTCATGATAGACTCGATCTCTTTGGCATCGCTTGTTAGTTGCTCAAGCGAGTGAGACAGCTCCTCTTGTCTTTGCATCACGCTATGCAGAGAAAGAGAGATGCTAAGCACATCTGCGGAGGCGATCTTTATGGTGTTGTTTGAGCTTAGGATCTCTTTTTGACCACTTAAGATCTGCTCTTTACTCTTCTCTAGCTCTCTTGTTATATTTTGCGATAGAAGCAGGCTTTGGTTTACACTTTTTGCCACCTCTTCGGTTGCTTGCCCTAGTTGCATACTAGTCGTGGCAAACTGATGAGCCACAGAGGAGTTCTCACCCACTGAACTCTTGATCGAAGCAAGCACCACTCGACAGCTTCTAAGTAGCTCATCAAGTAGCGAGCCAACATCTGAGATCTCATCTTTACCTTTTAGTGCCACCTCTTTTGAGAAATCTTTCTCAAGCGTAGCCACCTGCGTAACTTGCTTGATCCCCGCCATACCACGCGTGATCCCGTTTATGATCTGCAGTGAAACAAGTGCGATAATAGCTATAAAAAGAGCGACAATACTTCCAGATCTAACAAAATCACTTAAAAGTTGCTCATTTATATCATCTATATAGATCCCAGAGCCAACCACCATCTGCCACCCATCATGCTTTTTGACATATGAGAGTTTTGGGTACAACTCCTTGCTCACCTCGCCAGAGCTAAGCGGTTTTGACCAGTCGTAGTTTACAAACCCACTACCAGATCTAGCCACAACCTCGTTCATCATACCAAAAAAGTTCCGCTTTGTATCGCTCTTTAGTACATCGCCATCATCGCCAAACTGCATCTGCGTACCGCAGTTATATTTGTCACTATCTAGTGCTTTGCCATCAAGCACGCTTGCGGTTGGGTGCATGATCATTTTTGGTATGGGCATAGTTAGATCGTGTAGCCAGAAGTACTCTTTAGCGTTATAGCGAAGGTTCTTGATCGCCTCTATCATCTCCGCTCTAACCTTAGCCTCATTGGCACCGCTTTGCATCGCCTTTTGGTAGTAGCCCTCCATCATTGAGTGCACCACACCAACTAGATGCTGGGTTTGTAACTTCTTCTCTCTTAGCAGACTCTCGCCTGTTCTTAGTGTATTTATCGCAAGGATCAAAAGCGTTCCGATGGCTACTAGAAACACGATTGTCCACAACTTTAGTTTTATGCTCACAACTTTGCCTTTTTTTAAAAAATGACAATATTATATCCAAAAAGAGTGCTATTTTGTTGTTTTATCTCGCTATCATTGTGTATGCGTTTGTTTTTGTTACTTTTTTTGATACTAGATCTACTTCATGCTAAAAAGATAGAGGCGTCGTACGATGTCTCTTATGGCGTCTTTAGCTCACTTGGCGTGGCAGATGCAAAGTTTGAGAGCTTTGATGATGGCTCATATGTCATAGAAGTTAGTGCAAAAGCAACAGGTCTTGCAAAGCTCCTCTCAGGCGGTAGAGTGGAGACTTTTAGCAGTTATGGCATCATAAAAGATGACCGTCTCGTGCCACTTAAGTACTCCAAAACCAGATCTACTAGCTCCAAAAGCACCACAAGGATCTATACATTTGATCACCAAAATAGAGCAGTCATCAAAGAGAGCATCAAGCGTGATAGCTACAAAAAAGAGCCAAACGAGTTCTACGCAAGCGATGATATACTAAGCCTCTTTTTCAACTCTTCACTGTTTCTAAAAGAACGCAAAGATCACATAGCTTACGCCATCGGAGCTAACAAAGATGATGGCAAAGTGGAGATACTCTTCCCACAAGATGGGGATCTAAAAAAGGCTAGAAAACTGCTTAGATCTGATGGTGATCTAGTCATAAAAGTAGTACTCAATGAGAAGATCTTCTCAAGCAGTCGCGATGAGCTACTCATAAGCCTAGATGAAGATGGCATAAGTAGCAGAGCCATACTCGAAGATGTGCTACTCTTTGGTGACATAGTAGGCACTAAGAGAGACTAACTTAGGTGATAGCTTATGCTATAATCTTGAAAATAGCAACAGGAGAAGATCATGCGAACCATAATGCTAGAGATCCAAAGTGAGAGTTTTTATGACAAACTTATCTCATTTTTAAACCAAAACAAAACAGAAGTAAATATAGTAGATGATAGCTTTACCATAACCACCGCTGAGGCGAGACAGAGAGTAGCCAAAGCAGTAGAGGAGTATAGAAGCGGAAAAATGCAAACCGTACCATACGAAGATGGCATGGAGCATGTAGATAAAAGACCATGCAAGCCATAATGTTAGAGGGAAATAGATGAGCAGTGAAGCTTTAAACAGTATCAGTGATAATGTACTAAAAGATAAAGAGATAGAGCTGATTAATAAAATCGATTATGATATAGAGTCAAATTATAAATTAAATCTATTTATTGCTAAAAAAGATAGAGTAGATTATATCTACAACACAGCTGCACTAGAGGGGAATCCTTTTACACTGCCTGAAGTTCAAACTCTTTTAGATGGAGTAACTGTTGGTGGGCATAAACTAAGTGATGAGCAGATGATCTTAAACCAAAACAGAAGTGTAAATTTACTCTTTGATCTGATTAGTAGCAGTGAGTTTAGACTAGATAAAGAAACTCTTTTAAAGCTACATGCCGAGGTGTCTTATGAAGAGGCTTTAGAGTGGGGAAGATTTAGAAGTGGAAATGTTAGAATTACTGGAACATCATATCTTGCACCAAAAAGTCAATACTTAGATGAGATTTTCTCTAAAAATATAGAAAAACTACAAAAAATAAAACACCCCATAAACAGAGCTATAACATATTTTTTACTAGGTGCTAGAAATCAATACTTTTATGATGGAAACAAAAGAACATCAAGGCTTATGATGAATGGCGAGCTTTTAAGTAGTGGATACCCGCTTTTAAATATAAAAGTAAAAGATCAATTAGAGTTTAATAAAACAATGATTGAGTACTATGATACTAATAATACTTTAAAAGCCTTAGAGTATCTATCAAAATACTATATAAAACAGAGCAAAGAGTTAAACTGATAAGCAGATCCGCCCTAAAGCAGATCTATCATATAACCCATACCTCGCACATTTACTATAAAGTCCTCTTTTAGAGCCTTTTTTAGGCGGTTGATCTCGGCTCTGATGGTCGCATTGTCCACCACCTGATCGCTCCACACATACTCCAAAAACTGCTCAAAATCAACAATACGACCACGACTACGAGCTAGTAGATCTATGATCTGCGACTGCCTTTTTGTAAGGATCTGCACCTCACCATCAAATAGCAAAATGGAGTGCTTCTGATCATATAGGTAGTTTTTAGTAAGCCTCACATAGACGCTTGGCACAACGCTAGAGGGTCTAATCCGCTCTATGCGAAGAGCAAGCTCTTTTAGATGAAACGGCTTTTTTATGTAGTCTTTGCACCCTAGATCATAAGCTTTTGATATATCTTCTATATCCACAAGAGCACTTATAAAGATAGCAGGCGTGTAGATCTTGAGTCTATGAAGCTCCTCAAGGTAACTTAACCCATCTAAGTTTGGCACATTTATGTCCAAAATGAGCAGATCATACTCACTGCGTTTGATCGCCTCTAGTGCATCTAACCCATCGACAAACGGCTCTAGCGCGTAGCCTAGCGAGCTTAGATACTCCACTATGGACTCATTTAGCATCGCCTCATCTTCAAGCAGAAGTATCTTCATACAAACTCATACCTAAAACTTGTCTGCGTCTCATCGGAGTCCACGCTAACCTCAACCCCCTCCTCTACACAGATGCTCTTAACCAAACTAAGCCCGATCCCAAAGCCATCAACCTCACTTGACTCTCTGTAAAACTGCTCAAAAAGCCTCTTTGTATCTTCGATACTCTTGGATTTTGAGCTTACAAGAAACAAAACCCCCTGTACCTCTTTAGCGATCCTCACAGTTATGGTGTTTTGTGCAGGCGTGTACTTGATGGCGTTAGATAGGGTGTTATCGACAAGACGCATCAGCTTTGCATCACTAAAGTAGATAAAAAGATCCTCTTTTGGCACAACTAGATCAAAGTTTAGCTCATTTATGCGTGCCACTTCATCAAAAAACTCCACCCTCGAAGCGACAAAATCCCCTAGATGGATATGGCTTTTTTTGTAGTTTATGTGATCTTTTTTGATCAAAAAACT
>Ga0172377_10006156_pt1 | contig 12350 bp, 17 predicted proteins | sample Pumphouse3metaG_FD_119749 | JGI IMG/M metagenome (GOLD analysis project Ga0172377, IMG submission 119749) | Leachate microbial communities from a municipal landfill in Southern Ontario, Canada - Pumphouse #3 metaG | ecosystem: Engineered > Solid waste > Landfill > Unclassified | place: Canada... | reverse complement strand
TTGGTGTTTATCTTTATAATTCATCTTCAACAGAAAATTTTTTCTATGATATTAAGATTTTAGGCCAACTTGAATATTATCAACCATTTGAAGACAACGAAGAAATTATTGATAGTTACTATTCCACTGGTTTTTCACTTAGCGGTTCGTTAAATTTCTATAACAACTGGGGTCAAGATGTTCATCTTTATAATTACAATAATTATTTTAATGCGACCGATATTAATCTTTATTTTAGGCCTGGTATTATCATGAATTCCCTTTTTAATGTGAATATAACTTTACAAACAGTTGCCTTTTCTGAGGAAAATTTTGCATGGGAGTCTGATGGTGAATCGTCGTTTACTTTTGAATTTTTAAATTTATGTTTATCTTCTTCAACCAATTGCATAAATTTAAGCGATTTAGTGGGTTTTGAATTTGGTTCAAATAATAGTTGGCGAATTGACATAGAACTTAGTTAGTATAATAAATTAAAAAATAATTCGCTGAAAATTATTTATATATATTATATATATATAAAATTTGTGGCGACCGGGTGAAAATAAAATATGTTTGACAATTTAATAGAATTTATAAAAAATAATATAGTATATGCTATTATTATAATTATTAGCATGTGGATTTTAACAAAATTATTTAATTTAATTTTAAAAGAACTTCAAGCTAGAATTCACGATAAATGGAAAGAAAGGCAAGAAAAAAAGAAAGAAATCAAATTAAAAAAAGTTGAAGAAAAGGCACAAAAAAAATACAGTTATATTAAAGCAAATAACTGGCTTTTAAACTATATAATTAGTTTTAGAATAATAATATTTAAAGGTTTAGCAGGTAAAGGTAAAACTACGATGATGCAGGTCATTTCAAAATTTTTAATAGATAAATTCGAGTTTAATGATAAAAAAAATCAAAGATACAATAAAATCATGAACCCGGGTTATCTAATAGAAAGAGTAAAATTGAAAGAAAACGTTGTAATACCCGTTTATACTAATATGGATAATATATCAAATCCAAATAATGGCTATTTAGCTCAAAAAAAAGCATTAGAAGTTTTGCAACAAAAAATCAAAATAAATGCCCCAGCAGTCGTCCAAATAGATGAAATAGGGAGCCTATTTCCAAAATCATCAATTTTTCAAGTTCGTGCAGAAAAAAATAAAGAAAAAAAGTTAGAAAACAATGAAATAAAAGAATTTGCTCGAAAGCTCAGACATTACGGGGCGTGGCTACTAGGAACTGAACAAGACGGAGATGATTTTGTCAAAGATATTAGGCAGTTCGGCTTCGCTGAAATTGAAGTCTTGCAAACAACCGTTCAATTATTAAAAAAAGGTAAAAGAATTCAAAATTTTAAAATCTTTATAAATAAATGGTTTATTGGACTTTTTGTGTCTAATTTAAAATGGAGATTTAGAGAGTGCCTTTTTTTCAGAGATTATTTTAAAACATTTTTTAAATTATTTTTACCAGCGTTTGTTGGATTTGAAAAAAACTTTTATATAAAAAGAAACGAGATTTATAAAGATATTAAATTAAAATACACTATATTTAAAACATTTTTTAAATTCGAAAACAAATTTTATTGGTTAAATTTTAATAACAAACAAAAATTAAGTTTTGATACTTTGGCCTATGAATCAGAATATTTAAAAAAATTTGATGAAAACGGCCAAAGGAAATATATATAGGTTGATGAATGGATGAGAATAATGACATTGTTTATTTAAAAAAACAGTTAAAAAAATTGAATCAAGAGAATGTTGATTTAAGAACTGAACTTAATAAATCAGGGATTGAAATAAAAAAAGAAACTTATTTTACAAAGATTTTAAAGTTTATTAAATTATGTTTTAAAAAAAAAGAAAGTATCATTAAAGATTTTAAAAAATATTTTTCACAAAGGTATAAAACTGCAATAGAGCAGTTTGAGATGGGATTTATAAACGAAGATGATATTAATATCTTTATTAAAAATGAAGGCACAGTTGCCTTTACTTTACAAATTATATTAAAAAAACTAGATAATGAAAAGCAAAAAAAGGTATACGAAGCAATAATAAATAAAGATAAACCACTTTTATTTGAGTTGCAAGAAAAAGCCCAAAACGAATTAATCATACTGGAAGATAGGCTTAAAAAAATAAACTCAATGGAATTCTATGAGCCAACTTCAATTAAAAACAAAGAAAAAGGCATTATGAGAATCGAATTTAGAATTAAAAAAACTCATGAAATATTAAATAACTTAAATTCAATTCACAACGAAGAACTAAAAAAAGAAAAAAGACCAGTGGGACGGCCAAAGAAAAACAAAGACGGCACTATTCAAGAAAGTAATGCCATTATCGAAGAAAACAATGCAACATTGGAAGATTAATCATAAACGTAAAAACATTTCAAATTTGGGCTTAAATCAAACAAAAAAAGGCGGTGATATAGAAAAATAAAGAATAGATAATTTTTAAAAATATAAAGGAGAAATAATATGAATTTTAATGGAATTCAATATTTTCCCTTCAGCGTATCAGATGAAAAAAGTTTAAAACTTATAGAATCTGAATTTGGTTTACAAGGTTATGCAATTTATGTAAAACTTTTACAAGAAATTTACAAATTCGGATATTTTTTAGAAATTAATCAAGACGTGATTTTATTGTTGGCGGGCGAATATAAAACCAGTGATAATCTCGTATCTGAGATCATAAACGCATGCCTTAGGCGTGAATTATTTGACAAGAAAAAATATGATGAATTTAAAATTATAACTTCAATAGACATTCAGGAAAATTACTTGAATGCGACTAAAAGAAGGACAAAGGTTGAATTTATTAAAGAATACTTGTTGATTTCAGTAAATAAAAAATTAAAAAATGTATACATTTATGCTAAAAATGTATACAGAAATGCAAAAAATGTATACAATTCTGAACAAAGAAGAGAAAATAAAATAAAACAAGAGGAAACTAAACAAGAGGAAACTAAAACGAGAGAAATAAAAGCCAACGACGTTGGCGAATTTCTCTCTCAACAATTAAATAAAACTTATACTTACAATTCAATTTATTCTAATAATAATTATGATTTAAAAAAAATAATTAATGCAGTTAATAACTCTGATTTTTTAAAATTAAATGCAAACTTGGACATTAATTGGCTATTAAATAACTATGCTGAGATTATAACCGGAAAATATGCTAATTATGGAAAAGTAATTACAAATAATTCGTTTAATAATAAAATTAATGAGGTGTTTAATAATGAATGATATTCTTTTAAAAACTACAAATGAAATAAAAAATTGTGAATTAAAAGACATTTCAAAACAGATTATGACAATTTGTCGAGCCATTAGCCCACAATTTTATAAAAGCATGTCTATAGAAGACATGAAACAAGAAAGATATGCTATAGAATTATTATTAAACGATATTGACCAAGCAACTATTGCTGAAATGTGTAAACGTGCAATTACAGATTATCCAAGATCCAGAAGTCAAAATAATTATACTTATATGGATATTAATTACATTTTAACATTTTTTAAAGCTAGTTTTGATTTTATACACTCTGATTCAATCCATTTACACGCAAATGCGGTTAAATTAAGCGGAAGCTATAATGAAATAACTAAAATAATTACTGAAAAATGGAATGATAATGGCACAATAGTTGAAATAAAAAACTTTGTAAATTATAATATTGATAAAAATCGTCAAATTTTTTCAAAAAAAGACATGGAGAGGCTTTTTTATAATCTTGATGGTGAACAATTATGAATATTTATCAAAATATGAATTATAAAAAAGACGAATGCTACACTACGAAAGCAGAAGCGGTTAAATTAATAAATTATTTAACAGTGAATCAAATAATTAACTATGAAATGCTGATTTGGTTACCATTTGACAACGAATTAAGTAATTTGTATCAAGGATTAAAATTAAATGGATATAATACAATTTTGAGTAATTTAGAAAACGGACAAGATTTTTATTTTTATGAACCAAAATATTTTAATATAATAATAACTAATCCACCATTCAGCGATAGGACAAAGTTAATTAAAAGATTGGTTCATTTAAATAAGCCTTTTATTATTTTACAAGCAACACAATTTTTTAACAATCAAAATGCTGTGAAAACTCTTTGCCTTTGTGATGATTTTAAATTTATAATGCCTGAAAAAAGAATGAAATTTTTATTATACAACTCCGACGAAAATAAAATAAAGGCTGAAAATAATAGGATATGTTTTTATAGCTTTTGGTTGTGTTATAAAACTAAATTGAAAAATACATTTAATTTATTTAAAAACAGTGGTAGTGAACAATTAATCGAAGAATTTGATTTGTCCGGCAATATAATTGTTGAAAATCATTATAATTTAATCAATTTAATTGAATTATTGCAAAATAAATAATAATCATCATGCTTACACACGTCTGCTTATATTTGATTTAAAAAAGCAAAAAGACGTGATAATAGAAAACAGATTATTAAAAAAAAGAAAAGTTAGAACATAAAAAAAGAAATAAGAAGTAAAAAAGGAGTATAAAATGCAAGAAGAAAATTTTAATAATTACATTCAACATTATATTGATTTTTATGAAGGTTATAAGACAGAAGACAAACAGTTAAAAAAACTTATTAATATAAACTTGAAAAATATAAAAAATAGGTGCACAAAAGAAATAGATAAACAAATTAATAAATATACGAGTGCAAAAAAGTAGGCATGCCCTACTTTCAATGAAATTTAAATATATTTGATGTCAAAAATGTTGTCAAAATTAATAAATTATAGATAATTCCTAGTCTTTTATAAAGCCTGTTAACCGACAGGTCGTAGGTTCAAATCCTACTCGGGGAGCCAAAGCCTAAAAAAATCTAGGTGTTTATTTTTTAGAAAGAGTGAAATAGCACTCTTTTTTTATTTTATATTAAAATTTGGTGTCAAATTTGGTGTCAAATTTGGTTATTTGTTCTTTTTCAAAATTGCTTAAAACTTTAATATAATATTTTTTTGTTGTTGCCTCATTTGTGTGTCCCATCCATTTGGCGATTACCTTTTCTGCAATTCCATTTTCTGCACACATTGTGCCAAAAGTGGTTCTTAAATCCTTAATATTAATTTTAAAACCACAAATATTACTTAATTCAAACGTTTTTCTTTTTAATGTGCTTTCTGATATTGGGAACAACTGTAAATTTTTATTAATAGGAATTTCATAATAATTAATAATTTTTTCTAGATTATTAAACAATGGTAAAATCCTTTTAGAATTTTCAGTTTTAGTGCCGGGAATTAATATGGTTTTATTAACAATATCAATCATTGAGTAATTAAGATTTAATAATTCAGATTTTCTACATCCACTAAATAAATAGAATGGAAATATTTCTCCATATTTTACTTTATCATAATTTGACATTAGTATCTTACGTTCCTCTATCGTTAACGCCCGCCCTTCCTCACGATTGTGCTTAACTTGATTAATATTTATACTGATATCTTCTTTTATAAGTTTATTTTTAAACGCATCCTTTAAACATTCTCTAATAGTATCATAAGAATATTTTTTCATTCTTGAAGATTTTATTTTGTTAAGTAAATTGTCAATATCGTAAGGTAATAGTTTTATTAACTTTATATCTTTCATATTTTGTTTAATATGGTTTTTTATAATGATTTCGATTTGACGATAACTTGATGCTTTTAGTTTCGATTTTTTATAAGTTAATTTCCATTCATCGATCCATTCAAATAAACTAATTCCTTTTCTAATATTTATAGCTGTAAAAGTTTTATTCTTTAAAACTAATTTTAATTTATCATAACATTTTTTTTGATTTCTATCATAAATATATAAGCTTTTTTTATTAATAGTGTATTTTACTTGCCAACGTCCGTCAGAACGCAAACATAGTTTATGTCCTTGATATTTCATATATCTCTTATCTATCTCCTTTGATAGACAACAATCTTGTGACATATTTAATATTTTAACTTCATCATTATAATTATTCCGATTATCTTTTTTTTTGAATTATAATAAGCACCATCAAGAATTCCTTGCATTGCTTTTATTTGGAATTCAATATTTTGCAAACTTTCTTTTAAAAAAATCGTATATACAATCTTCCATTATTTACTCCTTTGTATGATTAGTTTTTTTGTTGTTGATACAATAATAATGTTTTTATATAAAATATTGCTTGAATTAAATTTGCTTGATTGAGTTGGCTAATATATTCTAAACATTCTAATTGTTGTGAATTGTATTTTAATTCATTCCCTACTAATTCATCTATACTCTTATTATACAATCCAGATAGTCTTATATAAGTTTGGATATTAGGTTCGGCCTTGTCTAACTCATAATTTTGATATGCACTTGTAGTTAAATATAATTTGCTTGCCACTTCTTCTTGAGTCAGACCTTTTTTTTGTCTAATTTCTTTTAATATATTCAATTTTTTATTCCTCCAAATAGTTGTAAAATTTATTTAAAAAAATCGATTTATTTTAAATTAAAAATTATTTAAATTATATTTTAAGAAAAGCACATATAAAAACTTCCCTAATTTATACTTTATTTACATTCTTTGTTGTTGATACAATAATAATGTTTTTATATAAAATATTGCTTGAATTAAATTTGATTGATTTAATTGACTTATATATTCTAAGCATTCTAATTGTTGTGAATTATATTTAAAATCATTACCAACAATAGCATCAATACTAATTTTATATAATTTCGAAAGTCTTAACAACGTTTGAACACTAGGCTCAGATTTTCCAAATTCATAACTGCCATAAGTTGTAACCGCCATGTTTAATTTTTGAGCTAGTTCTTTTTGTGTTAAATTATGTTTTTCTCTTAAATTTCTTAAATTTTCTAACATATAATATACCTCCTATAATGAAAATATTACATTTATTTGAATTTTAAATCAATATTTTCATTATAAAAAACAATTTTTAACGAATATGGTTTTATTTTAAAAACAAATAACGAAAATATCGTTGTAGAAAATGACAAAATTAAATTTTTTTTATAATAAAACGAATTTTTCGTTTATTTTGTTGACAACAACGAAATAATTGTGTTAATATTATGACATAGAATGAATTTTTCGTTCTATTCAAACTTGTTTTTTGCAGATCAAATACACTCCTTTATATATTTATCTGCTAAATTTAAACATTTTCTTGGGCTGGGCGTCTTTAATGTTTAAATTAAAAAAATAGACTCCCGGCCCCATAGACTTATAAAAGTCGTTATTTTGCTTTGTGAATTTTTTAAAGGAGAGGTTCATGACTTAATAGATACATAAAATTTAAAAAAAATAAAGAGCGGATTTTAAACAATACACTCTTTAATAACTGTATTTAATTTTTAAAAGTCGGCTTTCAAATATAAGGTAAATGACAATGAAAGAATTATTTAAGTTTGATTATAAAAAAAATAAAGATATTGCAAACTATGGTAGACTTTCTTACGCTGACATTAAAAGTGTCACAAAAGGTTTTAAGCATGATAAAAATTTAGGTGTTTATACAAGAAAAAATTGTCATTATGGATATTATGAATTTGAAAAAATAAAAAGGAGTAATTTTGTAATATGAAAAATAAAACTCTGTTTTTAGTAAATTCTAAAAATTATGGAAAAGAATTATTTTCGTGTAGAAGTGCAAAAAAAGCAGAGATGCATTTTAACAATTTAAAAGCGTGTGGGATTTATCCTTTATCATTTTCGAAAATCAAAGTAAATGAATTAGGCCTAAATGAAAAAATAATACAATCATTTGGCAAATTTGAGGTGAGCGCATGATTTTAGATGCAATAATAGCAACACTAGGAAGCTGGTTCGGAATTATATTATTAATACTAACCACTATATTATATGTTATTAGTAATAAATGGATTTTTTTAATTCTCATGTTAATAATTACAATCGCATGGGCTGGCTTCTTTACTTATCTAGCGATGGGAATCAATACCGTTGCGGGTTCGGTTGGACAAACAATATTAGACTTATTTAACAAAATATTTAATAATTAAAGGAGAAAATATGCAAACACAAGTTTTAAAAATGGAAAGTCTTTCATTATTAGATGGAAAAATATTTAAATTATTTTTAGATTCTAAAAATAAAATTCCAACTATTAATGAATTTATAACTTTCAAAAAGGATTGGTTACTCAATCTAAGACAATAGGAGGTTTTATGACAAATATTAAAAAAACAGTTGCAAGAAAGAAAGGTAAAAAAATTGATTTAACTGGTTTAATTCTATCAGTTGCAGTCCTTGGAATTGTAACTTATTTAGTATTGCAATATTTTAAAATAATATAAAGGTTGATTATGACAAAAAACAAAAACAAAAACAAAAACAATTTTCAGATTTATGATTTTATTTTAATCTTAGTAGTATGTTGTGCTTTAATGATAGATGCATTTTATATATATTATAAATACATAAATCAAGATATAACTATCGGAACGAATTATATCAGTTCGCAAACGGGCGTTGATATCATAGCATCAGAGGACCTAGATGAAGAAGAAGTAGACGAATATGAGGAACGCTGGTTCTTGGAGGCATCATATTATAATAATTCATTGTCAAATGGAATTGAAATCCAAGAATTAAATTTAAACTACTTTACTGATTATAGTTTAACAGCTAATACTTATCGTTCAACAGGCATGCAATATGTGGGTGGGGATGCAAGTTTGACAGATAAAACAGTTAGCAATGAAGATGAAGCCGACAGTTATGTCGCAACCGGATTGTATTACTACGATACAACCGACGGCATTTCTTATGCTGGCAGGAATATCAATACAATCTTAAATCGTGATGCGGTTTTCATTATCTCAATTGATAATGAACCATATGCGATACAATTGGACGGAAATTACACAACAACTAAAAAATTACTTTTTATCACACAAACAGTTTATCATTATTATTCATACGCTAGCCTTTTCGTAGATATTTTTAACGCAATTGAATCTAATTCATCGGGATATGGTGATTATTATATTACAGTAGATTTGTCAGAATATTTTACAATTAAAAAATATGATGTCGATTCTGGTAAATTTCTTGATGATGATGTTTCTGATGTTATTAAAAATTATTGTGTAATTAAATTTCACTACGAAGCTAATGGACTGGTTGATTCTAGTCAGTCGATATTTGGTATAGTCGCATGTAATTCTTCCTATGATTTAGAATTTAATTATGATACTGACTATTGGCAAGCAAGAGCGATATATACTTTAACAGCAGAAGACTTTATATATCGATACAGTGAACTTTATAATGGCTATTTTGCTACATTATCCACAGAAATACAAATTATATTTAATCAAATGGAACGTGTGAAAATTATTGTTTTATTAAATTTGAATAATGATTATTTAATTAACAATAATATAAATTTAATTGGATTGGATTATTATGCCCTTAAAGGATTTTCATTAGACACATTACAAATAATATCTACTAATGAAACTAATTTTTATATATTGGAAAACTCTCTGATTGATACAACTTTAAAGCATTTAATTTATTCAAACACGATTTCATTATGTATAAGTGAAAATGCGATAGATGATGATTATGATGAGGTGATATTATGAAATTAATACAATATATAATATGCTATTTAATTATCATATCAAGTGTCTTTTGTGGTATAGGACTATATAATGAATTAACATCAGAATCTTATATTAATGGTTCACTCAATATCGAGAATACTTTCATTACAGAAGATTTTATTTATTCAAATACACAAGTTACATTTTATCATGATATATATGATGAAACTGAATTGTATTATTTTACAATCGACTTACTACCTATTGAAGATTTTAATGGTTTAAAAAATAATTATGAAATTATTATTAATAATTATATATTGTATCATGCTGAAATTACAGCAGGTGCGATTTCAGCAAGTTTATCGATAGATTTTTACGATACAACCGGGATAATCGAGTGTTCATCAGAATTAATAATTAATGTATCATTCTTAAGTTCTAAAACAATTTTAATTCTATCAACATACGGACAGCAATCATCTCAATTTTTACAACAATATTTTACAGACAATGGAATAAATTTGTCTATAAATAATATTAAGGAGGCTTAAGATGAATACGATAAAAATTATATTTGCGATAATTATGATTGGAATTTTAGCCTTTACGGGCTACTGGATTGCAACAAATTGGGATACGATTGAATATTCAATTAGTGGTTATTCAATATATACTGCTGATGATATACAAGCATCATATGATGATGGTTATTCAAATGGTATTGTCGACGAAGAAGAATATGTTGCTCAAATTGATTATTATAAAAATTTAACTACAACTTATCTAGATAATATAGGCATTTTAAATAATCAAATAAAAATATACGAAAATGAAATTGAAATATATGAAGAAGAATCACAACAATATTCTGAAACAATAATAGAACTTTATGATGAAATAGAAAGTCTTCAAATTCAATTATCTTATTATCAAAAGCTGTTGGAAGATACTATTAATGAAGATCAATATATTATAACAGTTTACTATAATAATGAAATATATGATGTTCAAGTGGTTGATGATGGAGAATATATTAGCCTTTTAACACCACTTTCCACAGATTCTAAAATTTTTAATGGTTGGTTGATTAATGATGAAATAATAACGGATATATCAACATATGAAATAACAGAAAATACAACTATAATAGCTTCAATAACATATGTATACAATGTTTTATTTTTTATTGAAAATGAATTATATGATGAACAAAATATATCTTCATTAAATGGTGTAGCCGTTTTCGCACAAGAACCAATAGAACCAATAAAAAATTACTGTGATTTTTTAGGCTGGTCCATTTACGAGGATTTTAATTATTATATAGATATTGTTTCTTTCGTAATTTCTGAAGATATGATTTTTTATGGGAAATTTGAATCAAATTTATTAACTTACATTAATAGCTATTTCATAAATTCTTATACATTTTTAACTGATAATGTAAAAGACTCTATTTTTTATAGCAGCTATCAAATACAGACTTTATTTTCAACTACTGGAATCTTGCCTATAGCAAGTCAATACGATTATTATTCATACATTAAATTTGACATTGATTCACTTATTAATTTAGTAGAATTTAATAATTCATTATTCACTTATTTTTTTAATGGTGTTTATTATAATTGTTCAACGGCAATAGTCCAGGCAGATCTTGAAGATGGTGACACAAATGTTATTGCTTTAACATTTATGTTAGATATTAATGATGATAATAGTAATGATATAATCACAATTGAAAGTAATGGAAATATATATTATAACATTTCTGGAGATTCAATGGTTACAAATGTATGGTATGCCTATAAAACTATTTATACACTGTATTATTTACCATCACAATATTATATAAATAGAGGGTATGTTTTTGTCCCTCCAATTATATTAATTTAATGAGAGGAAATTATGAATAAATATATAAAATTTTTAATGACTGTTATTTTAATAAGTGCATTTTCATTTGCTATTTACAACAATGAATATAACAGTAATAATATATTAAGTGCCAAAGATGCACAAATAGAATTATTAATTACACAGAATAACGAATACATGGCGGTACTGGAAACTACAATCAATGAACGCGATACTGCAATAGCTGAAAGAGATACTGCAATCTGTGAACGCGATACTGCAATAGCCGAAAGAGATACTGCAATCGAAGCTTTCAATGAAATTCAAATATTATTAAATACCGCACTAGAGCAATTGACTATATCACAAAATCAAAATGAACAAGATGCAGATACAATTAATCAATTAAATAACAATATTTCAAATTATCTTGAAAATATTGAAAATCTTCAATTACAATTGGAAGAATCTGAAAATCTATTAGTAGAAGCACAAAATCAAAATGAACAAGATGCAGATACAATTAATCAATTAAATAACAATATTTCAAATTATCTTGAAAATATTGAAAATCTACAAGAACAACTAGCTGAAGCTCAGAGTCAATTAGCTGAATTACAAGCCTATATAGATTCTATACAGACTCAAATTGATGAAATCGAAAGCTTACAAGTTGAATTGGACAATGCAAGACTTCAATTAGAAGATGCACAATTGCAATTAAGTATAATCGAAGGTCAATTAAGTGATTACAATTATCAAATAGACACGCTCAATTCAGAAATTGAAAATTATCAAAATCAAATAGCCGATTTGGAAAATCAAATTTCAGAACTTCAAAATCAAACTGATACTGGTTCTAATTCT
>Ga0172377_10006155_pt1 | contig 12351 bp, 15 predicted proteins | sample Pumphouse3metaG_FD_119749 | JGI IMG/M metagenome (GOLD analysis project Ga0172377, IMG submission 119749) | Leachate microbial communities from a municipal landfill in Southern Ontario, Canada - Pumphouse #3 metaG | ecosystem: Engineered > Solid waste > Landfill > Unclassified | place: Canada... | reverse complement strand
TAAAACGTATACTCTGCAATGGACTACAAATGCAAAAAACGACCTTATAAATATTGTCGCTTATATCAAAACAGACAGCCCTGCTGCCGCGAATGAAATCTATCAAAAGATAAAAGAAAAAGCGCATTCAAGCAACTTTTTTCCCTTAAAAGGGCGCGTGGTTCCCGAGCTGCAAAAAGAGGGGATAACTTTGTATCGAGAACTCATCGTAGCACCGTGGAGAATCATCTATAAAATCGGCAGTGACACCGTGTACATCATGGCGATTGTAGATTCGAGACAGAATGTTGAAGAGGTATTACTGCAAAAACTTATAAAAAGTTAATGAGTCATATTTTTATCATTTAAATTAACATTTTTTGTGTCGTTTATTTGGTAAATTTCAAGCTGTTTAACATATAATGTCCGTTGAATAAATAGTTAGAAGTCAAAAATACAGGAGAATTTTAAATGCCAATATTCGATATATTAGGAGATAAGCTATCAGCTGTTGAGCAAAAAAACTTTGCATTGGAAAAAGATTTACAATCTCTTATCGAGAAGAACTTAGAAACTGTATTTAATTGTAAATTTATTGCTAGTGAATTTTCTACTGGTGCACAACATGCTGGTCGTATCGACAGCTTAGCCTTATCAGAAGAAGACAATCCTGTAATCATAGAATATAAAAAAGTAGAATCTTCGGAACTGATTAATCAAAGTCTATTTTATTTACATTGGATACAAGACCATAAAGGTGATTTTGAAATTGCTGTTCAAAATAAATTAGGAAATGATGTAAAAGTAGATTGGTCAGATGTTCGTGTAATCTGTATCGCTCCAAATTACAAAAAATACGATCTTCATGCGGTTCAAGTCATGGGTGCAAATATTGAACTATGGAAATATCGTCTTTTTTCAAATAATTCCTTGTATCTTGAAGAGATATTTCACACATCAAAAACATCAAATATCGCAAGCACATCGACTGATATTGGAACAAAAAATCCAGTGATGGTTGAAGCAGGGAAAAAAGCAGCAGCAACTAGAGCAACTGCAACTTACACATTTGATGAACGACTTGAAGGTAAGAGTGATGAAGTAAAAAATTTAACAGCTACTATTCGTGAATTTATCCTCGGACTAGATGAAGCTATAGAAGAGGTTCCAAAAAAATATTATGTTGCTTATAAAGTATCTCAAAATATTGCATGTATGGAAGTAAAAGGAAGAGCAATTAAATTGTTTTTAAAACTTAAACCCTCTGATATACCTGAAAACACAAAACATTACCGAGATGTTACTTCAATTGGTCATGTTGGAACAGGTGATGTAGAGTTTACTGTTTCAAATGAAGATGATTTTGAATCGGTAAAAATATTCGTTGAACTTGCTTACAATAAGGTTGGAGGCTAATGATTTCTCTCGTTCCACCTCTCCCGAGACTGGAAATGGAGTTATTTCACAGTCTCGGGAGAGCTGGAACGAGAAAGAAAAATGAATAAAAAATATTCAAAAGGGGTTGATAATGGCTAATTTAGATGAATTTGAACTTGACATATTAAAAAGTGTAGAAAATGGAGAATGGGAAACCAAAGGCAATATCGCCGAACGTACGCTAGAACTCCAATCAATTATCAAGCATCAAAAGAAAAAAGCAATCTCTATAAGAATTTCAGAGAATGATTTGTATGAACTAAAGAGAAAATCACTGGAGAGTTCAATTCCGTATCAAAATTTAATTCAGATGTTAATTCACCAATTTACAACCGATAAAATAAAATTGAGTGTTTAAGAGATAGCAACTGTGAGGAGATCAAACTTTATGAAAGCATCAGAGCTAGATAAAAAATTTGATGACGATCAAGAAGATATTTTAGATTATTTTGACACTTTGGATGCAATGATTTCTGATAAAAGAATTGATGAGTTGAAAGCAGGAAAAACTGAGGTTTATTCTCTTGAAGAAGTAGCACAAAAACTCGGTCTTAGTTAATGTTCAAAATCATTATTCCAAAAGCCTCTTTTAAAGAACTAGAAAAATAGACTCTGAAAATCAAAAACTTATTTTTTCTAAAATTAAAGAGCTTGAAAAAGGTATGTTTACAACAGACAAAGCCCTTAAAGGGAAGTTTAGAAAAAGAGCCGGTGATTATAGAATTGTCTATTTAAAAGAAAATGATATTTTAGTTATTACTTTGATTAGAATAGTTCATAGAAAAGAAGTTTATTAAAAATCTAACAAGACCTAAGGAATAGCGCTTGAAACTCTTGTTCTTACTTTTATCCATCTGTGTATTTGCTTTTGCATGGGAAGAAGATGGACGGATTTGTGAGCTTTTTACAAAGGAAAAGGTAGAGGGTACTTTTGTTTTGTACGATGTTACAACAGAGAGATTTGTCGGGTGTGATGAAGAGCGTGCTCGTACTCGGTTTACACCTGCCTCGACCTTTAAAATTGCGAACTCACTTCTAGGGCTTTGGTCGGGTGCGGTTACAGATGTGGATGCTGTTTTGCCTTACACAGGAGATGCAACCCCTTTTATAGAGAGTTGGAAGCGTGATATGGGGCTTCGTGAAGCTATCGCTATGTCAAATGTGCCTATCTATCAAGAGCTTGCACGGCGCATCGGCTTAGAGCGCATGCAAGAGGGTATCACAAAGCTTAGCTATGGCAATCAAGAACTAGGTACAAAGGTCGATAGATTTTGGCTTGATGGACCTTTGAAAATCAGTGCGCAAGAACAGGTGCTTTTTTTGGCAAAGCTTGCAGATGCAAGCCTCCCATTCCCAGAACAGATACTTCAAAGTGTAAGAGAAATTCTTTTACTCGAAGAGAAAAACGGCATCAAACTTTATGGTAAAACAGGATGGCAGAATGCTCCACATGAGGGAGTTGGCTGGTTTGTAGGCTGGGTTGAAAGTCAAGGCAAAGTCTATGCTTTTGCGCTCAATCTTGATATGCATCACGCATCCGATGCACCAAAGAGAGTCTCTATCGCTAAAGAGGCTCTAAGGATTTTAGGGTTGCTCTAGCAACTAAGCTGAGGCCAAAAGCTCCGCGCCTTTTGCCGTGAGCACTAACGTCACTCCGTCCTCTTGTACTTCCATGATCCCGCCCTTTACTAGCTCTCGCATTGCGGCTTCGAGAGCCTTTTCTTGTTTGGCATCGAGTTTTTTGATGATCTCTCTTACTACCTCTTGTTTACTCATGATCTGCCCGACTTGGTTGTGTTTTTTGAACCAGTTCATAAACATCTCTTTGACCTCGTTTTTGGGAGCCACGTCTTTTGGTATCTTTTTAGAAGGTGCATTTCTTTGCGGTGCGCGCGGTGCGGGTTTTGCGCTGCTTTTTGAAGTTCTGTTTGCAGGGTTTTGATTTTTTTTAGGGGTTGCTTTCACGGCGTGCCTTTTTGGGGGAGTAGTTTGCGGCGACAAACTCTAGTGGCGTAATTATGCCGAGTTTTTTGCTTTGTTTGGGTAGATTTGCCCTTTTCTTAAAACCGCATAGTGCGATTCGACGTATAAAAGACGTACTTTCGTATCGGTGCGCTTTATGGTGGTCGGATGCACAAAACGGTTGCCGCGCGTTGTGCATCTGTTGCACTTTTGCAGTTGCACACATAGCTCTTCAAGAGAGAAATTTTCCGATTTGTTGCGTATTTGTTTACATTGGGTGTTTGAGTCGCACATGCCAAGCCTTTGGTGAGAATTTACAGTGCTATTTGTACCGCTTTTTGGTTACGAAGCTAAAACAAAATAAGCCGACTTAGATTACAATTGCGATGAAAAATAACAAACTTTTTGGAGAGCGTATGCAAGAGATCAAACTTTTAGTCGAAGAACAAAACGTAGAAACGGTGCTCACCATCTTAGAAAACCTCAAAAGCGGTTTGATCGCAGAGATGCAGACCGATGGCAAAACACTCAAAACCAAAACGGCGCAATACCAACCAAAGGCAAAGAGCGCGCCGCGCGAAGAGAACCGCGCCGCAGAGCAGGGCGGTAGCAAGTACCTCTCCCCCTCGGCGTTCAAACAAAGGCTCCATGCCAAAAAATAACCCTGCACCGAAGGGATGAGATTTTCGCTTGCTATTTGGTGCCAAAATGATTAGAATAGACTTTTTGGAGCCTTAAACGAGGAGAGTCTATGCAGGTTTTAGCAGGGATAAACGGGACGATAGCCGCGGAGAGCGCGGCGATCTATGCCATGGAATACGCCAAAGCGCAAGAATATACCTTGGTGGTGTTTCACATGCCAAACCCAAAAGACAGTCGCGAGGACGTGGAAGCGAGTATGAACCGCCTTGAGACGTTGGCGTCGGCGCAAGAGGTGGTACTAGAAAAACTCTTTTTTGCAAACGATTCGTTTAGGGAACTTCGAGAGTATTTGCAGCATAACTACGTCGATATCGTTTTTTGCGCTACGCGAAAAGCGCGCTCGTTGTTAAATCACTCCTTTAGCAAAAAGCTCCTTGCTTTGGGGACGGGGCTTGATGTCGCCGTGGTGCGGGTGGTGCGCGTGACGGAAGTACGTGATGTCTCAAAGATGATGCTCTCTATCAAAGAGGATCGTCTGGGGGTGAAGAAATTTACTTTTTTTTCTATGCTTGCCTCGGCGTTTGAAGCGGATGCACAGCTCTATTCTATCTCGAATGTCTCCAAACGCAAACTTGCCTTGCTCTCTTTTGCGTCTATCAAAGAAAAACTCTCCCAGATCAACCACTCTTTGCGCCATTACCTCAAACTCAGCGCTTTTATGCCCTACAACCTTGTGATAAAACACGATTTTAGCGAGGATGAGGTGGAGAGTATCCTCTACAATATCGCCACGACGAGAACCGATCTGGTGGTGGTCGGTGCCAAGAGGCTCCAATGGCGTTGGTTCTTTTTCAAAGAAGCGCCGCTTGAGAAGCTGATGCGGGAGACTTCGGCAAATCTTATCGCTTTGTATACGCAGGAGAACTAGATGCTCGATTTTGCGCGTTCCAAAGAGCAGCTTTTTGAAAAGTACAACACCTCGTACGAGGGGCTCTCATCCCAAGAAGCGCGAAGACGTTTAAACGATTTCGGTACCAACGAAATAGCGAGCGCGCAAAAAAAGAACTACCTCAAAGAGTACCTCAAACAGTATATGCAGTTTTTTGCCGTGCTTTTGGAAGTAGCCGCACTTTTGGCATTTGTAGCGCATCGTTATGCACCCGCAGAGGGAAACGATATCTTGGGGTATGCGATCGTCGTAGCGGTCATCATCAACGCGACGTTTAGTTTTTGGCAGGAGTACAAGGCGGACAAAGCGATGGAAGCGCTTTTGCGCCTTATGCCTACGATGGTGCGTGCCCTGCGTGATGGCAAAGCGCTTAGCATCGATGCAAAATGGCTCGTACCCGGAGACGTAGTGCTTCTTGAAGAGGGGGAAAAGATAGCCGCGGACGGGATCATCCTCGAACACGCAGGACTCTCCATAAATACCGCGTCGCTCAACGGCGAGTCGCGCCCATCAAGGCGCCATGAAAAAGCAAAAGAGGGGATAAAACGCGCGATCGATGCAAAAAACATGGTTTTTGTGGGAACCTCGGTGGTTTCGGGAAGCGGCAGGGTTCTTGTGGTGGCGACCGCACAGGCGACGGAGTTTGGCAAGATAGCGACCTTAACCAAAAACGTGCAAAAAAAGCTCACGCCGATGCAAAAAGAGGTGATCCACATCACCCGTATTCTTACCGTGATCGCCTTGGGGATGGGTACGAAACGTAGGGGGAATTTAGGTTTGAAAACGGTTCTGAAAGTGCGCATCGGCGGCTTGATACGCTGCTTCGTGCGGGGTTTTTAAATTCGCGCGCTTCTATCGACGGAGAAAATCTCGCGGGCGACCCGACGGAGCTGGCACTCGTGTGTGCGGCAAAAAAGTGTGCTCTTACATTTGAGGGGTGCGAAAAAATAGGGGAAAACCCCTTTACGAGTGAGAGGAAGATGATGTCCTCTTTGTACCGTTTTGGTGCAAAAGAGGTGCTTTTTGTCAAAGGCGCGCTTGAGGTAATCTTGGCAAAGTGCGCGTTTTATGTCGATCAAGACGGCGTGCAAAAACCGCTTGAAGCAAGCGTACATGCCAAGATTCTTGAACATGCCAAGGAGTTTGAAGAGGGGGCGTACCGTGTTTTGGCGATTGCTAAAAACACCCAAAACTCCGAAGAAGCCATGACATTTTTAGGGCTAGCGGCGATCATGGATTTGCCGCGCCCCGAGGTCAAAGAGGCGATAGCGCAGTGTCAAAGTGCGGGTATTCGCACCATGATGATAACAGGCGACAACGACAAGACCGCGCAGGCGATCGCGCGTAAAATAGGGCTTACGTTTGATTCGGTATTGTTGGGTGAAGAGGTGGAACGTCTCCCTGCCGAGGCGCTTGAAAAACGCTTGGCATGTGAGAGTATCCTCTTTGCACGGATGGCAAGCGAACAAAAGCTCAAGATCGCCACCGCCTTGCAAAACAACGGCGAAGTGGTGGCGATGACGGGAGACGGTGTCAACGACGCTCCCGCACTCAAACGTGCCGACATCGGGATAGCGATGGGGATAAGCGGCACCGACGTTGCCAAAGAGGCCGCCGACATGATCTTGCTTGACGATAATTTCAAGTCGATCGTTTCGGCGATAGAGGAGGGGCGCAGCGTTTATTTCAACATCAAAAAATTCGTGACCTATATCCTCTCCTCCAACGTACCCGAGATCGTTCCTTATATCTTGCAGTTTTTCTTTAAGATCCCGCTGCCGCTTTCGGTGATCCAGATACTCTCCATAGACCTTGGTTCGGATATGCTTCCCGGGCTTGCTCTTGGAAGCGAGAAGCCCGAAAAGAACATTATGAAGCGCTCGCCCATCGCACAAGATGAGAAGATACTCGACTGGGAAGTGTTTAAGCGGGGGTATTTTTTTATAGGCGTTATTGAAGCCACCGCCGCTATGGTCGCATTTTTGAGCTTTTTGCTGCTGCACGGATGGGAATACGGCACGGTCGATCTGGGGGATCCTCTTTTGCAGTCGCAGGCGATGACCATGACCCTTTTGGGTGCCATCAGCTGTCAGCTTGTCAACGTCTGGACGATGCGAAGCTGGGAGTTTTCTGCGTGGAGCGTAGGCTGGGGAACCAACAAGCTTTTGCTCGGGGCGATGGTGTTGGAGTTTTTTTGGATATGGATGCTGCTTGGGTACGAGCCTGTGCAAAAGATATTTCACACCGCAACCATACCGCTAAACGAATTGTGGATCTTACTGCCGTTTCCGATCATTTTGTTCGTGAGCCATGAGTATTACAAGTATCGTATTCGAGTTAAAAAAGGGCTTTAAAAGCCACATGCCAAGGTTTTTCATGGCATGGTGCAAAACTAACCTAAAATCTTTAGGCAAACGGTGGAAAATCCCGCTATACTTCGCACACTAGAAACAAGCCTACGGTTGGCTCCTCTATGAACTTGCGTTTTACACACACTTTCCAAATTTAACACACTCCTTGCTTAAAACCGTCCATAGTTTTTGACTTTGGTTACGCTTGACTTTTCCAAAGGAAAAAACATGACATTTACAGATTTAGGGCTTATCGCACCCCTTTTAAAAGCGATTACAGAACAAGGCTACACGAAGCCCACACCCGTTCAAGCTCAGGCTATCCCTTTTATTTTACAAGGGCGCGATATGCTTGCGGGTGCACAAACGGGAACGGGAAAAACGGCTGGATTTACCCTGCCTCTTTTACAGCTTTTAAGCAAAAATAAACCCGCTTCGCCAAAGAGAAAAGTGCGTGCGCTTATTTTGACCCCGACGCGTGAACTCGCGGCTCAGGTGGGGGAGAGCGTACGGCTTTACGGCAAGCATCTTCCCTTTAAAAGCACGGTGGTCTTCGGCGGCGTAGGGATCAACCCGCAGATCAAAACACTCGCAGGCGGCGTCGATATCCTTGTTGCGACTCCGGGACGTTTGATGGATTTGGTGGGGCAAAAAGTGCTTGATCTTAGCGGCGTAGAGTTTTTCGTGCTAGATGAAGCCGATAGAATGCTTGACATGGGGTTTATTCGCGATATTCGCAAAGTGATCGAACTCTTGCCTAAAAAACGTCAAAACCTCCTTTTTTCCGCCACCTACAGCGACGAGATAAAAGCCTTGGCTAGTTCACTGCTTAACAACCCTGCCGAGGTGGAGGTAGCACGCCGCAACACCTCAAGCGAGCTTGTCAAACAAAGCGTCGTGCTTGTGGACGATACGAGAAAAAGCACTCTTTTGGGCAAGATCATACAAGAGCGCGGCTATAAGCAAGTGCTTGTTTTCACCCGCACCAAACACAGAGCGAACAAACTCAGCGATTATCTGCAAAAGATAGAGATAAGCGCCGCGGCGATCCACGGCAATAAAAGCCAAAACGCGCGTACAAAAGCGTTGGCGGATTTTAAAAGCGGCGCGGTGCGCGTGCTTGTTGCAACCGACATTGCCGCGCGCGGTATCGACATCGACGCGCTTCCCCATGTTATCAACTTTGAGCTTCCCAACATCGCCGAGGATTACGTACACCGTATCGGAAGAACGGGGCGCGCGGGATGCAGCGGCGAGGCTCTTTCGCTTGTGTGCATCGATGAAGCGGAGTACCTGCGCGGTATCGAGAAGCTTATCAATAAAAAGCTTGAGCGCCACATCATAGAGGGGTACGAGCCAGATCCAAGCATCAAAGCAAAGCCGATCCAACAAGGGGGCGGCAATAGAAACGGCGGCGGCAATCGCCGCACGAACAACGCCAAAAAAGGCGAGGGCAAACCTAAAGAGGGCGGCAGACAAAAAAGCAACCCGCAGCACCGCGAGGGGAAAAAGCCCGCACGCCACGTTTAGCGAGGCTAAAATGTGACGTACATGCCAAGGGATTCTAGGCATGTGCACTTAAATAACAAAAAAACGCTACGAAAAAACAACGATTTTAGTATAATGCTTTCATTAAACTTCTTACAAAAACTAGACCCTGAATTAAATTCAGGGTGACAAAAGTTCCCATCTTTCGTCATTCCGTGCTTGACACGGAATCTAGTACTTTTTAAAGGTGAGGCATGAAACGTATTCTTTGGTTTAGACGCGATCTGCGCGTAGAAGACAACCCTTTGCTCTCGTTTGACGGCGAGGTTTTGCCCATCTTTATTTTCGACACCACTATCCTCTCAAAACTCAAACCAAACGACAAACGGCTCACTTTTATCTTCCGTTATGTTGCAAAACTCAAATCTGACCTTATGGCATGCGGATTAAATCTAAAAGTCTTTTACGGCGACGTGCAGGAGATTTTTACCCATCTTGCCACACTCGGGTTTGACGAAGTTGCGGCATGCGGCGATTACGACGGCTACGCCAAAGAGCGGGACAAACGCGTATCCCATAAACTCCATTTTCGCTACCTGCAAGATACCTATCTGTTTCGTCACGACGAGGTGATGAAGAGCGATGGCACCCCCTATCTGGTTTTTACCCCGTTTTATAAAAAAGCTTTGGAGGTTTTGGCGCACAAAAATGTCGCACATGCCAAGAGGGGCGCGCAGGTTTTAATCGCGAGCGATTACGAGGGGATTTTCGTACATGCCAAGGGTGCGTTTCAAAAAGTTCCCTTTGCTTTGGAGAGTATCGGGTTTGAGGCGCAAAATATTTCGATAACACCGCCTCTAACAAAGCTTGAAGCGCTCAAAAAAAAGCTTTCGCGCTACCGGGAGGAGCGCGATTATCCCGCTCTTGATGCCACCTCGGATTTGAGTGTCGATTTGCGTTTTGGAACGATCGGGGTGCGCCAAATCGTGCGGGAGATTGCGGGGTTAGAGGGGAGCGAAGCGTTTGTGCGTCAGCTTATCTTTCGCGATTTTTATGCGTATCTTCTTTTTCACATGCCAAGAATTGAGAGGGAGAATTTTAAACACGCTTTTAACGGCATTGCAGATCAAGCCAAGTTCGAACTTTTCTGCAACGCAAAAACGGGCGTGCCCATCGTCGATGCGGGGGTGCGCGAGCTTTTGGAAACGGGCAATATACACAACCGCGTGCGGATGGTTTGTGCTTCTTTTTTTACCAAAGACCTGCTTTTGCCTTGGCAGTGGGGGGAGGCGTTTTTCGCCGAGCATCTGCTTGATTTTGACAAAGCTTCCAACGTCCTCTCATGGCAGTGGAGTGCGGGCACGGGGGTTGATCCGCAACCCTATTTTCGGGTGTTTAACCCCTATCTGCAAAGTAAAAAGTTCGATAGCGAGGGGAGATACATAAAAAAATATCTCCCCGCCCTTGCGCACCTACCCACGAAATACCTCCATGATGAGGCGTATTTGTCGGCACATGCCATAGAGGGGTATCCAAAACCGATCGTGCATCACAAAGACGCGGCGAAAAAAGCGGTAGAGCTTTTTAGAGGCGGGCTATGAAAAAGGCAGTTTTGGCACTCGTTTTTGCCTTGGCATGTGGGGCAGAGGAGAAGTCTGCACTCGAGAAGATGATACAGCCGCGCATTGCGTACGAATCGGCGTATTTAGGTGAAGCAAAGGTAGCGCACACCGATGGAAGCGTAGAGGTGTACAAAAACAATCTGCGCATCAACAACGAGCTTTTGGGGGTGAGTTATAGCAACTGGAAGTTTGCTTGGAACAATATCACCGCGCTCCCTTTTGGTGATGGTGTTCGTACCCCGATTGAGCATATCCACGCTTTTGCCCTGAATATCAACATGCCAAAAAAAATAGACGAAAAGTGGTTTTTCCTCGCCTCGCTCTCTTTAAAATCGACCTTTGAAAAAGAGACCGAGGATTCCTACGGGGCAAATATTTTCTCTTTTGCCTCCTACCGCCTCGATGAGGAGCACTCTTTTTCGATGGGCGCCTTTGCCAACTACGACCCCACCTCGACCTTAGCGCTCCCCGTTATCAGTTACAGCTACCGCGAAAAGTTCAGAGACGGCTGGCAGGTGATTTTAGGATTTCCCCGCACCCATGTGGGCTACCACGTGAACGAAGAGGTGCTTGTGCGTTTTGGGTTGATGTTTTCACAGTCTCTCGTGCGCCTCGCAGATTCAAGCCCTATAGAAAAAAGCGGGTATGCCGAAGCAAAAGATTACAGCTCCAACCTCGGGCTTACCTACCGTTTGGGTGAAAATCTCACCTTTGCAGGGGATCTTCTTTACACCCTCAGCCGCGAATTTATCATCTACGACGCACATGCCAAAGAGGTGCAAAACAGCACGATACAAAATGCGTTGGGGGTGAATCTGCGGGTGGTTTATAGCTTGCAGTGATTGCTTTGTATCTCTTGTAAAAGCACGCTATCGGTCGTGTTAAAGGAGACGACGTCGATTTTCATATCGAATCCCAAGCGTAAAAGTTGCGATAAGAACTTTATTTTTTTATGTTTAAACTCTTCGCGTGAGATATTCGTATCGACGGCAATATCGATATCTCCCCCTTTTTTGCTATTGTCGACGCGGCTCCCAAAAAGGTAAACATCAACCTCGCCGAAACTTTCGAGAATACTTTTTTTAATCATATCCCGTATGCGGTTTGAAAGCCTCATGCAAGATACCTTTTTGCAAAAGAGAGTGCATTGAGAGTGTAACTTTCCAGTTTGTCGAAATTTTCGATGCAAAAACGCAAATCACGTAATGCTTCACTTAGCTCTTCGGGATAATCGTGTTCAAGTTCATTGCGGATTTCTCTTAACTCGATCCAGTTATCAAGAGAATCGATAATCTCCTCTTTTTCGATAAGGTAGAGCACTTCGCTCATTTTAGTACCGCCGATACCTGCAACTTCCAAAAGTAAAGGAAAAATCTTGGCACCCAAAAAATCTTGGATGGAACTAAAACGTTTGAGATAGGCATCCAAAAGAGCACGTTCTTGAACCGATAGGGTATTGAAGACAAACGGTTCATAAATATTTTTTTGTGCAACCATAACGTCTATAAGCTCTTTGTAGTCTTTGAAAGCGTGGTAGTGTTTGGAGAGTTTTGATAATCTTTTGTCTAAAATTTGCTTTATTTGCATCGGTTTTTCTTGTTGTAGTTTTGCATATTGTAGCAAACTTTATACTTTTAATCTAGAAGTGCACAGAGAAGAAAACTGCTAAAATCTCTTTTTTAGTAAAAAACGACTACTATTACCTACTTAAAAAACAAAGACAAAACATGAGAAATATTTACCTGATTATCGCCAAACAGATCGTCGAAGAGGCGGGGCGGATCATCCGCGAGGCACGCGAGACCAACACCTTTAGTTATGAGTTTAAATCGGACGAAACCCCCATCAGCAACATCGATCAGCAGGTGCAGGACTACATGGCAAAGCGCCTCAAAGACAGTTTTAATATCCAAGTGATGGG
>Ga0172377_10006154_pt1 | contig 12354 bp, 8 predicted proteins | sample Pumphouse3metaG_FD_119749 | JGI IMG/M metagenome (GOLD analysis project Ga0172377, IMG submission 119749) | Leachate microbial communities from a municipal landfill in Southern Ontario, Canada - Pumphouse #3 metaG | ecosystem: Engineered > Solid waste > Landfill > Unclassified | place: Canada... | reverse complement strand
GCTTATCCATATGGAGCTTATACCCCGGAAGTAGAAGCTTGGGCAAAGGAAGCTGGTTTTGTTGTAGCCTTTTTAATTGAAGAAGGTCCAAATACATTTGAGCCTCACCCTTATAGAATAAAGCGCCATATGCTCTATGCCAAAGATACTCTTGAAGACTTTGCTTACAAAGTAAACAGTTCTCCTCTAGAGGTTATCCAAACTATCCCAAGTCAAGCTCAAGTGATTACCTACCGACCTGCCACAGTAATCGTTGATGTAAAGGTACCTGAAGGTGTGGAAGTGACAAAGACCTTTGCAGATATTGAATCAGAGGTATTAAATGCAAGATTTGATACCGAAAAGCAACGTATTATTGTTAATACAAGCTCTGTTGGCAAAGGACATCACAACATGACTGTAAAACTCTTAGGAAATGATGGCCGGTTTTATGTCTATGGGTGGTCTTACGTAATCGAGTAACAACTGCTTAAATATTTAACAGATTTTTAGCCTTTAGATTCTCAGTCTATAAACCAAAAGAGGTGGCAATGCCACCTCTTTTTAATGTCCACTTATTTATTTACCATCATGCCTTCTTCGATTTTTTCCAATGATGGTTCGTAGTCTTTTGGATGGACTGGCCCACGGAATTTAAGAGCAATAGGCTCTCCATAAATATCTACTAAAGGCCTTGGAGCAACCTTTTTATACGTTGCAGCCATTACAACAACAAAGACTACAAAACTTATTACAACCCCAATTATGTCATTTGGTGTGTTAGGAGAAAAGACTCCTAAGAGAATCCATGAAGCAAATCCGATTACTGAGGACGCAATTGCTGCAGGGGTGTTAGCCTTCTTACTCCAGATCCCAAATGTTAAAGGTACAAAACAGCCAACAAGCAAGAAGCCCCAAGCAGAAACCATTAAATCGTAGATGTTTTGGAACCACAACGCAGTTGCTAATGCTAAGGCAGTAATAATTACTGTAGCAATTCTGGCTACCTTAAGTTCATCCTTAGAGTCTAGCTTCTTAAAATATGGCATGATATTTCTAGTAACAATACTTGCAGGAGCAAGGATTGCACTATCAGTTGAAGACATGATTGCAGAGAGCAAAGCTCCTACAAATAAGGCTATAACAAAATTCGGCAGATATCTTACAGCAAGATCAACTAAAACTAACTCAGAGTTTCCGAGTTCTGGAAAGATTAGTCTTCCAACAATACCAAGAGTAACCGGTATAATACCAAGTATGATATAGCCTAGTCCTGCTAGATATGACGCTCTTTGCGCTGTATTCTCATCTTTACTAGAGAGAGCACGTTGCATGACATCTTGGCCAGGGACTGAACCTAAACCGATAATTATCCAGGCCTGTACATAGAACATCCAGCCCGAGAAGTTGGCATTTCTTGGAAAAAAATAAAACATCTCATCGGGGATTCGCGTTCTTAAAGTGGCAAAACCACCAATATCTTTAATAACAATCGGGAACATAATAATAAGTCCTGCGATTAAAATAACCATCTGAACAAAGTCAGTAAGGGTATCAGCCCACATACCGCCTTGATAAGTATAAATCAGCACGACAATTGCTGATATAATAATGCCCAAAACTGGAGAAATCCCAGTTATTGAATGAACAACTAAACCTAAAGCAACTAATTCCGCACCTACCCACCCAATAAAAGCAGGTAAAGTAATAAGGGACACTAATAGCTCGCTTGTTTTGCCAAATTTTATAGCAAAAAAGTCTGCAATTGTTAATAGCTTCATTCGACGCATGGTTCTGACATAAAAAAGACCTGCCAGTAATAGACAAACACCTGCTCCAAAAGGATCTGCAATCGCACCTAAAAAGCCATTCCAGTAAGACTCGCCAGCGGCGCCCATCGATGTTCCGCCACCAAACCATGTCGCAAATAAAGCAGCGGTCGCGAGTCCTAAAGGTAGTCTTCTTCCAGCTACTATGTAGTCTGTCGCATCATTAATGTTTTTACTAGAAAAAAAACCTATTGCAAGCATTATTAGGATGTAGACTAAAACTCCACCTATTACCCACGGATTGTTCATCCAAACGATCGTCCTCCTTAATTTCTGATTAAATAATCTTTGGAGATTAAGATAGTGCAAATCTAGTTTTCCCCAATTCCGGTACAAAAGCGGAGGACTTTTGAGGAAAACCGATCTTAACTGCTCTATCCTAAAATAAATCCTTACGAGAACTGATTATGAGGTATTTTTTCAAGATAGTCAATACCTAAAATGAGAAAAGGCCAGAGTTTTTTTAAATTTTCTAGCCTTTAAAATCGCCTTTTAGCTTTATTCTACAGTCCCTACGAGACCTTTTACTACGACAGAAGCTAAGCTAAGACCAAAAGCGGGAGGCACAAATGAACTAGAACCAATTATCATCTTACCCTCCACCTCTTTGGCTTTTACCGGAGTCTCTAAAGAATAGACTACTTGAAGTCCTGATCTAACCCCGTTATCTCTTAAGCGCTTTCTCATAACCTTACTAAGAGGATCGATTTTGGTCTCAGATATATCCCCTATTCGAATCAAAGAAGGGTCTAGCCTGCCTCCAGCCCCCATTGCTGAAACAATTGGGATTTGATTTTCTAGACAAAAGAAGATAAGGGCTGTTTTTGTTGGAACATCATCAATACAATCAACTACATAATCTGTATCTTTGATGTAGTCTCTAAGGTTTTCTGGAGTCAGCATTACCTTCAGTGGCTCTAATATTACCTTTTTTGCCACGCTTTTAAGCCTTTTTTCCATCTCTATGACCTTATAGTTGCCGATGTTATCTAAAGTCGCGATTAACTGACGGTTCAAGTTAGTAACATCAATAACGTCTCCGTCAATAAGCTTTATGAAACCTATTCCAGAGCGAGCTAAAGCCTCTGCAGCACTACCTCCTACCCCTCCTAGGCCGCAAACTATTACTCTACTTTTTGCAAGCTTTTCTAAAGCTCTTGACCCTATTATTAAACTTGTCCTAAGTAAACTTTTTCTTTCCAATTCTGCCACAAAATCACAACCCTCTATTGATGTACTATAGAAACAACTATTCTTGCCTTTAGTATTAACTAAGTTCCTGTGATTCCCTTTTATACTCCTTGGCAATAAGAAAGGGAGCCCTTTAGTGGCTCCCACAAGTGTCCCCGCCATGCCGTTGGTGCTGAATGTTGATGAACCTGCTTAGGCAGGTGGGTGCTCTGTTTGCAACTTAGGCAAAGCTAATATAGCTTGGCGGCTACTGCAAAACTCCGAACTCCCTTATAGTGAGTGTTGGCTCATAACTTCTTCAGCTTGACTACGAACACAGCAGGGTTTGCTATGTCTATATAATAGCACAACAAGAGTGTTTCTTCAACGTTTAAGATCATTCTAGAGGCTTGAAGCTTATTCCATTTTTTCCTTGACAACAGTTGAAGCTATGTGTAATTCACGCAGTTGTTTTAAATCTACTATAGATGGAGCCTCTGTCAGAACGCAGACAGCCTTTTGAGTCTTTGGAAAAGCAATAACATCTCTAATGGATTCAGCACCTGCTAGAAGCCAAATCATCCGGTCTAGACCGAAGGCTATGCCACCATGTGGAGGTGGTCCAAACTTGAAAGCTTTTAGAAGAAAACCAAACTTCTCTTCTGCTTCTTCTGCTGAAATTCCTAAGGTTTTAAAGAGTCTAGACTGCAAGTCTGCATCGTGGATTCTAATCGAACCACCGCCTAACTCAACACCATTTAAGACAAGATCATACGCTTTAGCCAAAGCATTAGCTGGGTCTTTATCAAAGTCCTTTTCCTTTGGAGAGGTAAACGGATGATGGACAGCACTAAAGCGTTTCTCTTCACTATCCCATTCCAAAAGTGGCCAATCTACAACCCATAGAAAATCCATCTTTTCATGAGGAATAAGCCCAAGAGCTTCTCCTAAATCAAGACGTAGTCTACCTAAAACTGCAGCTACAGTTTCTTTTTTGTCAGCGACAAACAACAAGAGATCGCCTTTTTCTGCTCCCATTTTAGTTAGGATTTTGTTGATTTCATCTTCTGTGAAGAATTTGGCAATCGGACTCTTAACCTCATCTTTGTACAAGATGTATGCCAGGCCTTTTGCGCCTAACTCTTGAGCAAGCAGAGTCAATTCATCAAGCTGCTTTCTAGTGTAATCCGCACAACCCTTTACACAAAGACCCTTTACCTGACCTCCATTTTTCACAGCATCGCTAAAGACCTTAAAGCCACAGTCTGCTGCAATGTCAGAAAGATCAAGCAGTTCCATACCAAAACGAGTGTCTGGTTTATCAGAACCAAATCTCTCCATAGCTTCTGCGTAACTCATTTTTGGAAAAGGTGTAGTTAGCTTCACTCCAAGTACTCTGTCAAAGACATAGGAAAACATTCTTTCCATCAGATTCTGGATGTCTTTTTCATCTATAAAAGACATCTCAAGGTCAATCTGTGTGAACTCGGGCTGGCGATCTTTACGTAGATCCTCGTCGCGAAAGCACTTGACTATTTGAAAGTACTTTTCAAATCCAGAGACCATAAGTAGCTGTTTGAAAAGCTGTGGCGACTGTGGAAGGGCAAAGAAAGTCCCTGGGTTGATGCGACTTGGCACCAAATAGTCTCTAGCTCCTTCCGGAGTAGATTTTGTGAGCATAGGAGTTTCTATCTCTAAAAAGCCTTCGCCATCTAAAAAGTCCCGCACTGCTTTAGTAATATTGTGCCTTAAAATAAAGTTTTTTTGCAGCTCAGGGCGTCTTAAATCTAAATAACGGTATTTGAGCCTGACATTTTCGTCAACATCAACTCTAGTGTCAAGTGCAAAAGGTAGGGCTTGTGATTGCGAGAGGATCTCAAGAGATTGAGCCTTAATCTCAACTTCACCAGTTGCAATCTCTTTGTTTTCTAACCCTTGAGGCCTGACAGAGACTTCTCCTTGGATCCTTACACAAAACTCAGATCGAAGTTTTTCTGCAAGCAAAAAGTTTTCTTTACTTGTATCTGGATCAAAAACCACTTGAACTAAACCAGACCTATCTCTTAAGTCGACAAAGATTAGACCACCATGGTCTCTACGGCGATGTACCCATCCGCTTAATGTTACAACTTTACCTGCGTCATCTTTGCGTAATAAGCCGCAATTTGTATCCTTCAACATTTATTTTATGCCCCCTAGCCAGTCACTTAGTGTTAACTGGATTTCTTCACCATCTCGCATGTTTTTTAATTTAACTTTTCCTTGCTTGATTTCATCAGGACCTAAAATTAGGCAGTATTTAGCATTTAGCCTGTTAGCCTGCTTAAACTGGGCTTTTACAGATCTGTTTAAGTGGTCCATTTCGGCTTTTAAACCCTGTTTTCTAGCTCGAATTAGCTCTAGTAGAGCCTCTTTTTTGGTATCACCTATTATGACTATATATAGATCCACATCAGGTTCTTTTTGCCAGGCATCTCCTACAGCCAAAATTGTCCGTTCGATACCCATAGCAAACCCTACAGCAGGGGTTGGCTCGCCACCAATCTCTTCGACAAGCTTATCATAGCGCCCTCCACCACCTACAGCATTTTGAGCTCCCAAATTTTCCACGCTAAACTCAAAGACTGTTTTTGTGTAATAATCTAAGCCTCGAACCAGGCGTGAATCCTCTACAAAATCAACGTTCCAAAGCGTAAGTGTCTCTTTTACCTCTGTGTAATGATCACTACAATCTGTACAAAGGTAATCAGTGATGCGTGGTAAAGCACTAATTGTCGCTTGGCAGCCTTTCTCTTTGCAGTCTAGAACTCGTAACGGATTAGTTAAAGAACGCTTTCTACAATTAGAGCAGAGGCTTTCCTGGTTTTCTTTTAACGCTTCTTTTAACTTTTCTAGATAGTTTGGACGACAGTTTGGACAACCAATAGAATTAAGCTTTAATTCCACGTTTTTTGCACCAAGTTTTGTATAAATGCCATAGGCAAGCATGATTACTTCAGCATCTAATGAGGGCTCAGATGAGCCAAAACATTCAATTCCAAACTGATGAAACTGTCTGTATCTTCCCGCTTGAGGCCTTTCATAGCGAAACATAGGTCCCAAATAATACAGTTTTGCAGGCAAACCTGTACCTTTTAAGTTGTTCTCTACATAAGCCCTAACTACAGATGCAGTTCCTTCTGGACGCAGAGTCATGCTCCTTCCACCTTTGTCATTAAAGGTGTACATCTCTTTCTCGACTATGTCTGTAGCTTCACCTAATCCTCTTTGAAAAAGTCCTGTCTCTTCAAAAATCGGTGTACGTATCTCTTGATAATTAAACTTAGCGCACTCTTCACGGATAAGTAATTCAAGTTTTTGCCAACGCCATATGTCCTCCGGGAGTAAATCATTGGTCCCTTTTGGCCGCGATATCACTTTTACCACCTCGTTATATCCCTAATTATAAAGGGAAGTGGTGACAAGTGCCACCACTTCCCGAAATCTTTTTCATCAAAAAGTTACGCTTGTCTTTGTATTACTCAGTGACTTCAGCTTCGGCCTCTGTGTCCTCTTCATTCCCATACAATTGTGCAGTAATCTCTGAGATCTTAGCCATTGAAGCTGTTTCTCTTTCTTTATCACCAAAGTAACTATAAACTTGAGCTAACTGGTAATGAGCCATAATATCATTGCCAGCATCGCTTGAGGCTTTGTCTAGGGCAGTTGAAATATCAGTATAGAGGCTACCTATTTCAGTATCTGCACTTGCCCACTCAAAGACACTCTTTTCTTCTTCAGTCTCTTGAGCGTTAATAAGATTACGGATCTTAGTCTCTCCAACTAAAGCCATCTGAATCTTTACATATGGATCATTAGAAACATTAGCTGCTTTCTTATTAAGATCCCATGCTGCATCTAGATCACCTTTTCTACGATGAGCTTCGCCTAGAGAGATCATGAGATATGGATCATTGGGTGCATACTCTAAAGCTTCATTATATGCTTTGATTGCATCTTCAACTCTGCCTTCTCCCATGGCCTGGTAACCTTTTAGTTGTGCGTCATAAATAACAATATTAGACTTGTCTTCTAGAGCCATGACATAATCTGTGATAACGCTACTTTTCTTAGAATTTAGAAGTGTCTCTCTGGTCTCTTCCTTTTTCTCGTCAAAGGTTTTGTCATCTACAGTTTTACGATCTGTAACAGTAATAATATGATAACCATAATCAGATGCAACAAGATCAGAAACCTCTCCTACTTCAAGAGCAAAAGCAGCTTCTTCGAACGCTTTTACCATTACACCACGGCCAAAAAATCCTAAGTTGCCACCATCTTCTTTAGAACCTGGATCTTCTGAGTGTTCTTTTGCAAGCTCTGCAAAGTCTGCACCTTCTTTTATTTGTTGAAGAAGGTTATCTGCTAAAGCTTTATCTTCTACAAGGATGTGACTTGCTTGAACTTCCTCTAATTGAGCGCGAATCTCCTCATCGTTTACAGTAATGTCTTTAGCAATATCATCTTGTAGTTTAGTAAGAAGCAAAGATTTTTTAATATCATCTTTTAACTGATCCATGGTAATGTTACTATACTCTAGCTGTGCTTTAAGCTCGTCAGCGCCACCGACTTGTTCTTCAATATCTTTTACGGATTCATTGATTTCGTCATCGCTAACTACTATCTTCATTTTGTTTGCTTCATCAAGAAGGGCTTCCTGTAACAATACTTGCATCAAATATTGTGCCTTCATAGGCTCTATGTCAAATCCGGTAAGTTGACCATAACTTGATTGGTATTTTTGTTGCCAAACCATAGCGAAATTTCTTTCGAACTGGGTTCTATCAATTTTCTTTCCATTGATTTCTGCAACATACCTAGATGGAGCTTTTGGTGTTGATCCTGCCATCGCAACATAACCTGCCACTGTTCCTATAACCAATAAAAGACCTGCAGCCACTAGAATGGCTTTAGTATTAGCACGAAGTTTAGACATGAAAGTCAAAACTTTTCCCCTCCTTAGCATTGCTCAGCAAATACTATATCATTTTACCCGAATTTTACAGAGGTTGTCAATTAGATAAGCTAAGTAGCTGAGCAAGATACTCCCTTTTTTCCCTAATTAATTCATTTACTCTCTTAGCATACATTGATGGGCATTTGGGATTGACAACCCTCGAGATCCTTTCTCCAACAAATCTAGTTGAAGCTCCTGCTCCTACTCCAATTACAGTCTGAAGCTCTTCAATCATAACAATATTATAATAACACTCTGCGCCTCTTTTTGCATAACCTATATTCTCCAAGTTTGCCGCCATATGTCTTTGTCTGTACATGTAGTACGGCTTAAGGCTTTTTTGCATGAGTTTTTTCTTTGCCTCATCTACCATCTCTTCAGTAACAGTAGAACTAGGGAGAGACCACTTTTTTACATCCTTATACCATAAAGAAGCCCTTTTTAGAGCTAATGTATGCACAGTGACATTTTCAGGATCAAGCTCCAAGATTCGATTTACAGTGTTTTGCATATCAGTTAGATTCTCACCTGGCAGGCCTGCAATTAAATCAATATTTAAAACAGGTATGCCTGCCTTTCTAACTTCCTCTACCGCTCTAAAAAACTCTTCTACAGTATGATCCCTGCCAATTAATTTTAATGTTTTTTCATTTAAAGTCTGCGGATTAACCGAGACTCTTTCAACACCTGCCTTTTTAAATATCGCTAGTTTTTCTGAATCGATAGTATCTGGTCTACCAGCCTCTATTGTCAGCTCATCAGTCTTTGGCAGTAATTCTAAGATGCTCGATAGTTCTGTTTTGGTAAGCGAAGTAGGAGTACCACCTCCTATGTAGACGCTCTTTACAGCTAAACTGTTTGATTCACAGAAACTTTTTATTTCTTTAAGCTCCAAAAGCAGAGCCTGAAGAAACTCATTTTTTAAATGACCATGAGTTTTAAGAGGATACGCTGGAAAAGAACAATAGCTACATCTAGTGGGACAAAAAGGGATACCCACATATAAGCTTATGCCATTTTTAGTTTCGCCTTTTAAAAAAATATTCTGTTTTTCATAGAGACTTTCTAGAAGACTTGATTTTTCGCCGTTTACACCATAAATAGATTTTAGTATTAATTCTGTCTCATTTGCATCAAATCCTCTTTCCCTAAGAAATCTATAAAGTCTGCTTGGCCTTACACCTTCTAAAGATCCCCAGTAGAGATTTTCTCCTGTATATTTTGCAAGAGCAAATACTACGGCTGTTTTCGTAAGTTGGTGTGGTCTCTGTTTTAGATCACCTGTCTTCCATCTTCGGTCGTCACAGAAAATATTGCTAGTTGTAAAGATTGATCTACCTCTTGGTCCTATTACCTCTACAGATATCCCACTTCTTTCCTCTTTAACTTTTATTTTTAAGTCTTTTAACAGAGGATTATCTTCGAAAATATTTAAGGCGCCATATACAGTCTCTAACAAGTATTTAGGCGCCTCAATGGAAGGAGAACACATTAAAGCAGCCTCCTCCAATATTCCATTTGATGTTTTACTTCCTTAAAGCTCGTAACCATGCCATGTCCAGGTAGAACTTTATAATCAGAGTCAATCTCGGCTAATTTAGCTAAAGTGTTGCTCATAACCTTACTGCTTGAACCAGGCAGATCAGTACGGCCAATCGCATCTTTAAAAACAGTATCGCCACTAAAAAGATAGTGATTGTCTAAAAGATACATTACAGAGCCCTTGGTATGCCCTGGGGTATGCCATACCTTTAGAGTGTGGTTTAAAAATGTTAGTTCCTGATTATCTTCAAGCAAATTTAAATCTTTTACTTTAGCTAGAGGTCTTTGAATTACATAATGGCTTAAGTTAAAGCTATCGTCTTTAGCATAGATTGCTTCGTCTTTATGAAGAAAGAGAGGTATCTGGTAGTGATCGCAAATTAACTTCGCGTTATTAATATGGTCAGCGTGCCCATGAGTTGCAAGGCACATCACTACATCAAACTCTAAAACCTCCTCTAACTCTAACGCAGGATCAATAACCACTGCACATAGATTGTCGTTTTGATCTTTATCTATGATGATATAGGAGTTTGAAAGACTTGTCTTTACGGTCTTAATTTTCATCTTTTTTTGCTCCTTTTTTGCTATCAACTAAAAGAGTTACAGGACCATCGTTGATTAAGCTAACATCCATATGAGCTCCAAAAATACCAGTCTTTACAGGGACCTGCTTTTTTAGAATCTCTGTTGTATACTCATAGTATTTTTTAGCTTCCTCTGGGCTCATAGCATCAGAAAAGCTTGGTCTTCTGCCTTTTCTGCAATCTCCTGCTAAGGTAAACTGACTGACTATAAGAATCTCGCCCCCAATATCTTTTACTGATAGATCAAAGTCTTTGTTTTCTTGGGGAAAAACTCTTAGATTCACTATTTTTTCTGCCAGATAATCAGCGTCTCTTAGCTGGTCACCATTAACAATACCAAGCAGAACTAAAAGCCCACTTTTTATCCTAGATACAGTTTTATCTTCTACACTTACTCTAGCTTCTTTAACACGTTGTATTAGGGCAAGCATAATTTAAGCTGACTACTACCAGCTTTTTGTCATCTCCTTTATTAAGTGGGTCTTGCTCTAGTAACCAAAACAATCCCTCTAACTTGTCTTAAGCGATTCATAACCATCTCTAAATCTGAGGTGCTCTCGATATTTACAACCAGCTGAATACTAGCTCTACCATCGTCTAATGCCCTAGCATTGACAGCAGCAGTAGTGGTCTTACTATCGGTTAAAGCAGCCATAACTGAGGTTAGTAGATTTGGTCTATCATAGCCTTCAAGATGAAGCTCAACAGGATAGTATCCTGAGTCTGTTTCGTCCCATGTCACCTCAAGAAGCCTTTCATCGCCTAAGTCCTCTACATTAGGACAGTCCCTGCGATGAACTGTTACTCCACGTCCTCTAGTAATGTAGCCAAGAATTGAGTCTCCAGGCACTGGCGAACAACATTTTGCGAGTTTTATCAACATATTGTCTGTGCCCTTTACACTTACTGCAGCGCCAGGTTTGACAACCTTCTGGCTAGACTTAACTAGCTGCTTAGTCCTAAGATCCCGTTTTCTAGCATTATACTCCCTATCTCCAACTAAGGCTCTTAAAACACTGCCAGAGGTAATCGTACCATAACCGATTGCAGCGTAAAGATCATCAATTGAGCTGTAATTCAAGTCTTTTGATAGCTCCTCAAGCTTATCTATCAGAAGTAGGCTACTAGGCTCCCACTCCATACGGCGACATTCTCTTTGCAAAAGCTCCTTACCCTTAACAATAGAGTCTTCTCTTTGGAGCTCTCTTAATTTTTGCCGTATACGATTTTTGGCTTTTGAAGTCTTAACAAAATTTATCCAGTCTTGGCTTGGAGACGAATGCTTTGATGTAAGGATCTCGACGAACTCACCAGTCTTTAATCTGTAATCAAGAGGCACAATTTTACCGTTGACCTTAGCCCCTACACAGGTGTTTCCTACCGCTGTATGCACTTCATAGGCAAAATCTACAGGTGTAGAATCAGTCGGCAGGGTTACCACATCGCCTTTAGGTGTAAAGACAAAAACCTCATCCTCAAAGAGATCGATCTTGAGAGTCTCCATGAACTCTTCAACATCCTTCATTTCTCTTTGCCACTCTAAGATCCGTCCTAGCCAAGTGAGCTTCTCATCCATTGATTCGTGGCCTTTTGAGCCCTCTTTATATTTCCAGTGAGCTGCAATTCCGTACTCTGCAGTGCGGTGCATCTCCCATGTTCTAATCTGCACTTCAAACGGTTCACCGTTATCACCGATTACTGTGCTATGGAGAGATTGATACATATTGGATTTAGGCATTGCTATGTAGTCCTTAAAACGTCCAGGCATTGGTTTCCACAGTGTATGGACTGTGCCTAAAACCCCATAGCAGTCTTTAACAGAATCAACAATGACCCTAACCGCGGTTAAGTCATAGATCTCCTCAAACTCTTTGCCCTGCTTTACCATTTTTAGATAGATGCTATAGAAGTGTTTAGGTCTACCATAGATCTCAGCATGGATGTCCAGCTCTTCTAACCTCGTCTTTAGCTTTTCTATAACATCATTAATAAATGTCTCACGTTCGTTGCGGTTTTTGGCGACTTTCTCCACAATGTAGTAGTATTCATCGTGGTATAGGTAGCGAAAAGCAAGATCCTCTAGTTCCCATTTAATTCGCCACATACCAAGGCGATGAGCAAGCGGGGCATAGATCTCTAAAGTCTCCCGAGCATTCTTCTTTTGTCTTTCAGGGGAGAGGTAGCGTAAGGTTCTCATGTTGTTTAAACGATCTGCAAGTTTAATCAAGACCACGCGTAGATCCTTTGCCAT
>Ga0172377_10006152_pt1 | contig 12355 bp, 12 predicted proteins | sample Pumphouse3metaG_FD_119749 | JGI IMG/M metagenome (GOLD analysis project Ga0172377, IMG submission 119749) | Leachate microbial communities from a municipal landfill in Southern Ontario, Canada - Pumphouse #3 metaG | ecosystem: Engineered > Solid waste > Landfill > Unclassified | place: Canada... | reverse complement strand
TTAATAGTTATTACTCAGTTTATTAGTATTTTCTTATTAAATAAGCAGTTTTTTTATAATTTAGGTAAAAACAAACTTATTTATTCTTTATTTAAAAGCTCAGTTTTTCTTTTTTTATTTATCTCGTTAATCTTTATTTTTCTCTCCTTACCGCTTTCAAATAATGGCAATAAAACTTGTTTTTTAAAAATTTATCGTAAAGATTTGTGTATATCAGTGACAGAAAATAGCCGCTTCTTTTATTGGAGGCAGGCTTATTTAACATTTAAAAATAATCCAATTTTTGGTTACGGTTTAGATAGCTTTAAACACGCAGCTCGACGTTTTCCTTTAGTTAATGAACAACATAGTGCTTATGCTCATAATATTTTTCTGCATAATTTAGCTGAAATGGGTGTGATTGGGGGAGGATTGTTTATTTTTCTAATTATTTATATTTTTTATCAAAGTATCTCTAATCTTAAAAAGTCAAAAATAACTGTCAATAATTTTTTATATATAGGGGCTATGAGTTCTTTGTTAAATGCGATGTTTGATTTTGATTGGCATTTTTTTGTTATATTTTTATTAACCTTAATTTTTTTAGCCTTTATTCTTAGAAGTCGAGATTCGCAAAAAATTGAAGGAAAAAACGATAAATTTTGGAAGATCTTTAGCTCTATTTTATTTTTTGCCAGTGCCACCTTACTTATCGCTAATGTTTTGACAATCCGCTGGCAAAAAAAGAGACCGGAATATTGGTTAAAATACACACCTTTTTATAATATCTCTGCAGAGGCGCCTTATGATGACTCTATTAATACAGTAGAAACTTATAGTAGTTTATACGATCTGTATCGTTATGATACAGGTTTTATCCTGCGTTTTTTAAATTTTGATAAAGAGCTAGATGAGTCATTAAAACTGCAATTATATTTAGATTTAGCTGAAATAGATCCTGCAAGTTTTGTATCAAAAATTACTTATAAAGACTGGGGATTAAATGAAGCAAAAATTTTATCTGATCAATTGATCAGAATTTTAGAAAAACATCCTCCGCTTAATAATAATTATTTTTTCGGCTACTGGAAGAGAATGGAATTGGCAAAAGACTTGTTCAATTTGGCCGAAGAAGCTTATCAAAAAAAAGATTGGCAATTAGCTAATTATTTTTATCAGACAGCGCATTTGCTAGACTCCTACATTCTTTTTAATCAAGAGGGGAGCTATTTAAAGGAAGAAAACACTGATAATCTAGTAGAATTTTTACCATATCTACAAAATATTTCACCGTTTGAAATTAAAGATTTTAATCGCTACATGTTCTTGTATCGAGAGGTCAGCACAGAACTTTTCAAACAAAATCGTTTAGAGGAATTTAAAAAAATGACAAGCTCTATGATAGAGCACGACCCCAATGCCAAATGGTATTTAATTGATCATTTATATAATTCCTTAGAAAACGAAGAACAAGATTTAGTTCTTCAAGAAATTGAGTAATTATATTAATAGGGTAAAAATTTAAACAAATTAGTAATTAATTTGCAAAAAAATTTATTTTTTTAGAATTTCAATTCCCGGTAGTTCTTCACCACTTAAATACTCTAAAGCAGCGCCACCAGCAGTAGAGATGTGCGTAAACTGATCATGAAGTCCAGCTCGATTAATGACACTATTGCTCTCTCCACCACCCACCAATGAAACAGCGCCATTTTGGGTGGCGCGCGCGATCGCGCGCGCTATCTCTCGACTGCCACGAGCAAAGATAGGATTTTCAAAGACGCCCATTGGGCCATTCCAGACAATAGTTTTAGCTCCTTCCAATATATATCGATACAATCTAATAGTTTCTGGTCCAATATCTAAATATTTAATATTTCGATCATCGTCAGTATCGGCGACATCAGAAAGTAGAGTAATTTTTTCACTTTCCGTTGCGCCCATATCTTTTGCGGCTAAAACGTCAATTGGTAAAACAATTTTAGGCAAAGGAAAATTTTTACGATCTTTGCCAACATTTTCAAATAAAATTCTCTCAGTTGCATGTTCAGTTAAAATTTCCTTAGCTTCGTCAAGGATTTCTTTTACCTCTTTTGGCTCTTTTTCCTCATCTGCGCCGATAAAAGATCGGTGGGTTTCAATTCCCCCAGCTCTCAGCATGGCATTAGCAATACCCCCTCCCACTAACACAACATCAGCAAGTTTAGCTAAATTCTTCATGGTGCCTACTTTGTCAGAGATTTTAGCTCCTCCCATGACTAAAACCAGCGGTCGTTCAATGTCCTCCAGCGCCAAATTAAAATGTTCAACTTCTCTTTTTAGATTAAAACCAGCAAAGCTTGGCAGACGTTTAGCTAAGCCAACTACACTAGCATGAGCACGATGACTAGCGCTAAAAGCTTCATTAATAAAAATTTCTGCTCCAGTGTCTTTGATTAACTGCTTAGTAAAATTAAGATCATTATTCTCTTCGCCTGGATAAAAACGTAAATTTTCTAGTAATAAAGCTTTACCGCCAAGTAGCTCTTTGCTTTTTTCGGCAACTTCAATACCCACGCAATCATTAACGAATTCCACCGGTAGATCTAAATTATTTTTCAAAAATTTAGCTACTGGCAAAAGGCTTAAATCATGATTTTTTTTACCATCAGCTCGTCCAAGATGAGAAATAAGAATTACTTTAGCCTGATGATCGAGTAAAAAATTAATTGTTTCTAAAGCACTGCTAATTCTATCGTTATCTGCTACGCGCCAAATGGCGTTTTTATTGCCAGTTTTCCCAGCTACTAATTTAAGTGGAACGTTGAAGTCAACTCTTACTAAAACTTTTTTATTTTTAATGTTTTTAATCTTTGGGCAGCTAATCATAGTTTCTATTTTGCCATCTTTTTCTAGAGTAAACAACTAGAAAATTATGTTACAATACACAAATCAAAAAGAAAGGAATTATTTTGATATGGCTAAGAGTACAAAAAAAATGACAATGGAGGATCTTTTAAAAGCTAACGCTGGTAAGTTAGTTGTTCCTCAAAAAGGAGATACGGTCACTGGTGTCATTACTGAAAAAAATAAAAAGAATTTGGTAATTGATTTAGGAGCCAAGACTGAAGCGTATGTAGCCGATAAAGAATTTGAATTTGCTAATGATTTTATTGAAGATTTGGGGGTTGGTGACAAAATTAAGGCAATTGTTATTTCTACAGATTACGATAATGGTCAAGTATTGTTGTCTCTTAAAGGTGCCGCTTCTGATGCTAAGTGGGAATATTTTGAAGAAGCACTCGATAAAGATCTCAATATAGAAGCTAAAGGAATTGAACTGAATCGTGGTGGATTAATTGTTTTAGTTAATGGGGTGCGTGGTTTTGTTCCTTCTAGCCAGTTTGGTCGTCAATATATGGGTAAAATTTCTTCCCTCAAGGGAGAAACTTTTAAGGTAAAAGCGATTGAAGTTGATCGAGAGAAAAATCGTTTAATTTTTTCTGAACGTCATGTCAGTGAGGCCAAAGAATTAGCTCAAAAAGATCTCGCTGTTGAAACAGTTAAAGAAGGAGAGATTTATGAGGGTGTGGTTTCTGGAGTTATGCATTTTGGTTTGTTTGTAACAGTTGAAGTGCCAGTTCAAGATGAAAATGATAAAGACAGCACTGGATACATAGAAGGCTTAATTCATATTTCTGAAATTTCTTGGGAAAAAGTTAATCATCCTCGAGATTACCATAAAGTTGGAGACAGAGTTAAAGTAAAGGTTTTAGGTATTGATGAAAGAACTAATAAACTGAATCTGTCGATTAAGCAGTTGGGAGAAGATCCCTGGAACACTCTGGCTGAACGTTATGCTGCTGGTACCACTTTTACTGGTAAAGTTACTCGTATTGAGCCATTTGGTGTTTTTGTTAATGTTGAAAAAGGTGTAGATGGTTTAATTCATTCAACTAAACTTGATCTTAGCAAGGAATTAAAAGTTGGTGATGAAGTAACTGTTAACGTCGAAAATGTCGTGCCTGAGCAACGCCGAATGAGTTTGTCAATTGTGCAGACAGATTTACCGATTGCTTATAAATAGTTTTGATTTAATTTTTTTGATTATATATTGATATTTCAGTAAAAAGTTAAGCTATTAACTAGCTTTTTTTCTCGACTAATGATACAATAAAGGTCTATGGCAAAACAAAGAATGATTGTGACTGACGACCAACTATTGATAGATATGGAATTACTGTTTAATGCGATTCGTGAAGTTAATGGTGATTGGGAAAAGGTGGAAAAAGAGATGAATCAATATTTGGCTGCAGTACAAGCTATGGCTGAATAGTTTTAATTAACAAAAGGAATTTCATGACTAAGAGTAACCAGTCAGCTGAGCCTGCTTTATATCAGCCTGTGCCTTTAGTTATAGCTGATGGTGATGAGGGAGTGCAACTCAATCATGGTCGCCGCTTTGCTTTTTTAGGCTCTGGTTTTCGTTTAGTCCATTTTTCTAAGATAATTAAGTCTTTACAAAAAGTTATTAACGACAATTTTCCTCAAGAACAAGTCGACAAAAAGTTAAAGTTTGCTGCCAGCGAAGAAAATGCTTGGTTTAAAGAAAAATTAAAGCTTAATGATTGGGATGAAACCAATGCCAGCACCCAGCAGCATTTAGCAGCTCTAGCCGATCAATTAAAATTTGAATATGTGGGTATTTTACCTTTTGCTGATCCTAAAGAACTAAAATCAGAAGTTAAGGGTCACATGGTTCGACCTCATGATATGCATTTAGCTAATCAAGTTTGTTTCACTATTGCTGGGGGTGAAGAAGTTTATAACCTAGGACAATATCTAATCAGCGCTGATTGGTTGGCGGATTTTACTAATAACGGTAAGAAAAATTTACTAGAGGCTAAAGAATTACTACAAACTCAAGTGGATTTTTATCAAAGTTTAGCGGGAGATAATAAATTAAAAGTGTTGATTGAGAAGCAAGGCCCGTTTGAGCAAAAGCTAGTTGAAAAAAATCAAGAGATTTTAGATAAAATCATCATTTAATTTATTTTTCTTTGACTTTACAATAGCAGAAATAAAACAAGACTGTTATGCCTGTCAAAAAAAGAAAAAGTCAAAAACAAGTCAAGTCAATTGAAGTTATTGAGCAATCTCTTTTTCAAAATAATCTAACGGATAAGAAAAAAAAGCCAAGTTCTAAAAAAATTGAAGAAAAAAACGATAATAATCGTTTGAAAAAACAATTTAGTACTGTTGCTGAATTGTTGGGTAGTCACTCCATCAAGAAAAGCAATAAATATATTAGTCAAGAATTCCAGGCTTTTGGCTGTCATATGGCAACTGTTTTGGGCGATCAAGATCACACCTCACTTTATATAAAATTAGCTAAAACATATTCTAGAGCTTTGTTAGAACAAGCTTTAGCTTTTGTCAGCGATGCGCAAAATGCTAGAAGTAAAGCTAAATTATTTATGTGGAAGCTAAATTTACTGAAAAAAAATAAAGAAGAAAAAAGTAAAACAGCGAGAGAGAAAAAAGTAAAATTCGAGTAAAATGAATTTATGAAGTGGCGCAATGCTCTAATTATTTTTTTGGCTATTTTAGCTGGTTTTTTAGCCTACAATTATTTTAAACAGCCTTTTTTAAAGTATTTTCCAGAACCAACAATAGAACAGCCAGCGGAATTAGCAGAAGAAAAAAAGCAAGACTTGAGTTTTGCTGAATTGACTACTAAAGAAAAAATTAGTCAAATGCTCATGTTGCCTTTGCTTTTAGCTAATGACTTAGATCCTGAAGAGAATGAAGATTTGGCATTGATCAAAAAATATAATCCTGGATTTATTATCTATTTTGGTGAAGAAATCGATTACGAGACAGCTAAAAAATATCAAGAAAGTTTATTAGATAAAGTTGGTGAAAAACAGATTTTGCCTTTATTAGCTGTTGATCATGAGGGGGGGCAAGTGCAACGCTTCAGTGGTGAAGGCTTTACCGCCTTACCAAGCATGCGTCAATTAGCTGATAGTGTTAATTTTTCTGAAGATGAGCAAAATGCAGATTTGTTAAACGCTAGAGAAAGAAGCGCTTTACTTAATCAATCAGCTAAGGAATTATCTGAGCTTGGCATTAATTTAGTCTTAGCGCCGGTAGTGGATTTTTCTGCTACCACCAATCCAATTCTAACTGACAGAATTGCTAATGACCCTGATAAAATTGTCCAAATTGCTCAAGAGTATATTAGAGCCTTTTCCAATTGGCAAATTATGCCAGTCTTAAAACACTTCCCTGGTATAGGTAGTAGTAGAAAAGATTTACATTTATATGCGGACACAGTGGATTTGGATAAAAATGACACTTTAATTTTTGAAAGATTGCTTGATCAATATCCAAATATTGGAGTAATGTCAGCTCATTTACGCTTAAAAGATAAGTTGGCTGGTCAAGCTTGTTCCTTAAGTAAGCAGTGTTTGGATCAACTTTTCCAATTTTATCCAAAAACCCTAGTTATCACTGACGATCTGTTAATGGAATCAGCTGCTTATATCCCTGGTAGTAATGAAAAGAAAACTCTTTCAACAATTGTTATAGAAGCTATCCAAGCTGGTAATCACGTTTTACTTTTTGGCGTAGGATTTGATTATGCCCAATTAAATTCTTTGCTCAAAGATTTGGAAAGCAGATATGAAGAATCTTTAGATTTCCAAAAATTAGTGGATCAAGCTAGCGCAAAGATATTATCTTTGAAAGGTTTTAGTAATTAAATTTTAATTTATGAGTTTTTTTAGCGATAGCCAAGAAAAAACAAAGAAGTTCATTCTTTTAGCAGTGTTGCTGCTCTTTGTTTTGTATTGGCTAATTAAAGAGCAGTGGCAAATAATTAATATTTGGTCACAAATTTTGCTTTTTATTTTTGCTTATGGTTTAGGTTTGTTTTTAATGTTAGGTGATGAAAAATATTTGCAGAAAATCTATGCAGATGAGTTGGAAAAGAAAATTTTAATTACTCGTAGTCCCTTATTTTTACTAATTTTACCTTTATTGAGTATTTTTATGCTAAGTTCTACGGGCAGTTTGGCTGGAATGGGTTTAATAATGGCAATTAATTTGGTCGTAATTATTGAGATTTGGCAATTGGCACCTAAGCAAAAAGTTTTTAATCAATATTTCTTACAAGGGGTTAAAAAACAAATTGCTTTATCAGAAATTAAAATAATTAAAATGGCAGTTTTAATATATTTCTTATTATTATTGTTTTTACTCCGTTGATAAGCAAAAATGTCAAAAAAATTTAAGAAACCTATATTATTAGTAGTGTTAATTTGTTTTTTTGTTTTTTCCATTTTATTTTACCAATCTTATCTTTGGCGATTTTTTGTTAAAGATGGCCAAGTAGTTAAACTAGTTTTGAAGGATAATTTTTTTGCGAATCAAGGAAAACAACTTTCAGTGGAAGTAGTTAAAAATGAAAATTCAACTCGGCGAGGTTTATCAAATCGTTCACGCTTAGAAACAGCAGATGGTCAAAAACTAGACGGGATGCTTTTCATTTTTTCTGAAGCTAAAATTCGTTACTTTTGGATGAAAGATATGCAATTTGACATCGATATTTGTTGGCTTAAAGAGCAATCGATCTTAGATTGTACTAGGCGAGCGCTTAAGCCAGATGTAGAAAATGACGAGGATTTGTTTGTTTATCAATCTCCTCAAGCAGTAGATCTAGTTTTGGAAACGATGCCTGATTTTTTGACAAGAGAGTTATTGGGATCCAAACTTTATTTAAAATTATTTTAATTGATTCATGAAAAAACGTTTTTTATTATTTCTTGCAATTTGTTTTTCTAGCTTAATTAGTTTTTTAATAATATTTTTTTTAATTGAAACACTTTTTAGAATTAGATATAAAGGGATTGTCGAAGGCTTAAAATCATATTTTCAAGTCGAAGTTGCTGAAAGTGAATCTGGAGAAGAGCATAAAATAATCGCTGACGATGTACTTGGATTTCGTCTTAACCCAAACAGTTTTGAGGTTAATAGTTTATCTATGAAAAACAACGAAGTCATTATGCCTAAGCCTGAAGGAACCAAAAGAATGGTTGTTCTGGGAGATTCGGTGCCTTTTTTGGGCGATCCTGATATTGTAATTTTAGCTTATGTTCTAAATGATAATCATAAATTTTTGCACAAATTCGATGCAGAAGGCAATATGCTTTAGACTGAAGAGGCAGAAAATAGTTTATTGATTAACACCTATTTAGATTCAGTTTTGGATAAAAGTTATTTTATAAATTTTTTAAAAATATCAATTTTTTCCTTGAAAAAAAATAATGAAGTCAAGGAATCTAAATATTGGTGGGAAGAAACTATTGATTTTAATACAGCTTGGAAAGATAATACTTGGCCAGAATTTGATAAGCAAATTAGAGAAATGAATAAATTATTAAAAAAGCAAAGTGCAAAGCTTATAGTTGTAATATTTCCTATAGGATCTCAAATAAATTACGACAGTGAAGCGCCAGATTTTGACTATATTGTCAAACCCCAAGGTAAAGTTACTTATTATTGTAACAAGCATAATATTCCCGTTTTAGATTTATTTACTTATTTTCAAGAACATAATAATTTATCTCTTTATGAAGATGGTCTTCATTTGTCCAGCTATGGTCATTCGCTCAGTGGAGAAATTATTGAGGAATTTATTTTAGAAAATCTTTGATTTTTAACTCTCTCTTTTTTCTTCAAGCAAAAACTTGTATGATGATTGTATGCCTAACGATCGAGCTTCGACTTCATTATTACAAAATATTGATTTGAAAAAATATCCTAAATTAGCTCAGTTTTTAACTGCTCAATCTTTATCAGATAAGAAGCAGTCAAAATTATTATCTAATTATCAAGCTTTAAATTTACTTGAAGAAGCCATCGGAGAAGTAGAAAGTCAGCGTTTAGCTCCAACAGAATCGTCTTCTCGCAGCTCACGCCAAAAAGAATTAGATCAAGCAGCAAGTGTCGCTACTCTTGAACCAGTGACTAATTTATCAGATTCGGAAAATTCCTTTCAAGAGGAAGTTCAGTCAACTACAAATCAAGAATTAGTAGGTGAGCAGAAACTACCCAAAGAACAAGGGCCGGTGGCCGAAGTAATTAAATCAAGTGAATCAGCTGAATTAGCAGAACTTGGTCAGGAATTAGCTGAAATTAAAGAAGTCGACAAAGAGCAAGAGGAACAAGAATCAATAAAAAAACAACAGGCCGCTATAGATAATTTGGCCGATCAAGCACAGACTGCTTCTCCTCAAGTTAAACCAGTAGTAGTCTTACCCATTACTGAGAGACAACAACACTTAGCTAAAAAAAAGAGTATTCATTTTAGCTTACGTTGGTTGGCTGAATGGGCAGATAAAATAAAAAAGATTTTTGCCGGCGCAGTATTATATAAAGAAGAAGTCGAGAATGGCACAGACGTTTAAAACTTGCTAGAATAAAGCAATCAAGTATGTCACCACAAGGAGATCAATTACTATCCCAAGCCAATGTTATTGTCCTTAGATTTTTTACGATCTTTATATTGTCTGCTATAGTAGCTTTTTTAATTTATCTTTTAGGTGTTTTTATTAAGAATAGACGCCGCGAAAAATATGCTCTCAATTTTGTTACCTTATTAGTAAAATTACCAAAAAGCAATGAAATTAAGATTGATGCGGCTGAACAGATGTTTGCCGGTCTTTATTCACTGAAGAAAGTTGGGGCTCTCTCTTTTTTAGAACCAGAAGAAACTATTGGTTTTGAAATTGTTGGGATGAAGGAAGATATTGCTTTTTATGTCACTTGTCCAAGCCAGATCCAAGATTTAGTAGAAAAACAAATTAACGGCGCTTATCCTTCTGCAGCGATCACAGAAGTTGATGAAGTTAATATATTTAATGATACTGGTCGAGTAGCCTTTAGTGAACTGAAATTAGAAAAAGCTAGCTTCTATCCCATTAAGACTTATAAAGATTTGGCTACTGATGGTTTGTCTTTAATTAGCAGTGCTTTATCGAAAATGGGAGATGGTGAAGGGGCTACTTTGCAAATCTTGCTTCAAGCAGCTGGCAAAAGCTGGCAAAAAAAAGGAGCTCGATATAATCAAAAACAAAAAAAACAAGAAGCCAATCCTGATACAGCCAGCTTCACCCATGACCCTAAAGAAGTTGAAGCAATTAATACTAAAACCAGTAAACCTGGTTTTAAAATTACTATTCGGATGGTGGTTTCGGCAAACAATGATGTGACTGCAAAGGCCCATCTCAATAACTTAATTGGCGCTTTTTCGCAATTTTCTTCTCCTTATAACAGTTTTAAACGAGCTAAGATTTTTTTCAAACGTCTTTTTATGATCGATTTTATTTATCGTTATTTATCTTTTTTTTCTTTTAAAAAGATTATTCTTAATACTGAAGAGTTAGCTACCATCATGCATTTTCCTAACAAAACAGTAGAAACGCACCACATTCGTTGGTTGAGTGCTAAAAGTGCTCCAGCTTCTAATAAAATTCCTACTAAAGGATTATATTTAGGAAAATCAAAATATCGAGGTGTGGAGCGAGGCATACACATGTCCCTTGAGGATCGTCGTCGCCACACTTATATTATTGGCAAAACTGGCACTGGTAAGTCTGAATTTCTTAAGGATTTGGCTCTGCAAGATATTAGGGCCGGACATGGAGTAGCAGTAATTGATCCCCACGGTGATCTAGTTGAAGATTTATTACAATTAATGCCTTCTGAGAGAGCTGAAGATGTAATTTATTTTAATCCAGCTGATACCGAGCGACCCCTAGGCATGAATATAATGGAGGCTCATAATGACGAGCAACAGCAGTTTATGGCGAGCGCAGTGATCGGTTTAATGTATAAGCTCTATGATCCTCACCGCACAGGTATTGTTGGTCCACGTTTTGAGCATGCTATTCGCAACGGCATGTTGACGATCATGTCTAAGCCAGGAGCAACTTTTATTGAGTTGGTGAGAATTTTAACTGATGCGAAATATGTAGAAGACTATCTACCTTTTGTGAAAGATCCCATGGTTAAGCGCTATTGGACTGATCAGATAGCTAGTACTAGTGATTTTCATAAATCAGAAGTGTTGGACTACATTGTTTCCAAATTCGGTCGGTTTGTGACCAATAAAACTATGCGTAATATTATTGGGCAAAGTGAAAGTTCTTTTGATTTTCGTCAAGCGATGGATGAGAAGAAGATTATTTTATGTAATTTAAGCAAAGGAGTAATTGGTGAGGAAGACGCTAAATTTTTAGGTTTAATTTTGGTGCCAAAGATTTTGACAGCGGCTATGAGTCGGCAGAATGTTCCTATGGATCAGCGCAATGATTTTTTCCTTTATGTAGATGAATTTCAAAATTTTGCTACTGAAGACTTTGCTTCAATTTTGTCTGAAGCCCGAAAATATAGACTGAATTTAATAGTGGCTAATCAATTTATAGGTCAGATTGAGGAAGATATTAAAAATGCTGTTTTCGGTAACGTGGGCACGATGGTAACTTTTAGAGTAGGAGTAACTGACGCCAATTTTTTACAACATGAATTTGCCCCTACTTTTAGTGAAACTGATTTAGCTAACGTAGAAAAATACCACGCTTATGTTAAAACTATTGTCGATAATCAGCCCGTTAGTGCTTTTAGTATGTCACTGTTAAAAGACATCAAAGCTCAAGAAGCTCAAATGAATCCAAAATTAGCTGAATTGATTAAAAAACTTTCTCGTCTTAAGTATGGCAAAGATAGAGAATTACTTGAGGAAGAAATCGGCCAGCGAGCTCAGCTATTATAGATAGATTATTAATCAATTTGCCCTTGCATTCTACTTCCTTTAATTTTATAATTACAATCCTTCGCGACAATCCTATATAGGTTTAACCATAAGGATTCCCTCCGTTTCAATCAAATAGAAGAAGTGGTCTTTGACAGCGGCTATAAATTGGGCCCTTAGCTCAGTTGGCTTAGAGCGCCACATTTGCAATGTGGAGGTCAAGGGTTCGAGCCCCTTAGGGTCCACCATCTTAAATTAACATTGGTGTTTGCTTATTAGGCTTTGGATGTTTTCTTAACGAAACTTCTAGAGGCTAATAAGTAGCCACCAACGTAACAGGTCGGCAAGCAACTGTTCTTTAACATGTGAAGAATTTTATCAACTGTTATTCAATAATAGTCGAGAAAAAAATGAAGACTTCAATGATTCGTAATTTATAACTTAAAGCAAAAGGTGGATGCCTTGGCTTGTTTGACCGAAGAAGGACGCGTAGGGCGCGAAAGTCGTCGGGTAGCTCCCAAAAAGCTATGATCCGGCGGTGTCCGAATGGGGTAACCCCGCCTTGTTTACAAGGTGGCC
>Ga0172377_10006151_pt1 | contig 12357 bp, 10 predicted proteins | sample Pumphouse3metaG_FD_119749 | JGI IMG/M metagenome (GOLD analysis project Ga0172377, IMG submission 119749) | Leachate microbial communities from a municipal landfill in Southern Ontario, Canada - Pumphouse #3 metaG | ecosystem: Engineered > Solid waste > Landfill > Unclassified | place: Canada... | reverse complement strand
ATCCGGTCAGTATAACCGTTACCGCAAGGTATATAAATCTTAGTGATTTCATATCAGTAGTTGCCGATTTCAAACTGGTCTTCCCAGACAATGTCTGAATTTTCCGCGTCGACCAACTGGTATGAAAACAGACAGTAAGCTTTTCCCGGTAGGGTGTGGAACTTGCCGGTAAGGAAATAAGAAACACCGCTTATTTGCGTTTTCACTTTTTCTTTGTCCGCAGACCTGGAGCCTCCCCGTTTTGCCTGGCGTTCTTCCTCGACAGCGTCCATTATATCTAATTGCCTTGCGACGAAAATAAATTTATCCCTGGTTCGTGAATTCGCTTCCGCTCTCAGTTTTGTCAGGAAAATGGATTCGTCAAATTTCAAATTACTCCGGTTGTCAAACTGATGGAGCGTAATCCTGACCGGAGACTTCAAGTTGCGGATGGTCGGGCAATTTACCAGGGAGCGAAGAGTTTTATCCGCCATAAGGTTGATACCGGGACCGTTTATATCATTAGTGAATTTTTTGGGTGTCCTGATCCGGACGCAATAGGTGTCGGCTGGTTCCAGGGAATTAGCCTTGTACCTGATGGTATGATTAGGGGAGAGTCTGAATTTTTCCCATCTGGATTCGTCAACGACAACCCCATTCTTTCGGAATGAGGTGGAAAGCTCTATTTCCAAAGTTTGATCTGCAAGACGGTTCCTGACTTCAGCATATACCTGCAGCAATTTGCCACCGGCAAGTTGAGTGGAACGGTTGTTTTCGAAAGAAAGTTTGCCTTTTTCAAACCAGCCCGGCATAAGGGACGTATCCAGGACGACTGCCGAGGAGTGTTCCTCAGAGAACTTGACTTTATGACTGTCTATTCCGCCGGGACCTTCCGGATGACATCCTGCTAGGGCAAAAAATGAAATTCCTGCAACGAATAAAAAAAAACGCGAATTTTCCATAAGTTATCCTTTGGTTATTTTATTTACCTGTAAACTGCATTTTCAGTTCCTTTAAAGTCCAAATCCAACTGGTCTTCCCAGAGAATATCCGTATTTTCTGCATTAACCAGATAGAAAGTGAAATGTACGTATTCGCTTCTCGCGCCGGAGGCTGCAACAGATAAGCTGCGGAGACTGCCGGTTAAAAAATAATCAGATCCGCTGACCGCATTTTTCAAACTGCCTTTTTTAAATGAAAAAATGCCGTTACGTTTATTTGAACGTTCATTTTTAATAACTTCTATATGTTCACGGTCAATAAAAATTATTCTGCCTGAAGCTTTTGCATTTAAGTCGGCGCGCAATTTGCTGAGGAAAATACTGCTGTCCAGAGGGAATCTGGAACGGTTTCTGAAGCGTAGCAAAGCTATTTTAGGTGTTTGCTTGCTGTTTACTATTACCGGGGAATCGAGCAGAGAACGCATCATCTTATCAGACAAACGATTAATAAGCTTGCCATCGATTACCTGGAACATCGGCTTGGGGGAAACATCCGGCATTGTTGCACAACCCGTGAAAAGAATGATTATTAACGGGAGTTCACATAATAAAATAATTTTTAAAAATTTTTGAAATAAGCTAATCTTTCTTTTTTCCATTTTTCTTCTTTTCCAATTTTTTCCATTTTTCTTTTTCCCCCAGATTCTTCAGTTTTTCCTCTTCCACTTCCACTTGCTTTAATAAATGCTCAGTGTTCAGGGTTTGGTAATGGCTGGAACCAAGGTATTCATTTCGAATGACTTTAGCTTTTTTGAAAAAAGATTTTGCCCGTCTCCAGAAATGTTTACGCAGGTATAGTAAACCAAGCCATTCATAAGCCGTAGCGGTTTGGGGATGATTTGCAAAACATTTTTCCGTAATACGCAGATTATGCTTAAAGAAATATTCAGAGGTTGAATAGCGTTGTTGGGTGAGATATATCCGGCCTAGCAGTTCATCGGTAAAGCGGATTTGCGGATGTCCGGGAGAATAATAGCGTCTGACAATCGATCTAGCTTTTTGGGACGCTTTCAAGGCTTTGTCCAGTTCATTTTTTTTGAGGTAAACAGTTCCAAGATTACAATAGACTACTACATTATGCTTGTTGTCCGGACCGAAAATTTCTTTATTAATGTTTATGGCATGTTTAAAGCAACGTAAGGCTTTGTGGTAATCTTTTACGTTTATTGCGCAAACACCAAGGCTGTTATATACTTGAGCAACTCCAAGGTCGTTTTCCACAAAGTTCTTTTTGAACTCATTTAAAGAGCGCTTCAGCCATTCCTGAGCCGTTCCGAAATTTCCTGCGGCAATATACGCATCTCCCATGGCTCCGCACAGTTTTGCACGTTCAAGCGGATCAATAACTTCCCCCTGTTTTCCCACGAAATCAATAGCTTGCTTGAAGTATTGCAATGCTGTTTCATACTTATAAAGGTTCATAGAAATAATCCCCAAGGAGCGCAGGCATTCGGCTATTTTCCTTTGCCGTTTGTCTTTACGGTTTTTACTTTGGGAAAAGAGTTTCAAGGCCTTTTTCAGCAGGAACTCCGCTTTTTCATATTCTCCGCGATAATTACAGTATGTGCCGATATTCAAATATGCACAGGCTTTTTGAAATGGATCGGGGTTCAACTGAAGATATTTTTGGGAATAATAGTATAAAAGGGCTGATTCATTGCTGTCGCTTTTGGAGACTTGCTCGAAGGTTCTTTTCGTCAAGTTTATCAGCATGGAAAGGTATTTATTAAGTTCCCGGGTTTTCTTTTGGTTTTCGGGGAGCTCTTCATAGTCTATATAGACTTTTGTCATTAATAATTGAGCCTGCCGAATTTTATTTGCCTTCTCTAGGATAACGGCCTCTTCGTAAACCTTTTCTATACTTTTCGAAGACTTGTCAGCAGTGGTTTGGGGAACGATGTTGGGCAATTTTTTTACATTGCCGGTTACTGGTAAAACAATATCTCCGTCACCAACGGCCAGTTTTGCTCCACGCGGAGTTTGCGGTATCCGGACATCCTCGCTGAGTGCTTTCATTACGGCATAGGTCAGCTCTTTGACTACTAATATTATGCCGTCATTATTAGTGTCTGCTTTACCGTTCAGTCCTTTTACAACACTATCGGTAAATACTCCGCCACAACACGGATTTTCTGTGCTTGTTTCCGTAACTCCCGAAGCAACTAGCGCATAAATGCAGCGTTTTTTCAGGAAATCTTGAAACTCCTCTAAATTCATTGAATCAGGTTTGCGCGGCTTGTCGGCGACTAATACGCCGGCATAGCAACAATCCAGTAAGAACAGAATATGTCTGTTGTTCATTGTCAATGCCAGGTCTTTCAACAAATCAACAGATATTCCATTACTTACTGCTTGGCCAGCCAGACAGTCGAAAGGAATTAGATAACTATGTGGAGAATTTCCGACCATAACACCGCCGCCGTGCCCGGAATAAGAGAACACGAATAAATCATCGTTTCGCGAATTGATTTTTATCCGTTCGATTTTTCTTATGATATTATCCCTGGAGGCTTCTTGGCCAGTGAGCAATATGACTTCATTGAAGCCGCAATTCCGGAACAGCGCGGCCATTCTTTTCGCGTCGCTAACAGCAGCCTTCAAGTCGCTGCAATGTTTGCCTTCTGCTTTATAGTTTGAGTATTTATTTATTCCAATACACAGGGCAACTCTCCGGCGGTATTTAAATTTTCCGGAAAGTTCCCTGGTAACCTTGAGGCCTTTTGTTTCTGCTGCAACAGAAAAATCCAATGAAAACGACAATACGAACAGTACTAAATAAGCTATATTTGTACTTAAAAATTTATTTTTCATTGGGCAAGCCTCAAGGTTAACTTCTAATCTGCAAGGAAATCAGGTAATTCGCTCTCTCCTTGAGCTTTGACCTCTTTTGTTTTTTGGGACTCTGTAGTCTGTTTTTTCTTAACAACAATGGTTTTACTGGTTTTAATCTGAGAAGAAGTTGTCAGCTCGTCTAATTTCCGAAAATTACCTTCAGATTTCTTTATTGTTTCAATAATATCCGGCATTAATTTATCTATACAAGCTTTCATGGCTTTTTCAGTCATCTCCTTATAGCCGGAAGCTCCGCCCCACCAGTTTATTTTTTCAGCCTGACCGAAGTATGATTCACTTAAAACGACATTACCTCTGTTTTTCAACTTTATAGTCAAGCTTATATCGGCTTTATACTTTCCGCCGATATCACATGACAATTTGGATATCTTAGTATCTACAAATAAACCTTCATCTGAATTGTGATTATTATTCAGTGCCTGGACGTTCAGCCCCGCCCTTTCCAAATTGCTAACTATTACTTCCTGAACCCAGTGAGATACGGGTTTGTCAAGATTGACGTCAGCTGTATGGAGTTGGAAACCGTTTCTTACATATCCGACAAAATTAGCTTCTTTAGCCCGCTCGTCTTTGGGCATTCCAACTTTGACTAGCAAATTATCGGTGGAAACCTTGGCCGCATAGTCAGAGTGCACCTTATCTAAAGTGATATTTTTATCTACGAAAGCACATCCGCTACCGGTAAAAAGCACTCCACATACAACCAGTCCCATTATTCCCTGTACAAACCATTTGTCTTTTTCCATTACTCATTCCTTTCTTATTATGCGTTTATTTATTGTAGAAACTCCGGCAGATTATTATTTACCTTATCTGTATTTTTGTTTATTTTATCCTTCTGATTCCCCGGCTTATTTTCTGATTTCACCGGCCATCCGGAAGGAATTTTAGCATTCAACTTGCTCATTCCGGTTTCTATATTTTGAACCGTAAATTTCAACCCCTGCGATAAACCTATATCAATAGATTTGCCAGTATTTATATCTGTAATTGATAGATTTGTTCCAAAATTTTTGAGTATATATTTGTATCCATTGCTCTTTGCGTAGGTATGCGGGTCAGCACAATACCTTACTGTAACTGTTTTAAACATTCCACTTTTCTTAAGAGCCTTGCCTACAGCATTAAAATCATTTTTGTAATACATAACAAAAAACCGTTTTTGCTCTTTCGATAAATAACCTGCGGACCGCACGAACGGAGCTCCCTGTAATTGCGCATCCGAAGGGATTGCAAATAAAAGTGAGCCCTCATAAGCATTCTGTGATTTTTCCACTTTAGCGACTTCTCTAGGGACAACAACTTTGTCCATATAATCGATTGCCGCTTCCGGGGTATTGAATTTTTTCCCGTCAAGCGAATAGGGACTAATGCATCCTGTCATGAAAAGTAAAACGCCAAGAGCACATAAAAAATTGAAAAACTTATTGTTCACAGAAATTCCTCCCGTTTTTTGATGTTTATATTCCTGCTTCAAAACTATTCTGTTCTGAAATAATTTTTGAGTTTATTTCTCTCTTATTTTTATCTGTTTTCATTCCTGATGTTAGCAGAATCTTTAGTTTCTATCAATATTGCGCCCCGACTACGTGTTTTAACTCAAAACTTGCAGATAAAGTAAGAAATAACATAATGCAAATGTGCTTTGACTTAACACTAAAATATGGTCAGGCGCTTATATATTTTTAATTGACATGCTAATTTACGGCTTATATATTGAACTGTCAAGCTGCGAAACGTGTAAAAAACGATTGTAATTGGTGATTTTATGCAGTGCAACTGTTCGAGTACAAGAACTTACTAACGTAACGTTGGCAACATTAAATAATTTTTGCATAATCTTACGCAATATCTTTGTATAGCTTATTTTAAAAAATCCGGTAAGTCACTATTCGCTCTGTCGGTTTTCGTATTCGCTTTTTGATTTTTCGAAACGTTTTTTCCCTCAGTGTCGAGCTTGATTATGTTTTCAGAATTATTACTCTTTACATTCGATTGCTCGATTGGCTTTATGCAGACTGGCTTCCTTCCCGGCCTGTTGTATTTCTGGACATATTCAGCAATAGTTGAATCGTGCTGAATGCCATTAACGAAATCCTTAAAAAAAGCGCTTATGAACGGCTTCAAGTCTTCAGACGTGAAATTTCCTGCAGGATAATTAATCAAGCCGAACAGAAATGGGAATGATTTCCAGATTTCCGGTATTTGAGGCATGCATCTTTGGGAATAAAGGATTTTGCCGGTTCTGTTGTCAATAAATTCATATAAAAAATCAATTTCATACTTGGAAAATCTCCACGGAAGGTAAAATAATGACATTATCGGTACCCCAGCTACACTCAAGCCGTAAAAAGTAGTCGTGTCCTGCCTGGACCATTTAAAAATAGTTCCTCTAATTATAAAGTCAAAGTTTTGTATATTCCGATGATCTGAGGACATTAAAAAATGAACATCGCTGAAAGTGTTTGTCCTTTTCAGATAATCTTCAAGTACTATGGGGATCGTATACTCTTCGTAATATCCCCAACTGTATCCTCGACAACGGAATCTTCCCATTGGCTTGAGCGAATACAGATCGGCAGAATCTTTAATTCTGCTTTGCATGATTCTTTCTCCGGATGGAAAAAGAGGGATGAAGGCCAAGCCTGTGGAAGATCTCCGAATATAATCTCTTTCATCTTTCCAGCTTAAGATTGCGACAGAAGTCTCGATTGGTTTTGGGCGAATGTCTGATGATGGCGGTTCGGTAACAAAATTAATTACTTCAGGTGAACGGCAACCGAAGCTGCATAAAACAGTAAACAAAAATAAAAACACTCCTTCAATATAATTCCTCATTCATTTTACCTTCTATTGTATATTTTTCTATTTATTGAGTCTTATGAACTGATTTTTTCTACTTACTCCCAGATAGCCGATTGGTTCTGCAGGATAATCACGACTACTGCTCTTAAGTTCTATTTAGCGTAAGTTGAAATTATAATGTGAGCTTCACTCCATAACCGTCTGTTGTTAAATTTTTGATTATTCGGCACGGACCTATCGACTGCTTTTGCAAACAGACCTCGGGTTATATCGCAATATTTATATGATGAATGCGCTTGAACCAATTCGCTCATTTTGCGGTGCAATTCACTGGCTTGAGTAGAGGCTATTACTTGCACAATATCAGAACCGAATGGTGGACCTACTTCGATCTCGAAATTTTTGTTCGTATTTTCGGGAATGAACACATCGCTGTTGGCTTTAATCAGAGTATTGTCATTCCAGTTATTGGGAAACAGCAACACAGTCGAGCCGTCGCTCTGGTGACAAAATACTGCAATATTACAATTTTTCGCCGAACGTATTTTAAAGCGTATTTTTTCACCACTCTTAAAACTACGTTTTAAATCAACCGTTGCCAGTTCGATATTAAAATCATGAGGTATCTTTTTTATCTGATTACGGATATCGACGATATTTTTTTTGCTTTTTTTCAGATTGATCGGAAGGATTTCAGTATGTACATTATTTTCGTTCAGAACTATTTTCGTGCTTTTTGTCTCTCCGCCGTCAAACCACACCAGTTCCGTAAATACTGTAATGTACGGATAACGATAATAAAACCTTCCACGCACAATAGCGTCAATGTTATTGAGTTTTATTTTTATTTTTTCATGCCCCGGATCAAATATATTCATATTCTGAAAACGTTTTTCTTTTAACAGGTCATTCAGGCGTTCACGGGATATAATTTTAAACTTGCCGGTAGAAGCTAACGCTGTTTTCAGTTCATCCCGCAACAGAGAGGAAAAGGGCGACATAAGTTTCGTATCTTCATAAACAAAGTTGCCGATACTGACCGCAATAGTTTTTTTTATTTGGTCAGCCAGCCCAAGAGCCCCTTGTTGGTATGGTGTATTATATTCACTGGCAAACAAGTTGAGAGCTAATATTAATAATAGTCCTGTCGAAAATTTATTCACTTACTCCTCCTTTCAGCTCAATACTATTAGAGTTTTATATTGCTCTCATTGCGAGGGTCCAGAATGTAACTTAAAATATATAAAATGATCTTGACTTCTTGCATATCTTGACTTTTTTGCAGAAAATCAAAATAATAGCAAGTTCAAGGTAAATCATAAAAGATGGATATCCAACAACAAGTAGTTTAACATAACAATACATGTTTGTCGACAACAAACTGCAGGAATCTTTAAAAAAAGAAACAAAATTGATGAATGCATGAGCAACTGTAATTGAAATATTGATGTGCGACAGAAATGGATAGAGATAGCGTAATTCGTCAGCAAAAGAAAATACCAATTATTCAATAATAGTCAATGGTGACTGCTATACCAAACACCGTTATATTTCGGCAATATTGGACGCGATAGCCCAGGTGGGTTACTCTAAAGTCCAGATTTCCGCCCCCCCTTATTTCCGAAAAATCCGGCGGAGGCTCCTGATATGAAAATACCTGACGTAAGACAAACCGAAGAATCACTATTAAATTCGCAGTAAGTCTTATAAAAAATAAAAACTATGCAATTGGACTGTGAACCAATTTCTTCTTAAGACGTAATGTTTGGTTACAAAAAAGCGTCGAATTACATCATAGACATAATTGGACATAAAAAATCGCTATTTTGAGCTTAGTGGAATAGTTATCATAGCGATCCTCGCTTCAATGTTGCTGCCGGCGCTGAACAAGGCGCGGGAAAAAGCGAAAACTATTTCATGTGCCGGGAATTTGAAACAGTGGGGTTCGGCTTTTATGCTGTATTGTGATGATTATAATGCTCAGGCTCCGCCGGCGTACCAAAGCACAAGTCCCGCACATTACTGGTTCGATTTCATGTCTGCGTATATTGGGCAAGGCGGAGCGGGAGGAGACGGAACGGGAAACGGCGATTATATGAAGAACAGAACTCTTTTCAGTGCCATTAACCATTGTCCGGTTAAAAGCGTTTATAATCCGTTTTTCAAATCTCCGGAGCTTCCTTCATATACCTGGAATGATGACGTATCTACCCAGTTAGGCATAGCCGGCGCCTGGGCAAAAGATATAGTTACCTATGACGTGGCAAATAAACTGACCAGGATTAAAAAAGCGAGCCGTACCTTTCTGATTATGGACGGGCGCTTTGACGGAACTAACGCTTTTTTGTATACGGCGTACCTGGAACGGACAAATCCGGCATTTTCCTATCCCTCTGTCGCGTACTGGCATAATAACGGAACTAATACTCTTTTTATTGACGGGCATGTGAGCCTGATGTTAAAACCGAAACCCGGAAATTATCTGGATATTGCGTGGACAGGAACGCCTGGCAATGATCTGAGATGCAGACTCTGGGAGTAAATTTTGTTTTGACTGCTTATGTTTCTCTGCCGTTCGTAAAAAATACCTTGCGGGAAGATCATTACGGAGTTTCCGGGCAGATCGTTAATAATAATTGTAAGCCTCTGGCTTGACTGCACACGGCATTGAATTACCGAAACGGAACCTGAAAAATGGATATTGTAAAAGATTTTTTTGCTTTGGAAAACCTGCCTTTACAAAAAAACTGGCAGGCTTTCATGGCATCCAGTTACGATCGTGAGGGCGGTAATTATGATTTTGGTCAATATCCGGAAATAATAGAAGCAAACAATAATATGGAAGGGGTTGTTCTCGATGTTGACGGGCTCGGCGTCATAACCCGGATATGGTCGGCAAATCCGGCGGGACATCTTAAAATTTATTTAGACAACAACCCCGTTCCTGTCGTAGATGAACCTTTCGAAGAATTTCTCAGGAGAAGCCCGCTTCGCTGGGGAAACGGTTTTCTGCGGCGCGGCAGTCCGGAATTTGCGGCGGTAGTGGAAAGCAGACAAGCGCTTGGGGTGACCAGTTATTTGCCCATACCGTTTAACAAGGGATGCCGAATAACTCTTACGCCGCCCCGGAATATATATTATCAGGTAAATTATCTGCTTTGTGACGTTCCGCACAGCCTGGAGAGTTTTTCATTGAAAAATATGGAAAAGCATGCTCCCGAATATTGCCGGATAAAGGATATTCTTTCCGGTAAAATTAACAGTCAGGGGAAAAACAGTATTGCCGGTAAAATTGATTTGAAACCGGGAACCAGGTCTTCCATAGCCGAAATTACTTCGAAATCGCATACTATTCGTTCGCTCCGGATAAAAATTAAATGGCCGAATGATGAAACGATAAAAAAACATATGCAGGAAAAACTTCTGCTGCGCGTATTCTGGGACGAAGATTTGGCGGTTAAAAACGCCGAGGGAGAAAAATTGCCGCGGCGCTTTCCTTCCGTCAAAGCTCCGCTCGCCTTTTTCTTTATGGATTTCGGCCACTTTGAAGAATATCGCACCGCCCTGATCGACAAATCGTTACAAAACGGATATCTGTGCCGATTCCCAATGCCGGCAAGGGAACATTCGTTGCTGGAGCTGATCAATGCTTCATGTTTCGACACCGGAGAAATTGACTATGAAATAACTTATGATGAAGATTGCGAACCGGCGGTGAACCGGAAGATGCACTTTAAGGCATTATATCATATGGAAGATTCGACTTTTGGTACGGATCGGGGCGATTATCGGGATAAGGTAATGTACTTGCGCAATCAGGACGGGCACCGGAATTATCAGCTGCTCAATACCTGGGGACAAGGACATTTCATCGGATGCTGTTTCCACGTGGACGGCAGTGAAACTCCTTTCCCGCGGGCTTTATGCGAATCCGATGAAGCCGTTTTTGTGGACGGGAATCCCGGCCTCACCATGTGGGGAACCGGCAATGAAGATTATGCTAATGACGCCTGGGGGTTTCATCCGGTAATATCAGATATTTCCGGCGGCTGCTCCAATAACTGCCTGACTTGCGATAACGGGTTTTACGGGTATCGGTTTCATTTTTCCGATGCCATTCCTTACCGGAAAAAAATCGCATTTACGCTGGAACATGGATCAAGTAACAATTGTACGGCGCTTTATAGAAGCGTGGCATATTATTACCAGGCTTCCAAAGGTCCGAACGTCTTCATCGACGGAGTCTCTTGGCCTCGTAAAATCAAACAGTATTTCACTCTTTGATAATAAAATGTTAAACTTTATTCTTTTCAGGAAAAACAACAAAGAAAAATGGAGGCGTTTTATGGAAAACAAACAGTCGGGAAATAACGATTTTTTTCGAATGCAGCTACTTTAACAAAAATATTACAGAAAAGGAAAATGTCTATAATGAAAAATGTTTTATTGCTTGGCGACTCAATCCGGCAGGGGTATTGCCATTATGTTAAAGAGGGACTCAAGGACATCGCAGAAGTCTGCTATCCCTGGGACAACAGCCAGTATACTCAATATACCCTTGTCTCACTGTCCAGATGTTTGGAGCTTGGCGATCCGCACCAAGTAAACGTCATTCACTGGAACAACGGACATTGGGATATCGGGCATTGGGATAAGGAAAAAGTTCCCTTGAACAGCCCGGAACAATATGCGGTTATGCTTGAACGGATTCATCACAGACTGTGCGTTTTCTACCCGAACGCCAAAATCATTTTTGCGCTTACGACGCCGCTTAATCCTGATGGAAACGGCAGTGGTGATCCCCGCCCCAACCGCGAGGTCGAACTCTATAATTCTGTTGCCGGCGGGCTAATGGTAAAACTTGGCGTAGGAGTTAACGATTTGTATTCCGTACTTAAGGATAAAGCGGCTTCTTTTTATATTGATCATGTTCATCTCACTGAAAATGGCTATCAACTGTTAGGCAAAGCCGTGGTCAAGGCGATAAAGGCGAATTTATAGCCGGAAAAAGTTTCGGTTTTTCAGGGAATAAAAATTTTTCAAAATAACAACAACATAAGGAATCATAACATGGAAAAATCTGCTAAACAAAACAAATGTTCTGAAAGGAAAAACTGTTTGGAAAGCCGGGGACAACTTCATACTTATACTAAACTTTTACTTTGTTTAAATATGATGCTTATGGCCGGCCTGGCGTCATTCGGAAAAGAAATCAATGCGCAGCCGTTTGCCTTCAAGTTATCCGACTCTCAGGCAAAAGTTACGGCATTTAATGAGAAAGCTCCGTTTGAGGTCAATTTTAACGGCTATGTCGACGATAAAGAGCGTCCCGGGAAAAAACTGTATAAATTTGATGTTACATTTACCGGTTTTAGTCATAATATAATCTTCGGGATTCCGTTTTCCATGCCGATAACAGATAAGGTTACATCCAGATTTACGTATTCCGTGAAAGCCCCCAAAGGAACTTTTGGCCTGGGATTCCTGTTGAAAATGGTACCGGGATTCAGCGGATATGTCGTCAAACGGCCTGTAGAGTCCAACGGTAAATGGAATACCGTAGAAATAAATGATGTTTTTGAACATTGCCAAAAACATGGCCTAAAGGTTATCGCGAATAAATACTACAGGGATGTGGAAGCGGAAAATCTTACTCCGTATTTTACCGATATATGTTTATATCTAAAGGGGTATAAAGGACAGAGATTCATTGTCTATT
>Ga0172377_10006150_pt1 | contig 12357 bp, 12 predicted proteins | sample Pumphouse3metaG_FD_119749 | JGI IMG/M metagenome (GOLD analysis project Ga0172377, IMG submission 119749) | Leachate microbial communities from a municipal landfill in Southern Ontario, Canada - Pumphouse #3 metaG | ecosystem: Engineered > Solid waste > Landfill > Unclassified | place: Canada... | reverse complement strand
GTCAATCCGGAATGGATTTTGGAGCTTAAATTCGACCAAAATCCTTCGGGAAGATCTTCGTAAACCACTATAATATCCTTAGTTACTCGTCCGGCTTCCTCTAGAAGTTTAACCGGATTCAAAGAATAATGCAAGACGTAGTTTATCAAAGTAGCGTCGAAAGACTTGTCGGGATAAGGAATATTTTCTCCGTCAAAAAGCTTAAAAGAAATATCGCAAGCCCGGTAGTCTTTAACATCCACTCCTTCCAGTTCAGCGCCAAAGAAATCTGCAAAGGCCTCTCCTATCAGCCCCGAACCGCAACCGAGGTCGAGAATCTTGGAGTTCTTTTCTATGTAATCCCGGCAATCCAGGCACATCTTTTTACCGGCTCTTGTGAAGAATCCGGAGAAAACAGTCCAAATGCTCATTTTCTGCTTTTGCTGATGTTTCCCACGGCCAGCGATTCTCCGAGAAGTTTTTTATATGCGGCAGGCGTCATCCTTATCGACCACTTGTTATCCCCGCTGTTTATGACAATCTTCGCATTCTTCAAGAAGGCTCTGTCTGCGAAAACCGGCAGCTTCCAAGGCCCTCCCAAGGGAGGAACCGCTCCCGCTTTTATTCCCTTAATCCTGTTTTTAAATAGCCTTTCTGTGGCGAAATCCACTTTTTTGGCTCCTGCCAGCTTCTTAAGCTTATCCTTATCCAAATTGCGGTTTGCGGGAATCAAAACTAACCCCAATTCCTTATCTAATTTCATAACTAAAGTCTTACCTACTGTTTTTTCGGGAATTTTCAGGGTAGCAGCTTTATCATGGGCCGTAAAAACGGTCTTGTGGGCAATTTGGTCGCACTTGGCGTCCCCGATAAAGTTTAGCACTCTTTTGGATATCGGCATCAATTACTATTCTAATCAAAACTAAAAGGCCTGTCAAAGGCCTTCCAGTCGCTTAGTTTCTCAGAGTTGCTCCGACCCACCTGCACAGGCAGGCATTAATCGAGACTTGTAAGGCTCCTCGATCAAAACCTTCGGGATTAAAGAGAGATATCTCGCTCTTCAATCCCAGTCAACCTATTGCTACTTAAAAAAGTAGTAATAATTGTATGATCCACGGACAGCTTCCGCTACCCGTGCCTTGTTACGACTTCACCCTTATCACTGACCTTACCTTAGGCCCTCAAAAGAGGGACTTCGGGTATTGCCAGCTTTCCTGGTGTGACGGGCGACTGCTTATTAGAAACTTAATAGAGGCGTTCCCACCGCACGTGCGGATTTCCCGCATACGGCGAGCTCTAATGCATTTTCACATTAGAGAGAATCCTTCCCCTTTCGGGTACTATGATTCAGCTGACTTCTGACGCAGCGTCAGTTTCATTTTACTACGTCAGATATCCCCGGGTCAATATATAAGCTATTCCTAACATCCTGAATAGAGTTGGTGAAAGGCCTTCTTCACGCTCACCACCCAATCGTGAATCGGCCACTCTTTTTTATTCCAGGCTGCTATTTGTTTCCAGATCCTCCGCCGTTTTCCTCGCGGAAAACGACTATCCTTCAACTACGCTCTGTTCGGTTGACAGAGGAAGAGATTTTAACTCTTTGGCTAATATACCTGCCGGGCGCGTTTGTCTGTGAGTACAAGCTTCAGGAACGTATTCATCGCGCCATAGCTGATACGCGATTACTAGCGATTCCGGCTTCGTGAGGTCGAGTTGCAGACCTCAGTCCGAACTGGGGGACCGTTTGATGGGATTAGCTCCAGCTTGCGCTTTAGCTACCCATTGTCGGCCCCATTGTATCATGTGTGCAGCCCAGGGCATCAAAGGGCCATGCTGATTTGGCGTCATCCCCACCTTCCTCCTGGTTGTCCCAGGCAGTCTTCTGTGACATATAAAACACAGAACAGGGGTTGCGCATGTTACCCCATTTAAGGGTGCGTCTCAAGATACATGCTGACGACAACCATGCAGCACCTGGGCTAATGTCCTTGTGGGTAGTCCCGACTTTCATCGGGATTTCATTAGCCTGTCAAGCCCTGGTAAGGTTCCTCGTTTGTTGTCGAATTGAGCCACATGATCCACCGCTTGTGTGAAGCCCCGTCTATTCCTTTGAGTTTTAGCCTTGCGGCCGTAATTCCCAGGCGGGATACTTAACGCGTTAGCTTCGCCACCTGAAGGGTCGACACTTCAGATAGCTAGTATCCATCGTTTACAGCGTGGACTACAAGGGTATCTAATCCTTTTTGCTCCCCACGCTTTCGTCCCTCAGTGTCAGGGTCGCCCCAGCTGAATGCCTTCGCTTTTGGTGTTCCGGTTGATATCAACGGATTTCACCCCTACACCAACCGTTCCATCAGCCCCTAACGCCCTCTAGTTGGAAAGTATCTCCAGCACTTCTAAGGTTAAGCCCTAGTATTAAACCGGAGACTTTTTCAACCACCTACGGACCCTTTACGCCCAATAAATCCGGATAACGCTCGAGGATTCTGAATTACCGCGCCTGCTGGCACAGAATTAGGCTCCCCTTATTCGTTAGGTACACTCATCCGAAGATTGTTCCCTAATAAAAGCGGTTTACGACCCGAAGGCCTTCATCCCGCACGCGGCGTCGCTGGTTCAGGGTTTCCCCCATTGACCAATATTCTCGACTGCTGCCTCCCGTAGGAGTATGGGCCGTGTCTCAGTCCCATTGTTGGGGGTCGCGCTCTCACGCCCCCTACCCGTCATAGCCTTGGTGAGCCATTACCCCACCAACTAGCTGATAGGACGCAGACCCATCCCATTCCGGCTTGCGCCTTTACCCGTGAGGGAACTATCGGGAATTAGCTAACCTTTCGGCTAGTTATGCCCGTGAATGGGGTTGGTAATCTACGTGTTACTAACCCGTCTGCCGGTTGCTCTTGCGAGCTCCCGCGACTTGCATGCCTTATCCACGCCGCCAGCGTTCATCCTGAGCTAGGATCAAACTCTCAAAAAGTTGCCCCGCTAAAAGTCGCTTTCGCGAATTTAACATGGGCAAATAGAGTCGAAGCAACTCTAAAAAACTAAACGTTCTTACTAATCTTTTTAAGTTTTCAAAGTACGAGTTTTGCCTTTGAAAACAAAACCGTGAAGACATCCAATCAATTAGGTACCTTCACGGTTCTGTTTTTGGTGTCTTGTTTTCTATTGAATTTTTTCCGGACTAATTAATAACCCGCTTAATTGTCTACTTGTCCATTATATACGTTCAAGTCAGCCTGTCAAGTGAGCCGACGGAGGGATTCGAAGAGTTGCCCGAAGGCCTAAGGGAGGTGGGTTCTCCCCACTCCATCTATATCAAATAAATTTGAGCCGACGGAGGGATTCGAACCCACGGCCTACGGTTTACAAAACCGTTGCTCTGCCACTGAGCTACGTCGGCATTTACCTTCCGTCCTTGGCTTTTTTAAGCTCCTCCCAGTAATTATCCTTATGATTTTTCTTCTGGTTGGATTTTTGGCGCAGCTTTTCCAGCCAAGTTCCGGTTTTTTGCTCCGTCCTTAAAGTGAAAACCCGTACCCTGGAAAGAACTTTTTGAAGATGGACTTCGTAATCGAAAACATCGGAACCGGGAAGGTTTCCAACCTGCCTCCTGAGCCTGACAGCCAAAGGTTCTCCGGCGGGAGAATCCTCGGGAAGGGTGGCTAAAACTGGAATCTTCCTAAAAACAATCAGAAGAATTCCCCCTAGCCCTACGAATAAAAGGATGGTTAGAATAATTTCCGCCATTGGCTATATCTCGTAGCGAGTAAAGTTTTTAACGACTATTTTCTCTCCTATTTTAGCTATAGTTTCATTAAGGAGGTCGCTGATAGTTTTGTCTTGGTCTTTAATCCAAGGCTGGGACATCAGGGAAACGCTTTCTTTGTATTTACTAAGCTTCCCTTCTATTATCTGCTCAACTATATTCTGGGGCTTTCCAGAATCGGCAACCTGCTCTTGGTAGATCTTCTTCTCTCCGTCTAAAAATTCTTCGGGAATTTGGTCCTCGCTGACGAAAATAGGCTTCATTGCCGCTATCTGCATGCAAATCTCATGGGCCAAGTTTTGAAAGTCTTCGGATCTGGCTACGAAATCCGACTCGCACCTCAATTCAAGCAAAACCCCGACTTTCTTGTTGGGATGGATATAGCTTTCCACTATCCCCTGAGCGGTTTCTTTTTCAGCTCTTTTTCCGGCCAGCTCTATCCCCCTTTCCCTTAAAACCTTTTTGGCTTCGTCCAAATCTCCCTGGACCTGCTCCAAGGCTTTTTTGCATTCGGTAATGGAAACCCCTGTTTCCTCTCTGAGTTTTTTAATTTGTTCCATGTCAGCCATATATTTCTATTATACCTTATTTACTTCTTATTCTTCAGCACCACTTCTTTAACCTTCCCCAATATATACGCCACCGAAGACAAAGCGTCATCGTTGGCGGGAATAACGTAATCAGCTTGAGCGGGGTCAACATTGGTGTCAGCCAGGGCGATAATTTTAACCCCCTTGGCCTTAGCCTCTGACAGGGCCAGCTGGTCTTTTCTCATGTCGCAGACAAAAATCGCTTCGGGAGTTCCAGAGAGATTCCTTATTCCCTCGAACTTTACAGTCAGCCTTTCCAGTTCCTTGTCCAGCTTGGCTTTTTCTTTCTTGGTGTATTTTTCCAACTCGCCTTCTTTTTTCCTCCTTTCCAGCTCTTTGTAGTGCTCAATTCTTTTTGAAATGCTGGAAAAATTAGTGAAAGTCCCCCCCAGCCATCTTTCCGACACGTAAGGAAGGGTGCATTCCTCGGCGGTTTTTTTGACCAAATCTTTAATCTGGACTTTTGTGCCGACTAAAAGAAGCGTCTTTCCGTCGGAAACGATATCGCTGATAAATTTCAGGGCTTCTTCCAGCTTCTCTTTGGTTTTATCCAAATCGATAATATGAATGCCGCTTCTGGCGCCAAAGAGATAAGGCTCCATTTTAGGATGGATATTGGAAGTCTTGTGCCCAAAATGAACCCCGGCTTGGGCCATTTCTTCTACGTCTATTTTGAAATCTTTTTGTTTGGTTTCTGCCATAATTTTTACTCGATTAGTACTATATCATATTCTCAAAAAAAAGAAAAGGTGGTAAGGTTAAAATGATGAAAAAGACCGTAGTAATCTCCCTTGGGGGTTCTATTATAGTTCCCCAGAAAATTCAAGTGGCCTTCCTTAAACGATTTAAGGATTTTATTTTAAAATTATTGAAAGAAAATTACAAGATTATCATAGTCGCCGGCGGAGGGGCCACTGCCAGACAATACCAATCGGCGGCAGAACAAATAACAAACATAACCGACGAAGATAAGGACTGGATAGGAATTCACGCAACCCGCATAAACGCCCACCTGCTGAGAACCATATTTAAAAGACAAGCCTATCCGGTAGTGCTCGACAGCCCCCATAAAACCATCAAGAATAAGCCGTATAAGCTTTATATAGCTTCCGGATGGGTGCCGGGATTTTCCACCGACTACGACGCCGTTCTGCTGGCTAAAAGATTTGGGGCTAAAAAAGTCATTAACGCTTCGAATATAGATTATGTCTACGATAAAGACATAAGCGAGCACAAAGACGCCAAACCGATTAAAAAAATGACCTGGAAAGATTACCGAAAGCTTGTGGGGCCGAAATGGAAACCGGGAATGAACGCTCCCTTTGACCCGATAGCAGCCAGAGCGGCTGAAAAGTCTAAAATGAAAGTAGTTGTCGCTAACGGCACCAATATTAGAAATCTGGAAAATATAATAAAAGAAAGGGATTTTAAGGGAACGATTCTCGGCTGATTAAAAGAAAGCAGGGGGCGAACCCCTGCTTTTGTTATGCTTAAATTATCCATTTTTCGGCTATTTCAAGAAATCTCCTGACTTTTGCCAGATCGAAAATGGCGTCGTCTTTCGAACGGAGATGCGTTTCAGCATCAATCCAGATGGCCCCTGAACCGGCAACAGCAGATATCATTTCCAGCTGATCTTCCAGGTTATCGGGAGAAAGGCCCCCGGCGTATCCGCAGCAGACGCCCGGAACGGCTTTAGGCCAGCTGCCGGGAACTTTTCCCGCTCCGCCGGATGAATCGAACAAAGGAACAACGTCTATTTCAGAAGAGTTGCTCAGGGCGCTGAAAAAGAAGTTGTTTACCCCGTCTTGCTGCAAGATAACCTGCCTCTCCGCCCCCAGATGGTCGGACAGCACCTTCTTTAAGCCGGCCAGGCTGACCTTGTGCGATTCGGCATGGAAATTAAGTTGAAAACGGTCAAACATCTTCCAGGCCGGATCAAGGTCGCAGAAAAATTTCGATCCCCCAAGGCAGATATCCCTCACCCAGTGTCCGCAAATATGGCCGGATAAAACTAAATTAGCCCCGGAAGAACAAATGCCGTCCAAATCTTCCAGCCATTCTATCGAAGGAAACCTGTATCCTCCCTTTCGATTTTTAGACAGCAAAATGCCGAATTCAACGAACGGAAAATCTTCTGCTATCGCCACCAGATCTCCAGGATCCACGCTTCCGTCAGCTCCCGTAACGGTCGCTCTTTCTAATATTCTCCTCGCCATTCTTCTCACCTCCTTCTTTTAAAATTACTAACTAAAGGGTATAATAATGGAGGCTGAGGGTCAATACTCTTGATTTTTCAGCATGATTTGGTAATATAGGAGATATGAAAAAAGATATTCATCCAAAATACTACGATAAAGCCAAAGTTCAGTGCGCTTGCGGCAACAGCTTTACTGTTGGCTCAACCAAGGAATCAATAGAGGTGGAAATCTGCTCGCAGTGCCACCCGTTTTATACTGGCAAAGAAAAGATTCTCGACAGCATGGGCAGAGTGGAAAAATTCAGAAAGAGGCTTCAGAAAAAAGAGGAAATTCGGAAAAAGAAGAAATAATTCCCAATGGCCGGTATTGAGGAAATAAAAAAGGAATATCAGGAAGTACTCGATCAGCTCAGCGACCCTGAGCTGATTTCCGATTGGGAAAAAATGGAAGAGCTTTCCAAGAAAAAGGCTTACCTAGAAAGGATTATCCAAAAAACCGATGAAATCACGGAAATCGAAAACAAGATTGCCGAGAATAAGGAAATAATTAAGGCCCAGGAAGACACGGACCTGGTTTCCCTGGCCGAAGCAGAGTTAATCCAGCTTCAGGAAAAGGAAAAACAAATGAAAACCGAGCTCGACGTTTTAATTAAAGGCGAAAACGAAACAAACTCAAACCCCAAGGCAGCTATAATTGAAATAAGAGCCGGGGCCGGAGGCCAAGAATCAGCTCTCTTCGCCGCCAATCTTTTCAGGATGTATTCAAAATATGCCGCACTTAAGGGATGGAAAATCACCACGCTTGATTCCCAGCCCACCGAACTAGGAGGATTTAAACAGATAACTTTCGAGATGAAGGACGGGGACGTCTATTCCAAAATGCAGTACGAGGGAGGCGTCCATAGGGTTCAAAGAATCCCTGAGACCGAAAAGGCGGGAAGAGTCCATACTTCAACAGCTTCAGTAGCAGTCCTCCCTAAAGCTAAAAAAACCGAAATAACCCTGAATCCGGCCGATCTCAAAATAGAAGTTTCCAAATCAGGGGGGCCGGGCGGCCAGAACGTCAATAAAAGAATGACCGCCGTCAGAATAGTCCATCTGCCCTCAGGCCTTGCCGTGTCCTCTCAAACCGAAAGAAACCTTCAGCAAAACAAAGAAAGCGCAATGTCAATTCTAGCCGCGAAACTGAAAGAAATTAAAGAGGAAGAGGAAATGAAGAAAATGGGCGAAAAAAGAAAATCCCAAATTAAAGGCGCCATGAGATCGGACAAAATCAGAACATATAACTTTCCTCAGGACAGAGTAACCGACCATAGGATAAAAAAGAGTTTCCATAATCTAGAATCAATTATGGACGGCAATATCGACCCTATAATAGAAGCGCTGGAGGAAGCAGACAAGGAATAAAACAAAAGCGGTGCAGAACACCGCTTTTTTGGCACTTAAGATCTGACGTGAACGTCTCTCCCGATAAGCCGGCCGCAAATTTTGCAATAATAGTTAACGCCTGCCGATCCCGACAGAACGCCAATATCATCGTAATTTTCGGTCCGGGGATTTCCCCTCACCCAGCCGCAGCCGCTGCTGTCTTTTCCAAAGGAATACATTTCCTCGCATAGATAGGCCGCCTCTTCGGGATTGCCAAATTTTCCTTTGACTACTGCGATTCTGTAGCCCTCTCCCCCAAAGCCCTTGCTTCTGGGTTTTTCTTCAATAAAAGGATTGCCGCTTTCGGACTTCAAGTCTTGCAGCTTATCGGCTATCAACCCCTGGCGTCTGGCGGAGCCTCTTATCAAATCCAGCTTTTTGGCGGACAACTCCCCCATCTTCGCATTAAGGGCGGCCATTTCAGCCTGCTCTTTCTTGCCAAGCTTCAGCGAAGGCGAATTATCGGGAGGCATAAACACCGGGAAACTTCTAAATCCCACCATTTTGATTCCTCCTTTCTTTTAAAGGTTCTAAGTTAATTTATAGGATGGATTGCAAAAAATCAAGTCCTTTATTTCTCAAGTTCGGCTATTTCAACCGTATAGTTGGCAGCGATTCTCATTACAGGGTATCCGTAATCCCTCATATATATCTCTTTATAGCTTGACCATGACCACCCCCCGCCGGCAAAATAGCTCATTACGGCGTTAAACTCGCTGTTGTAGTCCTGCTTGGCTGCTCCGCCGTTCTTTAAATACAGTCCGGCGGCCAAGAAAGCGTCTTTAATATTCCATGGATCGGGCTCTTGCCCGGTAATTTCAAAAACTTTATCTCTGAATAATACCCAGGTGGTGGGAATGAATTGAGCCGGCCCCATTGCCCCGCCGTATCCGTAAGACATCGGACAGGAAATTGGAGTACTGAAGGGATCCCTTCCCAGAGCCGTAGTGATGGCTATAAAGTCTTCTACGTCTCCTTTTCTGCCTCCCAGGCCCATCGGCTTCATTACGTTGTCCACTTCCCTGCCGTTATAGGCCACGACCCCGGAGCCGGTCTCGGGATCCTTTAAATAACACTGGCCGACATTTTTTCCGAGATTGGATTCCTGCGTTAAAACCGCAAGCAGTAAAGCCGGCCTGACTCCGGTAACGGATTCTACATACTTTGCTATTTCGTAAGCTTCGCCGAAAGTTGGAGCATCGGGAACTCCGATTAATTCAAATATTCTTGAACGAATCTGCTGGGCCTGAAGCTGAGTATTTTCTTTTTCCTTTATAATTCTTTGGTATTCTGTTTCGGTAATCTTCAAGAGTTCTTCCACCTCCTGCCTGGCAGCGGTTGATTGCTGTTTTTGCAGAGTCTGAAGGGCAACTTGTTTTTCCGTGCTATCCTTCTCTTCGTCAAGATTTTTCTTTTGGTTTTCCAGATATTCTTTCAGAGATTTAATATCATCTAAAAGTTTCTGGTTGTCTATATTCAAAGCCTCCAAAGCAGCTAAGTTCTCAAAAAACTCTGAAAACCCCTCTGAAAGCAAAATTCCCAATAGCGGACGCTGGTCTTCTTCGTTAACCGTCCTTAAAATAAGGGCTAACCTGTCCTTGGCTTTTTCTATTTCCAAAATAGTGTCTTCTATGGATTCTTCGGTATCGTTAATCTGCAGAGCCAAGTCGTTAATGACAATATTACTCTGATTTATCTGGGCCTCCAATTTCTGAATGGTATTTCTGAGGATGTATATTCTATTTTGCAGAGTTTCTTTTTCTTCGGCGGTTTTTCCGATTTCCTGGTCATAGTGGGCTATCTCTTCTTCCAGCCGCCTTAATTCTTCCTCCAAAGCGGCTCTTTCCTCGGCCGGCGACATGTCGGCTAAAATAAAAAGCTCCGGCAAAACTAAAGCCGAAGCCACCAAGCAAATGATAACGATTTTTGAAAAACGGGAAAACATTGAAGTTACTCCTTTTTTTCTTCTTCTTTGGGCTCTTCACCCCCCTCCTCGGCTTCCTCTTTCTTTTCTTTCTCAACCTTCTCAACCTCTTCAACCTTCTCTTCAACGGGCCTGGACAGCTCTTCTTCAACATCCTCTGGAGCGGAAACAGAAACTATGATTTCCTCGGGTTCGCCGAGAACCTCTACGCCCTCTCCGACCTTGAGGTCTTTTATTTTAATGTGGTCCTCAAAGGTATTCAACTGGCTTATATCTATTCTGATTTCCCTTGGCAAGTTATTAGGAAGAGCCTTAACCTCCACCTCCGAAACATTCTTGTAAAGAGTTCCTCCCAGAGCTTTAACCGCCGGAGCTTCTCCGTCTAAAATAATGGGTATGCTGGCTTCAGTCTTCTTCTCTAAATCAGGCTGGTAAAAATCAACATGGACAGGCTGGCCGGATATGGGGTCTGCCTGCAGATCATGTATCAAAACGGGATACTCTTTTTTATCGAGCTCAAGAGTTATCAATGAACTCTCTCCGGCCTCTTTGTAGGCTTTTTGGAGTTCTTTGGTATCAACTGCAATAGCGCGGCTTTCTGTTTTAGGACCGTAAAGAACGGCGGGCAAAAGGCCCTTTTCCCGAAGCTCGCTGTTGTTCTTTTCTCCCGTTTCCCTAATTTTAGCTGTAATATTTGTCATATAGATTAATCCAAGATTATTCCACGCGGATGCATTGGACGGGACAGGCTTCCGCCGCCTGATTATTACAGCCGGCCTCTTCCGCCTCCAATACATAATTTTCGTTATCTTCTTTTTTGGAACCGATGAGGTCGGTCTTTCCATCCTCTCCCAGTTTCCAATGCTTAGGGCAGACTGCCTCACAAGCCCCGCAACCGATGCATTTATCCCTTTCTAGTATAACCTTTGCCATAATTTAAATTTTGTTTGAACTTCCGAATAATTTAATCTTTTTTTCGACTACTTTTTGAACCGCTTCCACGGCTTCAGGTAGATATTTATACGGAGTCGTCTCTCCTCCAGAAAGCCCTTTTTTGAGAGCCTGACTGTAGGCTACCCTAAGCTCGGTGTTAACGTTGATTTTAACTATCCCCAGAGAAATAGCGCTCCGGATGTCTTTTTCCGATACGCCCGAACCTCCGTGCATAACCAGGAAAGTATTCTTGAGCTGGTTATTGATATCTTTAAGCCTCTCTAGGTCTATTTTCGGCTGAAAGCCCCGTACTTGGCCGTGGAATGTCCCTATGCTTACAGCCAAACTGTCGACTCCGGACAAGCTTACAAATCTTTTAGCCTCAAGAGGGTCTGTCATTTTAACGCTTTTTGCCTCTGGCGCTTTTTTTAAAAGACTTGAGGATCCGGAGACAGCATCCATTTCCCCTTCCACCAATACGCCCCTCTTTCGGGCATAATCTTTAACTTTTCCGGCTATTTTAATGTTTTCATTCAACGGCAATTTCGAACCATCGAAGTGAACCGCCGAATATCCTTCATTAATCGCTCTTTTAATATACTCTAAAGAACGGCCGTGGTCAAGATTTAGAAGAATAGGAAGGCCCGTTTTCCTGCGGTAAAAATCCACCAAATTGGCTGCTTCCTTCAGTCCCAAAAAACCGCTTTCTCCTTCGGAAGTTCCTATTATAATCGGACTTTTTAATTTAACGGCAGCAGCAACAACGCCCTTTAAGGCATTCATATCGGAAACGTTAAACTGCCCTATCGCCCACCTCTCTTTTTGCGCTTTTTTGAAATATCGGGGAAATTCCATATTAGCATTTATAGCGGCAATTATTTGCTTGCCGGTCGCAATTTTTTTTAACTATTTTAACTTTTGGATATTTTTGCCCCTTCCTTAGTAATCCCTCCTTGGCTCCCATTTTTCCCAAACAAAAGGTAGCATTGGCAACAGCCAACTGAAGGGCCTCTTTGATTGTTTCTTCCTTGAACTCTTTGTTGCTCTTCTGGCGCATGAGATGAGAGACAAAACCCGAACCGAAACTGTCCCCCGCTCCCGTATGATCGGCCACTTTTCTGTCTAAAATCGGAGCGCAGTAAAAACTTCCCCCGTTGAATGCCGTAGCTCCGTTGGTACCCTTGGTTATAATAGTAATGCCCCCGACCCATTCGTCTATTTTTCGAAAGATTTCTTCTTCTTTTTGGTAGGGAATTTTAGTCAGTTTGGAGGCTTCCTCTTCGTTTAAAATAAGGACGTCCACCTTCTTTAAGATGTCCAGCAAAGTGCGCCGAGGAAGATTAAACTGGCTATAGCCGGGATTAAGAGCAACTTTAATTTTATTTTTATAAGCAAAATCAACCAGAGATTTGGTAAGGTGGGCCAGCTTTCCAGAAAAAGGAGCCAGATAGAACCAGCGGGCTTTTTTAATTTCATCCCAAGGTATTTCTTTTCTAGTAAGAAAATCTGAAGCACCGCGGTAAACGAGAAT
>Ga0172377_10006146_pt1 | contig 12360 bp, 10 predicted proteins | sample Pumphouse3metaG_FD_119749 | JGI IMG/M metagenome (GOLD analysis project Ga0172377, IMG submission 119749) | Leachate microbial communities from a municipal landfill in Southern Ontario, Canada - Pumphouse #3 metaG | ecosystem: Engineered > Solid waste > Landfill > Unclassified | place: Canada... | reverse complement strand
TAATAAAATTCGCCGGAGGCGGTGTCGTTGATAGCTTTCGCGAAAGCCTCCACGGATTTTGTCTCCGCCGAGGTTTTAAGTTCCTTAACAAGCACAATATCGGTTTCGCTGACCGAAATCACATAGTCGCGGGTTTTGTCGGGGAACAGGTTTTGGACGATATCAAACGGAACCATATCGCCCTTGTTTAAAAATCGAATGAGATAAACCACCCGGTTGATCTCGCTGTCAAAGCGAAGTTCCTTGGCTTTGACGTAAATGTCCCCGGGCAGAATGTTGTCGAGTATAATGTTTTTGATAAAGTTCGCCTTGTCGTATTTTTCATCATACAGCGATTTAAGATTTGTAAGGGCGATTGAAATCACCGAGGCGAGGCTCTTGGCGAGGTTGTCCTCGCCCTCCGCGAACACGATAAATTCCGCCCTTGTGTGCGAGCCGACCGCGCGGTATGTGTAACCGCCCAGCGTTACGGAATCAAAGGTGTAGGAAATCTCCTCCACCACGTCGCTTCTTATTTCGCCTATTCGCGAAAGGTTGCTGCAGGCGACCACCGCGCCTTTTTCGTCAACCACGCCGATAATCCTGTCGGCGGAGTCTTTCATTTGATATATAAGCCCCTGGAAAAGCTTGTTGGACATATATGTTTACCCTCCGTTTTAGTTTTTTCCCGCGAGTTTATCGGTTAAATAATATTGTTTGGAAAAGCCGCTGTTTTTAATAACGCAAATCCGGGAAAGCGACAGAAACTTTAATAAAGCATTAGTGCAGATACACTTAATAATACAATAATTAAAACGATTTTTCAAGTAATTCGTGAAGATTTTACCAAAAATTCACGAATTTTTTTGTAGGAATTTAACTAAAACTCCTTTGGCTTGGCAATGGCGGCGATAATATGGGGTAAATTGTCGGCGGAAAAAATTACAAGGCCTATAAAAAGCTTGACTTTGGGTTTTCGCTATGCTAAAATGAAGCTGTGAAATGGGTGAGATTTTGCGTGGCGAAGTTATCGCTCACGCTGATTTTTCTCTTTAGCCGTAAGCGCGAAAGGTAAAAAACTATTCGCGAAAAACGCGCGAGTCCGGTTATTTAATCGAAAGGATAAAAATTCAATGGACGCTAAAAATAACGACAACAATGATAACAACGAGATAGGCAAAGTAACGCTGATTGACGAAGAAGGGGAATCCACCGAATTTTATGTGATAGGCGACCTATTGTTGGAAGATAAAACCTATGTGGCGCTTGAGCCCGTAGATAACGAAGACGACGAATATGTTATCCTGAGAACCGAAACCGATGAAAACGGCGATGAGATTCTTGTAACGATAGATGACGACGACGAGTTTGACAAGGCCGCCGCGGCCTTTGAAAACGAGTTTATGAGCGAAATAGACCTCGACGAGGTTTATGGGGAAAAAGACGATGACGAATTTGAAACCGACGGCGAAGAAGATAGCGACAGCGACGGGGAAGACGACTAACCCCCGCCCCTCACAAAGAAAAGAGTTTATTATTATACTGTAAAGAAACAATACTATAAAAAGAAAAAACACATACACATAAAACCGGCTTTTTTGTAAATCCCTCCTGCCCGGTGCGTGTATTTCCGAGCATAAACCCACATTTACGAAAAGGAGCGCATATTCCGTTCGCGGGCATGCAGGCCTCCCGCTTCGGGCCGTGTCCTTGACACCCCCGCAAGCGGATGTTGGAAGCACAAAACGGCGGAGAGCGCACCGTCCTGCTTGGGCAGGGTTTCGTTTCTCGGGAATCACGGCCATGGCGGGTTTTTTCTTTTTTGTTTTTCTTAATAAGTTAATTTATATAAAATATAAAACCGGACTCCTCAAGGTTTCCGGTTTTATGCTGTTATATTGCTCTTTTTGTTAAGATATTTATAGCCGCTCAGCCCTCGTTTTGGTTTTCGGGCTGTTCTTCCGCTCCGCCGTCGGTTTCATCAGGCTTTTCGGGGTTTTCTAAAACTTCTTCGGGTTGCTGTTGCTCCGCTTCTGACTCTGTTACCTCTGCTTCTACGGTTTCCTTGGTTTCCTCGGTTTCGACCGTTTTGGTTTCGGTAGCTTCGGTTTCGGTAACTTCGGTTTCGGTAACTTCGGTTTCTTCAACTTCGGCTTCGGCAACTTCTGTTTCAACGGTTTCGATTTCGGCAACTTCGGTTTCAGCTTCTTCAACTATATCGGCAATTTCGACTTCCGCCGGTTCTTTTTCTTTTTCTTTTTCTTCTTCTTCTGCTGCTATAATAACACCCGCGCTTTCCATCTCTTCGGGCGTGGCTTCCTCAGGGCCGAGGAGCGCTTTTATAGAAAGGCTGACCCTGTTTTTTTCGTCGTCGATAGCCGTGATTTTAACGTTTACGCTCTGACCCACTTTGAGGACAGACGCGGGGTTGGCGACAAATCTGTGACCTATTTGCGAGCAGTGGATAAGCCCGTCCACGCCGGGAACAATCTCGGCAAACGCGCCGAACGGCATAATGCTGACTATCGAGACGTTCACAATGTCGTCAACCTTGTATTTGTCGCTGAAAATCTTCCAAGGGTTTGTGTCTTCTGTCTTATAGCCTAAGGAAATCCGTTCGTTTTCCCGGTCTTTGTCTTTGATATAAACGTCCACGCTGTCGCCGGGCTTAAACAGTTCGGCGGGGTTTCTGGGTCTCCCCCAGAACATTTCCGAAACATGAATCATCCCGTCCGTGGGGCCTATGTTGACGAACGCGCCGTAATTGGTTACGGAGCGCACCGTTCCGGTGAGCTTTTGCCCGATCTCAAGGGATTCGTAAAATTCGTCAAGCTTTGCCTTGCGCTCTATTTTTTTGGCGATACGTATCGAGCCGACCACTTTTTTTCTCAAGGCGTTGAAATCGATAAGCTTTACCGGCACTTCGGTGTTTTTCAGCGACTCAAGGTTTGAGGTGTCGCGGCCGCACTGCCCCGCCGGGATAAACACCCGCACCCCGCTTATCATGACGATGACCCCGCCCTTGACCACATCCCTTACCACGCCGTGGAGGATCTCGCCGCTTTCATACGCCTCGGCGATTTTAATGGTATTTTTGCTCTCGTCAAGGCGCTTTTTAGAGAGAATAACCGTGCCCTCGAGATCTGAAAACTTTGTGCAGACAGCCTCGATTGGGTCCCCGACCTGAAAGCTGTTCATATCTATGTTGTCGTTGCCGTCGGCGGAAAGCTCGTCAATAGGAAGTATACCCGTGTGTTTTGTTCCTAAATCCACTTTAATCTCTGCCGGAGTGACGGCGAGAATGGTACCTTTTACCCTTTCCCCTATATTTAAAGTTTTAAAAGACTTTTCCAAAAGCTCCTCAAAGCTGAGCTCGTTGTTGGCGTTTTCTGCCATAGTTGCTTTAACCTCCCGTATTATGCTGTCCGGCGTAGAGGCGCCGGCGAGTAGCGCTATATTATCGTGGGCTTGGATTATGTCAAGATAAGCTTCCAGCTCGTCCGGCCGTTCGATAAATATGACGTTCCGACAGTTTTTTCCGGCAATATCATACAGCTTTTGCGTGTTGGAACTCTTTTTTCCCCCCACAACCACGGTTAAACCGGCGCTCGCGGCAAGGCGTTCCGCCTCGCTCTGCCGAGTTTCCGTAACAGTGCATATTGTATCAGATATTTCCTCTTTTGTATATAGTATTTTAAAATTGTTCGCAAAAAATTTCCAAAGTGTGGTGTCATACGTGGTTTGCGACACGGCGCAAACGCTTTTTCCCGCCCTCTTCGCCGCTTCGGCCGCTTCCAGCGCCTCCTCCGGGCGGGACGCCGCTCTGCACTCGCCCGGGGCGAAAGACATTATTCCCTTAACTTCCGGGTGGTTTTCGTCGCCGAGGACAATACAAAGCGTGTTTTTATCTTTTGCCGCCACCAAGCGGTGTATTCTTTTGACATACGGGCAGGTGGAATCGATATATTTATGTCTCCCCGCGGCAAGCTTTTCATACAAGTGTTTTTCCTCGCCGTGGGTGCGTATAAATATAACCCCGTCGTCGGGGACGGAATCTATTTCACCGGCGGTTATGTACTTTACCCCGCGGCTTTTCATTTCCTCGTTAAACGGGGCGTTGTGGATTATCTCCCCCAAAGAAAAAACTTTCCCGCCTTTTTCAAGGGCTTCCTCAAGCATTTCCACCGCCCGCTTCACTCCCGGGCAAAACCCGGCGGACTCGGCGACTTTTATGGTTTTTGTTTTTCTTTCTATTTTACTTCCGCTCCTCTTCGGTTGTTTTGAACGGTTCGCATACTTTCTCAAAAATATAGTTTGTTATTTCCTGTTTCGTGGGTTTTTCGGAAATAGCCGAATATTCCTCGTAACCGATAGGTTTATGGATAATGATTTTTGTCCGCCTGAAAGCCGACGGGCGGCGCTTTTTCGTGACTATCGAAATCGGGAGCACCGTCGCCTTTGTAATTCCCGCGATAAGCGCCAGCCCCGCGTGCGCCTGTTCGGGGGAGGGGTCGATATTTCGTATCCGAGTGCCCTGCGGGAAGATTCCCACGGTTTTTCCCTCTTTTATCGCGTCAATGCACTTGTGGAGGGCAAGGGTGTCAAGCCCCTCCCGCTTAATGGGTATCGCCCCCACCGTTTTGTAAATAAACCGCATAAAGGCGTGTTTGAGCAGGTCTTTTTTACCCAGCCAGACCGGCAGTTCTTTTAAAACCACCGTGACCAAAACCGGGTCGCTGTATGACGAGTGGTTGCCGCACACGATATACGGGGGCGGCGGCTCGTTTTCTCTCCCCTCGACTTTAACGCGGTAAATAAGCTTGTACGGGTAATTTAAAATCGCCTTGTAGAATTTATATAACTTCATTTTTATATCCGTCCTTATAATCGGGCTGTATACTTTTTTTAGTTTGGGTTTATTTGGCAGAAGATTTAAAACTGTCTTTTATTAAAAGCCTAATCGCCTCCACCGCGCATTTAACGGCGTCTTTCGCGGCGGATTCGGCAATGCTTTCAAGCGCAAACGAATCGCCGCCCCCCGAGCTTTCCCTGTTCCAGACACAGCCGAGCACCGCCCCGCACTTCACCCCCCGCGAAGCGGCGACGGTAAACAGCGCGGCGGCCTCCATTTCGCTCGCCAACACCCCGAGCTTTTTAATCGCCCGCCAGCTATAAATAAGCTTTTCATAAACCGGCATACTCTCCGGGAAGTGCTGTCCGTAAAACGAATCCTTTGACTGGACGACCCCGATATGGCTTTTAAACCCTTGGCTTTCCGCCGACGCGGCGAGACGACAGGTGACTTCAAAATCAGCCGCCGCGGGGTAAGACCTCGGCGCGTACTCGCCGCTCGTCCCCTCCTGCCTTACGGCGGCGGTGGCGATCACAAGATCGCCGGGGCAAACTTTTTCGTTTATCCCGCCGCAGGTTCCGGCGCGAATAAACACCCTCGCCCCCGCTCTTATTAGTTCCTCAAGAGCTATCGCGGCCGATGGGCCGCCGATTCCCGTGGAGGTGACGCTTACTTTTATTCCCTCCAAAAACCCGCTGAAGGTGGTAAATTCGCGGTTTGAGGCGACAAGAGAAGGGTTGTCAAAGTTTTCCGCGATATAAGCGCATCTGGCGGGGTCGCCGGGGAGGATAACATATTCTCCCACATCGCCGTGTTTTATTTTAAGGTGATATTGCGATTTTTCCATTTTAACTTTGTCACGTCCTCAATTATTTTAAGCGCCCTGCCGAGGGTTTCCTCGGGGGCAAGATTTGTGTTGTCAAGGAGGAAAGCGTCTTTCGCCGGGACAAGCGGGGAGTGTTCTCTTGTTATGTCGTTCTCGTCCCTTTTTGCCATATGCTCTTTAACCGCGCCGAGGGTGACCTCGCCGCTGTTTTGTAAGGATAAGAGATCCCCATAGCGGCGTTTTGCCCGTTCGCCGTGTTCGGCGGAAAGAAAAATCTTAACGTCGGCGAAGGGAAGCACCACCGAGCCGATATCCCTGCCGTCAATGACGCAGTTTTGTTCCTTTGCGGTTTTCCTTTGAATGTCAAGCAGTTTAGCTCTGACCGCCGGGATTTTGGAAATGTCTGACGCCGCCTCTGAGACGCTGTCGGTTCTTATCTCGCAGCCTAACTTTTTACCGTTTAAATACACCCTGCCGCCGCCGTCCTCAAGAAGCATCTCGATATTGATAAGGTCAAGCGCCCCCGCTACTTTACCGCTGTTTTTGGTGGGTATTCCGTTTTGAAGCATAAAGAACCCCACCGCGCGGTAGAGGGAACCGGAGTCGATATAAATAAGCCCCAGCGCCTTGGCGATGTTTCTTGCCAGCGTGGATTTGCCGCTCCCGCTCGGCCCGTCAATGGCGATATTAATGGTTTTACCCGCGTTTGCCGTTTTATTGACGCTGTGTTCGTTTTCCAATTCTTTCCCCCAAGGATGTTTTTCGCTTTAATTGTAGCATATTTAGTTTAAAAGTCAAGAAATTAAACGCTTTAAAACATTTTTCAGCCGCTCCGCGGGAAGACGTTTTTTTATTTTACCAAAGCCGAATAGCTCTCATAAATAAGTTCCGCGATAACCTCCTGCCCCCTCGCGTTCGGGTGCGGGTCATAGACAAAAGGCGGCAAACGGTCGGGGTACAGCCCGGCGTTTATCAGTTTTTCATCCGAATCGTTAAACTTTCCGTAAACGTCAACGACAATAGCGCCGGCTTCTTCGGCTATATTTATTATTGCCTCATTAAACGGGAAGAGATACTCGTCGGTGAGGGATGAAAGGTCAAAAACCCCGCCCGAACCGGTGGAGAGCTCAATGCCCTTAAAGGGGTTGTATATGGTTTGGATAAAAACAATTCCTTCCGGGTTATCCCCGATAATAGTTCTCAAAATTATCGGCAGCTGGCTTTTTAGTGAATTAAGCCCGCTTTCGGCTTTTCTTTTAAAACTGTCGCCGGTTAAGGCTTTTTCAACTTCTCCGGCGAAAGATTCGGAATTTTCCTCGTTCCCCGGGGCGAAAAGCTCGCCCGCTCCGTATTTTAAAATTAAGCTTAGCAGTTCTCCCGCGGCATAGGTTAAAAGGTCGTTAGCGCCGATTGAAACAGTCACAATGTCGGCGTAGGGGGTGAGGTTTTTCATTTCCGGCGTTGACAGCATTTGCGCGAGCCCGCTTGTCCTCAGCCCCGTCACCGCGCGGTTTACATAATTAACCTTTCCGAACTCGCCCATTTTTTCCGCCAAAAGAGAGCCGTAACACATTTCCCCCGGTTTTTCAAGAGAAAATCCATAAGCTATGGAGTCGCCAAGCGAGAGATAATTCACGGCGTCCTCGGCCGAAACTCCGCTCTTCTCCCCAAACCCCGGGGTGAACGGGTCTTCGCTTTCATTTGAAAGCAGGCTTTCTTCAGAAAGCAGACTGTCGTTAGAAAGCATGCTGTCTGCGTCCGGCAGGCTGTTTTGGGGGTTTATTCCTCCGCCCCCGCAGGACATGGCGAAAGTAAGCAAAATAACCAGCGCCAAAAGCCCCGTAAAACGCGTTTTTAAACTTTTATTTAAAAATAAAGCCGCTTTATTATTATTGTTTTCCATAATAACCTCGTTTATATTTTGATTTATTTAACTTCTTAAATATTTTAAACCATACGCGGCGTTATTTCAAGAGGAATATATTATATAAATATAAAAGGAAAAAGCTTTTTTCAAAAATTAAACCCGCTTTGTTTAACGCATGGCGCAGTTCCGGCATAAAATGAGTGTGAGGTGTATTTAAAATGGCGATTGGCTTACCCGTTCCCCCGCCGCGCGGCTTCACAAACGCCTGTTCCCCGCTTTGCGCGTCAATAACTCTCCCCAACTGCGCGGCTGTTTCGGGCGCGGCGTGGACGGGAGAACAGATATACGCCGTGGATGGGCTTTCCCCGCGTGTTTATGTCTTCCGGAGCGACGGCCTTTATTTAGACCGTTTCCGCGCCATACGCGTTTATCGCATGGTGAGGTTTGACGACATAAACAAAAACCGCTTTGCCGCGACCGACGTCTCGTGTTCCCCGAGGGTGTTTATATTAAATTCCCGCTTTGAGGAAATCGGCGGGGTGGCGCTTGAAACCCAAACATTTTCCGACCGGATAGTGCTTGACGCGGGCTATAACCGCGACGGCAGCGGCTTTCTTGTCACCCACCCGTTTTCGCTGAGGGTGTACGCTCTCGACGGCAGTTTTGTTTCCACGGTCACAAGAAACCCCGTGGGCAGGCAGTTTTTGCACTGGGCGGAGTTTGGTCTCCACAGAGCGCTTAACTACACCGAAAATGACCGAACCTATATCACCGTAGACAGAGTGGGGGGGATAGTCCCCGAATGCGTAGCGCTAAAGGCGTTTATCCCCATGGAAAACAACCTTTACGGCGCTTTCAACGTGGGGTTTATCTATACATATTTTATTCCGATATATGAAAACGGGGCGCTTAACACCTCTATTTTCGGCAGCTTTTCGCTTATCGCGGATAATATTTCCACAGGGTGTTGCAATTAAATTTTGAGTGTGCTAAAATTACAAAAAGGCTATCATTCCGGCGCGAATTGTTTAAGTACGCAAAATCTTTTCTAAACGGACAGGCTTGTTCGCGTAAGCAGACTTGCTTTTGCCGCATTGTTTATGAAAGGCAGTGGGAATATGAAACTGGGTGATGTTTTTTTATCCGCCTCCTCCATAAAAGAGGCCGAGGGCAGGGCGTCATTTTCAGGCGTTTCCCAAATGACGCTTATGGAAAACGCCGCGAGGGAGACTATTTCGGCGCTGACGAAGAAAAAAGTCAGCCTCACCGGTGTGGCTATAATCTGCGGCAGGGGGCGAAACGGCGGATACGGCTATTCGCTCGCCTGCGCGCTTGTCTGGCAGGGGATTAATGTAAGCGTCGTCCATGTCTCCCCGCCCAAAAACGAAGATTCCTTTAAATATATGGAAAGTTTTGTCGCCGCCGGCGGCAGGCTGCGGAGATATTCCGACGACCCCGACGAGGCCGCCGATATTATAACAAACGCCGCCCTTGTGGTGGACGCGCTCCACGGCATGGCGTATTCGGGCGAGATACGGGGCGAGGAGCTTTATTTAGTCGAGCTTGCCAACGCCTCCGGCGGCTTTATATTGGCGCTTGACCTCCCCACCGGGGTGTACGCCGAGGGCAGGGTTTCGCCCAACTGCGTTATGGCGGATATGACGATAACATACACGTCCCACAAGGCCGCAACCCTTGTAACGCCCGCGTCAGAGTACTGCGGGGAAGTGATTGTGGCGGATATCGGCGTTCCCGACGAAATCACCCGAGTCCTCCGCCCCGAAGGGTTTGTGATAGGCGAGGAAGTTCTCCTGACCCTCCCCCAAAGGGAGGACTGCTCAAATAAATCAACCTTCGGCACGCTTTTAGCGGTTGTGGGCTCCCCTAATATGCCGGGCGCGGCTTATCTCGCGTCTCTCGGCGCGCTAAGGAGCGGGGTGGGGCTGCTTAAGCTTTCCTCGGACGCCGAGACCCTTTCGGTGCTGAAAAATCGCTTGTCGGAACCCGTGTTTTTAAACTTTTCAAAAGATATGGCGATAGAGCATAAACCCTCCGCGCTCCTTGTCGGGTGCGGAATCGGCAGGGGATATGACGGCGTGCTGGACGAGCTCTTCAAGGGGCAAAAACAAACGACCATAATCGACGCCGACGGAATAAATTATCTCGCCCAGCATATAAATGTACTGATGGAAATGCAGGGCGACGTTATTCTGACCCCTCATCCCGGCGAAATGGCAAGGCTTATGGGCGAGGATATCGAATATATCAGCAAAAACCGAATCGAGTGCGCCAAAGCTTTCGCGATGGAGTTCAGCCTTGTGCTTGTGCTTAAGGGTTATCACACCGTTATCGCGTCCCCTGACGGGGGGGTGTACGTCAACACCACCGGGGATTCTTCGCTGGCGAAAGGCGGTAGCGGAGATGTGCTTGCCGGGGTGATAGCGTCGCTGGCGGCTCAGGGCGTGCCCCCGCTCAAGGCGGCGTGCGCCGGGGTTTACGCCCACGGCAAGGCGGCTGACAACCTTAAGACGAAGTACGGCGCGAGGGGGCTTCTCCCGCACGACCTGCCGGCTGAGATAGGCAGAATATTAGGCTGAAAACCGCCCGGTAGCATTTCCCAAAATACTTTTTTTCGGGGTGCTGCATGAATAAAGTTTCAGTTTCAGTTAAAATTAAAAGGCTAAATCTTCTTGTCGCTTTGGCTCTGGTTATATCGTTCTTGTTTTCCTGCGGGGCGGCCGACCACGCGGGGGAAATCAAGTCAAAGCTTCTAACCCCCTTTGAGTATGAAGTTCAAACCGACGAGTTTGCCTTCAAATACAAAAAAGAAAACGGCAAGGCTACCATGACGCTTACAAACCCGCAGACCCTTGAGGGACTTGAGCTTGTAAAAACCTCCTCGGGGATAACGGCGTCCTACGACGGGCTTGTGGTCACGCTTCCCGGCGCCGCCTCCGCAAAGCTGTTCGCCCTTGACACCCTTGTCGACAAAGTGGTAAAAGCCATTGACGACAATTTATTTACCGTATCTACTTCAAACGGCGAGACCGCTCTCAAAGTAATTGACGGCGAAAAGATCTATACCGTTTATTATGACAGCGATATCGGAAAGATAACCACGGCGGAAATAGCGCAGGGCTCGGCGAAGACGGCATATAGTTTTATGCCGTAATAAAAATAAGTACAAAGGAGTTTATCCCGGAAAACCCGGGAGACATATTGTGTGTAAAAATATATGGACGGACAAAGATCTCAGGCGATAATAAGCGGGGAAAGCATTAAAAACAATTTTGAATACATAAAAACCCTTGTGCCGAAAGAAACAAGGGTTATTGCCGTTGTAAAAGCCGACGCGTACGGTCACGGCGCCGCCGAGGTATGCCATACGCTTGAAAAAGCGGGGTGCGGCTTTTTTGCCGTGGCGTCGTTTGACGAGGGAGTTAAACTCCGGGAATGCGGAGTGAAGAGCGATATCCTTGTCCTTGGGGTGACCCCTCCGCGTTTTGCCGACGAGATATGTTCAAACGACCTTATTCAAGCGGTTAATTCGGTTGAGTACGCAAAGGCTTTGTCTGCTTCCGCTCCTCGGCTTAGAGTTCATATAAAAGTCGACACGGGAATGTCAAGGCTTGGCCTGTACTGCCATAACGAGGGAGATATAAGCGCCGCGACCCATGATATTTTACAAATAGCGTCCCTTGCTAACCTTAATATAGAGGGCATTTTCACCCATTACGCCTGTTCGGACAACCTGCCGCCGCCGGGCGGGGAGGATTTCACCAAAAAACAGTTTTTTATCTTTACAAAACTCTGCGGCGAGTGCGCGAAAGCCGGGGTTGAGCCGGGAATACGGCACTGCTGCAATTCGGGCGGGATAATTAACTACCCCGAAACCTGCCTTGACGCGGTTCGCGCCGGTATTCTTCTTTACGGCTTTATGCCAAACGGCCAAAAGAACAAGTCTCTTTCACCCGCCATGAGGTTTGTGTCCCACATAGCGCAGATAAGCAGGCTGAAAAAAGGCGACAAAGTCAGCTACGGCGGGGGTTTTACCGCGGAGCGCGACCTTGACGCCGCCGTGGTTTCGGTCGGCTACGCCGACGGTTTTTCAAGACGGCTTTCGGGGAACGCCTCCCTTGCCATAAACGGGGTAAGGGCAAGGGTGATAGGCAGGATATGTATGGATTTATGCGTGGCGGACGTCACGGGAATAAGCTGCAAAGTTGGCGACGAGGCGGAAGTGTTCGGGAACATAATTACCGCGGATGAGCTCGCCCGCGCGCTCGGCACTATAAATTATGAGGTGCTGTGTTCGGTGAGCGGCAGGGTAGTTAAAAAATATATTTAAACAGCTTTTTGGAGCGGGGTAAAAGCGGGTTTTTGCCGTAAAAAAAGGGCGGCGAACCGCCCGGGTAATTTATTTTGGAGTGAAAACCCCGGTTTAATAGCAAGGCGCGATAAAAACCAAAAAGCTGATAAGGCATAAATTCGCTTATTTAGAATATCAGTATATCAGCTTGCGGAGCCCTCGGCGCTCTCGGCTTCGCCGCCCTCGCCGGAGAGCCCGAATGACACGTTGATCGCCTCGTTTACCTGCTGCATCGTCGACTCGCTAAGATGCCCCATTTTATCTTTCAGCCGGCGCTTGTCTATCGTTCGTATTTGTTCGAGCAGCACGACGGAAGACTTTGAAAGCCCCGCGTCCGACCCGATTTCTATGTGAGTTGGGAGCCTTGCTTTGCCTGTCTGGCTTGTTATCGCCGCCGCTATCACGGTGGGCGAGTAACGGTTTCCCACATCGTTCTGCACTATCAGCACAGGGCGAACCCCGCCTTG
>Ga0172377_10006142_pt1 | contig 12363 bp, 6 predicted proteins | sample Pumphouse3metaG_FD_119749 | JGI IMG/M metagenome (GOLD analysis project Ga0172377, IMG submission 119749) | Leachate microbial communities from a municipal landfill in Southern Ontario, Canada - Pumphouse #3 metaG | ecosystem: Engineered > Solid waste > Landfill > Unclassified | place: Canada... | reverse complement strand
ACTATATATCCTATATATATGTATAGGAATACAATTTTATAAAATAAGTGAAGTATAAAAGAACAGAGAATCAGATACTGTTCTTGTCATCTTGGACAAGAACGATATCTTCGTCTTTTTCTGCCAGTCTTTTTCTGAAAATCTTAGGAATGAGGATGAAATATACTATCGAAGTCACAAGACCGGATAAGACATCCGCAATCAGTTCCGCGTAGAAGCAGGAAGAAGGATCTTTAGTGAAATAAGCCAAAAGAAGCAAAGAAGGAACATAGATGACTAACTTTCTGTTTAAGGATAGCCAGATAGAGTACTTAGCCTGTCCCATACCAGTCAGACCATCGACAAAGACATATTGGAAAGACAGAGGAATGATACCGAACATGTAGATTCTGATAAACCTCACTGAGGCATCGACTATGGCTTCAGACTGACTTCCGGCATTGGAAAACCCGACGAACATCTGACTGAAAGGACGGCTGAGCAAAAAGGACAAGGCAAAACAGAAGACGGTAAAGAAGAAACCGAACATCATTATCTGTTTCTCCGCTTTCTTTATCAGAGGAACATTCTTAGCTCCGTAATTATATCCTAAGACTGGCTGAGTTCCTGACGATATGCCAAGAAGCGGGCCGGTCACCAAAGACTCAAAAGCCTGAACGATGGTCGCCACTTCAATATAGAAATCACCTTGTTCGCCGCCTGTTTTTGCTAAGACGCTGTTTAGGAGAATCAAAATCAGAGAATCACTGGCCATGATGATGAAAGGAGAGAAACCCAATTTCAGTATCTTGATATCGGTCGATATCGAATAAGAGCCGAAAGACAGCGGGACAGTCGCTTTTCGAAGCAGGAAATACAAAGCTAAGGAAAAGGACAGAAACTGGGAGATGACAGTGGCGATAGCCGCCCCTTTCACTCCTAAGCCTAAGGTAAAGATGAAAAGAGGATCCAAGATGACATTCAGGACACAGGCTGACAGAACTGAAAGCATGGCAAAAAGAGAATAGCCCTGAGCTGTCAGAAACTGAATCAGACCGGTTGAGACAATGGAAAAGAAGGTTCCGATAAGGAAAAAAGTCAGGTAAGTCTTCGCATAGGGAAAAGAGGCCTTAGAGGCTCCGAAAGCATAGAGCATCTTATCCATGGACAAATAAAAAGTCAGCATGATCAAAGCCGATACAATCAAAAGCATCAGAAAGGCATTGGAGAGGATTTCTTTGGCTTTCTTCGGGTTCTTTTCACCTAAGGCAATAGAGAAAAGAGGAGCACCTCCTAAACCGATCAGATATCCAAAAGAGGTTATCAGAGTCGTGATAGGTGCACAGACACCTAAGCCGATCAATGATATGGATCCGACTGAAGGGATGTTCCCCACATAGATTCTGTCGACGATGTTATATAAGACATTCACCAGCTGAGCCAACATAGCCGGCAGAGCTAGTTTCAGAATTGAATTCCAAGTCTTCTCATTACCTAAATCAACGCTTTTCATGTTTGCTGTTCTTAGCCTGTATATTCTACCCTATATCTAGATATTAAGTACTCGGAAAATGACTTTTATGCATGAAAGCCCAACCAAAAAGGAAAACTGTAAAAAGAAGTCGTTTTTTTCTTTCCTTTTCTATAAGATAAAGAGAAAATAATCGTCTTATAGGAATATTGACAATAACCAACTTGAAGATGATCAAGCGCCTAACTTGAAATACATAAGAAGGGATATTATAATTACGTCGTACTTATCAAGAACTGGGTGAAAGTCAGTGAAAAAACCTAGTAGCAACTCTCTTATAAAGTAAGTGCTCTCTGATAGCAAGGTACCACGCCTTGAGCGATAAGCTGGAAGCAATATACGCCTTCCATAAATGTGGAGGGCTTTTTTTACGCCCATGAAAGGGGGACGATATGTCCAATACTGATATTTTATTCACCAGCGAGTCTGTAAGTGAAGGCCATCCTGATAAGGTCTGCGACCAAGTCGCAGACGCCATCCTCGATGCTGTCTTAAAAGAAGACCGCAATTCCTATGTCGCCATCGAATGCTTTGCCACCCGTCAGTTCCTTCTCATCGGAGGCGAAGTCCATACCAATTCCAAAGTCGACTATGAGAAGATTGCCCGAGGTGTCATCAAAGATATCGGCTATGACAAAGACGAACTAGGTTTCAACTATAAGACACTGAAGATCCTCAACCTCATTCAGGAACAGTCATCCAATATCAGACAGGGTGTTGAAAACAAAGACTATCTCAAGGAAGGTGCCGGCGATCAGGGCATCATGTTTGGCTATGCCACCGATGAGACGGAAGGCTATATGCCTCTTCCGATAACTATCGCCCATAAATTAGTCCGCTATGCGACTTCTTTACGTAAAGATGGCACTTTCAGACATGCAAGGCCCGATATGAAATCACAGGTCACTATCGATTATTCGACAAACCCGATAAGAATAGATACGATTCTGATGTCCGTTCAGCACGATGAAGACTATGACGAAAAAGAATTCAAGAACTTCATTCATGAGGAAATCATGAAAAAGGTCGCTCTCGATTTCCACATGAACACTGATTTCAAAGTCCTTATCAATCCTACGGGAAAGTTTGTCATCGGCGGACCTGCCGGAGACACTGGACTCACTGGAAGAAAGATCATCGTCGACACTTATGGAGGAAGCGCCCATCATGGCGGCGGTGCCTTCTCAGGAAAAGACCCGTCCAAGGTCGATAGAAGCGGTGCCTACATGGCTCGTTACATGGCTAAGAACTTAGTGGCAGCAGGTGTTGCCTCAAGACTTGAGATTCAGCTAAGTTACGCAATCGGAAAAGCCGATCCTTTATCTATCAACATCGCAACTTTCAAGACTAGCAACTTCTCCGATGAGAAAATCATGGAAATCATCGAAAAAGTCTTTGACTGCCGTCCGGGAGCCATCATCAGGGCTTTCTCCTTAAGAGATCCCTCTTTCCGCTATCGCGACATCTCAAACTACGGTCATTTTGGACGTCCCGATGTCGACTTGCCTTGGGAAAGACTTGATAAAGTCGAGATAATCAAAGAACTTCTCAAATAGAATTTTTAAGACAAAAAGCATTAAAAGAGGCTGCTGCGAATTTATCGTAACAGCTTCTTTTTTTTAATGCTCTTTCATACTTTTTTATCTAAAACAAAGAAACAGGCATTTATTTTTTTATTCTTTCCCTGTTTCTTAAATATTCAGTTTTAAAAAACCGAAGAAGAATACTATATAATATTGATATTATTCATTCATCAATACGTTGTCTGACACTTAAAAGGAGTACGTTTACGAACATGAATAAAACCTATTTCATCACCAGTGATGTCCATTCATTTTATAAGCCTTTCAAAACAGCTTTGGATAAAGCCGGTTTTGACGAAAAGAACAAAGATCATATCTTAGTCATAAACGGCGATATTTTTGATCGGGGACCTGACTCCATATTGATCTATGATTATTTAAAGTCTCTTCCTAAAGACAGACGAATTCTAATCAGAGGCAATCATGAAGACATGATTGGTGATATCGTCAAACGAGGGTATTTTCAAAGCCACGATTACCATAACTGTTCTGACAAAACCATTCTTCAGTTCTATAAAAGAGAACACGATGAAAAAGAAACTGATACGCATACAATAATCCAACATTTCAAGTCTTTGAAGATAACGGATTGGTTTCAAAGCGATGAATGGGTGAATTATCTGGAAATAGGAAACTATATCATCACTCACGCTTTTCTGCCCTTAGAAGACAAAAAAGAAGGATCAGTCTACTACAATGATTTAGACAGTCTTTCCTATATTCCCGATTGGAGAGAACTCCCTGTTGATTCTCCCTTATGGGAAAATGCCCGCTGGGGCTGCCCTTTCACCCTCTTCTATTCTTTCTTCAAAGAAGAAAAAGAAAAAAATAAAATCCTCGTCTGCGGGCATTGGCACGTATCTGATTTTCACGCCTCCCTCGAACACAAATACAATGACTATTCAATATACTGTCGAGACCAGTTAATCGGATTAGATGCCTGTACTGCTCTTTCAAATAGATGCAACATCTTAATCATCAACTCTGATAACGGCAAATGCTATGACGGAGAAAGCAAAAAAGAATTCGATTTCAAAAAAAACTCGACATCTGAAAAGCCCTGCTTTGGACTAGAAAGCAGGGCCGCCTAAAAAAGGATTGGCCGAATTAATTTTCTTTTTTTGCTGATTCGTAATCGGGTTTTTGTTTCTTCTTATAGAAGACCGAAACAGTGACTGCCACTCCCCAGATCACCATAAGACCTAAAAGAGAATAGTCGACTGCAAACATCACTACCTGCCACTTTGGAAGCAGATATCCCAATATTTCTGCATTCATGGCATTGGAATTGGCGATGGTATAGAGAATATTATGAGTGGAATTATAGATAGCCGTTGCCTGAGTGGCATCGGCATCTTTGACAGTAGGTGCCTTATTGCCCTGATTGAGAACTAAGTCTCCACCTGCTCTTATCATCTGATTGACATTCATATATCTTAAGAGGTTGTAATCAGTGACAACTTCGCCTTTGAATCCCCATTCTTTCCTTAAGACACTAGTCAGAAGAGCGTAACTTCCGCCCGCCCAGGTTTTTCCTAATCGATTGAATGAGGACATCATCGCTGTCGTCTCTCCTTCTTTGACTATCATCTCAAAGGGTTTGAGATAGATTTCTCTCATAGTCTGTTCATCCATCCAGACTAAGCATCCTTCACTGTCGCGGTTAGTCTCCTGATCATTGGCGGCAAAATGCTTGACGAAGCAGTAGACGCCTTTTTCCTTACAGGCTTTGACGACTTCTGTTCCCATGATTCCTGAGAGATAAGGATCTTCGGAATAATACTCCCAGTTTCTGCCTCCGAAAGGACTTCTGTGAATGTTGCAAGCGGGTGCATACCAGCCTGAATATGGGAGTTTGTCTCCTTTTTCATTGCCGATAAGTCCTTCGTTTCCGATACTTTTCCCCATCGAAGCAGCCAGTTTTTTATTCCAGGTAGAACCAAGGACTGATTCAGCCGGATAGAAAGCAGTGCCATAGACAACAGCATCATCTGAAAGGGCCATAAAGGAAGTAAAGCCTGAAGGTCCGTCAGGTTCAGTCGTCATCGGCTTTGAGATATTCTCAATAGAGACAGTGCCATAAGCACCAGTTCCGATCAATTTTGACATCTGATCCAAGGTAAGCTGACTCAGAAGCGTATCCCAGAGAGCATCATCATATTCTTTTCCGACCAAGTCCTTTAAGGTGACAGTTATGTTTTCCTTGGAGACTTCAGCTGATGCGACAGTCGGCATAGTAGTGCTTTCCCAGGGTTTTCCCGAATCATCTTTTTTATAGGACAAAGAAGAAATAAAGGCGGTGTCTTTAGTTCGGTCAGCCTCCAAGGGTGTTGTCGGATAAGTAGTCTCAAAGCTCTTTCTCGACATGACAGAGGAAATACCCTCTGACACATCGTCAAACTGGTTCTCAACTTTGTTCTTTGTCTTAGAGTCTTTGTCTATTTGATGGTTTTCAGTAACGTTGAACGAATGACTTTCTTTATAGGTGTGAGCATCGGAGGCGACGTGAAGATCATAACGTCCCTTTTCCAATTCATACCCATAGAACTCATTTTTATTGGAATCATCATAATCATAAGATTTCATATCAGAGGCAAGAAGAGAAAGAGTTAAAGTCTCACTACTAGACGGCTCTAAAAGAGAAGTCTTCTCAAAAGCGGCCAAATTGACATAGCTCTTTTCGATTCCGCCTTCTGTATAGAAAGGAGTGTAATAAAGAGAAACGACATCCTTACCAGCAACAGAACCGGTATTTGTGACTTTGACTTCGACTTTTATTTCCTGATCCGGAGAAGTGATGTCACTGATGTCAGGCCACTTTATTTCCCAATCAAAAGTCGTATAGCTAAGTCCATATCCGAAAGGATAAACTACATTGTCCTTATACCAGGTGGTATCAGGATCTTTAGTTTTTTCCTGCTGATAGCGAGTCTCATAATAACGATAGCCGACATAGATTCCCTCTTCATAGTCGACATAGTAATAACCAGCTTTGTTTCCGGAAACCAGATATTCGTTTCCGCCGTCAGTGTTGTTGTTTCCAAAGTTCTTATAGGAAGGATCGTTTTTGAAATTTCTGGCATAAGTGTCAACGGTATGACCGCTGGGATTTACTTCTCCGCTCAAGACCTTTCCTAAAGCCAAAGCGCCTTTAGTAGCTGGCAAGCCCATCCAAAGACAGGCTTTGATATTGGGATAATAGGCATAGTTTTCGGTGTCATCCAAAAACCCAGTCTCAATGATCTGAGCCGTATTGAGAACGACGATGACTTTATCAAAGTTGTCATTGGCCTCTTTGAGAAGGTCCGTTTCATTTTGGTCTAACTGCAGATAATGGTCATCTTTGTTTCTGGCACCCTCAACCTTAGTCGCATCAGCAGAATAGTCAGTCTTCATAGAACGGGGAAGATCATAACCCTCTCCGCCGATTCTCGAAATGACGACAATCGCGGCATCTCGATATTGAGAATAAGACTGCCTCTGTGTTTCCGTATAAGAGGAAATAGGAGTCTCACCCGTTGCAAAACCGGCGATGATATCACCCATGTTAGGAGAAGTAGAGCGACCGCTTCCGCTCTTTCCCTTATCGTCATAGAAAGCCTTCATAGTAGGATTATAGGTGAAACCGGAAGCTTCCAGAGAAGAATAGACACCTTCATTGGATTCAGACTTAGAAGCGCTGGAACCGCTGCCTCCATAAACTAGATTGACACTGTTCTTTCCAAAGACAGTGACTTTATCATCTTTTTTCAAAGGTAAGGCGTTGTTTTCGTTTTTCAGCAAGGTGATGCCTTCGGAGACGATATCAACTCCAAGCTTTTCGGCTGCTTCTTTGGCTTCAGCCTTCGTCTCATAATCAGAAGCGTAATGCTGCTTGTTTTCGCCAGTTATTGCTCTCTTGCCTCCAAAGGCAATATCCAAAGTTCCCGAGATTATCGGGACATTGGTGATGACAAGAGAAATAACCAGACAGAGTATCAGGACAAGCGGACAGACGATCATGAAGATCCGCGTCCTCTTTGTCTGCCACATCTTTTTAAATGGATTCATGTTTTCTCCTTGATTTCAATAAACTCATACGCCCGGAAACCGGGCGTATGAGGGTCTAATCCTTATTCTTCGATGTTTGAAGTCACCGGATTCCAGCTTAAGGCAGCCTCTGTTTTCAAATAGATGTAATCGAAGAGAGGTCCACCGGGTCCGCCGTTGCAGTATTCATTGGTACCGACTGTCATTACTAAGGTGTTCTCACCTTTGACTAGGTTCAAAGTAGAAGAGAAGTCGTAGGAGTGCCAGCCATCAACCTGAATCACGAATTGATTGTAGGTAACAGCCGTTCCATTCAGTGAAAAAGCCAGCGAAGCAGTATTCATCGTCATGCCTACACCAAGTTCATTGCCAAAGCCGAGTTTCATCTTGGCCGTAGCCGCTTTATCAGCAGTGATTTTGTAAGTGACGGCAAATCCCGTTCTATGAGAGTAGCCGATAAACCAGCCATTGCTGCTATTGGCATCCTGCAAAACAAGATTGACACCAGCTGCCGAACCTGAGATTCCCGAACCCATCAAGATAGGATCAGTGACATTGATGTATTCAGCCTCGAATCTTTCATATTCAGGTTTTTCAACACTAGATGAACTAGCTTCTTCTTTGGAAGAAGAAGTCACTGATGAAGAGACGGAGGATGCGGGTTTGTCAGAAACTGAGGAGGAAGATTTTTCCCCGCATCCTGTCAAAACTATCAAAACACCGAGAAGAGCAAATCCAATTCTTTTTTTAAGCATTTATACTGTTATCCTTTCCTTAATTCTTTTTCTTCAAAAGGTTAAGTAGTCCTAAAGCGACAGCAGCAGCTGCTAAGACACCGACGATGACAATTCCGGTAATCAATCCGGTATTGTCGATCTTAGTTTCAGGTTTTGCTTCCAGAGCAGCGATCTTAGCCTGAAGTTCAGTGATCTTGGTCTCTAAAGCCGTCTTATCAGCATTGGTAGTATCTAACTTTGTCTTCAAAGCCTCAATCTGAGCCTCTAAATCGGTAATCTGTTCACTGATTGTCTTGGAGCCATCATTGACTGAAACAAGAATCTGTTTAGTCGCTGATTCATAGCCATCAGCAGCAGCTACGACATCAATGGAATAGAGACCGGCAGTTGCCACAGTTCCGGTGATATGTCCGGTTGCAGCATCAAGAGTAAGACCTTCAGGAAGAGTTTCAGCAGTGTATGTTATCGGAGAATAGTTGTATTTGGTATTGAGAGAGGTATCAGAGCAATCGATATCAAGAGCCGCACCGACTTCGCCGCTGACAATCGAATTTTCAGCTGCGTAATTTACCTTGGCACCCATCGGAACATCCATGGCGTGAGAATTTCCGACAGTGTAGAGAATAGACTTGGTAGCTCTTCTCATAGCGGCAATCTGAGTGGCAGTGGGGTTATCCAAAGAAGTGTAATCTGTCGTTCCGCATCTTCTCTTATTGGAGGTGATGGAAGAAGTGAGGAGGCAGTCGCCGCCGGCTCTGATCATCTGGTCGACGTTGAGGAAGCCGTAGATATCGATATCGGTGACAACATAGCCCTTGAATCCCCACTCGTTTCTCAGACATTCGGTAAGTAAGGAATAAGAAGCACCGGCCCAAGTAGTTCCAAGTCTTGAGAAGGAAGACATGACAGCACCGGCCTGACCATCTTCGACGGCAATCTGGAAAGGCTTCAGATAGAGTTCACGCATCGCCTGTTCAGTAAGCCAGTAGCAGGTTCCGGAAGTAGCTTCAGCACCACCGCGATAACCGGTGATCTTGAAGGAACCTCCCGACATCGAGATTCCGACACCGCCACCGTCTTCATGGACGGCGAAGTGCTTGAGGAAGACATAACCGCCTTTAGATTTGATACCCAAAGACTGATTAGCGACAGTGTTTCCAGTCAAGACAGGGTCTTCGGAGAAGTATTCGTTAAAACGTCCATCGAAAGGACTTCTGTGCAGGTTCATGCCAGGAGCATACCAGCCAGTGTAACCATAGATTTTACCGCCAGCAGCCGTATCGGTTCTGTCAAGACAGCCCCAGATACCCTGATCACCGACAATCTTGCCCATGTCATAAGCTAATTCCTTGTTCCAGGTAGCAGCGATGACAGGTTCAGCAGCAAAAGCGTTGAATCTGGTTCCAGAAGTTCCAGTACCAGTCCAGCCCTTAGGTCCGTCAGTGTCAAGAGAATAAGGTTTGCCGATATAATCGATGGATTCGGTTCTGAAGCCGGCATTGGTGATAAGATTGTTCATTTCATCTAAGGAAAGCTCATCGAGAAGAGTGTCCCACTTAGGATCATCGTAATCAGCACCAGTCAGGTCAGCAAGCTTTACAGCTGCAGTAGCCGGACGGGTATCAGGATCAGAATAAGCAGGCATAGTTGTCTCTTCCCATTTGGAGCCAGTATCATATTCCTTCGTGACGACAGTCTCCAGAGCCTTAAACTGCTCAGCTGTCAGAACGTGTTCTTCGGCAGTCGGGGCAGCCGGCCAGGTAGTCGTGAAATTCGCTCTGGAGAAAGTACCGACTCCGTGTTCATTTCCACCGTCAGTGACATCCTGGAACTGATTGGTGACAGTATAACCGGTGACTGAAGTATTGACTAAAGCCTTGGCAGCCAGATTCTTAGTCACCTTCAGATCTTCGCTGTCAGCGTTTTTCTTGACAGTATGAGCATCAGTTCTCAGGGAGAAGACATAGTCTCCGGCATCAAGAACATAAGTCTTATCGGTCTTATAGTCATAAGAAGCCAAGTCATTGACATCGACTTCCAAGTTGACGATTTGACTCTCGCCAGGTTTTAGCAAGTCAGTCTTAGCATAGTCTCCTAAGACCACATCAGACTTTTCGATTCCGCCTGTGATATAGGGAGCATGATAGAAGAGTTCGACGACATCTTTGCCAGCTGTCTCTCCGTCATTGGTAACCTTGACATTAAAAGAAAGACTTGCGTTTTTCTCAAGAGTTCCGCTGGTTGAGACTAGAGACCATTTGAAGTCAGTGTAGCTTAAGCCATGTCCGAAAGGATAGGCGACTGCACTGTCATATTCAAAATCAGCATAGTTTCCGGCGAGTTTTTCAGCATAGGCAGTCTCATAATAACGATAGCCGGTATAGATGCCTTCGTCATAATCGCGGAAATAGGAATTCTTCTTTTCGCCGTTGACGGTATACTGCGGGTTTCCGTCCGCGGCACCGGTCAGGTTGATATTGTTGAAACTGGGATCCTTGGTGAAATCAGCCGAATAAGTATCAGACAAGTGGCCGCTAGGATTGACGGTGCCGTTCAAGATCTTGCCGACAGCCTCAAAGCCGTTGTCACCGGGTTCTCCGATAACCAAGATAGAATCGACATTGACGTTGTCTTTGAGTTTCTTGATTTCAATCGGAGTCGAATTGTTGATAAGGACGATGACCTTGCCAAACTTGCTGGCTGCATAATCAACCAAGTCATACTGTTCCTGATCAAGAGCCATACGATGAGCTCTTTCAGTTCCTGTGCCATTGGTGAAGACGAGGATAGCAGCATCAGAGTAGGAACCATAAGAATCTTCTAAAGTCGTCTTGTTTTCTTCTATAATTCCGTCAAGAGCCAAATCAGAGCCATATTTAGGAACCTGAACTGTCTGACCATAGGAATTAGTTCCAGTGACAGTCTCAGCTAACCAGCCCGTGTAGGCTTTCTTGACAGTCGGATTAACGACGATGTTGGCATCAGCTAAGCTGGAATAGATTGTGGCAGTAAGCTTAGCTATACCGCCGGAAGCATCTCCCGAAGAAGATCCGCCTCCAGTAGGATTAAATGAAGCATAGCCAAAGACAGTCACATGACTGGCAAGAGTACCCTTCTTGGCACTTAAAGGAAGGGCATTATTCTCATTTTTAAGTAAAACCATGCCTTCTTCAGCAATCTGCTCGTTGATTTCAAGACCTTTCTTCAGAGCATCCTCTTTGGCATCATAATCAGAAGTATATGCCCGATTTGTCTGAAGTGCCCGGTTATAGTTATCAATCTGCAGAGAAGAGTTCATCTTTCCCGAAGCGAAGGAACATCCGAATAACGCTAACGCCCCTAATGCGATAAAGCTTTTTTTCATTTGCTTTTTCCTTTCTTTTAGCATCATCTCAGCTCGTATGACATAAGAATCCGATAATAAAAAGCCTCCTTTTATCCTTTCTTAGACTTGCACAAGGTATATGCAAGGGCTTACATCTGAAAGAATACATTAAAAAGGCCTGATTTTTTAAAACCAGGCTTTTTCGGTATTGAAATAGGCAAAACCGGTAATCAGACCCGTTCAGGAATTAAAATCTGTAAAATGAAGACCTGGTCCTGCACCTGATAAACTACCTGTCCCTTATATTTATGAACGATATCTAAAATGCTCTGATATCCGTATCCGTGATAGACCTTGTCATTCTTGCTGGTGGAAAGAGAATCCCCGACGGCGTTGATGACACCGTCGAAATTGTTCTCGACTTGAATGGAGGCAAAACCTTTGACATTCTTGATATTGACAGAGATTATTCTCTCTTCTCGATTCTCAAGTTTTTCGCAGGCTTCAATGGCGTTATCAAGAGCGTTTCCAAAGAGAACATACAAGTCCAGTTTATCGATGAAGCTCAAAGCGGTTCCGTCAATTATCGAAGTGATGGAGATATGCTTCTTTTCGGCAACAAGTTTCTTCTGAGTGAAGATAGTATCAAGAACATCATTCCCAGTATGAAAGGAAGAATCATAGATGCTGATGCTGGAATAGACATCTTTCAATGCTTCATCCTGTTTATCAGAACTCATTCCCTTTAAGGCGAGTATCTGGTGTTTGAGATCATGGCTTTTCTTATTGATGATCGTGATAGCTTCCCTGTTCTGTTCATACTGCTTTTCTCTTTCAGCCAAAAGAAGCTGAGCTTCCTTCTTCTGAATATTGGAAAGATTGAGACTGTAAATCATAAACTGGCTTACTAAGACGATGACGCAGGTCAGAGAATCGACAAACACCGCAAAATAAGCGTTATAGATGTCAGTTTTGATAAAGGCGTTGAAGATCTTCTGACAATAGAAAGTTATACAAAGAAGAATCAGAAAGAACAGCACATAGAACCAGGTGAAGCCTTTGCTCTTTTTGTCGATATCAGTCACCTTCATGAACTTATGGAATATCTTGTACATGAGAAAGAAGACCAGAGCACAGGTGACTATCGAAATAAGAATATATGCCCAAAGATAATTGATT
>Ga0172377_10006141_pt1 | contig 12364 bp, 10 predicted proteins | sample Pumphouse3metaG_FD_119749 | JGI IMG/M metagenome (GOLD analysis project Ga0172377, IMG submission 119749) | Leachate microbial communities from a municipal landfill in Southern Ontario, Canada - Pumphouse #3 metaG | ecosystem: Engineered > Solid waste > Landfill > Unclassified | place: Canada... | reverse complement strand
TGAGACTATCGTCGTCATACACAGTTTGGGAAACTGTCAGAGTGAACTTTGTTGCAATCTGCAAGGGGAGAATCTTTTCAACTCCATTACCAACATCAAATGAAGTATTTCCAATTGATCGCATTGGTCTATAATAGAGTTGTGTTCTCTCCAATAACTGTGGTGAAAAAGTATCAACCACACCAACATAACTGATAATCAAATCAGAGATTGCTTTTCTGAGAGAAGAATCAGATGTTCCGATAAATGCACGGGCATCCAATTGAATTGCATTGACGTAATACTCAAATGTTCGTCCTGCCGCTATCGACGGAACTCCATTTTCATTTAAAATGTTATCCCCAACTTCATGTAAAATATAGGGTGAACCAGCCAAGATCTTGAAATTCTGATAAGTATCAGTGTTGAGATCAGAAGAAGAAAGCACTGAAGTACTTGCTGAGAATTCAGGAAGCAAGGCATTTGGTGAAAAATCATATTTGGTACCATTGGTATCTATAACGATTTTTGTCGTACTGGATAGAGTACCATCGAGTGAAATTTTCTTATTGGCCAAGAATAATTTCCATCCAACAGCATCAGACCCTTCAATCTTTGAAATGATCATTCCAGGACTAAAGATCTTCTTGATACCAACAATTGAATCGGATGAATCAATTGGATCTTCTTGAATTGACATTCCTGCAACAATTCCATCTTCCATAGAAGAAAGATTCAAGCAGAGTTGTTTTTCAGTAACAAGGTTAAGGAGGAAATATTCTTTTCCCAAATAAGTTGCTTGATTGTCAACGGTCAATAGAACTGCTTTTAAAGTTATGTCATCATAGAAAATAGTTCGAATTGTATCTCCGATCATATCTTCAGTCAACACTGTCTTTTCAGAAGCAAGTTCCATTGAATACGAAATACCTGTTGTTGGATCCTTATAAAGGACATATCCAAGAAGAGCTGCTGTCGATGAGATATATTCTACAGCAACATCTTCAATTGTTACTGAGTCAACTAACGCATGCTGTGCTGTAAACGCATTGAGTATCCAATCGTTTGCTTGAAATGCAACACCAATCTCAAATACACCTGAGTCTGATTTTGTAACTAAAGCACCTGTGTTAACTAACGTATTGGAATTAAATCCATCACGAAGATATACATCACGTGCATTCGTCGCATAAACAGTTGAAGCATATGTTTTGTATGTTTTGTTTCCAGTGTATACATCAACATCATTGAGAAGTTGTGACATATAGGAACCAAAATTCAAAGTGATCTGTTGTTCAGAAATAGCAATATAGTCGGTACCAAGATCATCCGCTGCTAGACTTCCAATCTCAGCAGACTTTGCTCCCTGTCGATAAACCGCAATCTCTGAATCTGTGACAGTACGATCTGCATCAACCTCTGCAATTTTATCCTTATGGATCAAGAAGGTTAAGGTCCAGTTCTCAGACTGAAGTGGAACTCGATTACTTGACGCGATGCGTCCTATGGTATTCTGAGTTCCATCAAGCGATTGATTCACAGAATCAAATTCGATGTAATGATTCTCATTGATGAAGTAATTTGTTCCTAACTCAAGTTCAAATAGATATTTTCCATCTGAAGTTTTTTCAAGAGTTGGGCTTAGAATAGCAAAACATCCTTCTGCTGCTTCTGACGAAGCCGAGTATTTCAAATACAGAATAATGTCCTTCAGCCAGATGTCATGAAGATAAGCACCCGATTCATCAACATCATAACTCTCAATTGCTTCAATCAAAGTTTCAGAAAGAGTGACTGCAAAACGAACTGTGTATCCACCGGTTCCTGAATTCTTATGAATGATTGATCCAGTATATCCATTGATTGATTCACCATAAGAGGCATTGTTCCCCTTAAAGAAAATACGATCAACGGATGGAGCCATTAAGTTGTAACTATATGCAACCGGATATTGATTGGACATACTCACTCTGAGATGGAATGGCTGATAGGTGTATTGTGCTTTATTATACAGTTTTGCTCTGGCTTCAATTGAGTCTTGTAATTCTGGATAATCTGAATCAGCAACAAGTTCACTTGTATTTGTATTCGGATCAAACCTCAAAAGAGCAGCAGGAAGAATCATCAAGCTGGAATCTGAAGAACGATACCGAACCCACTTATAATCAACTGGAATCGGAGAACCGCTTATCATATTGTTCACAATGGAAGACGAAATATGAATTGGAATAGAACCTGAAGCAATTTTATCTCCATTCAAATCTGTAATCTCCTTTGAACAATAAAAAATACGGTTCATGATACCATCTTGATATTTCTGAACCTCAAATCCAGCATTACTCATTTTTGCTTTAAGGGCTTCAAACTTTGTAATGACTGATGTATAAAAGGTATTGTTAACAACATTTTCTCGAAGAGTGAGGAAAGGATAACCGTTTGAGCCACCTGAAATTTTTGTTCCAGCTGGATAAAGCTGAATCGTCTGTGCCCGACTCAAAGGTTTTGAAAACTCACTCAATTCAGTGGAAGATTCACTTTCTTGAAATACACAGGCAATCTGTTCTTGTGAAATATTTGTAATGTCAACCTCAAGACTGCCTAAAGTCGTATAGACTTCAAATTTCATCTGAGAAGAAATCAATCCTGAAGTAAAATAAATTTGTGGAATCGTCACAGAAACAGAATTGTTTTCAGAATCAACAACAATTTTAGCTGTGACTGTCATTGGATCATAAATGGTATCGGAAAGAGTTTGGTGAATTTCTCTCCAGTTTCCATCTACCTGACGATAAATTCGAATTGCATAGAAAGCATTGGTATATGTAAAGGTGTGGTGATAACCAGTGGAAGATGAAATATCTTGAAGATACTCTGTCTTCTCAAACTGGTAAACCGGAAAACGCAGGGAAACAATATTGATATCCTTGTATGCTTGAAATGCATACTCGACAGTATTGACCGACAACTGGATTAAAGGATTAACTCCATTTAAAGCCAAATCATCCGATGAGGTATCATACACGACTGAAAACGCTTTTGTCGTTGTGTTGATACGAATCTCAATTGGATAATAGAGACCAAACTTATACCCGTTAATCGTAAATACTGTATTCTTAGGAATGACAATTTTTTTGTAAGCAAGTGCAACTCCATTTTCATAAACTTGCACCGCATTACTGATTAGCTCATCTTTCCCAAGTACAAGCTCCATTGGAATAGAAGCTGGCGCTGAAAATAGATTCACGTAATCATAATCACTCATGTGCATATAGAGTTCTTCAGGAGTCAATGCTCGCTGACGATACAGTGCATTCAGTTTATTAACAATAGCTTGAGTGCTATCGGAAAAAAGCTGTGATACCATTTCAACAACAAACATAAAGGTATTGTTTGCATCAACAACAATACCTTGACCTTCAGTGAAGTACTGTTCAAACGAATCAAGAACACGTTTTTCAATCAATGCCGGATTGGTCATTGCATCAAGACTGAAATCATCCATGGATCAATATCCTTTTATCAAACAGTTGAGAATTTCCGTTGACCTGTATGTGTTGGCGATGGATCATTCCAAGCATCAACAATATCTCGATTACCACGATCAGTTCCATCAGCAAGAACAACATCCGATCTCGCCTTGGAAACGGTATCGATTAAACCACTTCCCTCACCAGTAACACCCACTGGGTCATATGGGCCAACTGGTTTATTTTCATGACCAACGTATGGATTCTGTAAATTGACTTTATTGTTTTCCATTAGTTTACGTAGAGTGTCGTCAACTGGAACACCCATATACGTTGCAACCCCATTGGAATTATTATCCAATACAAGAGAAGTATTGTATTCATCTTGAGGATCAAAGAAAAGCTGAGGTTGCCCATCCGCATCACGTTTTGTTGCAACTCGATACAAATAACGAGTTTCAGGTCCACGTGGAAGAGTAATGACCTTTCGCAATTCTCTCGAAACCCCCATTGAACCGGTTGCATTTGGAAGAATCAAATCAGTTGGTTCAGCATAGAAAAGCTTACTGAGTTCAAATCTCTCTCGAGTAGTTGCCATCATCCTTCCACTTTGTTCGTCGCTATAAGGTTGGTCGATGGGTTCTCGAAATGCAAGTTCAAGTCCCTTAACCGTGGAAATAACAAAAGGATATCCTTTAAAATTATTGTACGATTCTGGTCTCAAAATTGGAAGCTCAGCGATATCGTTCCGATACCTTGACATAAGAAAATTAAAATCAAGCAAAATACGTGGGTCATCATATTCCACTTTGTTTGCAACAAAGGGAATTGAAATTTCCTGTGCTGCTTGGATATTCGTTTCACCACGTGATTGATTGAATAAAGCACCAATTGGTGGTGCTTTTGGAAAGCACCCAGTTGCTTTTGCATAGTGAGTAATGTGTGATTTCGATGGATCAAAAAGAAAGCGATAGATGGAGCAAGTGTATGGCATTCTTTGTGCATCAATGTCTTCTGCATATGCAACCATAGATCCTTCGCACAAACATGCCATTGTCTCATACCAAGTATAGAGCATGGATAAAATTGGAGATCCCTGCGTTTCTTTAAACAGGAAATTTAAATCATATGTTTTTCTAAGACGATCCGATCCGATTGGAAACGTTTGATCTTCACAGAAAAACCCACCTGTGGTGGTAAAGGTTTGGATAAAAGGATCTGGCCAGCCAGACTGTGCAATCACGGCATTTGAAAGTGGAAGATTAAGCGCAGAATAACGATCAAAGAACCGACATCTATCAATTGCGGTTGCAAAGGCTGCATTGTTTGGGGATGACAATTTTGTATCCAGCCAGCATCTTGTCGCAAAAGCATAAGACATTGGCTCCACTGTATCAAGTGAAATCAGAGAAGGACACTGTTGAAGATTTCCAGATGTCAAAGGTAATTTAGGTCTTGTAAAAAAAGTCAACCCAGCATGTTCGACATTGGGAGTTAAAAAACTTGTACCAAATCGATCGATGCGTGAAAAGAAAAGTTCAGTTTGATTTGAGAAATTTCCTGCTGCAGTATAACGAAACAAAAGATTCAGTAGATCTTTATAGCCGGGTTCAAATTGTGCAGACTTTAATGAACGTGCTGCTTGTTCTGCTGCAGCTGCATTTCCTTTATCATCTCCAGTATACTTGACTGCGGATGCATTCACATTGAAAGGAGAATTGATCAGTTTTTTATACGATCCAGAGGAGGATGTTGCCATAATAAATCTCCTTTTTATATAACTTTCATAACATCATTTACCTATTATAATTAAGAATTATCATACCATGTGCTAAATACTCCAACATTTTATAGTTACATGCAATAGTTGTATGTATATTCTTAACAGTGGAGGTCATGTATGGCGAATACCGTACAAACTCTCAGGGGTCTGATCGATGACATCAGAGACTTGAGAAACCGAGCCACAAACAGTCTCACGGAATACTCCAAGGTCACGCAAGTGATCAATCGGGCGTATATCCAGGAGAGTCTCCAGTCCGAAGAGATCATGATTCCTCTCATCAGCACACTCGAACAGATGGATATCGCATTTGTTATGGTTGCTGTTGGAATGAATCAGATGTGCATCGGGGGAAAGACAGTTCGAGATATCATGGAATCAGTTACTACTGAGAATTTCAACTCAGCAGTCGACGTTGTTTCCACTAATTTCGGAATAACGACCTTGATCGCCAAGTGATCGGACTTGAGGCGAGTGTAATCGATACTGAACTTGGGAGTAATCGATTTGCTGCTGGTAAGCTCGTGGAGTTTGACCTGATTTTGGGAGACAGTGAGAAGGGATTGAAGACCGCAAAGGTCAACATTCTCGTCATGATTCGGCCGACGTTCATTCCGACCGAAACAGTGCGAGGGTTTCTTTCCCTTAACTTCACTCCTCCTCTCAGTCAGAGATGGGCCCAAACTCGTGCTGGAGAAATCGGACTTAAAGATCTGATCTTCAGTCGGGATCTTGTGAAAGCACACAAACGGGCACTGCAAAGTGACCAGAGTGGAGTTCTTCACGAAATGATGAAACGGCAGGAATCTGGCTTTGCCAGCACCCTTCTGAGCTGGACTGGATTAACTCCAGAAAATCACAACACCGCAAATTCAATTCTGATTGCAGAGGCAAACACATTTGCTCTTGCAGCACATGACGCCGGAGTTCGTTTTGATCGCTATAACGATCGGCAACGATTCTTTGGAAAGAGTTTTGCTATGATGGTGGTCTGTGTTGATCCTGACTACAAAAAGATCAGGATTTATCTCAATGGCATCGATTCAGTCGGCGAATACAGTTACGATATGATCAACAAGCTTGGGAAGAATACTCGCGATAGTCTTGACGTGAAAGACATCATGAATATGTTCGCCCAAGGCGCAATGCCAAAGATTTAAGGAGGAAACAAAATGGCTGGTGCAATTGACCTCCTCAGTGATAAGGTGAATCGAATTCTGAAAGACGGAAGTGATCTTGCTGACATCAGTAAAGATGATTTCCGTAACTTTATGGGAATCGCACAATCGAGCCTTAAGGCAATGATTGATTCTTTTGAAGGTTTGGAAGATGCTGAACTGAAAGCCCTTGGACTTGAAATCAGCAGTCAAACCAAAAACCGTTCTGCGATGAATGTTCAAATTTACAAACAGTTTGAAGAGCATCTCAGCTCCAGACCTTTGAGGGACGAACAAACGATCCCATTCAGCAGTATTTTAAATACTGCCAAAAAGTATGCAATTGTTCTCGATGAACTGGATAAGAACATCGATAAACTGTTTGAACACAAAGTGATCAGTCTCTATAACGTTAAGATCAGTAATATTGCTGTAATTGGTGTTCTCAAAAATGCCTGTGACCTCAGTGACTTTGCTTGGTATCTTTTCAATGGACTCTGCTATGATATTGGTATGGGGCTTGAACGTCCTGCGAAATATCGTTTCACTTACATGAACTCAGTGAAAGAGCGGATGCGCGATATCGTCAATGATGCCTACAATGGGATTGGTGATGGCGCTATCTTCAATGAGATTATGAAAATCCGTCGGGAGAACAAAGATATGCTCATTGTGAATGACAACAATGAGATTAACAGTGGAATGATTTCTACGACTGACCTCACTCGTAGCTTTGGAAAAAGCGTTGTTACAGGTCTCATGAATCTGAATATTTTCAGGTGGCTTGGTGAAGCTTGGAACAATTACCGAGATGGTTATTATCGGAGCCTTGAAGAAAAACGTGACTGGATGCAAACACACATTCAGATGTTGCGTCTGAAAATTCAGGGTCTGAATGAATCTGATCGCGAATATCAGAAACTCCAGAAAATCATCAACAACTATGACGACATGGTCGCATCAGCAGATGAGAAAATCAAAAAGTACCGCGAAGAAACTTAAGGAGAATTACTATGGGAATCATGAGTGGTCTTCTTATTCCGAGCGAGAAATTCAACATTCTGACTGGCGATACCTGTATTCTGAAAGATCTTCTTCGAAATGATCTTTTTTTACTTACACAGTTGAGAGATGCTCGGTATGTGTCCAGCAATGACTTGCTTTATGCGTATTGCACGGAATACAACCTTAGCAATGTAATCTGTCATATGAAACCAGTTGATCAAGATTTCAGCTTACTGAAAATGAAGCTGTCTCCATATCTTCGAGGATTCTATGAACAGTGTGTCAGACAACGTCTGGAAGCAATGTTTTCCTTTTATAAAGGATATATTACTGCAGTCAAAGAAAGTGACTGTAATTCTTTCTTTGGAAGCAAAACTTTCATTGATACATTGAATCTTTTCTCTAAAGAAACCGATAGAAAAAAGATGGATAGGACACTCGACAATGTCTACTTGACAATGAAGAATTACCTGAAATATCAATTCAATGAAACAATCGAAATGATTCCAAATGCAACTGTTGAATCATTTATTCTGAATCTTGAAACAGTTTTGATTACCTGCAATGACAATCTTAGCGATGATCAATTCCGCAAGAAAGCCTGTCAGATAATCGAAATTGCAAATCTTTTCGTAAATTATACCAAATCACTTGAGAATGTGGAGACTTGGACTGCGAGTAAAAAATATATGCTCGATAATCGAGCACTTGTAACTTACGACCAGTTCTGGAAACGCATCGTTACATTGGAAGGGGTTGCTCCTTTGATCCAAAAGGCACTCCCCTATGTTCACGTTGAAACCGATGCAGCTGTTTGCTTATTTCCTTGTACCACTGATTATCCCTTGCTTACATCGGATCTTTCAACTCAAGGAAGGCGGCCAAATCAAAACAGCCAAATTCTTATTCTCAACCATCTCATCCACAATTTCTTTATTTCATTACTTGAGATTTCGAAATACAAAAGTGATGAGTGGAAACACAAACGTTCCATCTAACATAACCAAAGGATTTCTATTATGCCAAACATGTTTCGTTCCGAGGATACAAGCATTCCTGAGACTCAGGCTGAGGTGATCAGTGTCACTGACAGTTCACCCGCGCCTGATGCTCCGCCGACCACTCCGCTCGAACCCATCGCTGAAGTCGAATCGACTCATCATGGCGATGCGGAAGAGGTCCCCGCCGATGTTCAGCAATACTTCCACATGGAAGATGAAGCTGAAGAACCTGCCCCAGAGGGTGAAGGAGAAGCTCCGGCTCCGGTCGTCGATGAGACAGTTTCCAATGTCGAAGTCGAAGCCCCTGCGGAAGCACCGGCCGAAGCGCCAATGGATGCGCCTGCCGCTCTCCCCGGTGCTGATGCTCTCCCCGCCGATGCTCCAGTGAGTCCGAGTGCCGTCCCTGCCGTTGCACCAGATGGCACACCGCTCACTCCAGCTGCAACTCCGATCGCCGATGTCCCGACCGCCGCGCCAATTGCCCCACAGCCCGAAACGGATGTGGCTCCGATGGTTCCACAGGTCGGGGAAGACGGCGCGCCTGCTCCGATTAAGCACCGGTGGAAGCACCGACTGCTCCAACGGAAGAACCCGTTGAGACTGAACCGACTCAGTTCGGCGCTGGCCTCAAACAGGAAGATGAAGGAGAACCCATCAGTGTGGTGGAAACTCCCGAACCGCGCATGCCGACTGAAACGGAAACCAACGAAGAAGGCGAAACCGTCGCCGACATCAAGGAACCCATCGCTCCTGTGATTTCACAGGAAGATGAAGCCACTGATGCGGCAGCTGCCGTCGATGGAACCGTTCCGGTTGAATCCGATATCCACGACGACATCACGACCCTCACGCCCCAAGAAGCGCAGAGTGCTTCCGATGTCCAGACGGAAATGTCAATGTTCCGTCAGGAAGAAGAAGTGGAAGCTCCGGCAGTGGAACCAGGGGAAGACGAATCCAACGTCGCCGGGGACCAGAACGTCGATGTCTCCGTCCATGTGGACGGACAGACAGTCGACGGCGAAACTCCGACTGAGCCGGAAGTGACGCAACGTATGCGTCAGGAAGATGCGATCTGTGACGATCAGTCAGAAGAACCATGTTCTCCTCCGATCGAAACCGTCGCCGACATTTCATCTGCTCCTGCCGATGCGCCAGTCGCTGATGGCGTTGTTGATGATGCGGTTCCGTCTCCGGACCAGGCGTTCAACAGCATGCTGATGGACGGCGGCGGCTGGGAATAAGCTGTATACCAGTAACACATTGATCTTTAATTAGTGATATGTGTTACTGAAATATACAACATTATATGCAGACGATCAGCACCGATCGTTTCTCTTCGGTGCAACTTTCCGTTGTTTCGGTATTTACAGCAAACAAAAAAAGAAAAGGGTACAAACATGAGTATGTTTGATGCACTTCTCCCGCAGGTCAATGAGACTGACATCGGGACTGAAAATCTGGACGAAATCGTTGACGGCTACTGCGCCGCCCTTGAGGATGCGGAATCGGAAATGACCAATCTTTCCGAAGTCGGCGCCTCTCTCGACAACGCGGAAGCATTTGCTGCGGCTATCGAAAGCTGCGGCGATGACAAAAAGTCGATTCTCTCTTTCGGCTACAGCATGGATGACAATTTCGGCCTTCTGGTCGGCTTTGACCGTCCGGCTGACTTCGCAACTGAGAACATGGAAGAGCTCGGCGTGCTCGCTCTCGAGAGCATCAAGTCCAAAGTCAAGTATGGCTGGGAAGTCGCCAAGTCCTTCATTCTCCGCCTGATCGAAAAGATCAAAGAGTTCGGCCGCTGGGTTCTCCGGCTGTTCGATCACAAGAAGCAGCGCCTCGAAGAGATGGCCAAGAAGACAACCGGCAATCTGCCGGATACCTTCAAGGACAAAGTCTTCGCAAAGGCGATGAACAAGACCGCCTGCACCGCTGCAATCGCGACACTGGTCGCCGCGTTCGGCTCCCCGATGGTCGCCGATTCCGGAACGTCCCTCGAACTGACCCCACAGATTACTCCTGTGCTGAAACAGTTCGGATGGACGGAAAAGAACGGCATCCTCGCCAAGGCTTCCGCCGGCGGCTACAAGTCGATGAAGGGCAGTGAGCTCGGCGTCTCTTCGAAAAAGGACATCGCCGGTCTCGCTTCTGCGGCAGCCAACATGCTCGGCAAACGCGCCGACTTCGAGAAGTCGGTCAAGGAAATGGACAAGTCCGCCCAGGAAGCCAATTCGATGGCTCAAAAGGCTGCGGCTGCCCAGATGACCGACGCGGAAAAGGAAAAGGCGAAGGAACAGAGAGCCAATACTTCCGATGAGACGAAGACCAACAACGTCGTCGCCGCCCGGAAACGTGCTCTGCTCCGCAGTCGCTGCATCGTCCTGCTCGGTAAGGAAGCCAACAATCTGGCGGCTTTCGTTATCAGCGTGGGTAAGGCGGCCGGAATGTAATTCCCAACTATCCATTAAGTAAGTCAGAGTACTGGGTTTCGGCCCAGTACTCTGACTTCTTATTTTATTTCAAATATATATTACTACAGTGACTACTAACTCATTTGTCCGAATTAGTTTTGAACAACAATTCAATATAAAGTCAAGCATCTGTCTTAAAGAGCCCTTACTGGAGTAAATGATAAACTTAAGAAAGGTATAAAAAACGGCATCCAATAGAAGGTATCTAAATGGATAAAATAATACCATTGGCGATATCTTATTGTATCATGTCCCCATCAAAATAAACGAAAGGAGAAAATGGAAGAACGAATCATCATTGATGAAAACCAAATGCAACGAATTGGCGATTTTTTCATTGTTGGAACTATCGCAAATCGTCATCCGGATATGTCCGGAAATCAGATCAGTGCTATCAACATAGTCATCGTGTTCAAAGAATCCACCCGACGGTGGAAAGAATTGCACGGCGGACCAAAATCGTGGATTATTCCTGAACACTCATGTCGTTGTCTGATACAGGAGATTCAAGAGCTCACACGAAAGGGCTTCAACATCACTGTTGTTTCAGAGCCGGAAGAAAACTAGGTTACCGATAATAATTTCTTGAGGTGAAATTGTGGATTGTAATTATATCAATTACTCGATTCTTATTTTCGAAAGAGCTCCCAAAGAATTTGTCGCGGTGTTTCCCGATCTTTCAAACCTTCTCCAAGAGAGCGGGGAAACAATCGTTGAGTGTGAGGAAAATGCAAAAATTCGCCTCGCCAAGCTTCTCTATTCGTTTATTGAAAACAATCAGCTCCTGCCAAACCCGGCAAATGAAAACACACTCAAGGTGCGAATGTCTCTTCCTTTGGACAAACTTGTGAAAACGAGTTTTGTCCAACTCTCAATTGATTACGGCACCATGTCAAGTTTGACGAACCGTTCCCAGAGTTCAACGAACTATCTGTTCGTTACCGATCAGGAATCCATGTGCAAATACATTGAATTCTCAATTGGGTTACTTGTCAAAGACTTCGATGCCGTATTCACCGAAAACGACCCTCATCGGAATTCCTTAAGAATCTATCTTGAGGCATACAAACTCAAATACATTGAGGCAGCCAAAGACCTCGAAGGAGATATCTTTGATCACTATGAACAGTACAGTGAGTTGAATGCAAAACTTCAACAAACCATCTTTGAGACGATCAGAACACTGAAGCTGTTTATGATCAATATGAAAAAACACAATGTGTGCTATCCACACATTGAGATATTGTTGAACCCGCCTGTTCGCAACAAACAAAAAACGGAAGGATTTTATCTCTTTCCAACGTTCGATGTTGCGCGAGAGATTTTCAATCTGGAACCCCCGTTCCTGCTCCGAGGAAAAGCACAGAGGACTTTCGTTTCAGAAGTTCCGATTCCTCCCGCTGGAGCTATTGATATTGGGATTTCGGATACTGAATTCTCTGCAATAGAAAAATATCTCACTGAAGCAAAAATCATGCTCGGCGTGTAACCTCAAGAGATT
>Ga0172377_10006140_pt1 | contig 12364 bp, 10 predicted proteins | sample Pumphouse3metaG_FD_119749 | JGI IMG/M metagenome (GOLD analysis project Ga0172377, IMG submission 119749) | Leachate microbial communities from a municipal landfill in Southern Ontario, Canada - Pumphouse #3 metaG | ecosystem: Engineered > Solid waste > Landfill > Unclassified | place: Canada... | reverse complement strand
CAGGACGTTTCGGCAATATTGTCTCTTAAATCACTTGCACACGAATATTTTAAACGAGAAGGATTCGACGAATACGACCTTACAACAGTGTTTCACCAATGGATGGGCGGTTTCCCGCCTGATGAAGCAAAGGCTTTTGCAGTTATTTCTTTGGGCGCAACCGTTGCCGTATTGTCGGGTGCCGACAAGGTTATCGTCAAAACTCCACACGAAGCAAAAGGAATTCCCACAAAAGAAGCTAACGCACAGGGCATAAAAGCAACAAGACAAGCTGTTAATATGCTTCGCGACCAAAGATTTCCGGTGAGCGAAGAACAAAAAATCGAAACCGAACAGATTAAAAAAGAAGTTCGCAGTTTGATGGATACAATTTACAGATTGGGAGAAGGCGATATAGAAAAGGGCGTAGTTGCAGCTGTAGAAGCAGGAGCGCTTGATGTTCCGTTCGCGCCTGCAGTATGTAATCATGGCAAAATTTTGCCGATGCGCGACAATAACGGTTATATCAGAATATTTAATAAGGGCAATATGGCATTAAGCGATGAAATCATGGCATATCACCGCGAAAAACTTGAGGAACGCGCAAAAGTCGAAGGGCGAAATGTGTGCTTCCAAATGGTTACAGACGATATTTACGCAATAAGCAAAGGTGCTTTGGTAGGGAGACCAAGATGAGAATTTCAAAGGTAACATTTTCCAGAGGTATTTCAGCGTTTTATTTTGATGACCAGCGCGCAATTAAAAAAGGCGCAAAATACGACGGCTTTACTTATGTGGGGCAACCCGTAACTCAGGGCTTCACAAACATAAGACAGGCCGGACAGAGCATATCTATAATTATGCTGCTCGAAGACGGGCAAATAGCGACCGGCGATTGTGCTGCGGTTCAGTATTCCGGAGCAGGCGGCCGCGATCCCCTTTTCCTCGCCAACGAATTTATTCCGTTCCTGGAAAAACATATCAAACCGCACCTTGAAGGTATGGAAATCGGCACTTTCAGAGATATGAGCAAAAGGTTTTGCGAAATGAAAATTGAAGGAAAACCTTTACATTCCGCAATTAAATACGGCTTGACCCAAGCACTGCTCGATGCGGTTGCAAAATCGCTCAGAATTATGCCTTGTGAAGTTGTGTGCAATGAATATAGCTTACCGATTATCGCAAAACGCGTGCCCATATTTGGGCAGAGCGGAGATGACAGATATAACAATGTTGACAAGATGCTTATTAAGGGCGTGGAGGCTTTGCCGCACGGCTTAATTAATAATGTCGAGGAAAAACTTGGCTTGCAGGGCGAAAAGCTCAGAGAATACGTTAGATGGCTTGTAAAACGTGTTAAAACTCTCAGAGCTTGCGACACTTACAAACCTGATTTGCACATAGACGTGTACGGAACTATCGGACAACTTTTTGAAAATGATATGATTAAAGTTGCTGACTATGTAGCATCCCTTGAAAAAGACGCCGAAGACCTGCAACTTTATATTGAAGGGCCGGTTGATGTCGAAGCAAAATTGCCACAAATCGAAGCCTTAAAAACAATTACCGACCGTCTCAGAGCAATTGGATCAAATGTTAAAATTGTGGCCGACGAATGGTGTAACACTTATGAAGACATTAAAGATTTTACTGATGCAAAATCTTGTCATATGGTGCAAATTAAAACCCCTGATCTTGGCGGAATACAAAATATTGTAGAAAGCGTTATTTATTGTAAACAAAATGGCATGGAAGCCTACCAGGGCGGAACATGCAATGAAACTGACAATACCGCACGCATTTGTGTGCATTTGGCAATGGCCGCACAAGCCGAAAGAATGCTTGCAAAACCGGGCATGGGTTTTGATGAAGGCTACACAATTGTAAATAACGAAATGGAACGAATTATTTCCGTTCTCAAAATGAAATACGGAGAAAAATGAAATGACTAAGAGAGAATTTAAGGTTCTATCGCCTACGGCCATACTTGGCTATGGTTTTCCCGAAGCATCCTTTTTGCGCGGAATAGAACAAAAACCTGACTTGATCGCTGTGGATGCCGGTTCTACCGATCCGGGGCCTTTTTATCTGGGCGCAGGGAAAGCTTTTACTGACAGAGAATTCGTAAAACGCGATTTGAAATACATGATTTGCGCGGGTGTTCAGCATAAAATTCCCGTGGTGGTGGGCACTGCAGGCGGTTCGGGAGCCGATGTGCATCTTGAGTGGTGCAGGCAAATCATTGAAGAAATCGCTAAAGAAAACAATCTGACATTCTCTATGGCAGTTATACCTTGCGATGTTTCAAAAGAAAATGTAAAAATAGCCCTTGATGAAGGCAGAATAGTGCCTTTGGCATATGTTCCCGAACTGACGAAAAAAGATATTGACGATACAACTTATATAGTGGCACAAATTGGGCCGGAGCCAATTATTGAGGCTCTTAAAGACGGCTGCGACGTTGTTCTCACAGGCCGCTGTTACGATCCCGCTTGCTTCGCGGCACTTCCCATCATGAAAGGCTACGACCCTGGATTAGCACTGCATATGGGCAAAATCTTGGAATGCGCGGCAATCGCGGCAACACCGGGTTCCGGTTCTGACTGCGCAATGGGCACTTTAACCGAAGACTCATTTATTCTCGAAGCTCTTTCGCCTGACAGAGTCTTTACTTGCGAATCTGCTGCGGCACACACTTTGTATGAAAAAACCGACCCTTACCACTTGCCGGGGCCGGGCGGCGAAATTAACCTCGAAAACTGCTCGTTTAAAGATCTGGGTAACGGAAGAGTCGAAGTCAAAGGCAGTAAGTTTGTGCCGACAGAAAAGTTTTACCTTAAACTCGAAGGCGCGAAATGCATCGGTTACAGAACCATAAGTATTGCCGGAACACACGATCCGATAATGATTGCAAATATCGACAAGGTTTTGCAACAAGTTAAAGAAAGAATCAATGTACTTTCCGGTGATAACAATAGAAGCGATAATTTGTTTTTCCACGTTTACGGTAAAAATGGCGTAATGGGAAGCCTTGAACCCAATCCGAATGTTAAATCACATGAACTTTGCATTGTAATTGAGGCACTTTGTCCAACACAAGATCAGGCTAATACCCTTTGTAGCGTGGCGCGTTCCACAATGTTGCATTATGGCTACGAAGGTCGTGTGTCAACCGCAGGAAATCTGGCGTTTCCGTTCTCGCCCTCTGACATAACCGTCGGTAAAGTATTCGAATTTTCAATCTATCACCTTATGGATACAAAAAATGAAATACTTTTCAAGCATCGTATCGAAAAATACGAGCAAGGAACGAGGAAATAAACCATGAAAAGAAATATTACCGAAGCCGCAAAGGTTATTAGATCAAAAAATGCGGGTCCTTACGAGCTTACTTTTGATATAATGTTCAAAACTAAAGAATATTTTGAACATTTTAAAGAGAACAAAGTAATAAATAAAAAAATGTTTGCCGAACTCTATAAAATTCCTGAAGCGGATATTATGACTATTGTTTGGTTTGCACCCGCAAATGCTGTCAAAGTTACTATAAAAAGGCCTATTTCGTCAGGTGCACCGGGCGAAACAGATATTTACGGCGCTCAACAGCATGCTCCGTTATTCAATATAGAGTTTTAAATTATGTCGCACACTTTTCTTAACGCTAACCCCGCTAATTTCGAGACTCTGATGTATGCTACTTATTACGCACCGCGAGGGCGTCCTCGTATGTATAATCTTGGCAGTTTGCTGGCTAGCAGATATTTGAGACCTACTGATTTGGTTATCGGAATTATCGGGGCAGAAGGATCAGGGAAGTCGACTCTCATCAAAGGCTTGTTTCCGGGCTTAGAACTCACTAATGATGACGACGGCGTAAACATGAAAGTGGCACCGATTTATGATTTCCATCCCGATAATTACTTCGCGCCTCACACTTTTCATCTCGATATTCGCTATGAATTGGCATTTCATCAGCCGTTTGAAATTATTGACGCTGTAAACAATGCAATCGAAAACGGCAGGCGCGTGATAATGGAACACTTCGATTTGATTTTCGATCAGTTAGGTTATAATGCTCAGTTGATTTTTGCCATCGGAGAAGAACTTGTTGTTGCAAGACCAACTGTCTTTGGCCCTTTCCCTGCAGAAATAAAAAAACACGCTGACAAAACCGCAGTCTACAGAAGAATGGCTCACAGCGCAGAAGATATTACGAGCTACGTGCTAATGGTAGACTATAAATATACTCGAAGAGTTTTACATTCAGACGTACGGCATGGGTTTGTTATAAAATTCCCTGAAAAACCTGATATCCCGATTCCTGAGTTGGAAGCAAAGGTTAAGGCTGTAATCGATGAAAATAGAGCGATAAACTGCGGCGGAAAAGATAAAATAACCATTGGCGATTGGCAAATGTTTTGCACCGGATCCAGAACACATATTAAAAGCAGCGGCGAAATTAAAAATTTCAGACTCTGGCATGAATATGTATATGACCCAATAGCAAAAGAATACATGCTCGTCGGAATGGTCGGGCCTAAGCAGGGTACTAGCATAAGGGCTATCCATTATTTTGATGACGATGAGTTAAGCGGAAACACTCCGAGCTGATTACTTAACACAAAAGAACACCCCGAAAAACTTGAAGTATTCGGGGTGTTTTTTTTACGAAAAGACGATAATCAGGGTATGGTTATGGTTATGTTATGAATTAGGCCTTCATCTACGTTTTGAGGAACGGTTAAAATAGGGCTTTGGTAGCGAAGTTCATTTCCGGCGAAAGTGAATACTTGAATTATATAAGATCCCGCCGGGAGTGTAAGTACATAGCTATGGCTGCTTCCGGTTAACACTGCAGAAGTAAGATCGCCTTGAACTAACTCGCCTGTTGAAGTGTCTTCGGCGCGAACAGTGTAAATAATATTAGTGCCGACGCCTGTGAGACCGGTGCCGCTGACTGTGCCCGTTATTCCATATAGCTGACCGGGTTGCTGAAAAGCGTGTGCAGCTTGATTAAGATACTGGGTAATCGAATTTGTAAACCCATCGCCGTTATAAATATTTATCCCTTCTGAGAGCAATGTTTCAATTTGTAATGTCAAAGAAGCTATCTGATTATCGTTAAAACTACTTAAGAAGTCTGAGAAAGTAACCGTCTCATCGTCTGCTTTCAGTTTTTCAAAAAGCATTGCTTTTGCCGTTGAGTCAGGATTTACGCTGCACGGAATCTCACCGCCGTTAATTGCTGCAATTTTTTGTTCGGTGGTTATAGAAAATAAAGATTTAAGAATAGGGTTGTTGTTAACTTTTACTTCAATTTCATAGTTTTCGGCCAATAATAGCTCTTTTATCACTTCTGTATCAGCGTGCAAGGGAAGTGTTGCCGTAATTCCCTCATTGCTTGTAATCAGATCTGATGAATTAAACTCGTAAAATACGCTCGAAACTCTTGCGTCGTTGTAAAATTTATAGAGGGTTACAGTTGCAGAGCCCAAGGAAAACGGCACCGGAGCATCGCCTCTTAAAGATGCTGCATAGCTGTTAGAAAGACTGATATCAAAAGCCAAATCTACTGTTTTACCCTTTATTAAAGAAAGTAAGTCGTCGTTTGACCCGGTTGTCGAGCTTGAGCCGGAACTCCCGCAGCCTACAAAAAAAAGAGTAACAAAAGTCGCCAAAGCCAACAAAACTAATTTTTTCAATGTATGCACCTCTCGAAGTATAATAAAGCAACATAATTATTCTACATTTTTTTCTGCCATTATTCAATCCCAATCGTTTTAAATCCTAACTTAAATAACAAACTCATGAAATCAATATCTAAGTCTGCCTTTAAAGTCATTTTATCGCCGGTTGCAGGGTGCGTGAAGGTGAGTTCTTTCGCGTGCAACATCAACCTGTTTAACCCATATTTTTCAGACAACATGCGATTGTGAAACCCATCACCGTGCTGATGATCGCCAATCATATGATGAAAAATATGCTTCATGTGCCTTCTTATTTGTCTGTTTCGACCCGTAAGGGGCGTAATTTCAAGTAATGAATATCTTGAAGTCGGGTGGGGTCTCACCGGAACATCAATCTCGACTTTTTCGAGCAATCTGTATTCTGTAATCGCTTCTCTTGCCTCTTGGAGCTTGCTCTTTTTTTTATCGGTCATTTTGTCCCATAAATCTTTAAGCGGGTGATTGATCACCCCAAACTCTTCTGTAAACCCTCTTACCAAGCCTAAATACTTCTTTTCTACATCTCGGTTCATAAAAGCTTCGCTCAATTTTTTTGCCGAATCTGATGACAACCCAAACACTAAGACCCCCGAAGTCGGCTTATCTAAGCGGTGAACAGGGTAAACAACTCGTCCGAGGAAATTACGCAAAATTTGAAGTGCGTTTTGAGTCTCGTGTTTATCGATTAAACTTGCATGCACCAACAATCCTGCAGGCTTATTTATTGCCACAATATATTCGTCTTGGTATATAATCATTTGTCAAAAACACGCTTCAAGGTATCCACCGCGTCCTTTTTGAACTCGTCTCGCATTTCTTTTGGTCTGATTTGCTTAACAAAACTGATATCCCCGCTTTCATCAAACAAAACAACGGTAGAAAAAAGGCCGTCCAACTCTGAATTCATTGCGCCGTATCTCATATCGTAAAACGTCACCTGACGCAAACCGGATTCGTTTAAAGCGCTTTTGCTCCTGATCATGTCCATTGCAAAAAGCTTGAACAACTTACAGTGTTCATGCTCTGCCGCCTTTTGAACAAATTCGTCTTTGTCTGATTTCGCTAAACGAAGCGGCGCAATAGGGACGTCTGATCCTTTTTTTAAGTAAGTAACCATAAAATTATCGTCAGCATCCCGTCCTACAACCCTAAAAATACTTATGTTCAAAAGTGTCGGCATTGCACGAACTTCAACAGCCTCAAAATTTTGCTGTTTAAACATTTCTTTGCCCAATGCGGCCAAATGCTGCGAATTATGATAACCCCAGGCTGCATATCCAAAACTTAACCCCAACGCCGCAATAGAAAGCATTCTGATTTTGGAAGGTTGAACCAAACTAAAAATACCCAAAATGGTGACAATTAACAAAGGTGCAGAAAAAATTAAATCAAGTATAGAAACACAATCAATGGCCAAGCGCTTCTCGGTAATCGGCCATAGTATCGCCGTTCCGTAACTGGTAAACCAATCTATAATAGGGTGCGTTGTAAGCGCGAGAATTGTAATGCCAACCCATTCTCGATTTGTTAACCCATTTTTCGCAATTTTACTGACCAAAATTCCGAGCGGAATCGCAAAGATGAAGCACAAAATTATCGAATGCGTTGGCCCTCTATGATACTTTAAAGAAGCCCAAGGCCCCCACAAACGCGCAATCACATCAAAATCAGGCAAAAGACCCAAAATAAAACCATAGATACTTGCCTTTTTTCCGCCTTTATGTCCATATGCAGCCTGTGCAACAGCCGCACCCAATAAGCCCTGCGTCACTATATCCATTTTATAATCCTAACGTTTGTCGTAATAATGCCTTCACAGAAGCATCACGGCCCCTAAACATGCGAAAAACTTCTGCGGGGTGTTTGCTGCCTCCAAGCGCCAAAATAGTGTCTCTGAAACGTTTTCCAGTCCTCGCCATCGCATCTTTGTCTTCGCTGCCCAACTCGATAAAGGCTTCATAAGCGTCAGCGCTAAGCACCTCAGCCCATTTGTAGCTATAATAGCCCGCCGCGTAGCCGCCCGCAAAAATATGAGTGAACGAACATAAAAATTTATCATTCTCGTAAGCACGTAAAACACAAGTTTCGTTCGCAATTCTTCTGAAAGCATCAAATGGGGTCTCTGAACCATTTATGTCATATTCACCGTGTAAATAAAGGTCCGCTTTCGCAAAAGTTAGCTGCCGCTGCATCTGGTAAGCCGCCCGGTAGTTTTGCGATTCTTTTAATTTTTCGTAAAGTTCTTTGGGAAGGGGCGACCCTGTTTTGTAGTGGCGCGCCATCTGTTCCACCGTAGTCTGCTCGGTGCACCAATTTTCCATAAACTGGCTTGCAAGTTCAACCGCATCCCACTCAATGCCCGAAACGCCCGCAGCATCTGCCTCATCAACCGTTGTGAGCATTCCCTGTAAAGCATGTCCAAACTCGTGATAAAGCGTGTTCACTTCGTAAAAATTCATGAGCGACGGCTCAGAACCAATCGGAGGAGTTCCGTTGCAAATAACATAAACCACAGGACGAACTAGCTTGCCATCAGTAATGCGGCGATTGCGGCACGTGTTCATCCAGGCTCCCCCGCGCTTTTCAGACGGGCGAGAGTAGGGGTCTAAGAAAAAATGTGCAATCATTTCGTCATTTTCGTCAAATACATTGTAAAATCTGACATCCTCGTGCCAAGTAGGAATCTTAGGGTATTCAGAGCTTTTTATGGTTATGCCGAACAGTCTTGTGCATAAATTAAACATGGCATCTAATACTTGCGGCATCGGAAAATAAGGCTTGAGCTGCTCTTCGGTGAATGAATAAAGCTTTTCGCGCAGTCGTTCTGACCAATACATCATGTCCCATGGCATTAGTTTTTCTTTGAAGCCGCTTTCAGCAGCAAACGTTTCGAGCTCTTCATGCTCTTTTTGCGCCGAAGGTGCCGCAGCTTTTTCAAGTTTTGCGAACATTTCAAAAACATTATCAGCACTTTGAGCCATTTTACTGCTTAAACTTAGTTCTGCATGATTCTTATAACCAAGCATTTGTGCTTTTTCATGTCTCAGAGCCAGAATTTCTCGAATCAGACCTGAATTGTCAAATTCGCCTTCGGAAGCCCTTGTTGTGTAAGCATGATATAGCTCAAAACGACGGTTGCGATTTTTGCAATGTTGCATAAAAGGTATATAACAAGACTGATCAAGGGTTATGAGCCATGGCCCTTCATTAAAATCTTGGTTCGTTGAACCTTGATTTGTCTTCTTTTGCCAAGCTGAATGCGTTAGTCTTTTTAATGATTCGGGCCAGCCGTCTGTTTCCTCTTGCTCTGTTATTGTTAAAGAATACGCTTTGGTAGCGTCTAAAACATTGTTGGTAAACTTGCTTGATGCTTCGTTTAAGCGTTTGATTATCTCGTTAAATCTTTTTCTGTCGGCATCATTTAAACCTATACCGCTTTTTTCTGCCGATAAAATCTGCTTGTCGATGATGCGCTGTTTTGAACTTGTAAGTCTTTCGTATTCAGGGCTTGCTTGAAGCTTTTTCAAAGCCTTGTAAATAGGAACGCTCTGAGATAATTGCAATGAAATTCTTGTGCACTCGGGCATTAATAGGTCGTATACTTTACGAAGTTTGTCTGAATTTTTTACGCTCTTAAGATGTCCTAAAATTTGCCAAGTATATTCAAAGTCAAGATCAATTTCTTCAAAAGGTTTGAAAAGGGCATCCCAAGTTGGTTGTGCATCTTTTTCAACTTGTTGTAATATGTCTTTTGTTTTTTCAAATACTTCAAGAACTGCCGGCTCAAAATGTTCGGCAGTGATTTCATCAAATAATGGCAGTCCAATGCGCCTTGAAAGCGGGTTATTATTTGTACTCATTTTATACCTTCCGGGTTGCTATGCTGTAAATAAAATATTTTGAAAATCAAATTTTGCAACCTGTTTCACGCTATATTACATTGATTTGTTAATAATTTCAATTATTTCTGACTCCATGTCCTAATGTTAAATTTTCATATATCTGTGTTTTGACTTTGCTGGGTTATAGTGTTAGATTTTATATATGGTGAATATTGCTTCTGCTAATAAATTGGGTGTACTGAACCTACCTCTCGAATATAACCCGGGAAAATTCAAAAAAATCTTGGGTGCTTTGCCTTTTACAATTGAAGCAAACGGTATAAGAATTCTTGACCACGAATCCATTGATTATAGCGATATTGTTTCTGTTGCTGCAAATTCTGTTTATCTTGAAATTTTAAACAGAAATAACGCCGTTCTTAGATTAAATTGCGGTTTAAAAGCTAAAAATTATGCCGAACTGATTCAAATTATTAAAAATGAGAATTCTGAATACGAAAATTATTCCAATGAACTTGAAAAAAACAATCTTAATAATTCTTTTGATTTTGTAAATAATATCCTTGAATTTAGAACTTTACCTTACGTCCGTGCTACTGCCTATATTTTAAAAATTGCAATTGTTAAAAATTTATCTGACATTCACTTTGAACCGACAGAATCTGATAAGATAAATCTGACCGTTAGGCAATCCGGAGAAATAATTAAAGTTGCTTCCTTAGAAAAGATTAAATACGAACGAGTGGCAGCAAGGTTGAAATATTTGGCAAAATGTCTTTCTCACGTTGATGATCTTCCTCAAGAAGGCGCTTTTAAACATGACAACATAGATGTGAGGCTTTCTACATTTCCAACAGATAATGGCGAAAGAATTTCATTAAGAATTATTAACACAATTAAATTTTTATCTCTTAATTCTCTGGGGTGGTCTAATGAACATGCCGCTATTTGGCTAAATACAATTAAAAGCAACAGAGGCTTGTATATAATCTCGGGAAGGGTAGGAAGCGGTAAAACCACTGCCATGTATTCATCCTTATATGAGCTGTCTATCCAAGGGGATCACTTGAGAGCTGTTACCATAGAAGACCCTGTTGAGTCTTTTATTCCCGGAATATGCCAAGCTTCTCTATCCTCTTTAAAAGAAAAATCATTGGCTAGTGCATTTAAACATATTTTGCGACAAGATCCCAATATTATCGCCCTAGGCGAAATAAGAGACGCCGACTGTGTTAAAGAAGTTTTGCAGGCTTCTTTGTCCGGGCATTTAATTTTTGCCACTTTTCATGCCGGTTCTGTTAACGAAACTGTGGAAAGGCTTAAACAAATGTCGTCGGACGAAAATATGGTTCTGTCCGGACTAAAAGGAATATTACATCTTGAATTAAAAAGAGAAGGGCTGAAATTATCTCCCGAAGTGCATTTTGCAAAAATCTCTGAAAACAAACCTGAGAAGGTGTTCTGATGAAAAGCTTAGGAATGAGTCTTTCAGGTAATAATCATGTAGATATGTTTCTTTTTCAACTGGGTTCACTCTTATTAAACAAAAAATCCATGAATTTTGCTCTTAGAGAAATTGCTAATAATAAACTTCTCGGATACATTTCTCAGAGAGCTGTTAAAATGGCTGAATATATGGAGTCCGGTAATGTAGTCGATTACAAAATTTTAAAAAAAGTTTTTCCCTTTTTGCCCGATCGCATAATACATATAATTGCTTTACCAATCTCAGACTATACAAAAGGGATTCTACTTGTTAATTGGAAATATTTGAAATTTAATCTGAAAACTTTGTTTAAATATATTTATGCCCCGATTCTCTCAATATTTTTTGGCTGTGTAGTTTTTAAATTATTCGCACACTTTACTTTCCCTCAATTAAACGAAATCCTCTCTGGGTTGAATGTTGAGCGATCTTACTATCCGGAACTTCTTCTGGGTCCATTTTTTACTGAAGAATTTGCGAAAATAATTATTCTTTTGCCTGTGATTATATTTTGTTTTCTAATGCTGTTCGCAAAAATTGTTTTCTTAGTTAAAGGTGCATATAAGCTTCAAGACAGAGCAAATTTGTTGCGTATGCTTGCGGTTTTGCCATTTAACGAACGATTGAGCATTTTAACTATGATGTCAGAAAAGCGAATCTATAAGTCAGAATACTTAGTCTACAGAAACTTCACAAATCTCTTAAAAGAAGGCGTTGACATAAATTCAGCTTCTGACAGATCCGGTTTATCCTCGCAGTTAGGTTGGGTTATGCTACCAACTTTTAGAAACGAGACTTCTTCAGAGGTGATATTAGAAGTTGCAACACTATTTGAAAAAAGACTTGAATATCTGATTGATAAAACCGGCCACATGTTGAGGCTTTTGGCAATCTTATTCGAAGGAGCCTTATTCGCATCCTGCACTTGGGTCCTTTTTTCTGCAATATCAGATATATTAACGGGTATAATGCTATGAAAAATAAAATAGATTATGCTCAACTAATAGAGTTTTGTCATATAATTTTGATTATATCAAAAAGCGAAGGGCGGATAAGCGAGTCTTTATCTGACTTGTTAGCTAAAGATAAAGATAATCATAATAAAGCTTCTCAATGGGCACAAGCCATTGCTCAAAATCTTGAACAAGGTCATTCTATTGAGGAATCTTGTAAAATACTTGAGAATATAGATCCCGTATTAAACAGACTATTGCCTTTGATATTAAAAAAACAACTTTATAATTTATTAGAGGCATATATCCGTTTTCTTACTTTTCTGGAATTGTTGAAAGAAGATACGAAAAATGCATTATTTTACCCTTTTATCGTGT
>Ga0172377_10006138_pt1 | contig 12365 bp, 10 predicted proteins | sample Pumphouse3metaG_FD_119749 | JGI IMG/M metagenome (GOLD analysis project Ga0172377, IMG submission 119749) | Leachate microbial communities from a municipal landfill in Southern Ontario, Canada - Pumphouse #3 metaG | ecosystem: Engineered > Solid waste > Landfill > Unclassified | place: Canada... | reverse complement strand
TCGGCGTTGTTGAGCCGGATTGAGCCGGTTTTATTGGCGCAATCGGCTGTGCAACTGACGCGCTTGGATTGGCAAAACGCGCAGTTGCAGTTGCATGTGAGCGCGCAGGATCAGCAAGCATTGGTGCGCTTTGAGCAAGCGTTGGCGCAAGCTAACCTTAGCACTTCGTTGGCGTTGCAATCGAAGCAACCGGCAAAAGGAGTGATGTATGTCCGTGCAAACTAGGCTTTCGGCGCGTTGGCTGGGTTTGGCGCCGCGAGAGCGCGCTGGGTTGGTGTTGTTGGCGGTGCTGCTGTTGGTTTGGGGCGGTTATAGCGCGCTGTGGCAGCCTTTGCAGCAGCGTGCGAGTTTGGCGGAACAACGCTGGCAGCAGGTACAAGCGAATTGGGATTTTATGCAGCAAAATGCGCCGCTGGTTCAGGCTTATCAGAACGCGCAGCCTGTGCTGCAAAGTTCGGCGCAGTTGCTCGCTTTGCTTCAGCAAAGCCTGCGCAGTTATCGTTTGGTCGGTTCGGATGTAACGCTGAATCAGCAAGGCGAGGCGGTGGTTGTTGAGCTTGCGCGCGTGGAAAGCGCCCGCCTATTGGGCTGGTTGGCTCATATAGAGAGCCAAGGGGCGCAGGTGAGTCAAGCGCAACTCAGTCAGTTAAGTCCGGGCTTTGTGAAGGCGAGAGTGCAATTAATTAGGCCGAATTTGCCATGATACAACGCGCGCTGTGGACCGGGTTGCTGGCATTTGTCGTGTTTGTTGCGAGTATGTTGTATCACTTACCGGCGGCATGGTTGTGGCTAAAAGTGAGCGCGTATGTGCCAGCTACGATAGTGTTGAGCCAAGTTGAGGGCCGGGTTTGGCAGGGTGCGGCGCAGGTGCGTTGGCAAAATGTGGATTTAGGACGTGTGGTGTGGCGGCTTCATCCTTGGCCGTTGTTGCAGGCGAAAGCGGCGCTGAGCTTGGATTGGCAAGGTTTGACTCTGGCGATTGAGGCGGACAGGCAAACGCTGGCGTTGGCGCTGCAGGACGGACAGATCGATTTAGCTCAGCTCAGTGCGTTACCCTTGGCGCAACTTTGGGGGGGCGTGCCGATGCAGGGTAAGGTGGATTTTAGCGAGGTGGCGTTGCGTTGGCCTTATCAGCAGGCCTGGTTGAGCGCGTGGCAGGGGCGGGTGCAGATGCGTGATGTGGCGATTGCTATGTTTGATATTGAAGCTGAGCAGGTGGAATGGACGCCGGTGTTGGCGGGCGATGAGTGGAACATCGCGCTGCAAGCGCAGCAAGCGGCGGCTTGGCAATTAAGGGGCGATGTGACGCTGTTTCGCGATCGACGTTATGCGTTGAACCTGAGCTTGCAAGCGGACGCGCCCGGCACTCAGCCAATGTGGGCGAAAACTTTGATGAAGGCGGATACGCCGATCTTGTCTCATTATCGTGCGCAAGGACGCTGGTAGGTGGTGATGAGAGCGGCGTTGATAAAACAGTTTTTTATTTCGTTGCCGACTACACTACAATGAATTTATTTAGGCCACCTCGATTAACGCCTAATGCGTTTTGAGTTAATCGCGGTGCCCAACAATTTGTGTGTTGAGGTGATGGTGTTTTTTAGGGGTGTTTTTCGCGGCTGCGAAGGGCGCTAAAGTGGAGTACGGAGGCAGTTATGGCGGTCAGTGAATTTGCGGGGAAGCGCGCACCAGAATCAATGCTGGATAATATTGCGCAGTTAATGGTGGATTATTATGCGCTTAAACCGGATGTAAATGACCCGGCGCAGGCGGTGAGTTTTGGTACGTCCGGCCATCGAGGTTGTTCCAGCGCTACGGCGTTTAACGATGCCCATATCGCCGCCATTTGCCAGGCATTGGTGGAGTATCGCGCACAAGCGGGCATTAATGGGCCGATGTTTATGGGCATGGACACTCATGCTTTATCCGAAGCGGCACAGGCAACAGCGATTGAAGTGTTGATTGCGAATGGGGTGGACGTTGTGATTCAGGGGCGTGGACGTTATACGCCCACGCCCGTCATTTCTCATGCCATTATCCGCTTTAATCGTGGACGCGAAACCGGCTTGGCCGATGGGGTGGTGATTACGCCGTCGCATAATCCGCCAAAAGATGGCGGCTTTAAATACAACTTGCCTAACGGCGGCCCGGCGGATACGGATGTGACCGGTTGGGTACAAAATCGAGCGAATGCGATTTTGCTTGACGGTGGCCGAGCGATTAAGCGTGTCAGCTTAACGCAGGCACGTCAGTCGGCGTTATTGCATGCGCAGGATTTGATTATGCCGTATGTGTCCACGCTGGGTGATGTGATTGATATGACAGCGATTGCCCAAGCCGGATTAAAAATCGGTGTTGATCCGATGGGCGGTGCCGGGGTGGATTTTTGGCAGCCGATTGCTGAAACCTATGGTCTTAATATTGAGGTGGTGAACCCACATGTGGACGCGACTTTCCGTTTTATGACGGTGGATAAAGACGGCAAGATACGCATGGATTGTTCCTCGCCCTATGCGATGGCGGGATTGATTGACTTAAAAGATCGCTTTGATATTGCTTTCGGTAACGATCCCGATGCCGATCGTCACGGCATTGTCACGCCCTCGGCGGGCTTAATGAACCCAAATCATTACTTGGCCGTGGCGATTGCCTACCTCTTTAGTCATCGTCCGAGTTGGTCGGCGCAAGCCGGTATCGGCAAAACCCTCGTTTCCAGCTCAATGATTGATCGCGTGGCACAGGGCTTGGGGCGTAAGTTGGTTGAAGTACCGGTCGGGTTTAAATGGTTTGTACCAGGCCTGGTGAGTGGCGAATTAGGCTTTGGCGGTGAAGAATCGGCGGGTGCGTCGTTTTTAGATAAGCAAGGGCAAACCTGGAGTACCGATAAAGACGGTTTGATTTTAAACCTGCTTGCCGCTGAAATAACCGCCGTTACCGGTAAAGACCCCGGCACGCATTATCAAGCGCTCACCGAGCAATACGGTGCGCCGTTATACACGCGTATTGATGCTGCCGCCAACCGCGAGCAAAAGGCTAAACTCAGTAAACTCAACGCCGAACAGGTGCAAGCGACCGAATTGGCGGGGGATAGCATCACCGCGAAACTCACCCATGCGCCCGGCAACGGTGCGGCGATTGGCGGGTTAAAAGTGACCACCGAAAACGGCTGGTTTGCTGCGCGTCCGTCCGGCACGGAAGATGTGTATAAAATCTACGCGGAATCGTTTAAAGGCGAGACGCACCTCAAGCAAATCGTCAGCGAAGCGCAACAGATGGTGGACAAGGTACTGGCCTAAAAAGCGCATGGGACGTAAAGCAGGTTGTGGCCGTTGGTGATAGGCAGGCCTGCTGATTGCGTGTTGTGGGAAGGGCAATAAGGGTGGATTGATCTGCTTGAATTGATAGTTGGATAACGGCTTAGCGCCGAATCCAATCTACCGTCCTACTGACACACATCGAAAAATCAACGTTTTCTCATTAAAAAACGTCGCGTTTTCGTGTCTTAGTGGTGCAAAAACAGGTTTTAGTTTAGCGCCTGAATAATCGCTTTTTCGACATCGGCAATCGGTTGTGTGCCATCGATGCGCACGTATTTCAGCGCGGCATTGTGTTGGGCAACGTTTTGGTAATAGTCGATCAACGGCGCCGTTTGCTGGTGATACACGGTTAAACGGTCTTTGACTACGTTGGGTTTGTCGTCGTCACGTTGCACTAGGTCTTCACCGGTTTCATCGTCTTTACCTTCCACTTTCGGCGGATTGTACACAATATGGTAGGTGCGACCTGATGCGAGGTGGGCGCGACGGCCTGACATACGTTCGACAATCACTTCATCCGGCACATCAATTTCAACCACGGCATCAATGCCGACCCCCGCTTCGGCTAAGGCATCCGCTTGGGGTACGGTGCGTGGAAAACCATCCAGTAAAAAGCCGTTCGCGCAGTCGGCTTGGGCGATGCGCTCTTTGACAAGGGCGATAATTAACTCATCGGTGACCAGCTTACCGGCATCCATAAACGCCTTGGCCTGTTTGCCTAGTTCCGTACCTTGTTTAATCGCCGCACGCAACATGTCGCCGGTTGAAATTTGCACAATGGCGTATTGCTTGGTTAAAAATTGCGCTTGCGTGCCTTTACCTGCACCTGGTGCGCCGAGCAGAATGAGTTTCATAGTGTGCCTCGTGGGAGCGTAACAAAAAAAGAATAAAGGATTATAACGACCAAAAGCACTTAGCGCAACGCATCGACTAATTGCTCACAAACACGCTGGGCTTGCTCGGCGTAGTGGCCGCCAAACAGCGTAAAATGGTTAAGAATATGATAAAGCTGGTATAAGGGTTTGCGTTGTGCATAGCCCACATCAAGCGGCCATTCGGTCTGATAACCTCGATAAAAGGCATCTTCAAAACCGCCAAATAATTCACTCATGGCGAGGTCGGTTTCGCGATCGCCATAATAGCAGGCGGGATCAAAAAACAGCGGTTCGCCCTGTTGATCATACGCACTATTGCCAGACCATAAATCGCCATGGAGCAAGGAGGGCACGGGCTGATAGTTGTCAAACCAATAGTCGAGCTTCGCCATAAGCTGTTCGCCAAGTTGCATTAAGCGCGTCGGCGCGTGGCGTTGCTGTGCCAAAGCAAACTGCGGGCGCAGTCGGCATTCACGATAAAACGCAATCCAGTTGTCGTGTGGCGTGTTGAGTTGGGGTGTGTAGCCGATGTAGTTAGGCTGGTGCCAGCCAAATTGAGGGTGGGTTTGGCGATGCAGTTGCGCAAGCTGTTGTCCACGTTTGAAGGCATCGCCCTGCTGGCGCATCGGCAGGTATTCTAACCATAAGCAGGCCTGCTGATTATCTTGTGTGCAGTGTAGAACCTGCGGACAACGCACCACACCGCTGGCGTTGAGGTGCGACAGGCACTCCGCTTCAGTGGTCAGTAGCTCGGCATGGCGAGCATGATTACGCTTAACAAAAAAAGCGCCCAGCTCGCTTTCGATTACCCAGGCTTGATGAATATCCCCCCCGCTGATCGCGCGCGCATGATAACGGCGAAAAGGCCGACCGAATGCGTGCGCAGATAAGCTAGACCAGTCGGGTGCTTGCATTAGTCAAACAGTTCGCGGGTGAGGTCGCGCAAGCGGTTGTCGGTGATTTCAGGCACTTGTGGTGCAAAGCGTTCGTAGAACAGTTCAAAACGTGCGCCAGGGGTGTCCGCTGGCACGGCCAAGCCGGTATTGGGATCTATCGGGACGTGCAATAAACCGGCCGGTTGCATAAAGGGCACATTCGGCGAGGCCTGTAACGCATAGCGCATATAGTCTATCCAAATCGGTAACGCGGCGCGTCCGGCTGTTTCTCGTTGGCCAAGGGTCGCAGGGTTGTCAAAACCGACCCAGACGCTAGTGGCCACATCGGGGTTGTAGCCGACAAACCAAGCATCAAATTGCTGGTTGGTTGTACCGGTTTTGCCGGCAATATCAACGCGCTCTAACGCACCGGCGGCGCGTCCGGTGCCTTTGTTAATCACGTCTTGCAACATAGAGGTCATTAAAAACGCGTTTTGTGGCGAAATCGCTTTTTCGGCCAGACTCGGGTCGGTTTCGCTGCATAATTCGGTTTGGCAGGCGTGCCGTGGATTGGGTCGATAAACCACTTGACCATTGAAATCACGCACTTCTTTGACAATATAGGGTTCTACGCGATAACCGCCGTTAGCAAACACCGCGTAGGCGGTGGCCGCTTCTAGCGGGGTAAACTGAGCTGAACCGAGGGCGAGTGACAGGTTGCGGTGCTTGTTTAATTCGTCTAGCGGTAGACCAAACAGCGCGGCGTGTTGAATGGTGGTCAGGATACCAATATCGCGCAGCAGTCGGATGGGTACGAGGTTACGTGAGTAGGCAATCGCATCACGAATCAGTGTCGGGCCATAAAAACGGCCGGAGTAGTTTTCAGGACGCCACACATCTTCAAGCGTGCTATCGTGGAACACCACTGGTGCGTCATTAATTAAACTTGCCGGGGTAAAGCCGCGTTCTAATGCACTTGAGTAGAGAAAAGGCTTAAAAGCCGAACCAAGCTGACGACGCGCTTGTGTGACTCGGTTAAAACGGCTCTTGAAATAGTCAAACCCACCGACTAGGGCGTAAATTTGACCATCGCGCGGGCTGATTGATACCAGCGCGGCTTCGGCTTGCGGGTTTTGTGCGAGTTGCCAACTGTCGTTGTGCGCACTCAGGTAGATCACATCGCCGACTTTGAGCACATCGTTTAGACTTTTAGGGGCGGGGCCGACGGCGTTGATTGTTATGTAGGGTGCCGCCCAGCGCACGCCTTCAAAGGGTAAGCTGAGGGTTTGGTTATCGCGAGTGAGTACCGTGGCTTCGTTTGCGTTGATGGCGGTTACCGCGCCCAAAATGAGGTGGCCGGGCGCCGGATAGTCGCGTAACGCTTGGATAATTTGTTGCGGATTGGTCATCACCGTTGGCACCAGCGTTGCCAGCGGGCCGCGATAACCGTGGCGGCGTTCATATTGTTGTAAACCCTCGCGCAGCGCCACATTCGCTGCTTGTTGATGCTCGCTTTGAATCGTGGTGACGAGCGTTAAGCCCAAGTTGAGTGCATCTTCGCCAAATTGTTCCAGCGCAAATTGACGTGCCATTTCGGCAACATAACCGGCTTCGACTTCGATTTTCACCCCGGTGAGTTGTACTTCTACCGGTTCGTTTTGTGCTTGCGCTAAGGTGTCGGCATCAATAAATCCGAGTTCAAACATTCGACGCAGCACATAGTTTCGCCGTTGTTTGGCGCGATGTGGATTAACTACCGGGTTAAACGCCGAGGGTGCTTTTGGCAGGCCTGCAATCATGGCGTATTCGTGGAGTTTTAATTGCGCTAACGGGCGCCCATAGTAGGTATTGGCGGCGGCGGCGACGCCGTAGGAGCGGTGGCCGAGGAAAATTTTATTGAGATACAGCGCCATGATTTCTTGTTTGCTCAGCTCTTGTTCGATTTTGAACGAGAGGATGATTTCATTGAGCTTGCGTTCATAAGAGCGTTCGTTGCTCAAAAAGAAGTTACGCGCAACCTGCATGGTGATGGTAGAGCCGCCGGATTGTTTTTCGCCGGTGGTAATTAATTCGTAGGCCGCGCGCGCCAAGCCCCAAAAATCGACGCCGGGGTGTTGATAAAAGTGTTCATCTTCGGCGGAAATAATCGCTTGCGTCATGGTCGGCGGAATTTCGTGATACGCCAAGGGGATGCGACGCTTTTCGCCGATTTCGGTAATGACTTTGCCATCAGCGGTTTCAATGCGTAGCGGGACTTGGTAGGACACGTTTTTGAGGGTCGAAGCATCAGGCAGTGTTGGGTAGACGTGAATGACGTATGCCGCTAACACGATGATGGGGATAAGGGCGAGGATAAATAGGCTGAGCATTAAGCGCCAGAACCAACGGCGTTTTTTACGCGGCGGCGTGGTTTCTGGGGTGGGTTCGTTTGTGTATTCGGTTGACATGCGTAGAGGGCTTGTTAGACGTTGATAAGGAACGCTATTTTACGTTAAATGCGGGCGAGTGTGTGAAATGTGGATGAACAAAAGCAAGCGTTATAAACAACAAAACCCGGCTTAGCCGGGTTTTGTGGCGCGGGGTTGATTAGGTACGTTTTTTGTAACGTCCGGTTTTAATGTCGTCCCACATTAGGTAGAGGTTACCGCCAACGATAATTGCAATCGCTGAGAATACTGCGAACATCGCAATCCCTACTTGCAAGCTTTGTGGCAATAAGTCTAAGTATAAGCCTAGCAATACCACAAGCGGTACAACGACAATGGCCACCAACACCAATAAAAACTTCACTACGTTATTCATGTTTCTCGCCTCAGATATAGAATTATTATAGGAATACTCAGCGGCAAATATACCGTTATGCCGGATAAATTTCAAACCCAAGTTTAAGAAAAGTTTGATGTAGGTCAAGAAAGCTTGGCTCAGATGGAACTTAGCAGGCCTGCTAAGCGGCGATTTGCGTAGTAAGACGAAGTGCAAGCCTTGGCTAAAGCGGCTAAGATAGAAGCGTTAGGCTGATTATTAGTCACGGCTAATTTTAGCGCGCAGTTTTCGTTCGCTCATTCAAAAGCCTAAAGGATCAACCATGTTTGAAAGTGCCTTTTTAGAATTTAGTATGCTTTTGGCGGTGTCGGCGGTGGTCGGCTTTATCGCCGTTCAGTTACGTCAGCCGCTGATTGTTGCTTTTATTGCGGTAGGGATTATCGTCGGGCCGGCTGTGTTGGGGATGGTCACGCAAAGTGCGCAAATAGATTTATTGGCGCATTTGGGGATTGCTATTTTGTTATTTGTGGTCGGTTTAAAACTCGACTTGCATATTATTCGCACGATGGGGGTGGTGGCGCTGTTTACCGGTTTGGGACAGGTCATTTTTACCTCGGTTGTAGGTTATGTGATTGCTTTGGCACTGGGTATGTCGCCGATTGGTGCGTTGTATGTCGCGGTCGCCTTAACCTTCTCCAGTACCATTATTATCGTTAAATTATTATCGTTAAATTATTATCGGATAAGCGCGAATTGGATGCGTTGCATGGCCGGATTGCGATTGGGTTTTTGATTGTGCAGGACATTGTTGTGGTGCTGGCGATGATTGGACTCACCGCGATAGGGCAAGCGCAGGAAACCAGCAATATCGGTGTTGAGGCGTTGATGGTGCTGTTAAAAGGCATCTTGATGTTGGTTGTGGTTGCGTTTTTAATGCGCTATGTGATTCCCGGTTTATTGCGTCGTTTAGCTTATTCGCCGGAGTTGTTGATTTTGTTTGCGATTGCTTGGGCGGTTTTAGGCGCGTCGGCGGGTGAGTTGTTGGGCTTTAGTCAGGAAGTGGGGGCGTTTTTGGCCGGTATTTCGTTAGCCTCGACTCATTATCGTGAATTGATTGGTGCACGTTTGGTCAGTTTGCGCGATTTCTTGTTATTGTTTTTCTTTATCAGCCTGGGCGCGAGTTTGGAAATGGAAACACTCGGTGCGCAGATTTGGCCGGCTCTCGTGTTTTCGGTGTTTGTGTTGATTGGTAATCCATTGATTGTCATGGTGATTATGGGCTATATGGGCTATCGCAAACGTACCGGGTTTTTAGCCGGTTTAACGGTGGCGCAAATCTCCGAATTTTCCTTAATCTTGGCGGCTCTAGGCTTTAATCTAGGTCATATTGATCAAGAGACGGTGGGCTTGATTACGCTGGTGGGTTTAATTACCATTTCGGCTTCAACCTATATGATTTTGTATTCGCACCCGCTTTACGACAAGCTTGCGCCCTATATGAGCATTTTTGAGCGTAAAGTACCGCACCGTGAAGTGGCGCTGGATCAAGAAGATACGGCGAAACCAACGGATGTGATTGTGTTTGGTTTAGGGCGATTTGGTATGGTGATTGCCCAAAGTTTACAGCGTCAAGGTAAAACGGTGCTGGCGGTGGACTTTAACCCGGAGTTGGTGCAAGAAACCGCGCAACATGACGTGCCGACACGTTATGGTGATGCGGAAGACCCGGAGTTTATTGCCAGCTTACCGCTTAACGAAGCGAAATGGGTGGTGGGAACGATGCGTGATCGCCAGATCAGTTTGGCGCTGTTCAAATCGCTCAAAGAAGATAACTATCGCGGCAAAATTGCTTTGGCCGCCACGCACCAGCAAGATGTGGATCACTTTACAAACATGGGCGTTGATATGGTGCTGGCTCCTTATCACGATGCGGCTGTTGAAGCGGTGAATCGCTTAATTAACGATAACGATATAAAGTTTAGCTAAAGGATAGCGCAATGAAACTGAATCATATTTTGTTGGTATCACAAAACATTGAAAAAGAGCAGGCGTTGTTTGATTGGACGCTGGCGTTGGCTAAGGTGCAGCAGGCAAAGGTGACGGTGCTGAGGGTGTTGCCTGAGGTGGAACCCGGCTTGGCGGCTTGGTTGAGTCAGCGCCAACCGAGCGAACTGGCACAAGCACAGCGCGAACAGGCATTGAGCGAAATGCGGCCTTGGCAGCAGGCTGCGCAGGGGTTTGGCGTGGCGTTGGTGGCGCGCGTTGAGTTCGGTAAGTTGTTTTATAAGGCGATTCAAGCGGTGATTCAGCAAGGGATGGATTTAGTTGTGAAGCAAATCGACACACCGGAGCAAGGGGTGAGTCGGATTTTGTTTGGCACGCAAGACCTGCATCTTTTACGCAAGTGTCCTTGTCCGGTGTTGTTACATAAATCGGATGCGGGCTTACCTTTTAAGCGAGTCATGGCGAGTGTCGATGTTGATATCGAGGCGGAAAATTTAGTGCCGAATCGTTTGAACCAGTTGATTTTGGATATGGCGTCGTTAGTGGTGCAGCATGAACAGGCCGATTTAACGGTAGTTCATGCTTGGCAAGCGGAGGCGGAAAACCTGATGCGTTATTGGAACAGTGATTTGTCGGAGGCCGATGTGCAGCGTTTTAGTGAACAGATGCGTCAGCAACATTTGCGCGCGTTAGAGTATGACATTGCGGCCTATCGTGAGACGTTGGCGCAGATGCAGGTCTTGTTGCCAAAGGGGCGCGCCACGCAGGTGATTGCGCCGCTGGTCGAGCAGCAGCAAATCGATTTATTAGTGATGGGTACGCTTGGTCGCAGCGGTTTGCCGGGCTTGGTGATTGGCAATACCGCCGAAACGATTCTAGAACAAATCCAGTGTTCCGTTTTAGTGGTAAAACCGGAAGGGTTTGTGTCGCCGATAACGGTATAAACTAGGGTCTGTTGACGATTCATTTTTGAACCACGAAGTTCACGAAGAACACGAAGTTTTTAAGAATTAAGTCATTGATTTCTTGCAGACACTTGTTTCTATCAATCAGTTACAGAAAATTGTCAGCAGACCTTAATCCTCATCTATTTTCCCCATGTAAATAAGGCCTGTTAAAACGAGGCCTTATTTTTTAGTGCTTTTGTTGTTTTGGCAAGGTTGTTGAATGTCTCTGTTATACTATTCGCACTCTAATTTATTTAAGGCTTTTCAAGGTTATGATCGAACAAACGCTCACCCAAATCCTCTTGCTGTTAGGGGTTACGGTCTTTATTATTTTGCTATTCCAACGCTTACAAATTCCGGCGAGCTTGGGGTATTTGTTGGTGGGGGTCATTTTAGGCGCACACACTGCCGGCCCGGTGGTGAATGAAGAGCTTGTGCGAATTATCGCCGAGTTCGGCATCGTGTTTTTATTGTTCACGATTGGATTAAGTTTCTCGATGGCGCAAATCTATGCCTCGCGCCAGACCATTTTGGGGCTCGGAACGGCGCAGGTTGTGCTCACCACGGCGGTGGTTGCGCTGATACTGTGGCTGATGGGTTTGCCGGGCATGGTGGCGTTTGTGATTGGGGCGGTGTTTGCTCAGTCTTCGACCACGATTATCCTCAAGCAGCTGATTGAGCAAGGCGAAGATCAAACACGCCATGGGCGCTTGGGTGTCACCATGTCCGTCTTCCAAGACATTACGGCTGTGCCGTTTGTTATTATCATTCCGGTGTTGGCCATCGCATCAACGCAGGCCTTGGCGACCGATCTCAGTTGGGCCTTATTTAAAGCCGTCTTAGCGTTTGCGATTGTGTTTATCTTAGGGCGTTATCTATTAAAACCGTTTTTCCATCTGGTTGCCTCACGTCGCTCAGCCGAACTGTTTACCCTGACCGTGTTGTTTGTATCGCTTATCGCCGCCTGGACGACCATGAGTCTGGGCTTATCAATGGCGTTTGGCGCGTTTTTGGCCGGTATGATGCTGGCCGAAACCGAGTTTCGACATCAAGTTGAATCCACGATTCGTCCTTTCCGCGATGTGTTATTAGGCCTGTTTTTCGTCAGTATCGGTATGTTGGTGGATCCCTATATTATTCCGGATATTTGGTTGGAAGCCTTAATCGGCGCGGTGGCTTTGCTTGGCATTAAATTCTTGTTGGTGGCGGCGATAGTACGCGTGTCCGGGCTAGATATGCAAACCGCGTTGCGTACCGGCTTGCTCTTAGCCGTGGGCGGGGAGTTTGGTTTTGCTTTGCTGGCGATTGGCATCGAGGCGAGTATTTTAGAATCGCATATTGCGCAAATTGTGCTGACATCGGTGTTGTTTTCGATGATTTTAGCGCCGTTTTTGATTCGTTATAACAAAACGATTGCCGGTTGGTTTGTGCGTAGCGCCGCAGTGAGTGGCAGCGTAGAGGCGCTGGCCGAGCAGCAAGCGATTCCGCCGCAGGCGAACCATGTGATTGTGTGCGGGTTTGGGCGTATTGGGCAAATCGTCGGCCATATGTTGGAAAAAGAGCAGATTCCCTATACGGCGCTGGATA
>Ga0172377_10006135_pt1 | contig 12368 bp, 9 predicted proteins | sample Pumphouse3metaG_FD_119749 | JGI IMG/M metagenome (GOLD analysis project Ga0172377, IMG submission 119749) | Leachate microbial communities from a municipal landfill in Southern Ontario, Canada - Pumphouse #3 metaG | ecosystem: Engineered > Solid waste > Landfill > Unclassified | place: Canada... | reverse complement strand
TTATCCCCACATCATCAAAACTCCTGCCGTTATTAAGTTGTTCTTTACTCACGCGCCTGTTCCTCCTTAATTATATTGGACTTGTCATTTTGTTTCAATTGCTTAGAGTGATTTGTTCGGGATGTCCGAATGAAAACAAGAATAGAAAGATACTGATATGATCAGCAGACAGAACGTCTGCTGTTCTCATAGATTATCACATGCACGTGGGCAAGGCAACAGTAGCAAAGATTTAGATCTTTTTAATAAGCCCAGAGCTACAGTTCAATGGCATGGTCATTATTTATTTGCCTGTCTTTACCTGATTCGATCTCTTACCCGCGAATCGAAATGTATCTACATATCGCGGGTAAGAATTTGAATTTAACAATCCAGAAGGGCTTTCCATAACCTAAAGAAAACAGTGAACAACAGTAGCCCCGATACAGATATATTTCTAGTATGAGCGAATCATTAAGCAAGAACAAGAGAACATAAATAATGACCAAACAAGTCAACCGACAAAACCCCAATCATGATAATCAAATTCAGAGCCCAAACAAAATCTGCATTGGTAAAACCTGCAAATCTGACTGAATGAACTGCTCAAATCTCCACAACGACCGTATACTCATATCATAGCTGGCAATTGAAACACCGCAATGGGCATCAGATTCTGACAGACCTGTTCTTCAACACTGACTTTTTCAGAAGCCATCAGCACGACACTAATATCGCAAACCATAATTTGCAATATCAGGCGCTGATACAGTCGCAAATAATGCCAGTTCATAGATAATCAGCCGCCATTTTCAATATCACTTCGCTCATCGATAAGAGTAAAGCAGCAATCGAAAGAAACCAGTTGCACTTTGCGTGATATGTGGAATGACAAATGCCGCATGCATGCGACCGGATGCCGTGTATGCTGTACCCATAACCGCTCTGAGAGGGTAACCATACTCAACAATACCAATTATGAACAAAATCAACGAAAATACGAAAATCAAATGGCCTTTTTTATCCGTTCCTTTCTCAAAATGCATATGCTAAAATTTGAATATCAAATTGATTAGTAGATGTATGTATGTAGTATGTAGTGCTCAGCGCAATTGGCATCTGTAGTTTATATATCAGATTATAGATCCCAGTGCTCACCGTACTTTTTGTTTCCTGCTTCGTATATATGATTAAGCAAAACAAATTATAAGTGCATGACACCAATAGGATGCACATTGTAATGTAAGGAAACGAAGAACAGACGACATATACGGGAAACGCCAAATAGACTCAATCAGTCAATTTGACCACAAAGCGGCATGTTTAGTACATTTACATATTTCAAACGTTTCAAGATTATCAAAATATGTAAAATCGCTGAAATTCATCTGTTCCAATTATTAAAACTTTATTTTGGGTTTACTGGATGACATTTCGGTGCTAGACTTTCTGTAACTAGGATTTTAACTAAATAACGAAAACACAAGGAACGCCCGCAATATTGAGCCTTGGTGTAGGTACATAAACAGCTATTAATTCAGTTGTATGTGTATCAACACCAAGGCTCAACTCGTCTAAAGGTGTTAAGACAAGCAGTTTCTGGGGAAGAAAAGTGGAGGTAAATTGTTATGAGGAGAACCGGTAAATGGAAAAGGTTACTTGCAGTATTCTGTGCAGCAGCGCTTTTTGCAAGCAATCTTGGCACAAACGCAGTTACTACGTATGCAGAAGACGGAGTAGCAAGTGAGGCATCTGCATCGACAGAGCCCGCGGCAGAAGAGGAACCAGCAGCTGAGCCTGAAGCGGTTGAAGAACCTGCAGCAGACCCGGTAGCTGAATAAACTCCTGCAGAGGAACAGCCTGCTTCTGATGAAGATGAAAAGCAGGAAGTAACAGAAGATGCAAGCAAAGAAGAGAGTGCAGCTTCTGATATAAGTAAGACAGAAGAAAGCGAAGAATCTTCGAGCGCTTCAGCAACAGATGTAGATAAGAAAGAAACCGAAGAGGTTCCTGCCGAAGATACAACTGATACAGAAGCCAAAGAACTCAAGATCACATATAAGGCAGATCCTTCAGAAGGCGGCAAAGTCGCAATCGGAGATGCCGAGGCAAGTGAGTCACAGGATGAAACAGTAGATCTCAAGGCAGAAACAGTTTCTGCAAAGGGAGCGACTGCTTCTAATGATGAAGGTTATGAATTCGTTAACTGGACTGATAAGGACGGGAAAGAAGTTTCAACTGATCTTACATATACACCTTCAGTGAGCGCTGACAGCGAAGCAGGCGAGATCACATATACTGCAAACTTCAAGACAACAGAAGTTACACCTGAAGAACCGGAAGCTGAGAAGAAAGAACTCAAGCTCACATATACAGCAGGCGAAGGTGGTACAGTCTCAGACGCTGATGAAACAATAGATCTCAATGCAGCAGACAAAACAGTTAAGGGTTCTACAGCTACAGCGAACGAAGGATATGAGTTCGTTAACTGGACAACATCAGATGGAACAGAAATTTCCACGAGCGCAGAGTTCGTTCCTGAGATTTCTGATGTCACAGAAGCCGGTGAGAAGTCTTACAAAGCAAATTTCAAACTGACCGAAGTAGTCAAAGAAAAGAACCTTGAAATCTCTTACAAGGCATCCAAGGGTGGATCTGTTTCTTCTGACAAAGAGACAGTTGATCTTAATGCAGACAAGATTTCGGTTAAGGGTTCAACCGCAACAGCAGATGAAGGATATGAATTCGTAAACTGGACAGACGCAGATGGCAAGGAAGTTTCGACAGATGCAAAACTGGTTCCGTCAGCAAACGCTGATATGGAATCAGGTTCAGTAAGCTATACAGCAAACTTCAAAGAAACAAAGAAAGAGAATGAAATAACAATCTCATACAGGGCAGCTGATGGCGGATCTGTTTCTTCTAATGAAGAGAAGGTCGATCTTGCAGCTGACAAGATAACAGTTAAGGGTTCTACAGCAAAAGCAAATGACGGCTACAAATTCAAGAACTGGACAGACGCAGACGGCAAAGAAGTTTCTACAGATGAAAAGTATGTACCGGAAGTCACAGCTCCCGCAGAAGGCGAGAAAGCCAAGGATCTGGCTTACACTGCAAACTTTGAAAAGACAGTCAAGATAACATATACATTTGATCCCGAGAATTCTGGCACTGTTAGTGGGGATGATGAAGTAGTAGCAGGCGATTCCCTTACATTCACAGTAATGCCTGGTGCAGAGTATACAATTGATACAGTCAAAACAAATGATGAGGAGCTTACTTCCACATCAGATGAAACATCTGCAAAGAAGAAATACACAATCGAAAAAGTAACAGAAGATACTGAAATCGTTATCACAACAAAAACAGAGACGGAGCATCCTGAGTTTAATGCTACCATGATAGTTAATGGAATGACAATCAAGATGCATGCTAAGGAAGGCGTTCTTCCTGCAGGTGTTACTGCTTTTGCAAAGGAAGTAACAAGCGTAGCTGAGGATGTAGTTGCTTCAAATGAAGACATCGCAACAGCATATGCATATGACATCACTCTTAATGACAAGTCTGGCAACAAACTTGATAATGATCTGTGGGCTTCAAACGGCGCTGTTCATGTAACATTTGAAGGCAGCAAGATCAGCGAGATGAGTGAAGACGCTGACACCGTAAGCGTCATGCATGTCGACGAGAGCGGCAATGTACAGGAGCCGGTTGCAACTGAAGATGTAAGTGGCAAAACAATAAGTGAAATCGGATTTGACGCAGAGCACTTCTCGACTTATTTGGTGAAGGCTTCGAATAGTGCATACAAGATAATAAAATGGTATGTTAATGGCGAAGTTTCTCAAAAAAACATATATAAAAGCAGGGAATGTGCCAAGCTACAATGGCACTCCGTCTAGACCAGACAATCGTGGAACATTTGTCGGCTGGGCGACAGAACCTAATTCGAAAACATATGTTTCTACAGTCCCTGCAGCAACAGCAGATGCTACTTACTATGCAATTTTCACAATAGATGCTTATTATTATTTCTTACTTCCAGAAAAGAGCTACACAAGTACATCTGCTAAGGATTATATGCATGCAGGCCGTGGAACTGTAATTATTCCAGATAATTTACCAAAGAGGTTATATTATAATAAGTATGACTTGTCTAGCTTAATGATTTCTGGTTATGATGATGCTCAAGTCAGAAAAGGTTTAGAGTCTTATTATACCGGGGAGGACGGGAGAAAGAAGTATAATGCTAATTGGACGTATACAATTTCACCGGCCACATTACTTCCTTCTGGCAGTGCGTTAGGATATGATTATAAAGAGTTTCAAGGTGCGGGCAATAGTGTGCATTTGGATAACTTTGTAACATTAACCACACCTGACACAGTAACGTTTGCTTATAATGTTGCTGATCCCACAGGAGCTCCTATTTATAATTCAGCTAGACATGATTATGGTAATACTAGTATTGCTATTCAGTCTACAGTAAAGGAAAATGGTTCATTTACAACAGATACGTATTCTTATGAGAGCTCGAAGATTGTAAGTGGCATCACATATTCATTTGATGGTTGGTACACAGACACATCATATACGACAAAAGCTGATGATTCGGTAACGTGTCTTACGTCAAAAACATTTTATGGACGTTATGTTAGTAGTGGATACTCATTAACTTATGATGCAAATGGTGGTGTTTTTGCAGATAGTTCAATTGATGAAACTAAAACAATAAGTAATATTCAGGAAAATACTATTGTATCAATCATAAGCAATCCAACACGTGAGGGTTATACTTTTAAAGGATGGACTGGGTATAACGATAAAACATATGTAGCGGGACAGAGTATCTCAATGCCAGGCAAAAATGTCACCTTGACGGCGCAGTGGGAACCGCTTAAGGAGACAGTCACATACTCATGGAGCGGAGTAACAGGGACACAGCCGACAGCCCTTCCTGCATCAGCATCAGTGAACTATGGCAGTAAGTACGATGTAGATACCACATATACAAAGACATCGACATTTACCAATGAATATGGTGAGTGGACATTCAGCGGCTGGGATCACAGCGGAGAGCTGACAATAACAGCAACTACCGAGATCAAGGGCACATGGAGTCTTACGACACCGGCAACCACAATTACAATAACTGCCAATTCGAGTAGCAAGACTTATGATGGAACATCATTAGTGAATAATGGGTATACATTTACAGGTACATTGGTTCCAGATGATACGCTTATAGTAAATGTTGTTTCAGAGAAGGTTTTGATTGATGCAGGTAGTTGTAAGAATATTGTGAATAGTTATTCTGTTAGTCATGATAATGGTGATGGAACAACAAGCGATGTCACAGCATATTATGCATTTAGTATGACAGAAGGCACATTGACTATAAACAAACGCAATGTAGTTCTTACCAGCGGATCAGCAAGCAAGCAATACGACGGTAGTGCAATTACTAACGGTACAGTGACAGTTTCAGGTGATGGATGGGCATATGGAGAAGGTGCGGATTACGCAGTAACAGGTTTTCAGACTCAAGAGGGAAGTAGCCCTAATAAGTTTACTTATACGCTGTATCCTCAGGTACTTACTAGAAGTATAGTTGAGAAAAGATATACGAATGCTGAGAACTACAATATATCAGTTGTATACGGTACCCTTACAATAACCTCAGCTGGTGGTGGAGACAACGGTGGTAATAATGACACGACCACAACTGAAGTAACAACAGTTTCAGCGTCGATTCCTCCGGTAAGCAATGCAACAGTACCTACAGTTGGAGAACCTATAACAGTAGCAGAGGCAACTCCTCCTGTAGCAGCAAGCACAGTAGCTGGTCCTGTAAACGGAAGAGCAGCAGCAACAGGCGATGATTCCAACATGAACGCTTATGGCGGAATTGCAACAGCAGGTATGCTTGGATTGTTCGCATGGGTAGTAGCATTCCTGAAGAGAAAGAAGAAGGAAGAGGAAGCGTAAGTTTCAAGGTTAAGGGTTTTGAATGATTGAGTTGTCCCCCGGCAGATGAGTTTCTGTCGGGGGACATTTTTCTTGCATCTATCTGAGCTTTTGAGTATAATGAAACGCGTGCTGAGGCGATTGTATGGTTGAAGAACAGTTTTAATTCAGACTGATGTCGTAGACCTATGCCAGCACTGATTCAGTAAGGATCCGGAGTTATTGCAGAACAAACCGGACAGGATGTGTTTTGACGAAAGACCAGTTAGATTCGCCGGCATGGCGGAACTGGCAGACGCGCGGGACTTAAAATCCCGTTCGACTTATAATCGAGTACCGGTTCGATCCCGGTTGCCGGCATTTAAAGCCTTGGAGACCTGCATTATTGTGGGAACCGGGGCTTTTTTGGTGCATTGATCCATTAGTATAGCTGGACTGGCTTGAATACAAAATACTGTTATTATAAAAACAGGAGGAAATCGTTAGTTCAGGTGTGATAATCACTTAACGATTCATTCGGAGAATTTCTTTCCTGTCCATGTATACATTTTTTATTTCATCAATTTCGTAATTCTCATGGTACAAATCATACGCTTGTATCACTCCACTGAGTTTTGAACTACTTAATTTATCTCTGCTGCTACGATATTCACTTAATTCATCGAAGTATTCAATCTTTAAAGTGTTGTCTAACTGAGCGTAGCTGTCCTTATTCAAAACAGTTTCAGTTGGATTGTCATAAAAGATAGTCTTATTTGACCTCATCGCTGCTTTGTACTCTTTTCCCACCAAGGAATCAATCTGCACAATTTCAACGGCGTTTAGTTCATCATCAATGCTTACGATGAGGTAAGGATGCTTAGAACGAGAAATATCATTATTATTGTTGAATCTAATAATAAGCCATAGTATTTGCCCAATTTCCAAGTCTCTCATTTATCCATCCTCTTCATGACTTTAATAATATCTTCATACTGCTTTTGGTATTCATTGGCATGAGAGAGAGAGTTCATTCTCTGATCTGGCTTTTTATAATAATCGTGTTTGTTTATCCATTCAGAGTCTTCGTGTGAAAGCTCGATTAGTTCTTCAAGAGGGGCATTCTCGAATATTTTATAAATCTTGTCCAAAAAAGCACGATCTTTTTCCGGCATTTCAGGAGTATCGTGCCTGCTGAGCAATAGAGAATAGTTCTCTTGTATATCAGAAACAACAGCACCATTATCATAAGCATAAAGGTCTTCATCAAAGAGCTTGTTTCCAGTTTCTGCAATATAAATATTCTGAGCGAGATGCAGATATTTATTGAGCCTGGCATTTCCTTCATAAAAAATACGGCCATTCAAATGCACAACTTTTTTGTTGAATAGTTTTCTATCTTTATCTTTTGACAGAAAATATTTAGCAACGGTTATATCCTTTAACATAGCGCTTTCCTCCTTACACTTTTCTTTATAATAAGTATATCGTGTTTGTTCAGTTTATCATACAAGTCAACTATGAACTTTTTGTGTTTAAGTTGAAGTCTTTTTGTCACCAAATGTAATGGGATGGCTTAGCGGGTTTTTATGCACAGAGAAAGGTTTTGATAATGCAGTGCTATTAGTTGCTACTGATGTTTTTGCAGCTACTGTAGCGCTATATGCTACTATGGCATCATTAAAATAAGCATTAAGGCTAATGCCAAGTGAACGGGCAAGGGCGGAAGCCATACGGTGCGTGTATGGAGATATCCTTAATGAGATTTTGCCACTGAAAGAGGAGACTTTTTCCGTGCTGGCTTTTGGAATGTCGAAACCATATTCTAGATCTTTTAGCTGTATGATATAAGCTTCTTTGATATTCTTTCTGTTAATAATGGATGCCTGAACCATATTTACATCACATCTCTGCGGCGATCACGTTGATGACGGATTCAAGGTCTTCTTTTTCTTCGAGGATGTGGTTGTAGACGTTCATGACCATGGCTTCGCTGTCTCCGAGGAGGGATGCGACCTTTCTGACGGAGATGGTGGGGACCTGGTAGCAGAGCAGTGTGCAGTAGTTGTGACGAAATCTGTGAGCAGTAAGTTTGTGCTCAGACCCGGCCGGCATTTCTTTATAGATCTTTCTTGTAATACCATCCCATAGTGTTCTGTAAGTCCCAACAGTGAGCATCGCCCCGTCTTTGTCAGAGAACAGGTAATTCCCGGTTATCTGAGGCAGATACGCCTGCAGCGCCAAGAGTGTATCAGGCGGCATCGGGACTGAGCGCACTATTCCATTCTTTGTGCCCTTTGAATATGGTGATCCTTTGTAGAAACCGACAGCTTTATTGACGCGGATTGTTCTCCTGGCGATGGAGATATCGGAGGGCGTGAGTGCAATCGCTTCTTCGCGCCGGAGGCCGCAACCCATGAGAATCATGAGATACGAGAGTTCGCGCGGGTCGAGTTTTGACTTGGCAGATCTGATGGCTTCTTTCTCTTCCTGACTCAGCGGCATGCGCTCTACGGGTCTGTATTTGGGCATGGAGATTCCTTCACAGAGATCGTAAAGTGCATAAACCGGGAGTATATGCATTGAGATGGCATATTTGATGACCTGCCTGTAGGTGAGCATGATTTTCTGGCATGTGCGCGGGTGAGCGGCATTCTCATTGATGAGTTGTTGCAGGCTGTGCCTGTCAAGATCGGACATTTTAAGAGAGCCGACGGGACTTTTCTCAAGTATCCGGACAACTCTTTCATACATTTCGATTGTTGATTTTTCACGCTGGGATTTGAAATCGCGCAGCCAGCTGACTGTGAGATCGTGGAGTGTGGGCTGATTGCTGGAGACTGGAACAGATCGTTTATTTTTCATTTTGGTGTGTTTCCTGATGTGAAATCTTAATGAGAGAGTGGGTTGTTGCGGTGCCGGGTCAGTATGGAGCTGAGAATGGTATATAGAATGAAACAGGTTTTCAGGCGGTCAGATATGCAGACCTGTTCCAAAAGAGTAACATGCCGAACTTGTTTTGACAATGGTACGTGCCTGTTGAGCTTTGCACAGACGCTTTGATGCGATGTGGGGTGTGGTAGAGCGAGTGCCTGCTATAACGACGTAAAAAGTGTTACATATTACAAAAATACGCTGTAAAAAGTGTAAAATAGCAACAAAACTACGTTGATAAAACAGTGAAAGCGATTTAGAATAGAAATATCAGATTATCAGCAACTGATAATGCAGGTATAGGTGTTGCTGGTGCCAATGCTTGTAATGGAGGCGTGTATGTATCGATATGCTATAGAGAAGTTGTACAAATGGAAAGAGGACAAATATCGCAAACCGCTGATCATAGAGGGTGCAAGACAGGTGGGAAAGACCTGGCTCATGAAGGAATTCGGCCTGGAAGCATACGCTGACACTGTTTATATCAATTTTGACTCGAACCCAAGGATGGCGGAGCTGTTCTCTTCAGATCTGAATACGGATCGCCTGATAATGGGATTTGAACTGTATTCAGGCAAGAAGATCGAAGCGGACAATACTCTGCTGATTTTCGATGAGATACAGGAGGTGCCGAGGGCTCTTTCATCTCTTAAGTATTTCTGTGAAAATGCGCCTGAGTATCATATTATCTGCGCAGGTTCGCTGCTGGGCATAGCGCTGCATGAGGGAACTTCTTTTCCGGTAGGAAAAGTGGATTTTCTAAAACTATATCCGTTATCTTACAGAGAATTTCTTAAGGCGACCGGGAACGATCGCTTTGCGGAACTGCTTGATAAACAGGATTTTGAGATGATCACTTCTTTCAAACAAACATATATTGATGCGCTCAGGCAGTATTATTTTGTCGGAGGTATGCCGGAGGCAGTATGCAGTTTTGCTGAGGATAAAGACTTTAGTAAGGTGCGCGAAATTCAGAGGAATATTCTGACAGCGTACGAACAGGATTTTTCAAAACATGCTCCAAATGAGATAGTTCCGAAGATACGCATGATTTGGAACAGCATACCTTCTCAGCTTGCGAAGGAGAATAAAAAATTTCTGTATGGTCTGGTCCGTGAGGGAGGCCGTGCAAAGGAATATGAGACGGCAATAATGTGGCTCACTGATTGTGGACTGGTTCATCGGGTCGGACGTGTGAATTCAGCGGGAATTCCATTGAAATCGTATGAGGACTTACACGCATTTAAACTGTTTATTGTAGATGTCGGGCTGCTTGGATGCATGACAGGTCTTCGTCAGAGCGCACTTCTTGACGGAAACGATATGTTTACAGAATTTAAGGGAGCTTTGACGGAACAGTATGTGTGTCAGCAACTCATGACTATTGAGGATCTTGTTGTATATTATTACACCAATGAACGCGGAATATGTGAAGTAGATTTTGTAATTAATACAGGCAATATGGTCATTCCGGTCGAGGTTAAGGCGGAAGTAAATCTCAGGGCTAAAAGTCTGCGTACATACAGGGATAAATATATGCCGGAAATCTCGATCCGCACGTCAATGGCGGATTACAAAATAGAAGATCAGATGGTAAATCTCCCACTTTATGCGGTGGAAGAGATCCTTAATGCGAAGATCCAGGTTTTACAGTGATTTTTTCTGCTGCGCGTACTTTTTTCTTCTTGTTTCGTACATATCTGTAAATTAACAGATATTACTCAGTTTAGCAGCTGATTCACAAGCAGACTCATAGGAGGAACGCCACATGGAAGAGAGCACTGGTTACCAGCAACTGCTTGGATACAATTATCTGACAATAAATCTTCAGGCGTTATTCCGGTCTGTCTGACAGAGACTTTATGGAACTCGCGTATTCGGTGGGCGACATAAAAGTGAGGTGCCTGAACTGCCGGGAGAAGTAGTGTATTGATGTGTAGCCGAGGTAGTCGGCAATCTCGGTGATGCTCATTTTATTGTCGCGGATCAGTTGTTTTGCCGTCTCGATTTTGAGATGCGAGAAGAATTCGATGGCGCCGCACCCGCAGGTCTCGTTCATTATCTTCTGAACGGTAGAGCGGCTCAGGATGTTGTCGTAACAAAGCTGTTCCATAGTGAGATGTTCGCGGACATGGGCTTCCATATATTGAACAATACGGGTATAGACCTCAGAGGTCTTGCCCGTATTTTCAGGTACAGGGATATCGACACCGCCGGGAAGGCGTGAGATGAAATTGCGTCTGTAGAGCTGGATGAGGAGCTGCTCGAGGTAACTGTAGATCAGCTGCTCAGAGCCGAATGCGAGTGAACTGTCGGCTACGACAAGGTGCTGGAGGTAAGGATCATCCATGCGCCCTTTGAAGGCGTGCTGCGCCTCTCTGATGAGGTCGGCGAGCAATTCGTGCTCACTGTTCTGCAGTGTCAGAAGTTGCCCCTTAAACGCACTCATGCAGGATGAATGACAGGCAAAACTTACGACGACGAGAGACGGAGACACGACGCCATTGGCGTGCACGGAGTGAAATTCGTTCGGCTTGTGAAAAAGGATATTGCCGCGATTCAGAGTGAGATGGCGCCTCCCGGCTGTTACATTGACAGTTCCGCTGTCGACATATATAAATTCCCAGAAATTGTGACTCTCACCGGGAAAAGAGAAGTCACTCATATATTGAAAATAGTGTACAGAATATAGCTTGCGTACATGAATACATGAAATAATGTAATACATATGGTAATTATTCTGAAAAAGTATTGTTATATTGAAAATGGTCTGTTATAAAATAATTAATGATTTTCGTATATTACGGAATACAGGATGAAATTAAGTTTATAGCGTAAGACGGCAGGTGAGGGGAACACATGCAGGCTTGGTTAATTCTTAATGCTTATACAGCAGTGCTTATATGCATGCTCATGTTTTTTAATAATCGCAGGGAGCTAAGGCGCAGCATCCAATCGCACGCCTTTGGACAGCTCTTGCTGATGGTGCTCATCCTTGTTGTTATGGATAGCCTTAGCCGCTCGGGTTACGGCGATGACTCCGTGATGGGGGAGCTGTCGATAGTGGGCACATACATTGTTATGGCCTTTCATCCATTTATCTATTATTTCTCCCTTAAGTATGTAAATTGCTGGTTTGATGAAGAGGGCTACACGGGAACAGACCCGGTATCTCTCTTTGTCGGCGGCTGGGCGCTCATTAATTTTATACTTGTTACCGTGAATCAGCTGTTTGATGTGCCGATCTTTTTCACTTATGAGAATGGTGTATATACAAGGGGCACTTCTTATTGCGTCCGCGGGGCAATCAACCTTCTGCTTTATCTTATAATTGATTTCTATGTGATCTGCAACAGAAAGCGCATAAATCAACTGTACCGCAAGGCTATCATAGCTTTCCCGCTGATATGTTTTGCCTCAGGAGTAGGGCAGGCGGTATACAGGGACATCCCCTTCCAATACGGAGGAGTTGTTTTTGCGTGTATTGCACTTTATATTTATGTTCAGAG
>Ga0172377_10006134_pt1 | contig 12370 bp, 11 predicted proteins | sample Pumphouse3metaG_FD_119749 | JGI IMG/M metagenome (GOLD analysis project Ga0172377, IMG submission 119749) | Leachate microbial communities from a municipal landfill in Southern Ontario, Canada - Pumphouse #3 metaG | ecosystem: Engineered > Solid waste > Landfill > Unclassified | place: Canada... | reverse complement strand
ATTTACTTGTTTAACGAGGAAACAATGAACAACGATATGCTGCGCGGACACCGGGCGCGCCTGAGAAAAAAATTCCTGACCGGCGGTTTGAAAGCCCTCCATGATTATGAAGCGCTGGAAATGCTGTTGACGTTCGTGATTCCCCGGCGGGACGTCAAACCAGTAGCCAAAGCGTTACTGCTCGAATTCAAAGAACTGCACGCGGTTTTCGACGCTTCGCCCGCGGAACTGCAAAAGATCAAGGGAATCGGGGAAAACACGGCGGTCATGTTCGTTTTTCTGCGAGACTTGTGTACAGCTTACCTTGAGTCTAAGGCTTTCGGCACGGATTTCGTCCATTCTCCCCAGACCGTCATCGAATACGCCCGGCTGAAAGTCGGCGGTGAGCAGAATGAATTTTTCATGGTGTTGTACCTGAACACCAAAAACCACGTTATCGATTACGACTGCCAGGAAGGAACCATCAACCGCGCGGCGGTTTATCCCCGCAACATTCTCAAACGCTGTCTGGAAATTCACGCCGCCGCGATAATCCTGGTGCATAATCATCCCAGCGGCCTCTGTGACCCCTCCGCGGCCGACCGCCGCCTGACCGACAGTATTAAAAAAGTCGTCCAGACCGTGGAAATAAAACTTCTCGACCATATAATCGTTTCAAGAGCCGGCTACAGCAGTTTCGCCGAACTTAAAATTCTGTGAGCTTGCTCTATTGCCAATAATCTTTTCGCAAATTCTTATACGGCTAAATATTACTGCACAAGTACGCCCCGTCTACCGGCATGGTAATGCCGCTGACGAAACTTGCGCCGCCGGAACACAGGAAAATAGCAGGAGCACAAAGTTCATCAGGTTTTCCGAAACGGTTAAACGGCGTATGGGCGAGTACCTTCATTCCTCTTTCCGTCGGGGTTCCGTCATTGTTCAGAAGAAGATGCTTGTTTTGTTTTCCCAGGAAAAAACCGGGAGCAAGCGCATTTACCCTTATTCCATAGTCAGCCAGTTCCGCAGCCTGCGCCATAGTCTGGTTCATTACCGCGGCTTTTGCCCCTGAATACGCCCAACCGCCGGATAAAGGATTATAAGAAGCCATTGAAGCGATATTGAGTATGACGCCGCAAATACTGTTTCTTATCCAGTATGCCGCGAACAATTTGGCAGGCAGAAAACAACCGGCCGTTAAATTCAATTTCACGATTTTTTCGAACTCCGCAACATCCGCCTCAACCAGTGAACATCTAACGCTGCTGCCGCCGACTCCGTTGACCAGGATATCAATCTGCCCGGCTTCAGCTATTGCTTCTGCCATGGCAACATTTATTTGTTCCTCGTAAAGTAAATCAACCGCCGTCAGGTAAATATTAGAACTATCACAGCCATTCCGGATGAGCTCGTTTTTTTTGACCGTAAGGTTTTCCATATTCCGTCCCCATAAAATGACATCCGCTCCCGCTTTTAAAAACCCCTCGGCAATTGTTCCGCAGAGCGTACCGCCCCCCCCCGGTAATAACCGCTTTTTTCCCTTTCAATGAAAATTGGGTTTCAATATATGACATAATTATTTCCTCTCATGCAATGATAAACCGAATTCTTCGGCTATCAATTTAAGATTTTTCCAGGTCGGTATGGAAACCGGCACCCCGTTTTTTTCCGCCCGTTCTTTAAATTCAAATTCCTTTTCGCCAGCAAACCAAACCCGTTCACTGCCTTCGGCAACGGGAGTTTCCCTGAGTTGCCGCAGCATTTTATCCATATCGTCCCGAAAAACTTCCGTTTTCCGAAAACGGTCTATTTTTAACGCTCCGAAAAAATGACTGACCCGCGCCGAAGACGTTTCCGTATCATGAATAGCCATACCAAACGGAGCCCCGCAAAGTACCGCACAAAGAATATCAACCATAACCGCCAATCCGTACCCCTTATAACCGCCGTACTGTTCACCTTCCCCGCCCAAGGGCAGAATGCCGCCGCCATAGCGGTGAAACATGTCATTCAATACAGCGCCCGCATCAGCCGCGGACCTGCCGGTCTTGTCAACCGCCCAGTTCAGGGGCAAAGCTTTTTTATCCCGTTCGCAAACCTCGATCTTGCCGCGGGAAACAACCGTCGTCGACATATCCAGGACAAAAGCTTTTTCCTGATTTGCCGGTGCACAGAAAGCCAACGGATTAGTACCGAACATAACCTGGCGTCCGAAGGTCGGTACTCCCAATGCAGCAGTATTGGTCATGGCGATTCCCAGCATATCGCGTTCAAGCGCCAGCATCGCATAATAGCCGGCAATGCCGAAATGATTTGAATTACAAACGCAGCCGAAAGCCGCACCGTTCTTGTCCGCCTTCTCAATTACATGCCGCATGGTTCGAATACTGACCGGCGCACCCATTCCCCCGGCCGCATCCACTACTATTGAAGAATCGCTTTCCATAATTATCCGGCTTTGGACATCCGGCAGCATTTGTCCGGTTTGCAGGCCATTGACATAACGCTTCAAGCGCCCCACGCCATGGGAGGCAATCCCGCGTACATCCGCTTCCACCAACACTTTCGCCGCCATTTCCGCGTCACCACTGGATAAATTCAGCTTGATGAAAACATCCCGGCAAAAATCAAGTAACGCATTTTTAGCTATCAAAACATCATTATTATTCATATAAATCCCTTGAAATCCGTCTTATTGTTATATGTCATAAATAAATCTGACATATGTTATAATATAAGCAAAAAGCAGGGAAGTCAATATTAATAGAAAGGTTTTTAGCAATTAAAAATTATGTTCTAGCAACTGTCGCGCAGGATCAGTTCGTCGTTAAAGATATGCCTGATATCATCCCGGAAGCCGAAATTAATCATGTCAAGAAGCTCTTTTATAATGGTATGTCCCATTTTTTCCAGAGGAGCTTTTACCGCCGTGATCGCAGGGCTGGAAACGGAAAATTCCGGCAAATCGTAAAAGACGATAACAGCCAGATCCTCGGGAATTTTTATTCCAACGAGTTTAATATTGTTTACCAGCGCAAGTCCGTTTTCAAAAGTAGCGGAGAAAACCGCATCTATTTCAGAATGGCGCTTCAGATGCTCCATCAAAGCAATCCCGGAATCCACAGTACCTGACGTATTAAATACAAGTTCATCCCGCAAAGGCAGATTATTGTCCTCAAGGGCTTTTACATATCCCCGGAAACGAGCAGCAGTCCAGGGATTACTGCTTATCGACCTGCCGACATTAAGGAAAAGGATATTTTTGCGTCCGGATATCTTGATCAGGTGTTCTACGGCCCGGTAAGCGCTTTGTCCGGTATCATGGGTTACAGCATTAAAGTCCGCATGTTCATATGAAAAAGTCATATACGGCATTTGCTCCTGGCGAAGCAGGTTGATAATATTGCCGGATTCATCCGGGGACAACACTACAAAACCGGCCCGGGAACCTAGAGAAGTAAATTTTTCCAGTATCTGGGAATAAGAGTACAACGGATCGATGAAAAGCAGATTGACATTGCAGCGCCGGGCGAGTTCATCCCGGAAAATGGATTCAATGAGTTTGGCGTTCACATAAGGATATGTATTCAAAAACTGGCGGTTAAAAGCGTCAAAACTGTAGATGATATTAATGGAATTGATTTTTTTAAGATTATTTTTTACAGGAAAAGTCCCTTTGCGCGGAATCCGGCGTACCCAGCCGTTGGTGTCAAGCAGACGGATAATTTTATCGGCAGTGTTGCGGTTAACGTTATACTCCTGCCCGATCGATACCGCAGAAAGCTTGTCCAGCGCATTATTCTCAATGCGCTTTACCAGCTCATTATACACCTCTTTATAAATAGGATTCGTATGGTTTGCTTTTCTTGTCATATGTAACCTTTTCCTGCCGTTATAACAATAAGCGCCGATTCCGCTATTTACAACCCGGATAGACCTTAAAATGAAAAAAACAGATAAAAAAATATTTTGCTTATTGCAAAAAAGAAAGCCAAGAACTATAATATAACATATGTCAGATATAAAACTAATCTATGTTTAATGCAAAATCAAGAATGATGATCAAAAACCTGAAATTCATAGCGGAAGACTTTATCACATGCCTGCCGGCAGCTTACTACAGTGATTATCTGGATTTAAATCCTGCCGCAAATATTTACAATTTTGAGGTTAATGCTTTGCCGTATAACGGAGTATTTGAGCTTGAAATAAAGTTCAAGCCGGAAATAAAGGATGCTGAGATCGGCTTACGGCATAACGGTTTTCGTAAGCTCGTATTAAAGGATAACCGGACAGTCATCCAAGTCAATATTGATCATCGTTTACTCAGTTTCGATATTCGGGTCAACCGGCATAAAAAAGAATCACCTCTGGATGAATTTATCTTGAACGAATGCGGGGCGCACGAACTGGAAATTTTTAAGTTGTACAAACGTGATACAAACCTGACGGCATGCAACCTGACGGCGGATTGGACAGGCAGTTATAAAACCATCATGGAGGATGATTTCCCGCTATGCGAACTGGAAAACATGCGTGATGAGTTAACCGCCTGGATCGCCGGGCGGCAGGTAATGGGAAAAAAAGACCCGCATTACGGTGCGATTTACAGCGAAGAGGATAAATATTGTTTTAGAGATGCAATTTTCCCGCTGTCATTTACGGTCCATCCGGGAAACCCTGTGGAATCATACTAATAAGAATTCAGCTCCGATAAAAGCCGCGATCGGACCGGTAAAAGTCATTTCCTGGGTACAACAGGCGGAATGGGCGGCATATGTTTTTGACAATCTGGCTATGCGTTTTGGAATTATTCCGAAATCGCCGGATGAAATAAATTAAGCAGGGACGGATCATGAAAAGAAAAAATCAAAATATTATTTTTACCGCGCCGGGCAAAGTGGAACTCAAGAAGGAAGAACAGTATATTCCACCGGATATTTCTAAAATGGTGTTTATCAGCAACGAATTAACGCTGGTCAGTCCGGGAACCGAACTGGCATTTTTTGAAGGTACCCATTCGGACCTGAAGATCGGCGCCCGGAAATATCCCACCGGTTCCGGTTATTCAAGCGTCGGCATAGTCGAAGAAGTCGGCAGCGACGTCACCGGGATACAGGCTGGAGACCGGGTCATGGCAATGTGCGGGCACTGTTCCGGGGCATGGATACCGGTTTTCGACAAAATACCGGCAGCCCTGAGTTCCAGACGGGCGGTTTTCGCGATATTGGGGGCAATTGCATTGCATGGGGTGCGGGACGCAAACCTGCAGATCGGACAGAATGTCTTGGTCAGCGGCCTGGGAACAATAGGACAATTAGCGACTCGGCTTTGCCGCATCTCCGGCATAAACAAACTGGCCGGCGCGGATATTTATCCTTTTCGGCGCAAAACGGCAAAAGCGGGTGGAGCCGATTACATTCTGGATGCGGCTTCCCGCGATTTTATCGAGCAGGCTTTGGACATCAGTTCCGGACAGGGATTTGATGTAGTAATAGAAGCAAGCGGCAACCCGCAGGCAATCGTCAACGCCCTGAAATACACCGCCAAACGCGGAAAAATAATTATATTAGGTTGTCCCCATGGGGAAGTCAGCTTGGATTTCTACCGGGAACTGCAAAAAAAAGAGATATCCATAAGCGGCTCCTATCAACCGAATTGCCCGGAATTTGACTCTTCATATTATCCTTGGAGCCAGAAACGCAACCGGGAACTCATAATGGAATATCAGTTGAACGGCAAACTCGATTTCGCGCCGTTGATAACTCACTTCGGACAAGCGGAAAAAGCTCAGGAGTTCTATAATACCTTATCCGAAGAAAAAAATAAATGCATTACAGCAGTTTTTGAATGGAACAAAATCCCTGAATAAGGAAAAAAAATGCCTGAAAGAACCAGCATTGGCGATATAAGCTTTGACAGCATGATCCATTGTGGAAGCGGCTACGGCTTTTATGAAAAAGCTGAAAATCACTATGCTTTCCGCACGCGTCTGGGGGACGCGCTGTACTCCTGGCGTTTCTACTTCAAAATAACTTCTCCGGGAGACGGACGGAAAATTGTTCTGGAAGCAACCGACTTCAATCACGAAGGACGTACTCCTTGGAATGAAGGTGCGGCGGTATTTTTCTGCGACTGCCGCGAATGGCATGAAATCGGTACTGATAAGATTAAAATCATCGAGTGGACGCCGCCTGAAAACACTACCCCATATGGAGACGACAGCCATATTCCCTATGGCGTATCTTATGAGCTGACCTTAGAGCAAAAAGAGATTTGGGTAGCCAGTCCAATTCCTTTTACCCTTGAAAATCGGGATATGTTATTGAGACATTTGGCTGAAACCTATCCTGATTTCACCAAACTTGAAGATATTGGGGAAACCTGTCATTCTGCGGAAACCGGATATCCGATTACCGGAATTAGGATCACGGATTTCTCGTATCCTGATGCGGACAAGCTGCGGTGTCTGGTCATAGCCGGTGAACACCCGGCGGAATCTGCTGTCCACAGTAGAGACGGAGTACCGGTAGTTATGACTTTCGAAACTTTGCTGCTGGAAAAGAACAATGGTTATAATAACTGGAAAACGAGCTATCTTAGTGTCGGAGAAGAACTATTATCGGGAATTACCGACGGATTGAATGCAATGCGAAAAAGCTTGATAAAAAAACAATAAAGGATTTAAGTTAAAATGCTGCAGAAAAAAATAACTGATTATATTTTTTCACTGGCGGACGAAGACGGCGGCTTTCAAGCTTCAGCCGTACCTGATTTTCTCGGCGTCGCAGATGGTAAAGTCAGTGAGATCGCCCCGGCAACCTACGCCGCTGAAATAGCTCAAACTCTGGGTATGGAACTTCCTTACCCGGAAAAGACTATCGAATATATCCAGGCACGGCAGCGTTCTAAAGGATATTTCGTTAATTTGACGCCGCTGCCGGGCGTGCCGACGCATGCTTATCTGATGTATAATACCTGCGTCGGACTGCGCGGCTTGAAAGCGCTTGGCAAAAAACCGAAATACGATCCCCGGAAATGGCTTGACGGTTTTATCCGCCGCACGGAAAAAATCAGCGCTTATGATCCCGACTTTTATGCCAACAGTTATGCGGCGCTCGAAGATAAAATGAAAACAGACTGTTTTCAGAAACTGGCGGATTTCATTCTGAGCTGTCAGGATGAAAATACCGGCTGGCTGCTACAGCCGGGATTAACGGAAGCCGGATATCCGTTGGAACGCAATAATCCGTTCACTTTCCACTCCGCCCGCTTTTTTTATCTTGCCGGCAAACGTATTCCGTCAGCAGACAAGATACTGGAAACTTTTATGCGGGTACAGGAATCTGACGGCAGTTGGAAACTGGGTGGAGTACACGGCACTTTTGACGCCTGTGTTGCGGTGAGGATGCTCAGTGACAATTCGGAAAAATATCAAAAAGCGGTCAGGCGCGGCGCTGAATGGGCTCTGACCTGTCAGCGGGAAGACGGAGGTTTCAATCATTTCGGAGCTAAAGCCATTAAAGGATACATTGACAACGCGCATTCAGAGATGGACGCGTGCTATTTTCATATCTCCACCTTGGCGATGGCCGGAATGCTGCCCTTTAAGATCGGATATGAAAACAACTGGACAGGCTGGGGACATTCGTTGGTGAACGGCAAAAACTAGAGGATTTGCTGTTATTCAATAATCATCGGGACAAGTTTGGAAAAATTTAAGATTCCCAAAACCATTTTAAACTTACCAGGATGTTTTTTATAAAATGCCCAAAAGAAAAATCAGTTACGGAATTGTCGGCGCCGGAATAATTGCCGACACTCATGCAAACGCGCTGGCAATGTCGAAAAATTCAAAATTAACGGCGGTTTATGACAGGGATCCCAGGCGCAGCCGGGACTTTGCCGCAAAGTACAAGGTTAAAAGTTTTAACAGCCTGGAAGCGTTTTTAAAAGACCGGGAAATAGATGTCGTTACAATTGCCGTCCCGTCCGGTCTGCATGCCGAAATCGCAATTCCGGCCGCCAACGCCGGAAAGCATATCCTCTGTGAAAAGCCGCTTGATATAAATATAGAAAAGGCTGAATCCATCATTAATGCCTGCCGCAGGAATAAGGTACTGCTTTCGACGGTTTTTCAACTTCGTCTTTCTCCTGAAATACAAAAAATCAAGCGGGTGCTCTCCAAGGGCCTGTTCGGCAAAATCATTCACATATCAGCCAGAATAAAATGGTTCCGTTCGCAGGAATATTATGATTCCGTGGCGTGGCGCGGCGCCTGGGCGATAGCCGGCGGCGGAGCTTTGATGACTCAGGGAATTCATGATCTTGATCTTTTATTATACCTCAATGGAAATCCGGTTGAAGTGTGCGCTTTTACCGGGACATTAACCCATACGGGAATTGAAGTGGAAGACAACGCAGTCGTTTCAGTCCGCTGGCCGAATGGTTCGCTCGGAACTATTGAAGCGAGCACTTCCTGCAATCCGCCTTTTCCGCGTCGTCTGGAAATTACCGGCGAACGCGGCAGTGTAGTACTTGAAGACGGTAAAATAATCCGTTGGGATTTACAGGACGGCAACACTGAAGTCTCCGGATCATTTCCCGGAGGCGGCACTTCAGACCCGGCAAGCATCAGCAGTCAGGGGCATTGTCAACAAATAGAAGAACTGTCTGAAGCAATTCTGAACGGTTCCCAGGTATTATCTCTTCCCGGCGAAGAAGGCCTGCGTTCAATTCGTTTCATCAATGCTGTCTATGAATCAGCCGGAAGCGGAAAAGTTGTAACGTTCAACCGGAAAAACACTCTTATTTACTAAAAAACAAAAAATCTTTAATAATCAATTATAATTTCAAATGTTTTTTCAGGTTTAACTTTGTTTTATCGGGACGCGAAGAGTGAAAATGCTTCCTTGCCCAAGTTCGCTTTCAACGCTGATGCTGCCGCCGTGGAGCTGGGCGATATGCTTGACTATCGCCAATCCAAGCCCGGTGCCGCCAAGTTTCCGGCTGCGCGCCTTGTCCACCCGGTAAAAACGCTCAAAGAGCCGCGCCAAATGTTCCTTTGCGATTCCGGGACCGTTGTCTTTCACCTTGATTACCACAAATTCATCTTCCCGGACAGCGGAAATTTCCACCGTTGCTCCCGGTTCGCTGTACTTTATGGCATTGTCGGTCAGGTTGATCAAAGCTTGTTCCAACAGTTGACAGTCACCTTCGATTTGACAATCCTTGTCTTTCTGGGAAGTCTTGATCTGTACGTTTTTATTGGCGGCGCGCTCCTGGCAGATTTCACAGGCGGTATTCAATACCGAGGCGATTTTCAAAGCGGCAAAGTCTTTTTCCCTGCTGCCGGTTTTCAGTTCCAGGCTCGAAAGACTCAATATGTCCTGCACCAGAGAATTCAGGCGGTCTGAATGCTTGGTGATGATCTGCATGAATTTTTCGGCGTTTTCCGGTTCTTTGATCGCGCCTTCCGCAAGGGTTTCGACCGCGCCGCGGATTGCGGTCAGCGGGGTTTTGATCTCATGTGAAACGTCGGCGATGAAATCATGACGGAAATTTTCAAGCTTTTTAATTTGGGTTATGTCGGAAATAACAATTACCGCACCAAAAATATTCCCCCTTCTTGACAACGCGGCGCCGCGAACACGAACATAGCGGGGTTTGACCATATGCAGCGTCAATTCGCTTTCTTCCCGCTCTTTGTTGCTGATTATCTTTTCAATAAGTTCGCGAAGATCTTCATTTTCGATCAAAGTATAAAAAGGCAGTCCGACGGCGTTCTGGGGAAGTTCCAGTATCTGAATCGCCGCGCGGTTTATGTCGAGGATGTTGCCCGACATATCCAATGCGATAACGCCTTCGGTCATCCCGGCAAAAATGGCGTCCCTCTTTTTCTTTTCCATCGAAACCTGTTCCAAACGTTTCTTAAGCTGTTCCGCCATATTGTTCAGGGATAAAGCAAGATCGTGAATGGCTCCCTGCGGCGGAATCGGCAGTGTGGTGTCCAGATCGCCGCCGGCAATCCGCGCCGCACTGACCCGCAAATCCTTAATCGGGGTTCTGATACTGTTAACGACAAAATAACTCAGTATTGAGGCCGCGAGTGCTACCAGCAAGCCGAAAAACAGAATATCATGCCGTACGCGCACCAGGATTTCGTCAATCTGGGCAATCGACATGGCGGTGCGGAGGACATAGGCATGGGAACCGCACCTTACGGGAACCGCGGCATAGATCATTCTGGTCGAAAGCGTTGAACTGTTGCGTATTGAAGTAGAACCCTGCCCTTTAAAGGCGTTTATGATTTCCCTGCGGTCTTTAGTCAAATGCGGAGCCATCAAATCCGCCTGCCCGCGCGAATCGCATAAAACTTCTCCCTTGCGGTCGATAACCGTTATCCGGGTATCGATATTTTTATCCATAATTTTGCAGAATTCATTCAAAGCCTTAGTGTCTGACTGGGGTAAAAGTTTTTCGAAATCCGGTTTCAACAACAAAGTGCGGATGAGAAGTTCCTTTTCCACGTGTTCCAGGTACATTGCCTCGAAAGATCTGGATTGGTGCCAGATAAAGGCGACAAGAGCCAAAGCCAGCAGTAAAACCAGTAGCGGGAAAAATTGCAGAGAGTCTTTTTTCATAAATATGTTCCGTCAGTCATTTTTAAAACGGTAGCCCACGCCGCGAACGGTTTCGATCATATCCTCAGCGCCTTTAAGTTTTTTGCGAAGCCCGACAATCTGAACGTCGATAGCGCGTTCAGTAACCGGATAGTCGTCGCCTTTCACCTCATTTACTATCTGGTTGCGGGTGAATACCCAGCCGGGACGCCGGGCAAGCATGTAAAGTATTTCAAATTCCGAAAAAGTCATAATGACAGCGCTGCCGTTCAGGGTAACTTCGCGTTTACCCCGGTTCATCACCAGTCCGCCCCTTTTGAGAACCCCGGCGGCATCATCGTCAGCGAGGTTTTGCTTCCGGCGGCGGAGTACGGATTTTATTCTCGCGACCAGTACTTTGTTACTGAAAGGCTTAGCGATATAATCGTCAGCGCCCATTTCAAGGCCGATTATAATATCGGTTTCTTCACTTTTCGCGGTAAGCATGATTATCGGGATTGCGGCAGTGTCCGGGACACTTTTTAGCTGACGGCACAAGGCAAGCCCGTCCATACCGGGAAGCATCAGGTCCAGCAGGATTAAGTCGGGCGAAAAGGTTTTCAGCGTTTCGAGCGCACCTTCTCCGCTGTCAACTACCTGAAGATTGCAAAAGCCTTCTTTTTCCAGGTTGTAACGGATGAGTTCCTGAATATCTTCTTCATCTTCAACGATCAATATTTTTTCTTTAGCCATATGCTTTGTTTCCTATGTGGTTATAAAGCGATCTAATACTACTCTAATAATATTGCCCGAAGTTTAGAATCAGATAAGCGAATTGTTAGTTTTGTGTTAAAATCGCAATCTTTTTTAACTTAACCCGTTAAAAAAGAAATAACCAGTTGCCAAAGGATAAAAGCTGTTATTTTTAAGCGGGAGAAACCTTTGTCGAATCATCACCGCATCGATTTAGCTTAAAAAAGCGTTATCAACTATTGAAATTCCTCAAAAAGCAAGCATATTTAGCTTCAGCAAAAGCCCCGGTAGCTCAGAGGATAGAGCACCTGACTTCTAATCAGGTTGTCACAGGTTCGAATCCTGTCCGGGGTACCACTTTTTTTCACCTTAAAAACGCCAAAATATTAAATTTTTTAATTCTGAAATAGTTCTTTTTTTGTAATTTTTTTGTAATTTTCATTTCGATTATCACTATAAATTTATATTTCTTTTGTAATTTTATAATTTCTTGAAATTACAAAATTTCACCGTTTTTCACTCTGTGAAATATGTTTATATAGGGAAATTCTGCATAAATCCGGTTGCAAAATTCACAAAAAAACACGAAAAAAGGAGGCGGGGGCGAGTGATTTTTCCGGGCTGGAGCTTGGCTTGGGGTAATATACGGCTTGAGCCGTATTTTATGCGGATCCGATTGCCTGTGGAATGCTGCCGGGCGCGTCTCTCTCCTCAAAATAACAGGTAAAATGGTGTCTCTGGCGTTTTTTAAGTGGACGGCTTGAGCCGTGTATTAAGTTTTTCGTTTGATTATGGTTTTGGGAGGTGTATTTTATTGATGTCGTGTAATAGGCGCGGCCGCCCTTGTAGTGAAGTTACCAGCTTCCGGCGATTGGTCTCCGACTTGGAGACCAGCGGATAGCTGGTACACGTGGTGGTGGCCAGCGAAAGGCCTATTACCTTCCGCTGGTCTTCTTATACCGATGTCGTGAGAAGATTGGCAAACGGATCTCCTCACGGCATTACTTTTTTACTATAACTTATCAACAATATCTATT
>Ga0172377_10006131_pt1 | contig 12371 bp, 11 predicted proteins | sample Pumphouse3metaG_FD_119749 | JGI IMG/M metagenome (GOLD analysis project Ga0172377, IMG submission 119749) | Leachate microbial communities from a municipal landfill in Southern Ontario, Canada - Pumphouse #3 metaG | ecosystem: Engineered > Solid waste > Landfill > Unclassified | place: Canada... | reverse complement strand
AATGAAGGAAAAATCACCAGCAATGCCGGACAGGAAGTCTTGAGTAAAATGTTAATTGACGGAAAAAGTGCCGAAGAAATCATCAAAAGCTCTGGACTAGAAAAAATTAGCGACCAAAAAATAATCAACGAGCTCGCCAAAGAAATTATTAGCCGCTTTCCCGAACAGGCAGCTGAATATCGTAATGGAAAATTACCCTTGCTTGCTTTCTTTCTCGGAAAAATAATGGCGGAAACTGGCGGCAAGGCTGATCCGGCAATTGCCAAGAAATGTTTGGAAGATAATTTGAAATAATCATCTCAAAAAAAACACCGCCCTTTCGGCGGTGTTTTTATTTTTCTAGCCAGTTATTAATTATTTTCAAGCCTTCTGCTTCACTGGAAATCCAATTTATTTTTTCCCCCTGTCCTTCCCATCTTTTAAACCAAGACTTCTGCCGTTTGGCAAATTGGCAAATGGCATTTTCTAATTTAAAAACCATTTCGTCATAACTCAGTTCTCCTATCAAAAATAAACTAATAAATTTATATTCCAAGCCAAAAGAAATTAAACGTTTCCAAGAGACTCCCTTGCGGTGCAGCTCTTGGACTTCTTCCACCAAACCTTCATTCTCCAAACGATCTTTTAGACGCTTGGCGATTCGCGAGCGCAACTCTTCCCCTGGACGATAAGTGCCAAGAACCAAATAATCATAAGGTGCTGGCCGTTTACCGACATCACCCAAGCGTCCTTCTTTGGCAATTTCCAAATAGCGCGCCAAACGGCGAGAATTGTGCCGATCACTATTATTCAAAGCCTCGGCAAATTCTGGTGCTTGTTTTTTTAATTTTTCAAACAATTCATCTGCGCCAAGCAGCTCCAATTCTGCTCGTAATTTCAAATCGCTCTTCCCTTTGGCTAAAGTAAAATTATCAACCAAAACCTGAACATACAAACCAGAGCCGCCAACAATTATTGGTAATTTTTTTCTCTCCAAAATATCCTTAATGGCTGCCAAAGATAGTCTTTGAAATTTTGCTAAATTAAAATTCGTGTTCGGACTAACTACATCAATCAAATGATAAGGAATTTCTTGGCCATCAACAATATATTCCCCCAAATCTTTTCCGGTACCAATATCCATGCCGCGAAAAACTTGTCGGCTATCGGCAGAAATTATTTCTCCATTCAACTTGGCCGCCAAGCGAACACCGATGGCGGTTTTGCCGCTGGCAGTCGGGCCGAGAATCACAAGAACTTTTGGTTTTTTTTCTGATTTTGCTGGCATATTTTTAATCAGCCAATTCTCCTTCTAATCCGGAGTCAGTAGCCTTGATTATTTTTGTTTTTACAAAATGTCCAACCAAAGAATCTGCGGGAATATTTTCCGCCGCAGTCAGCCAGACATTTTTGAAGCTGGCTGTTTTTCCATAATACTTCCCTTTTTTGTTTTTGCCATCAACCAAAACTAGCACTTCTTTTCCAAGATATTTTTGATTTTTTTTCAAACCGCTTTCTTCTAAAATTTTTACCAAAATTTTGTCTCGGCGATCTTTTTCTTTTTTGCTGATATCATCTTCCATTAAAGAAGAAACTGTTCCTGGACGAGGGCTATATTGAGAAACGTAAGCAAGATCAAATTCTAATTCTTGAAAAGCTTTTGCTGAATTGGCGAATTGTTCTTCGGTCTCCCCGGGAAAACCAACAATCACATCAGTGGTAACAGCTATTTCCGGCAGAACAACTCTTGCTTTTTTTACTAATTCATAAAAATGTTCAATGGTGTAGCGGCGATTCATTCTGGTTAAAATTTCATTATCACCGCTTTGCATCGCCAAGTGCAAATGAGGGCACATTTTTTTCTCAGCAAACAAAGCGATCAATTCATCGCTAAGATCTTTCGGGTGGCTAGAAGAAAATCTCACCCAGAATTCTCCAGGCAAAGCTAGGATTTTTTTTAATAAATCCGGAAAAGTTTTTTCACCGTCTCGATAGCTATTTACATTCTGAGCAATTAAAAAAATTTCTTTGTATCCATCTGCTAATAATTTTTTTACCTCTTCTAACACTTCCTCCGAAGAACGATAAACTTCCCGCCCGCGAGCATAGGGCACCACGCAATAAGAACAAAAATTGTCGCAACCATTGCCAACCGGCACAAAAGCGGTAAATGGACTGTGATGTTTCGGCTGAATTGATAAATATTTTTCGCCAGCTGCTAGACGCACCTCTTCAGTATCAAATTTTTTCTCAAGATGAGAATTTTTTAGCAATTCAAAAATGTTCGGCAATTCGTTAATCGGCATAAATAAATCCACCTGCCTCTTCAAACGGCGCATCACGTCTTTTCTTTTTGCCAAACAACCAGTGATAATGACTACTGCTTCAGAATTAGCTTTTCTAATTTGATTTACTAGGCCATAAACTCGATCTTCGGCCGATTGCCTAATACCGCAAGTGGTTAAAATGACCAATTCTGCCTCTTTGAAATTTGGCAGTAGCACAAAAGCGCGTTCTTCCAAGAAAGAAGCAACGCGCTCGCTGTCGGCCTTATTCATCTGACAGCCGATAGTAATTAAGTGGTAAGTATTTTTTTTCATGAAAATTATTTTTCTGAATAAGAAAAAATCGGACCAATACTGAGGGCTTTTTTGTTTCCGGTTTTAAAAACTACCGTCAACATTTTAGGGGCGGAAAACTGATAATTAAAACTTTTCGCACCAAGAGAAAAACGATTCAAAACCTGATTGCTAGACTGATATTTTCTCACCATTTTTCCCAAAAACACAGTATCCTCAATGCTTAAGGTCTGGCTAGATAATTCCTTCTTGATTAAGGCTTGGGAATATTTCAAATCTTCATTTAGGGCCTCAATGCGAACATAGGCTGGCGGAGCTTCTCGATCAATCTGCAAGGCTTTATACATTCCCAAAATCATTTCACTATCAGCAATTAATTCATCAATCAAGTCTAAATTCGGTTCAATATAATAATATTCTGAAGCTTCCAGATTCTGTTTTTCACCTAAAGCGTTGTTGGTCTCTGATACTTTAACCAAATCTGGAACAGATTGCAAATTAAGCCAAAAAGCCTTTACTGAATCAATCTCCCTTTTTCGCCAAGCATCGCTTTTGGCAAAAACAGGCAGGCGTCCCCTTGGGTTATCTAAATAATTTTTGAATATTTTTAAATTCGCCCAATAATTATTAGTTTGCCAAGAAGAAAAATTATTAATTGTTTCTTTGAGATTTAAAAAATTTTCTGAATAAGAAATATATTTGGTGTTAGCCAGCCAGAGCGGATCTGGATAAGAAAATAATAAATTTATAATATCTAAGGCTAACAATTTGCAGCGTTGATTATTGTTGCTTGCACAAGCAGTAATTGGAGAATTTTTTTCTTGATAGTCGCCAACTTTTGGCGTGGTTAATTGAGAAGCAATAAAATCATTAGCGGAGAAAAAATCAGCCAAGATTCTAAAGCCAATCTGCGGCCTGGCTTTCTGATTGTCGCGATCAAAGCCGCCGGCCCATTCTGGAAAACGTAAAGCCAAGATGCCGGATCGCAATTTTCCATAGTTGGCGTTTGATTCTGGATTTTCGGAAGACAAAATTGCCTCTAAATCATATCCGGAGCCAAAAGAAGCTTCTAATGTTTTTTGATAATCCAGATAGGTTAAATCTTCACGCAAACCCTTAAAAAATGCTAGAGTTTTATAGACTCGCGCCCATTGATTTTTGATTTGATAGCTTTGATAAAAATCATGAGCAATAAAAGAAGCCGCCGTTAAATTAACTTGCCAATCATTTTCATCTAGCTGGCAATCTGGGCAATCCTTCCCTTGATAATATAAAGGAAAATTGGAATTAAGCCATTTGGCAGCTAAATAAAAATTGTTTAAGCGCGGATTGTCTTTGTATTCAGAAGGCAGCTTAAAATCTTCATAATTTTTGGTATATAATAGCACTGGAGATTTAGTTTTTTCTTTGGCTTCCCTGATTAAAGTTAATTCTCTTTCCACATCATCTTTCAAATAATTAGGCAATGTAAAGCTATAATCCTTGGCTTCGGCTAGGCTAAATTTTTCTGGAGAACCAGCTTTATCCAAAACAATCTGATTGTCTTGAGGTTTTAATAACTGCAAAGAAACTGCAAAAAAAGCTAGTTCCAAGCGCTCCCCTTCCAGGACTTGATCGTTGATATCGCCAATTTTTGCTCGACGAGATTCATAGCGCCCGCGAGAAACTTCAAATAATTCTTTGCTGATATTCCAAAGAGTGTCATAAAAAAGATTTTCTTCCAAATACTTATAGCTCAATTTGATGCTGTTTTGATAATAATAAGTCAAAAAATCTGAAGTAACCAAAATTGGCAAGCCTTTTTCTTCCAGCCAGGCATAAGAAGAATAAAAATCTTTAGCTTTTTTTTCATCAGGATTTTTTAAAGTTGCAAAACCATTTTGATTTAGACTAATAATTCCCGGATCAAGATTTATTTTGCGGGAAACTTCATAATAATTTGCGACATCGGTTTTGACGTTGATTGGTAAAGTGTAGTTGTCGATATTAACCTTGAAGCCGCTAAGAGTCTTTGGATAAAAATTCTGAAAAGAAACCTCTTCAATCAAAAAATCTCCCGGCTTTGTTTCAGCAACAGAAGTGCTGGAAGATAATTGCCCAGAAATAACTTCTTCCGGCACACTGCTAACAATCGGCTCGTTAACGGTTTTTATTTTTTGACGAGAAAGGAAAAACCAATAAGCAGCAGCGCCAATGACTGCCAAACCGATAAAAGAAATTATTAAAATCTTAATAATCTTTTTTAGTTCAGCGGGAATCCCGCTATTTCTATGTTTTGGCGGCTGGATGTTGATAGTGGATTGCTCTTCAAACATATTTTTAATCAAGATATTTGTTCTTGTTTATTAAATGCTCCTCGTAAGTTTTGGAAAATATAATATTTTTCGTTCCAGTTGGAGTGAGAAAAAAATTATAGTCATTTTCTGTCGGATAAATCGCCGCTTCAATCGCCAAAATTCCCGGATTAGAAATTGGTGCCGGAGGCAAACCTCTGTTGAGATAGGTATTAAAAGAAGAATCAACCTTGGTGTCAGCTTCACTATATTGCGGTTTGTTTTTTCCCAAAACATAAGCGAGAGTAGCACAGGATTGTAAGGCTTGGCCCTTTTTCAAACGATTCCAAAAAATTCCAGAAATAATTTTTGCGTCGCGGTTATCGCCGCTAGCATAATTAATTGGGGCTTCTTTTTCAATTAAGGAAGCCATGATTATGATTTGAGAAATTGTTTTTCCCTGAGCGGCAATATCCGATCGCATTTTCGGCGTTAATTTGCGATCAAAATTTTCTAACATTTTGGTAATTATCTCATCAGCAGTCGCATCTTGGTAAAAACGATAAGTGTCGGGAAAAAGATAGCCTTCCAAACTGGAATCATCTTCGCGATCTTTCAAAAATTCAAATTTTAAGGAATAATTTTTTGGAGCAGTAATTGAATCTTTTTTGATATAGCTAACTTTCGGCGTTCCCGAAAAACGAAAAAAATCATTTTCTGAGCTTAAATTTTTTACCGCTAACAACCCGGCAATTTCTTTCAAATTTTGCCCTTCAGAAATAGAAACAGAAACTTCCGGTTTTTTTTCTAAGCGCTCCAAAATAGTTTTTCTGCCAAAAAAATGATTCAAGCGAGATTCAATTCTGGTCGGCACCTTATTTTCAATTTTTAACCAAATTGGTTGAGCAAAAATTAGAAGTAAAATAATTGCTAATAAAAATATGATTGATTTGATAATTTTGGATTTCATGTTATTTTTTCTTCTTGGCTAATTTTTTTTCTAAAACTTTCTTTTTTTCAGCCGCCTCCTTGATTAAAACTGAACTAGCACGAATTTTTTTGCCCAAACCATCAACCATTTTTATTTTATATTTTTGACAAACGTCATATTCTGGAACATCGTTGACGCTATGACGATCGCCACCATTAGCAAAAATAGTCGGCTTTAGTTTGGCCAGAGATTTGATGACAGTTTTGTCGGCGTCGATTGAAAGCATAACTTTATCAACTGCCCGCAAAGCTTTAACAATGGCCATGCGATCTTTTTCGGACATAAAAGGGACACTGCCCTTGAGAGACACCTGTTTATCATTATTGATTATTACCACTAATTTATCTCCTAATTTCTTGGCTCTCTCAATCATCTCGAGGTGGCCGACATGAAGAGGGTTGAAGTAGCCAGAGACAGCAACGATAACTGGTTTTTTTGGAGATTTTTTGGTGTTTTGTGGTTTATTCATATAATTATCGACTAATTTTTAGTATTGTAATTATTATAACAAAAAAAGGAGCTTTTGGCGAAGAACAATTATGTGCTAAGATAACAAATATATATAAATATTATCTAAATTTATGACAATTTTACAGTCCCTAATTATGGGCATTGTTGAAGGAATAACTGAGTTTTTGCCAATTTCTTCTACTGCCCACCTAATTATCACCAGCAAACTTTTAGCCATTCCGGAATCAGAATTTTTGAAAACTTTTGAAATTTCTATTCAATTTGGCGCAATTCTATCGGTAGTAGTTTTGTATTGGAAAAGAGTTTGGCGAAATCTTTCTATTATTTGGAAATTAGTTGCCGCTTTCATCCCAACCTCCCTGATTGGCTTTGCAATGTACAAAATTATCAAAAATTTTCTCATGGAAAGTCTTTTGGTGATTGGCTGTTCTTTATTAATTGGCGGTATTTTGTTGATTATTTTTGAAAAATGGCACGTCAATAAAAACAAAAAAACTTCCGCGGAAAGCGAAGTAATTGAATTAGAAAAAATCAGTTATCGCCAAGCTGTTTTATTGGGCCTTGCACAATCATTTGCTGTCGTTCCTGGGGTTTCTCGTTCGGCGGCCACCATCATTGGCGGTTTGAGTTTGGGAATTAACCGTAAAACAATTGTGGAATTCTCTTTTTTGCTAGCTATTCCAACCATGATTGCCGCAACCGGCTATGATTTATACAAAAATCCAGCCACTTTTTCCGGCGACCAATTAAGTATTTGGCTGATTGGTTTCGTTACCTCATTTATTACGGCAATTATCGGCATTAAATTCTTAATTAAATATATTCAAAAAAATGATTTCAAGGCTTTTGGCTGGTACCGCATTATTGTCGGTGCGATAGTCTTGGCAGCTTTGTTTTTGTAAAAAAATAAAAATAAAAAAAGACCAATTCATTTGAACTGGTCTTTTTGTTTATTCGTTTTTTGGGCCTTTTAGTTTACGCCATTTGTTCAAAGCTCTTTCGCGAGCTAATTCTTTCTCGATTCGTGAAGAAATGTTGACAAATTCTACTTCATCTTTGGCTTTTTCGCTTTGACGCATTTCTTCAGCTTTTAACCTAGCTTCTTTGATTCTCTGTTCGTTTAATTCTTCGGCCTTCTCAGCGGTATCAGCCAAAATAACAATTTTATTTTTTAGAACTTCCAAAAAACCTCCCGAGACTGACATCAAAGAAATCCCACCATCCAGTAAATGAATTTCCAAAACACCTGATTTCAAAATGGAAATCAAAGGAATATGATCAGGCAAAATAGTAAGCTCTCCGCTAGTAGTTGGCACACTCACCGAAAGAACCTCTTCTTTCATTAAGACTTTTTCCGGAGTAGCAATTTCAAATTTGATACTTTTGATGTCTGACATAAAATATTAATTAAGCCTTAGCGCCAACCTCTTCAATACCGCCCTTCATATAGAAATCATCTTCACTTTTGTCATCGTGCAAACCAGCTAAAATTTCTTTGAAGCCGCGAACGGTGTCGGCTAATTTTACGTATTTGCCGGAACGGCCAGTAAAAGCTTCGGCGACAGCAAATGGTTGAGATAAGAATTTCTGCACCTTGCGAGCACGAGCCACCACTAATTTGTCTTCATTAGATAATTCTTCCATACCCAAAATAGCGATAATATCCTGCAAATCTTTATAACGCTGCAAAATTTTCTGAACACCACGAGCAACTTCATAATGTTCTTCGCCAACAATTTTTGGATCCAAAATAATTGAAGAAGAGTCTAGCGGATCAACTGCCGGATAAATACCTAATTCAGAAAGTGAACGAGACAAAACCACTGTTGAATCCAAATGACCAAAAGTAGTTGCTGGCGCTGGATCAGTCAAATCATCAGCTGGCACATAAACCGCCTGAATAGAAGTGATTGAACCATTTTTGGTGGAAGTAATGCGTTCCTGTAATTCACCCATTTCAGTCGCCAAGGTTGGCTGATAACCCACCGCTGACGGCATACGGCCAAGCAAGGCAGAAACTTCAGAACCGGCTTGAGTGAAACGAAAAATATTATCCACAAAGAATAAAACATCTTGATGAGCTTCGTCGCGGAAATATTCCGCAACCGAAAGGCCAGACAAGGCAACACGAGCGCGTGATCCTGGCGGTTCATTCATTTGACCGAAAACCATCGATACCTTATCCAAAACACCGCTGTCTTTCATTTCGTGATACAAGTCATTTCCTTCACGAGTACGTTCACCGACACCGGCAAAAACAGAATAACCACCGTGTTCACTAGCGATATTGTGAATCAATTCCAAAATAACCACCGTTTTCCCAACACCAGCACCGCCAAATAAACCAACTTTTCCACCTTTGGCAATTGGACAAATCAAATCAATAACTTTGATGCCAGTTTCCAAAATTTCTGTGGTATTAGATTGTTCGGTGAATTTTGGCGCTGGACGATGAATCGGATATTTTTTTTCAGTTTTTACTTGCTCCCCACCATCAACCGTTTCACCAAGAACGTTAAAAATACGACCGAGAGTTTCTTTACCGACAGGAACAGAAATCGGTGCGCCAGTATCAACAACTTCACCGCCGCGTTTCAGTCCGTCAGTGGAACCCATCGCAATACAGCGAACCATATTGGAACCGGTGTGCTGTTCAACCTCTAAAACTAATTTGTGTCCGTTATTGTTAATTTCCAAAGCATGATAAATTTCTGGCAATTTATCCGGGAAATAAACATCAACAACCACCCCGATAACTTGTTTGATGATGCCTAGATTTTTTTGTGTTTCCGACATATTATTTTAATTATTTTTATTCTCAAATTATTCAGCAAGCGCATTGGCGCCGGCACTGATTTCGGCAATTTCTGCCGTAATGCCTGCTTGGCGCGCTTTGTTATAAAACAAAGTTAATTCTGCCACCATTTCATCTGCCGCTTCCGTTGCTTGATGCATCGCGCTCATACTAGCGCTATGTTCGGAAGCATTTGATTCCAAAAAAGCTTGATATAACTGAACTTCCAAAAGACGAGGAATGATTTTATCCAAAACAGCACGCGGACTTGGTTCAAAAACAAATTCATAATTCCCTTGATCAGCGCCGGAGTGCTTGCTTTCTTTTTCAATAATCATTTCCTTGGCTACCCCAATATTTGGATTAGAACTAGCAATCCCAAGATATTCATCAACATTCAAATCTACTGGCAAAATCTGCTTCACTCTTGGAATTTGTTTTACCGCACTGATAAAATCAGTATAAGCAACAAAAACCTTGTCATATTTGCGCTCCAAATAATCTTTGGCAGCCATTCTGGAAATTGGCGCAATCGCAGAAATGTTGGTGATAATATCATCCTTAGGAAATTCTGCGGCTACGCTAGTGTTTGGCAATCCATACAAAGAAGACCCTTTTTTGCCGACCAAAATAAAATCTACCGGCACTGGATGGCGAACAATAGATTCTTTAATTTTATTAATTAGAGCAGAATTAAAGCTGCCGCACAAACCACGATTGGAAGTAATCACAATAATTGCCACCCGATTTATTTTTTTTCTTTTAACTAATAAGCGATGCAAAGGCTCGCTCTGAGCTTGAGATAATTTTGCCAAACGCAAAACCGTCTCCCAGCTTAAATTAGCATAAGTGCGAGTTTTCAAAACAGCCTCCAAGGCCTTTCTCATCTTTGCCGCCGAAACCATTTCCATTGCTCTAGTGATTTTTTTGGTATTGGAAACGGATTTAATTCTGCGGGATATTTCCTTTGTTTTTGCCATTTTACTTAATTAAATAATCCACAGTTGCTTTGTAATCTTCAACTAATAATTTCATCTTCTCTTCAATTTCTTCATCAAGTTGTTTTCTTTCAAAAATTAAATTTAAAACTTCGTTATTAAGGTCGGCGTATTGATATAAGCCAGCTTCAAAGTTTCTAATTTTTTCTACTGGAATATTATCCAAATGACCATTCAGCAAAGACCAATAAATCAAAACTTGTTTTGCCACCGCAAGCGGCTGATATTGGTCCTGTTTTAAAAGTTCATATAACCTTTTGCCGCGTTCTAATTTTTTGCGAGTATCTTCATCCAAATCAGAACCAAATTGAGCAAAGCCAGCCAATTCACGATACTGAGCAGCTTCCAAACGCATTTTTCCAGCCACTTTTTTCATTGCCTTAATTTGAGCGGAAGAACCAACGCGAGAAACTGATAATCCGGCGTTAATGGCTGGGCGATTTCCTTGATGGAATAATTCCGGTTCCAAGAAAATCTGACCGTCCGTAATTGAAATAACGTTGGTTGGAATATAAGCTGAAAGATCGCCAGCTTGAGTTTCAATAATTGGCAAAGCAGTAATCGAGCCGCCGCCAAAATCAGAATTTAATTTGCAAGCTCTTTCAAGCAAACGAGAATGAAGATAAAAAACATCGCCCGGAAAAGCTTCGCGTCCTGGTGGGCGGCGAAGTAATAAGGAAATCTCACGATAAGAAACGGCGTGCTTGGATAAGTCATCATAAACAATCAAAACATCTTCACCCTTATCGCAAAAATATTCCGCCATCGCACAACCGGCATAGGGAGCAATATAGAGCAAAGAAGCCGGGGAAGAAGCGCCAGCCAAAACAACAGTTGTGTATTCCATTGCACCAGCTTCTTCTAATTTGGCAACAAGACTAGCCACTTTTGATTCTTTCTGACCGATTGCCACATAAATACATTTCATATTCTGCCCTTTCTGATTGATGATTGTATCGATCGCAATTGCTGTTTTCCCAAGTTGGCGATCACCAATAATAAGTTCACGCTGTCCGCGGCCAATCGGAATCATCGCATCAATTGATTTGATGCCGGTTTGAACTGGTTGATTAACTGAAGCACGAGTAATAACGCCCGGAGCAATTTTTTCTACCGGATAAAAATCCTTGGTTTCAATTTTTCCCTTGCCATCCATCGCTTCACCGAGAGGATTAACCACCCGTCCAATCATTGCTTCGCCAACCGGCACTTCCAAAATACGTTTGGTTGCTAAAACTTCATCACCCTCTTTGATGTTGGAAAACTCACCAAGAATAATGGCGCCAACTAAATTTTCTTCCAAATTCAAAGCCACACCGGAAACTTCTCCATGGCTAGTTTTAAAAATTAAAATTTCTGACATCATTGCTTCTGATAATCCAGAAACAAGAGCGATGCCATCAGAAATTTTTAAAACTCTGCCGACTGATTTCTCGCTGATTTCCGCTTTAAATCCGGATATTTCCGTCTTCAATTGTTCAATGATAAAGTCTTTGGTAAACATATTAATAATTTATAATTAAAAATTTATTTTAAAATTATTTTTCCATTTTATTTTTTAGATCTTCCAGGTTAGTCTTCAAGCTGCCATCCAAGACCCGGCTTTCATATTTCAAAACAAAACCACCCAGCAAATCCTGATCAACCTCTTCCGTTAAAACAATTTTTTTGGCACCAGTTTTGTTTTTTAAATAATCCGTGATTGCTTCTCGAGAATTATCAGCTAATTGATGGGCGCTGGAAATTGAAGCTGGCAATTCCCCGTTTTCCTGATTCCAAATTTCCTCAAAAGCAGAAATAATCTCATTTTCGCGGTTCAACATGCCATCTCTTCCCAAAACCGCGACAAAGTTATGCAAAATCTTCCGAGATTCTTCTTCAGATTTTCCGGACAATGATTCATATAAACTTTGGGCGTATTGTTTTGGATTAATTTTCATATCGACTATTTAACCAAATTTTTTATTAGCTCCTGATCTTTGGCACCGTCCATTTTTTCTTTGAGTAATTTTTCCACCGTTAAAGCGATCAGAGAAGCGGTTTCCGCTTTTAGTTCTTTCAAGGTTTCAGTTCTTTCTGTTGCTAATTTTCCTTTTTCTGAGCTAATAATTTTTTCAATATCTTCTTTGGCTTTTTTAATCATTTCGTCTTGACGTTTTGCGCCTTGAAGATCGGCCGCGGCCAAAATTTCCGTAGCGGCTTTTTTGGCTTCAGTAATAATTGTCTTTTTTTCGGTTTCCGCCTCCTGTAACCGGTCTTCAATTTCTTTGGCGTCAGCTAGACTTT
>Ga0172377_10006130_pt1 | contig 12374 bp, 6 predicted proteins | sample Pumphouse3metaG_FD_119749 | JGI IMG/M metagenome (GOLD analysis project Ga0172377, IMG submission 119749) | Leachate microbial communities from a municipal landfill in Southern Ontario, Canada - Pumphouse #3 metaG | ecosystem: Engineered > Solid waste > Landfill > Unclassified | place: Canada... | reverse complement strand
GCATCTTTATCAACTTTAACAACGATACTGTCGGTTGGGATCACGTGAGTTTGCGGATCGGTAGAACGAACCCAATACTTAAGGATATTTTTGAGCTCAAACGGATCGTCGCCAAAAGCTTTGCGAGCTTCTTGAGGATTTGTTTTATAGAGTTGTATGAGCTGATTTTTCATTTCCGGTTCGATAGGAACTGCCTCATTTTGGCCCTGTACATATTCATAACGTTTCCAGTTAATCGGGACAGAGGGTGAATTGTATGCGGGTCGACGCAGTTGGTCGATATACCAGTCTGTTTGCAAATAACTTAGGTTGCAAACGCGTACATCGGTGCGTACACCTTCCGTTTCCTGATTATACCACAATGGGTAGGTGTCGTTGTCCCCGTTTGTATAAATGATCGGATTATTTTTTTCTTGGATGGAATACAGATAATTGCGCCCGAAGTCACGGCATGTATAGCGATTACTGCGGTCGTGGTCATCCCAAGTCTGGCTTGCCATCTCAATGGGGACGAGAACACATACCAATGCGACAAGAGAGGCTTTGGCGGTTTCGTTCATTTTGAATTTCTTCATCCACTCGGTAATGGCAGCGACACCAAGGCCAATCCAAATGGTAAAGGCGTAGAAGGAGCCCGCGTAAGCATAGTCTCGTTCGCGCGGTTGCGATGGTGCTTGGTTTAGATAGAGTACGATGGCAATACCCGTCATGAAGAAAAGGAAGAATACGACCCAGAATTGTCGGATGCCTTTCTTTCCACGGTAAGCTTGGAAGAAGAGTCCCAGTAAGCCGAGAATCAATGGTAGACAATAGAATTTATTGTTTCCTTTATCCGTTTTGAGCTGGTCCGGTAGCTTACTTTGATCACCAAGTCGCAGATTGTCGAGGAATGATATTCCGGTGATCCAGTTTCCATGTTCGGCTTCACCTTGGCCTTGAATTCCATTTTGACGACCGGCAAAGTTCCACATAAAGTACCGCCAATACATGAAGTTCATTTGGTAGGAGAAGAAAAAGCGCAGGTTGTCCAATTGAGTAGGCATCTTGATTTGGACGGTTTGTCCATCTCCTCGGTCGTAATCAACCATGTTTCCTTGAACACCTCCTAACCAAGATTCATAGTCTTGTGCATGGTGTTGATCCCAGATACGCGGGAAAATCATGTTCTGAGCATAAATGTAATCGTCGTTGCTACCTATTTGTTCATATTTGTCGGGCTCGTTGGGATTGTGTTTTTCTTTTCTTTGGAAAATAGGAGAGCCCTTTTTGCGTACAGGTACCAAATAATTACCTTGGCGTTCGGTTTTTACTTGAGAAGTATAAGCGGGACCATACAGAAGTGGCGTGGAGCCATACTGGTCGCGATTGAGGTATGAACCGAGAGTAAATACATCTTCCGGAGAATTTTCGTCCATGGGCGGATTGGCCGTAGAGCGAATGACAATGATGGCGTATGAACTATAGCCAATCATCAGCATCAGAAAGCAAAGCAGCGATGTATTGAGGAGATGCGGCATGCCTTCATATTTCTGAGTTTTCTTAAATTTGAAGAGTAAAAACCAGATAATACCTAATATAATAATGCCGCAAAGAACACAACCTACTCCAAAACCGTAGAAAGGAATACCTAACATGGCTACTGAAGCAATGAAACTGATGTTCATCAATTTTCGATTGCGTGCGGTATAACTTTCATAAATGCCCCATATAACGGTGGCGACAAGAAGGATAATATAAATAATTAAACCTGTATCGAACGGCATGCCGAGTTTGTTCACAAAGAGTAACTCAAACCAACCTCCAACTTTCACGATGCCGGGAACAACACCATAAAGTATGGCAGCAATGAGTACGAAACTGAGCAACAGTACTAAAAGAGAGCCTTTCAAATTACTCTTTTCTCCAGCTTTGTGGTAGTAGAAAACCAACACAATGGCGGGAATACAAAGTAAGTTTAATAAGTGAACACCGATGGAGAGTCCCATTAAGTAGGCTATGAGAACCAAATAGCGATCGCTGTGAGGTTTCTCTGCGTTGTCTTCCCATTTTAGAATAAGCCAGAATACCAGTGCGGTGAACATGGAGGAGAAGGCATAAACTTCACCTTCAACGGCACTGAACCAGAATGTGTCACTAAAAGTGTAAGCCAAGGAACCTACAACTCCGGCGCCGATAACCGTAATCAATTGTGCGGTGGACGTAATTTCACCTTTGTGGCAAATCAATTTTCTTGTTAGATGGGTAATGGTCCAGAATAGAAACAGAATACATGCTGCACTTAGCAATGCAGACATGGTGTTAACCATTTTGGCAACTTGAGAAGGATCACTTACAAACTGTGTAAACAGATTTGCAAGAAGCATGAAAAATGGAGCCCCAGGTGGATGACCGACTTCAAACTTAAATGCTGTGGTGATAAACTCGGGACAGTCCCAGAAACTGGCTGTCGGTTCTATGGTCGAGCAGTAAACAAAAGCTGCTATGACAAACATAAGCCAACCGACAATGTTGTTTACGGTTTTGAAATTTTTCATTAATAAATGAATGTAATTACATAATTTGCTGGCAAAGATAATGTAATTTAGTTGAAGATGAAAATGAATGGATTGTTTTTTGTTTTTTTCAACATTTGAGTTGCTTTACTTTGCAATGTTCTTGAATAAAAGGCTTGTTAGAGGGCTTTTCTTATGAATTGTTCAGACTGGTTTACCTCTTTTAAAGATATGAATAGTAACATCTTTACTGATGTTTCGTTTGAAGTCCTATTTATTTCGCAAATATCTCCGAAAATGAGATTGTAACTTTTTAAAGTACTAAGAATATTTTGCCTTCTAAGAACTTAAGAGCTGATTTCTTGTTGAGTTTATCAAAATATATGGTGAATAAAGAGGACGCATTCTAAAAAATGTTTGTACTTTCGTAACGCAAATTGATTGATGCTTTATCTTTAAGGAAAAATTTCAAATTTAAAAATATATGATAAACACCCAAAAACACATGAAAAGTTTCTTTTTGTTGATGCTTGCAACTCTGCTTGGCATTCCTGCTATTGCTCAAGACGTGAATGAAAAGCAAACCTATTCAATTCTTACGTCAAATGGCCTGGCTGTTGATAATAAAGGTGATGCAACAGATAATGCTGCAGTCTATGTCGAAAGATATTCAGCAAAATCCGTGTCACAGGTTTGGCAGCTACGATTGCATAGCGACGGGACTAGAGCTCTTTACAGCCCGCTGACAGAAAAAAACATTGATAATTACGGCGCAACGAACGGACAAACTACAGGCGTCATTCTTTGGACGGCTCAAAAAGACCATCGTAATCAGCAATGGAAAATGACAAAATTATCAAATGGTCTCTATACTTTTACAAGCCTGACGAGCGGTTACAATCTTGGATTCAAGACCACCCCAACTGCAGGTACGCAGATTGCACAATTTCCTCCTGATGCGAATGATCCTAATCAGCAGTGGAAACTTGTGAAGTCGAATGTGAGTTTGCAAAAGATAACTTTTACTTCGAAGGAAGATTGGGAGAATCCACACATTTTCGAAATAAACAAAGAACCGGCTCACGAATCATACATACCTTATGCTACGATAGAGGAAGCCAAGGCTGATTCCAATTATCGTTTGCCTTGGAAGAGGACTCAATCAAGTCGTTATCTGTTACTAAATGGCAAATGGAAATTTAATTGGGTAAAGGAGCCCAAATTGCGTCCGGCTAATTTTTATAAACCCAATTATGACGTAAGCCATTGGGATGAAATAGAGGTCCCTTTGAGTTGGGAAATGGCTGGATATGGTACGCCCATTTATACAAATATTACATATCCCTATGCAAACAAACCTCCTTATATCTTACCACAGAAAGGATATACTAATGAAAAGGAACCTAATCCAGTAGGTTCTTATAGACGAGACTTTACTCTTCCCGAGAATTGGGGTGATAAGGAAATTTTCATCCATTTCAACGGAGTATATAGTGCTTTTTATGTTTGGGTAAATGGGAAGAAAGTTGGTTATAGCCAGGATTCGAATACAGATGCAGAATTTCAGATTACGCCGTATGTGAAAAAAGGCCGCAATACGGTGGCAGTGGAAGTTTATCGTTGGTGCGACGGAAGTTATTTGGAGGACCAAGATATGTTCCGTCTTAGTGGCATTCATCGCGATGTATTTCTTTTTGCTACACCTAAAGTGCGTCTTCGGGATATTTATCTGACCAACAAGGTGTCTGACGATCTTGGCGAGGCTACGCTTAATGTACGAGCTAAAATCCATAATTACGGGACTAGCATGAAAGGAATGAATTTGCGCGTAACGGTTAATGATGATGGCGGACAACAAAAAGCCCAGTTCTCAGTTCCCGTAACAACTACAACTTCTGGTAAAGAGGTTATTCTGAACGGTTCCGCTTTATTGAAACAACCTTCTTTGTGGTCAGCAGAAACACCTTATTTATATAATATAGATTTTGAATTGTTGGATGCACAAGGAAAAACTCTTGAGGCCACAACTCAGCGTTACGGCTTCCGCAAGATAGAAGTGAGAAATCACAAAATTTATATCAACAATAGTCTGGTTTATTTTAAAGGAGCAGATCGACATGATATCGATCCTCAGCGAGGCAAGGCTGTGCCCGTATCTTCTATGTTGCGTGATGTATTGCTGTACAAACGTTTTAATCTGAACACCATACGTACAAGCCATTATCCGAATGATCCCCGAATGTATGCGATGTTCGATTACTATGGCATTTATGTCATGGACGAAGCTAATTTGGAATGTCATGGCAATCAATCTTTGTCAGACAATCCGGATTGGAAAGATGCATACTGTATGCGTGAAACGCGCATGGTGGAGCGAGATAAAAATCATCCGGGTGTAATATTCTGGTCTATGGGAAATGAATGTGGTGGAGGCGATAATTTCCGTGCTACCTATAAGGCTATTAGAGCGCTCGACGATCGTATGATTCATTATGAAGGGATGAATGAGGTGGCTGACATTTATTCTGAGATGTATCCCTCGATAGACCATATTCAAAAGATGGATCAAAGTGGAGATGACCGCCCCTATTTTATGTGCGAATATGCGCATGCAATGGGCAATGCGATTGGAAATCTTAAGGAATATTGGGATTATATAGAGCATTCAAAACGAATGATTGGTGGATGTATTTGGGACTGGGTAGACCAAGGTATTAATATGAAGGGACAACCTGAAGACCATTATTATTTTGGGGGATCTTTTGGGGATCATCCCAATGATTTTGATTTTTGTTGTAACGGTATTATTACCGCGGATCGTTCTGTAACGCCAAAGCTGGAACAAGTGAAACAGATTTATCAATACATGGCCTTCTCAAATGTGTCCAATAATAGTTTGACCGTGCGCAATAAATATGCTTTCCTTAACTTAAATCAGTTTAGTCTGCACTACAGTGTTTTGAAAGATGGAGTAAAGATTAAAGAAGGTGATTTGGATTTGCCTGATTGTAAGCCAGGCGATTCTGTACAAGTACAGACGCCTTATCTAGATGTGATAGGTAAAAGCGGGGAATACTTTCTTAATGTAGAAGCCCGTCTTAAAAACGATTGTGTTTGGGCTAATGCCGGATATCCTGTTGCTGCTGAACAATTGGAATTGCCTAAAGTTGTAGAAGCTTCTTCCGCAGACATAGCAAGTGATCGCGTGTATAAAAGTGGAAAGGGTAAAGATAAATCAACTAAACAAGTTCAAACTGAACAAATTGCAAAATTTAGTGTTGTGGACGATAATCGTGAGAATTTATTCCTGCGTACAGATAAGGCAGTCATTGCTTTTGATAAAAGTAGTGGACAATTGGTTCAACTTGTTTACAATAACCAGAATATGTTAGCTGGTCGTGATGGATTTAAGTATAATTATTATCGTGCTATTAACAATGATCGTCGTGAATACATTGAGGACGTCACTCACCTCGACAGTTTTCGTTATAATGAAATTGCAGGCGGAAAAATTCAAGTTAAGGCGTGTTATACAGAAAAAATCGGGAATGAGGTGGTGCCCTATAATGTGCTTTATGAGGCGAATCCAATAGATGGTTCTATTCTTGTTTCTGCGAAGTTCAATATTGATGAAAAATATAGTTTGCCACGTATTGGTCTTCAAACATTACTTAATAGTCGATTGGAAAATGTGGTGTGGTATGGTCGTGGCCCGATGGAAAATTATCCTGATCGCAAAGATTGCGCATTTGTTGGCATGTATAAAAAAACGGTCGATGAAATGGCTGAAAAATACGTGCGTGCGTGTTCGATGGGTGAGCGTTGTGATGTGCGTTGGGTTAGCATGATAGACAATGCAGGAAAAGGTATTCGTATCACTTCTATGTGCGGTTTGTTTGATTTTAGTGCTCAACACTATACTGATCGCGATCTTTGGAATGTGGTTTATGGGCATGATTTACCCTCTATCCGAAAAGCTGAAACAGTACTTTCTCTCGACGCTGCCATGCGTGGCATTGGTAATGCCAGTTGTGGCCCGCAGCCTTTGCAAAAATATGAATTACAAACAAACAAAATATACGAACTGTCTTTTGTGATTGCGCCTGAAAATTAAATAGACAATAAGAGTGTTTGTAGAAAGTTGAAAAACAGGGTGTGCCCATAAGGCATACCCTGTTTTTGTCTTCTAGAATTGTTTGAAGTAGAGAATTAAAGTAATAAGGGAATGATAACTTTAAAGCAGATATTTCTGCCCATGTTGTAAATGCCTTGACGTCCAGTCGCATTGTTCATGTCTGTGTATTTCAATCTGCTTAAATGGTTCTGGTAACTTTTGTTTGTAAGGTTTGTAACTTCAATGAAGAGAGAAGTGCGCTGCTTAAGTATCATGAAATCTGCTCCGGCATTAAGGTTTATAAGACCATAATCTGGTGTAAAACTTTCTGTGTTTCCTTCAGCATAGAAGTGGTTTTGTTTGAAATCGTATTCAAAATTGAGACCTACAAAAGCATTATTTATAAGTTTCCCATCGCGGATAAGGTCATACTTCATGGTTGTAGTCCAACGTGGAGCTGGTGTGAAAGGCAGATATTTTGATTCGCGTGGTTCGTGAAGCAGAATACTGTTGACAAAAGAGAAGGTATTCTCCCAGTGTATTTTTTCGATAGGATGATAATCAACAAGAAACTCTCCGCCATGAAGAACTGCATTGCCGGAAGAAAACTGATAAGTTGGTTCTCCATCTGTTAAAATTGGCTGGTTTGTAAGGCTCGTGAGTTTATGAGCAAAAATATAATTGTCGATACGGTTTAAGAAAAGCGATACTTGAGTGGAAAAGTACGGTGAAGAATAATCGAATCCCAAATCAAGCTGCATATTGCTTTCTGGTTTTAGTTTTAAATTACCCAATTCGTATCTCACAGTACCTTCATGAATGCCGTTAGATGCCAATTCGCTGATGTTAGGAGCACGATATCCCCGTGATACATTAAGACGTAAATTCATGTTTTGGGAAAGGTGAAAAATACCACCCAAGCTGCCAGTCAAACCATTGAAATGTTTTGAAAATGAAGGAAAACGTTGAGTGTTGTCTTCAAGAAGCTCGTGCCCGTCTATGCTGCGGTTATCAAAACGAATACCTCCGCTAAGGTCCCATTTGTTAATGCTCCTATTTGCGGTAAGAAAGTATCCAAAATCAAATAGTCGGTATGCTGGAGTGAGGTATTCAGTGCCTTTATTGAGTGATTGTTGAAACATTCCATTCACGCCGGAAGCAATTTTCCAACCATTCCATTCTGGTGAAAGATAATGAATGTCATAGTTTATGGTGTGGAGTAAGAAATAGAGACCATAATCAGTTGGAGCAAGAGCATCTTCATATTCTTGTCGTCTGTTTTGTTGATATCCTAAGAGAAGTTTTAAACTTCCTTCCCCTAAAAGGATAGAATTGTCAAGAACAGCTTTTAGATGGTAAACTTGTTGATAAGGGATGGCATGTCTATAACTTTTGAAGTCACTGTATTCAGCGGGGACGGTCACTTCTTTTCCATTATCCGAAATGGATTTCATAAATTTGCCTGAAATACTGTCTCTTTCTCCTTCTATGATGCCAGGAGTGAGATGATAGTAACTAAAGGAGAGATGTGAGTACCCCCAATTCTTATTCAGACCATACATTCCGGAAAGGGCCTGCTCGCGAAAACCCGAATTGAATACGTAGCCGTCATAAGCATTTTTGTAGGCATGTGCCATCTTATCACTGTATCGTAAATTCCATACCGATGAACCGGTGTTCCCGGCTCCACGAAGAGAATAAGCGAATAATCCGTTGTTTGTCTGATATTCAGAAGATGTTTCGATACTTGTTTTTCCTTCTGGTGGAGTTGGTTCTTCTTCAAAAATAATAACGCCGGCCATAGCATCTGAACCATACATAAGACTGGCAGGTCCTTTAAGAATACGTGCCGAATAAACAGATTGGTCGTCAATTTCTATGCCGTGTTCATCTCCCCACTGTTGCCCCTCCTGCCTTACGCCGTTGTTAACAACTACAATTCTGTTGTAGCCTAGACCTCTAATAACAGGTTTTGAAATGCCTCCACCTGTTGTAATTTGGGATACACCAGGTTCATGAGCAATGGCATCAATAATGTTTGTAGATGAGCGTTCTTGGAGTTCACGATGGGAAATATAGGAAACAGGAGCTGGCACCGTTTTGAGCATCGAATTGCCAGACAATCCTTTTACTACAACTTCTCCAAGCATTGCGTTGGTTTCTTTTAGTGTAAAATCCAAATGATGTATCACTTTGAGATCAACGTCACGGATAATTGTTTGATGTCCGATCAAACTGACCATAATAGTAGTTTTTATGGATGAAAGGTTTGTGATGCTGTAAGTACCTTTATTATCGGTGAGACCGCCTTTTTTAAAATCAGGTAAATAAATATAGACTCCTTCGAGAGGTTTATTACTAATGGAGTCTATGACTCTTCCTTCCAACTTAATATAAGATGATGCAGGAAGAACTGCTGCTGACAAGCAACTAGCTATCAGCAGCAAAATAAAATGTATGTATTTCATTCTGCTTTTTTTAAATTAATAAATTAGATGATACTCTTATGCAGAATGAAAAGGGGGAGCGCGAGGAGAGGATGTGTGATGAAAAGGTTGAAAAAGAGTTGGACAAATCCTTGAAGAAAAATTTATCTCACAACGAAATAGAGTAGGGAGTGTCGTTAAAGTAGGAACAAGAAAAGGAATACCGCAGAGCTGGCAAAGCAAACAGTTGCAAGGGGTCGTGAGATGATCGGTAAAGTGACCTGCATGCGGAAGGTGTTTGACGCACATCATGCAGACCTTTTCGTTCTTTGGCCGTGAGTCGTGATGGTGCAAAGTTTGCAAGGTTGTTGCTGAAATAAAGATAATCAACAATAACCATGATAAAATTTTGCGTGTCTGCTTCTGTTTGTTCATTTCATCAAAATGAGATGAATAGTTTTTCGTGAGAGGCAAAAGTAGTGTTTTATATGTGAAAGAGCAAAAAAAATCACGCCGGAATTTAACATCCGGCGTGATTTTAATAGTATTAACAAATGAGTAATGTTTGTATAATTATGATCTTACTTATTCTGCGCATCAGCTTTTTCAGCATCGATGCTAATTAGTTCAACTTTGAAAATCAATGTGGAGAAAGGTTTGATTTGACCTGCTTCACGGTTTCCATAACCTAATTCTTGAGGAATGTAGATTTCCCATGTTGAGCCTACTGGCATTTGTACAATAGCATCAGTCCAGCCTTTAATAACTTGATTACATTTGAAGGTCATAGGCTTATTGCGTTTGTAACTGCTGTCAAAAACGGTGCCGTCAATGAGACGTCCTTCATAGTTGACCGTGACGGTGGAATTAGCATTTGGTTTTGCGCCAGTACCTTCTTTGATGATTTTATACTGAACTCCACTTGGCAGAGTCTTAACACCTGGTTTCTTTGCGTTTTCAGCAAGAAAATCTTTACCTTCTTTACGGTTAGCTCCGTATTTTTGCTCCATCAATTGGTCTTTATAAAACTTCATTTGAGTGTTAGCAACGCTGGTGGCGCTGTCAACGGAAATACTCAGACCTTCGCCTGTGATGCCGGCGAGGAAACCGTTTTTATACTTTTCTGCGTCAAGAAAACTCTTGTTTTGCTCTCCTGTAATCTGTTGATTCAGCTGCTCCAAAAATTGGTTGGCAACTTGTGCACCGATTTGCAGTCCTGCACTGTAGGCTGCGAGCTTTTTATCTGTCGGCGTTGATAGGGATTCTTTAAGTCCGCGCATAAAGTCTTGCATATTATTTAATGTGTCGACATTTAAGCGTTGTGACAAATATTTCTTTAGCCCGTTAACTTGTGCTACACCCATATCGAAGCTGAAATCGGCGCGGCTTACAGTGTCTACCTTAACAGGAACGACTTTTTGAGCCTTTTTGCTTACTTTTTTGGTAACTTTAGCGGGTACCGTGATAGCGGTAGCAACTAAAGCTACTGCGAGAATAATGCGTAATTTCATTTTACTTTACTTTTACAAGCTCCAGTTTGAAAATAAGTGTGGAGTAAGGTTTAACTTTATCTCCAGCTTCACGGCTTCCGTAAGCCAATTGCTGGGGCACATAAATTTCCCAAATTGAACCTTCGGGCATGTGTGTGAGAGCTTCAATCCATCCGGGAATCATCTGGTTAACTTGAACTTCAATGGGCTTGCCGTTGTTATTGCGATAAGAACTGTCGAAAACTGTACCAGAAATCAAACGACCTTCGTAACTTACCAAAACTTTAGAGGTATCAGTAGGAATTGGTCCGTTGCCTTCTTTGATAACTTTATATTGGAGTCCGCTGGCTGTTGTTTTTACGCCTGGTTTATTTTTGTTTGATTGCATAAATTTTGCTCCGGCATCTTTATTGGCTCCATAAACTTTTGTCATGTTTTTGTCAATGAATACCTGCATACGAGACTGAATTTCCTTTTCAACAACACTCATAGGAATTTTTTGGTCTTTGCCTTTCGTTCCGGCAATAAAACCAGAGATGAGGTTGCGTAGGCTGATAGTTTTTGTACTATCTTTTCCAAATAGCTGAGTGTTGATGCCTTTATACATTTGGGTGCCTAGTTGTTGACCAATTTGGATACCAGCATAATAAGCTGCCTTCTTTTTGTCGTCTCCTGATTGTGCTGAAACGGCAAGACCCTTGTAGAATTCATCCATGTAGGTTGTATCAACACCCATACGTTCTGCCAGATATTGTTTCAAGCCACGAGAATTGGCCATACCCAATTCATAACTCAGAGTGTCAACATCGGTCTTCAGACTTGCGCTTGGGCCTGCACTCCTATTGCAAGAAGCGAAAGCAACAATGGTCACAGAGACCATTAAAATTAACTTTTTCATTTTTATTTGTTATAATGTTTGATTATTATATTACATAACTTGGAGGAGCTCTACATCAAAGATGAGTGCCGCATAAGGTGGAATTAGATTTCCTGCTCCATTTTCGCCGTAAGCTAGATCAAAGGGGATGAAAAAGCGGTATTTGGCACCTTCGTTCATTAGTTGCAAACCTTCTGTCCATCCTGCAATAACACCATTAAGGGGAAATACAGCAGGCTCACCTCTTCGATAACTGCTGTCAAAGATAGTACCGTCAATAAGTGTTCCCTCATAATGGCATTTCACGTTGTCGGTGGTTTTTGGTTTTTTGCCGCTGCCTTCATTAAGTATGACATATTGCAGACCACTCGGAAGAGTTTTTACTTCAGGCTTTTTCGCGTTTTCTTCGAGATATTTTTCTCCTTCAGATTTAGCTTGTGCGCCTTTTTTTGACATTTCAACGTGCTTACGTGCTTCAGCATCTTGAAGGTACTGGTTCACAAGCTTTTGAGCTTCCTTCTGGTCAACGGCAAGCGGGTTGCCTTCAATGACATCTTTGACTGCTTGCGCAAAATCTTCTGCAACGAGGCTTTCACTGCCCATATCAAGAAGCTGAGAGCCAATGCCGATGCCTAGGGAGTAACTTAATTTGTCCATATAATTTTTTACCTTAAATAATAATGGTACAAAAATACTATTTTTTTTTTATAGAACTTGTTGAGACAGCACTAATAATTATTTATATTGAGTTTTGAAATGAAATAGAGTGCATCTTTACTTATTTATTCTTTTTTTAGAAATGCGTATGTGTGTAAAAATGTTTATTTTTGCTGAAATAAAAATAGAAGCGTGTATGAAAAAGTTGGTAGCTTTGACGGGTGCCGGTATGAGTGCAGAGAGTGGTTTCAGTACATTTAGGGACGCTGGCGGGTTGTGGGAGAAATATCCTGTTCAACAAGTTGCTTCTCACGATGG
>Ga0172377_10006129_pt1 | contig 12374 bp, 13 predicted proteins | sample Pumphouse3metaG_FD_119749 | JGI IMG/M metagenome (GOLD analysis project Ga0172377, IMG submission 119749) | Leachate microbial communities from a municipal landfill in Southern Ontario, Canada - Pumphouse #3 metaG | ecosystem: Engineered > Solid waste > Landfill > Unclassified | place: Canada... | reverse complement strand
TTGACGGCAGTGTTCGAACCAAGCTACAAACTATAAGCAAGGAGCTGGTCTAATGGCAAAATCAGCCGAAAAGGATATTATCGCGATATTAAAACAGCGCGTCGAAAAATATGAGGATAAGATCAACATCGTCGACGTTGGCACTGTTGCCGAAGTTGGCGATGGCATTGCACGTATCCATGGGCTAGGCTCCGTCGGCTCCAATGAGCTTCTTCGCTTTCCTGGTGATATTATGGGTATTGCCATGAACCTGGAAGAGGAATACGTCTCCGCAATCATTTTAGGAGAAGATTCCGGAATTAAAGAAGGTGATGAAGTAAAAGCCACTGGCCGGGTTGCTGAAGTCCCTGTAGGCGCTTCAATGATCGGCAGGGTTGTTGATGCCCTTGGTCGTCCGGTTGACGGAAAGGGAGAAATAAAAACCAGCAGCAGCCGCCCCGTTGAAAGGATAGCCCCCAACGTGGTGTCACGAAAGTCGGTTGATACCCCGGTTCAGACCGGTATCAAGGCTGTGGATAGCATGTTTCCTATCGGGCGCGGTCAGAGGCAGCTGATCATCGGAGACCGTTCAACCGGTAAAACCGCCGTTACGATTGATACTATCATCAATCAAAAAGGTGGAGACCTGATTTGCATTTATGTTGCTATTGGCCAGAAAGCTTCCAAAGTTGCTCAGGTTGTGGCTCAACTGGAAGCCAATGGAGCTATGGAACACACTATTGTTGTGGCTGCCAACGCTTCAGATTCGGTTGCCATGCAGTATCTGGCTCCCTATGCCGGATGTGCAATGGGTGAAGAGTTTATGGAACAGGGCAAAGAAGCCCTGATTGTATATGATGATCTTTCCAAACATGCCTGGGCTTATCGCCAGATGTCTCTGTTGCTCAGAAGGCCTCCGGGACGGGAAGCATATCCGGGTGATCTGTTTTACCTTCACAGCCGATTGCTTGAAAGAGCGGCAAAGCTTGATGAAGCCCACGGAGGCGGATCACTTACAGCATTGCCTATTATTGAAACTCAGGCTGGTGATGTGTCGGCTTATGTTCCTACCAACGTAATTTCAATTACAGATGGTCAGATATACATGGAGCCCGACCTGTTTAATGCCGGTATACGGCCAGCCATCAACGTCGGTCTTTCCGTATCTCGTGTGGGCAGCGCGGCCCAGATCAAGGCTATGAAACAGGTAGCCGGTAAGCTTAAGTTGGAAATGGCTCAGTACAGGGAACTGGCAGCTTTTGCCCAGTTTGGCGCTTCTGACCTCGATAAAGCTACCAAGAACCAGCTTGAGCGTGGCAAGCGTATCACCGAAATCCTCAAGCAGCCGCAGTTTACACCGGTACCAGTTGATAAGCAGGTTATGATGTTCTTTGCCATTACCAACAACTACCTTGACGATGTCAGTGTTGACGATGTGAAGGAATTCGAGCCTTCCTTCTATAACTACATGGACAGGGAGCGTTCCGGTATATGCGACAGTATCATTAAAGAAAGAAAGCTGACCCCAGAGATAGAAAATGAACTAAAAGAAGCTATCGAATCTTTCAAATCGACTTTTATGGTCGGCAAGAAGAAGTAAGGAAGAGCTTTTGGCAAACATTCGTTTAATAAAACGGCGCATAAGAAGTATTCAAAACACGGCCAAAATCACGCGGGCTATGGAGATGGTGGCTGCTTCAAAGATGCGCAAAGCCCAGGAACGAGGTCTGGCAGGCAGGCCTTATTCCAACAAAATGGTTGAAGTTATTGCCGATCTCACGCGTGCTACCAAAGCGACCGGTGGGAGCGCGCCGCATCCACTTCTGGACATGCGTAGCGAGGTAAAAAAGGTTGCCCTGGTGTTTATTTCACCTGACAGGGGAATGTGCGGTGGTCTGGTAAGTAACCTGAACCGCAAGGTAGGGCACTTTTTCCTGGATACTAAACAGCCGGTTCAACCGGTTGCTGTTGGGCGTAAAAGTCTTGATTTTTTGAGGCGGACCGGGCGCAGCATTTTTGCCGAGTTTACCAATCTTGGTGACCGGCCTTCATTTATTGAAACCCTCCCCATTTCACGGATCGTTCTGGATCAATATTCCAGCGGGGAAGTAGACGAAGTTTATATTGCTTACAGCAGTTTTGTTTCTACAGTATCTCAAACACCGGTTATTGAAAAGTTGTTGCCGGTGGATACAGCACAGTTCGAAGGTGGACAGTCATCAAAGGCAGATGTCAGTGTGGTGGAACATACCTATGAGCCGGATATTACCGGCGTTCTTAATGAACTACTTCCACGTTTTGTAGAAATGAGGATATATCAGGTGATTTTGGAATCAATTGCCAGCGAACAATCTGCGCGCATGGTTGCCATGCGCAACGCTACCAATAATGCCAAAGATCTGGTGGAAGACTTAACCCTTCAATATAATAAAGCCCGCCAGGATGTAATCACCCGTGAATTACTGGATATTACTGCCGGTAAAATGGCTTTAGAGCAGGAGAAATAACTTATGGCAAATGAAAAAGCTGAGGCGTTAAAAGGCAAAGTTGTACAGGTAATCGGTTCGGTTGTTGATGTTGAATTTCCGTCAGACCAGATGCCGGCACTTTTTAACGCATTGAAAATCGAAATTGGTGAACTAAAGCTCACCCTTGAAGTGCAAAGCCACATTGGAAATGGCTGGATCAGGGCTCTTTCCCTTGACCCGACCGATGGTTTGGCACGAGGGGCTGAAGTTGTTGACACCGGAGCTCCTATCAGTGTTCCAGTCGGGGAAGCCACACTTGGCAGGATATTTAATGTAACCGGAACTGCTCTGGATGACCGCGGCGAGGTCAAGGCCAGCGATCACTGGCCGATCCATCAGGATGCCCCCGCATTTGATGAACAGCAATCAACAGTACAAATGTTTGAAACCGGCATCAAGGTGATCGATCTTATCACTCCCTTTGCGAAGGGTGGTAAAGCCGGACTCCTTGGAGGCGCCGGTGTAGGCAAAACAGTTATCATACAGGAGCTTATTCGAAATATTGCAACCGAGCACGGTGGCTATTCCGTGTTTGCCGGTGTCGGTGAACGTTCCCGTGAAGGTAACGATCTCTGGCATGAAATGCAGGATTCGGGCGTAATTGACAAGACCTGCCTGGTTTTCGGGCAGATGAACGAACTTCCCGCTGTACGTTTAAGGGTAGCTCTTACCGGCCTTACCATGGCTGAGTATTTCCGAGAGGTAGATCGGCAGGACGTACTTCTTTTTATTGACAACATTTACCGCTACACTCTTGCTGGTATGGAGGTATCTGCTCTTCTGGGTCGCATGCCTTCTGCTGTGGGTTATCAGCCGACACTGGCAACTGAAATGGGTGAACTCCAGGAGAGGATTACCTCCACCAAAAATGGCTCAATCACATCATTCCAGGCTATTTATGTTCCGGCTGATGACTATACTGATCCTGGTGTTGTGGCTACGTTTGGCCATCTCGATTCGGTTATTGCGCTTGAAAGAGCACTGGCCGAACAGGCTCTTTACCCGGCAGTTGATCCGCTGGCTTCTACTTCTCGCATTCTTGCACCGGAAAATGTCGGTGAAGAGCACTATCAGGTTGCCCGTGATGTACAGAAGGTTTTGCAGCGTTACAAGGACCTTCAGGACGTAATCGCCATTCTTGGTATCGAAGAACTAAGCGAAGAGGATAAGCAGGTAGTCGCCCGTGCGCGCAAGATCCAGCGCTTTCTTACCCAGCCGTTCTTTGTCGGCGAAGTTTTCACCGGCAGACCGGGCAAATACGTTCCCATCTCAGAAACAGTACGCGGATTTAAAGAGATTCTGGAAGGCAGGCATGATGACCTGCCCGAGCAGGCTTTCTATATGGTGGGATCCATAGATGAAGCAGTAGAGGCGGCCAGAAAGCTGGCCGAATAAGGCGGGGTGTATGTCTAAAATCAAGCTTGATATAGTTACCCCTGAAGAAGCTATATTCTCTGACGAGATAGATATGCTGGTAGCACCAGGCATTGAAGGCGAACTTGGAATACTGCCTCATCATGCACCGCTGATGACAGTTCTCGGGATCGGAGAGCTGATTATCCGCAACGGAAATGATGAACAGTATTTGGCTATCGGTGGGGGTTATCTTGAGGTTCAACCAGACAGGGTGATCGTACTTGCCGATGCTGCTGAAAGGGCGGAAGATATAGATATTGCCCGCGCAGAAGCTGCCAAGGAAGCTGCTCAACGGACTATGGCAGAGAAGCCTTCCGGTATCGATTCAGCCCAGGCCGAAGCAGCTCTCAAGCGTTCCCTTGTCAGGTTGAAAGTAGCAACCAAACGCAGAAAGCGCTACCAGGAAGGATAATAAAAAGCCCGGTTTTAGCCGGGCTTTTTTAATGCCTGTTTATATTACAAATCCTGCCAGTAAAGCAAAAACCCTCCTATCAACTCACTAGGCGAGTTTAAAAAGAGGGTTAGCTTTTTGATTTAGGCCAGGGTAAGCTCTAGATGATCTCGAGAGAGGCTTTGGTTCCGGCCTTGGCTGCTTTTACCCGGATGAGGGTTCGCATGGCCTGGGCGATGCGCCCTTGTTTGCCAATTATGCGCCCTTTATCTTCATCGGCAACCTGGAGTTTTAGAACGATGCCGTTCTCCTCACTTGTTTCCTCAGTAACCACCACATCATCGGGTGCATTTACCAGTGATTTAGCGATGAATTCAACCAGTTCTTTCATGGTTACTCCTTTGCTGACTTGATCTTATCCATAATGCCGGCCTTGGTCAGCAACCTGGCGGCGGTAGCAGTAGGTTGCGCCCCTTGCCTTAACCATTTGATGGCAGCCTCTTCTTCTACGGTGAAGGTTTCCGGCTGAGTCAAGGGGTTGTAAAAACCGATTATTTCAATAAAAGCACCGTTGCGTGGTGATTGGCTGTTAGCCACTACCAGCCGGTAGTTTGGTTTTTTGGGTGCGCCAATACGTCTTAACCTAATTTTAACCACATTTCCTCCTTATCAGGTGCTAATTATGACGCATTACGCTGGTGCTGTCAATACTGATTAACATAATACAGCTTTAAATATTGCAAAAAAGTTGATGGATAACCGTTGAATGTTTATATCAAATTCGGCAAGCTCTGGCAAACAGGGAAACAGCGCTTGCCGTTGGGAAATAGCGAGCTTATAATGCCAGTGTGGCAAACTGGCCGGTGTCTGATGGACGTGTCGATCCGCGGCAAGCTATCGCTATTCAAAAAGAGATGGCTGGAAAGATTGTACAAATCGGAACGGTGAGTGATATCTTCTATATCGCTGGGGTGGACGTATCATTTCCGAGAGGGAGTGATGTCGGAATCGCCGCGGCAGTGGTTCTTAATTACCCTAATATGGAAGTCGTGGAAGTAAGGCGATATAGTGACCAAGTAGCATTCCCTTATGTACCCGGGCTGTTATCCTTTCGGGAACTGCCGCTGATCCTGAAGGCTTTTCAAGCTTTGAGAATCAAACCTGATCTCGTAATAGTTGATGGTCATGGTGTGGCTCACCCCCGCCGCATGGGGCTTGCCTGTCATTTTGGATTGTACTCAAACCTTCCGGTTATCGGTTGCGCTAAATCGAGGCTTTGCGGAAAATACAGGGAACCGGATAAAATAAAAGGCAGCAGGGAAGGGCTTGTTGATGGGGAAGAGGTGATAGGGGCGGTATTGCGTACTCGGGAGGATGTTAGCACGGTTTTTGTATCAGTCGGGAACCACATCAGCCTGGAAAACGCAGTTAAGTGGGTTATGAGTACCTGTTTGAAACACAGACTGCCGGAACCAGTAAGGTGCGCTCATATGGCCGCAACTGGCTGGCCGGAATGCCAAGCGTAGACGCAAGCAAAAATAAGGAGAACTAATAACGGATGTCTGAATTGACTGATAAACTTGCCGAGCTGAAAGATCGCCTGTCTCAGGCCGGGGTGCGGCTTTGACTCGGATAACAAGAAAAAAGAGATAATTTTACTTGAGAAGGCTTCTCTGGAGGTTGGTTTCTGGCAGGATTCCCAAAAGGCAAAAAAAGTTATGCAGCAGCTTTCGTCATCAAAAGAGGATGTTGAAAGAATAGAAAGACTTAAAAAACAACTCTCAGATCTTGATGAACTGCTCACACTGGAAGCTGATGATCATCCTTCCATGGCAGAAGACCTCGGCTCTGAACTGGAAACGGTTGAGAAGCAACTTGCACAACTTGAATTTGAACTTTCCTTTTCAGGTCATTATGACCGGCATTCTGCAGTTCTGTACCTTCATGCTGGTGCAGGAGGCACTGAATCACAGGATTGGGCAGAAATGCTTATGCGGATGTATTTGCGCTGGGCAGATAAAAAGGGCTACAAGGCGGGGGTATTGGACGTCTCCCCTGGAGACGAGGCTGGCATAAAAAGCGCTACAATAGAGATAACTGGCAGCCTTGCTTACGGGTATCTCAAGTCTGAACATGGAGTGCACCGTCTGGTGAGGCTGTCACCTTTTGATTTTGACCATGGCCGGCATACTTCTTTTGCCCTGGTTGAAGTACTTCCTGAAGCAGAAGAGGGTGACATTGACATCACGCTTTCTCCGGATGATCTTAAAATAGACACCTTCCGCTCATCTGGTCCCGGAGGCCAGAACATGCAAAAGGTAAGCTCAGCAGTAAGAGTCACTCATCTTCCAACCGGTATTGTAGTTTCCTGTCAGAGCGAGCGCTCTCAACACATGAATAAAGAAACTGCCTTCAGGATATTACGAGCTCGCCTCCTCAAGCTTGAAATCGCTCGTCGCCAGGAGGAGATGGACCGCTTGAAGGGTGAAGTGATATCGGCAGCCTGGGGCAACCAGATCAGGAGCTATATCCTCCATCCCTATAAAATGGTCAAGGACCATCGTATAGATTACCAGGTTAACAATCCGGAGGCGGTTCTGGAAGGAGATCTGGATGAACTCATCACTGCATATCTAAGGTCCGGCTATGAAGGCGAGAGTTAAAAGGTTAGCCGCGTTTTTTGCGGTTTTGGCGCTGATGTTTGCAGCGGCTCCGCCTTTGCAGTCAAGCGCCCAGACAGAAATAACAATACTTAAAAACCATGCAGTTGTGGATTACCCGCACGTGGTTACTTTTTCTCTTGAGCTGGAAAGCCTTGAAAAAATTACTGATATCAGGCTGAGCTATCAGGTAGAAAGAGACAGTTTTGCTGATGTGGTGTGTGAGGCAGTGGCGGATTATTCTTCCAAAACCGGTTCTGCACAATGGATTTGGGATATGTATACTACTGGAAATCTTCCCCCGGGAACAGCGATCAAGTACTGGTGGCAGGTAACTACCCAAAATGGGGGTACGATTCTTACCGAAACTCGCATGGTAACATTTGCTGATGAGCGCTACCAGTGGCAGAGCATTTCTGAAGGCAACCTTTCTCTTTTCTGGTATCGAGGTGACGGTAGCTTTGCTTCGGAACTATTGGGCTCTGCAAAGGCCGCCTTGACCCAGCTTGAAACAGATACAGGGGCTCACCTCACGCGCCCGGTTGATATCTTCATTTATGGCAGTTCGGCTGATCTGCAGGGTGCCATGCTGTACGTGCAGGAATGGGCGGGGGGCCTTGCTTTTACCGGTTACGGGGTTGTGGCTATCGGTATCGCTCCATCAGATGTCGAATGGGGCAAAAGAGCCATGGTTCATGAGCTTGCCCACCTGGTGACTCATCAGATGACCAATAACCCCTATAATTCGATTCCAGTGTGGCTCAATGAGGGTATATCCATGTATGCCGAAGGGAATCTGGAGGAATACTCCGAATCCTATTTAAGACGCGCAGTGCTGTACGACGAATTGATATCTGTTCAGAGCCTGGCGAGTCCCTTTTCAGCTGATGCAGAAAAAACCTATCTGTCTTATGCTCAGAGCTACAGTCTGGTGGATTATCTGGTTAGCGCCCACGGCTCGCTTAGAATGGCCGATCTTCTCCAGGTTTTCAGCCAGGGTGCTGATTACGACGAAGCTTTTCTGGAAGTCTATGGTTTTAATATCGATGGTCTTGATGATGCCTGGCAAGCCTGGGCAAAAGAAAAGTACGGCGTTTATTCTCCACAGACGATGGGTTTTATACCTCTTTATCTGGGATTTTTGGTGTTAGGGCTGATAGTAATAGCGGCAGTATTTGTTATTCAAAAAAAGAGGCAGCCGGTATGAGAAAACTTCTGCCTTTAGTAATCTCAGCTGTGATACTGTCCTGTGGTTTGGTTACTGCTTCCTGCGAACAAGGTCGAAAACCAGCGGGCAGTGGCACGCTCAACCTGTATGGTGTTGACCCCTATACTCTGGACCCGGCTTTAAGCGGGGACAGTACTTCTCATCAATACATAATGCAAATGTTTTCCGGGCTTGTAAAGCTTGATGATGAACTGCTGGTAACAGGGGATATTGCAGATGAATGGAATGTGAACTTCAATGGCACTGTCTATACCTTTTATTTACGCCAGGACGTGTTGTTTCACGATGGTAAACAGGTAACGGCTGATGATTTTAAGGCTTCATGGGAACGCGCATGCAGCCCGGGAACTGGCTCCCAGACTGCCGTGCTTTATCTGGGGGATATATTGGGTGTAGATGAAGTTCTTAACGGTGATGCGGAAGAAATTTCCGGAGTACGGGTGGTTGATAAATACAAACTGGAAGTGACTCTCAAGGAGCCGCGGAGCTATTTTCTGTACAAACTGGCTTACCCGACTGCTTTTGTGGTTGATACCAAAACAGCCCTCGGCAGCGGCTGGTGGCAATCCGGCATTAACGGTACGGGACCTTTCAAACTTGAGGAATGGAAAAAAGGCAGCAGACTGGAGCTTGCCCGATTTGACCGGTATTACGGTACTCCGGCTAAACTGGAACGGGTGGTATATCACTTATGGGCTGGCACAGTGATGAGTTTATATGAGAATGGCCAGATAGATGTAGCCCAAACAGGGGGAGACTACATTGATAAAATCACCGATGAAAAGAGCGAATTATTCAACGAGCTGATAATCACCAGCGTTCCCAGCCTGATGTACATCGGTTTCAATTGTACCACGGAACCTTTCAATGACCCGCTGGTACGCCAGGCCTTTGCTATGGCGGTGGATATGAAGAAAGTTGTCAACCTGGTTTACAGGGGGGCAGCAATGGTTGCCGGGCAAGTTATCCCTCCCGGAATACCCGGACATGATGAAACAGCCAGCATAACCAGCTTTGACCCTGAAACAGTCAGAAGCCTTATTGCCAGTTCAAGCTATGGTTCCGTTGATAATCTTCCGCCCATTACCATCACAACTGGTGGGTATGGAGGGGTGATTTCACGTGAGCTTGAGGCTATAGTATACCAGTGGCATCAGAATCTGGGAGTTGAGATAACCGTACGGCAGATCGATCCGAACGAGTACTACTACAACCTTATGGCAGAAAAAGATGATTTATTTTACTTTGGATGGGTAGCAGATTACCCGCACCCTCAGAACTTCCTGGAGATACTTTTTGCCAGCAGTTCCTTTTCCAATACCGGCAAATACCATAACAGCAATTTTGATGCTTTGATAGACATGGCCGGGAAAGAGACCGATTTTGATACCAGTATCGAACTGTATCAGCAAGCCCAGGACGTGCTCCTCCAAGACACAGCGCTGGTGCCGATCTCTTTCGGGGTTGATATGACGCTGGTGAAGCCTTATGTTAAGGGTTATAACCCGGGGTCTCTGGGTGTGGTTAGGTTGAATGAAGTATGGATCGAGGGGAAATAATGGCGGAGGGAGTGGGATTCGAACCCACGGTTCCCTTGCGGGAACAACGGTTTTCAAGACCGTCACCATAGACCGCTCGGACATCCCTCCACGCGGTTTTAGTATCAGCTATTTTAACACGAGAGCGGTTTTCCTTGCACCTGTTTCTTGTGCGAGTGTTTGGATGATGCTTGCAGCTTTACTTTTTTTGGTTTTTTGTTTTTGGTACCGGTGTTTTTCTTGCCCTTCTCGCCTTATTGCCTGCCGGGCACTCTTTCAGGCATTTATCACATAGTACAGAATGGCCACTGGCATTTTGAGGAGAGAGGTTGGAGAGGCATTGATCGGGTTTTGCCATGCGAAAGGGTTCCAGGGCTTTAACCGGGCATATGTCAACACATATCGAACAATTTCGGCAGGCTGCAAACTCGTATTCTCCTACAATCTGAGCTGTGGTTCTGCCGGGCAATGAAGCGGAGGTGTATATACCCATGAATCGCAAGCGGCTTCCATACTTTGGATGCAATACTACTGTATTTTTACCACGTTTGCCCAGTTTGGCGCGGATAGCTTCGTTTTTCAGGTTTATCTTTCCTTCCAGAGGGTATCCATAGCGTCCGACGAGCTGGGCAGAAAAGCCTTTCTTGTGTATGTAATTTATTAACGCTTCCAGTTTTGGGGCGGCATAAGCCCTGAAACCGTACATGATAAAGTGACCTGACCTGACGCCAAAATCATCCAGGTTTTGTTCGGTTGTTGATTCCATGCCCAGTATCAGCAGGGTTTGCCCGTCTGATTGGAGGGTTGCTCCGCACACATCAAACAGTTCCCTGGCCTTGGCAAGGATTTTTTCTTCATTAGTCATATTCTAATTGCTGGTTTTACGCTGGCTGTGTCCAGCTATTTTTGGTGCTAATGATAGTTTAAACCAAAAAGAGGGTATTTTTCATCTCGCAATCACTTTGACCAATTGTATTTTATAAATGGTGCCAGCCGGGTTAGAGACATATTTTATTTTAACGAAATAATGTTGTATTTTTGCCATCTCCAAGAATATAATTGATTCAAATTATTATTAAAGGAAGTGGAAGGATGCTAAAAGATTTCAAGGCGTTCATCATGCGGGGAAATGTGGTGGACATGGCAGTTGGTATCATAGTTGGAGCTGCCTTTGGGGCAATTGTTACAAGCCTGGTAAATGATGTCATTATGCCCCCTATCGGTTTGGCACTGGGAAATATTGATTTTTCTGATTTGATGCTAGTCTTAAAGGAAGGTGCTACTCCAGGTCCATACGAGTCGCTGGCGGCAGCCAAAGAGGCAGGAGCGGTGACGCTAAACTACGGGGCGTTTATCAACACTCTTATTATTTTCCTCATCATTGCAGCGGTAGTTTTCTTCTTTATTGTTCGGCCTATATCCAAGTTGGCTGCTCGTGAAAAAGAAGCTGCTCCGGTTGCACCCACAACCAAGGACTGCCCTTTTTGCTATACCTCCATTCCGGTTAATGCCAAGCGTTGCCCCAATTGTACATCAGAACTTGAATAAAACGTTTTGCCGGTAAATTTAAGAGATATATGCCAGCCATTTATGGCTGGCATATATTAATCAAATATCACAGAAGAGCTTAATTCAAAGCCGTGGTTATATGATTGGGTGACCCAGGCTTGTTTGGCTGTTACCTTTATCTCGCCAGTGATGATCAGTGGTACAGCATCCTTTTCTTTTAAATCAACGATCGTAGGTTCAAAAATGGTTATCTCTCCTTTTGGAGAAAAGGCCAAATCACGTGATTTGGCGGGGTGAATCACTGCGCTCCATTGGCCAACCGGAGCAACTTCAAAGTGTGTTTCATCAATCTGAACCTTCCAGTCGGTCATCTCTACTTCTGCAGTTAAACGGGACGGGTTAGATATTTTCAGCGTGAAGATATAAGTAAAACGCGCCGGATTTTCCAATCGTTGAATGGGCGCCATGGATACCAAAGAAACATTGTTTAACGTCTGCTCGATTATCTTCTTGGCAACTGCCGTTGAGTAAATATGGATAGAGCCAAATATTACAGCGGCAATGGCAACAAACCCTGCGGCAAAAACCAGTATTTTCTTAATGTTCATGTTTCCCCCTCAGGCCAGGGTGACGTTTGAGTTGTGAATATAAGGCCTCAATACCTTCGGAATATCTATAGTACCGTCTGCGCGCTGGTAGTTTTCCATCACGCTGATGACAACCCTGGGCAAAGCCAGACCCGAACCGTTAAGCGTGTGAACGTACTCCGCTTTTGATTCCGGGGTTGGCCGGTAGCGGATGTTGGCTCGCCGGGCCTGGAAATCCGAACAGTTTGAACATGAACTTACTTCCAGCCATTCATTACAGCCTGGAGCCCACATTTCAATATCATAAGTACGGCTGGAAGCAAAGCTGATATCAGCGGTGCACAGTTCCTTAACCCGATATGGTATCTCAAGCCTGGAGCATATCTCCTCAGCATTACTCACCATTTTATCCAGTTCTTCGTTCGAACTTTCCGGAACAACAAATTTGTACATCTCAACCTTTTCAAATTGGTGTCCACGTTTGATGCCACGCACATCTTTGCCTGCGCTCATTTTTTCTCTTCGGAAACAGGGGGTG
>Ga0172377_10006128_pt1 | contig 12375 bp, 12 predicted proteins | sample Pumphouse3metaG_FD_119749 | JGI IMG/M metagenome (GOLD analysis project Ga0172377, IMG submission 119749) | Leachate microbial communities from a municipal landfill in Southern Ontario, Canada - Pumphouse #3 metaG | ecosystem: Engineered > Solid waste > Landfill > Unclassified | place: Canada... | reverse complement strand
GGAGAAGAGCAATTAGATGATTCTGGAGAAAATATAAAAGTTGATAATATTATTTTGCAGTTTGTGGATACGGAGATTTTGGATAGCGAATTAAGACTAAGGATTGATTTATTGGGTCAAGGGAAGGCTATAATTTGCTTGGACGGGTATTGTCATCAAGGCTATTGGCAAAAGGATAATAACGAAGATAGAACTCGTTATTATTTAGAAACGGGAGAGGAAATTATTTTTAATTCTGGTCAGACCTGGATTCATTTAATTGACGAGAGAACCTCTATTAGTATAGAAAATTTTTAAAATTATATTTTAGTTATTATCAATCGATCTCTTTTTGATAGGTCTTTGATCGTTTTTATTTTAGGATTATATAGTCCTAATTTTTTTTTGGTTAAGTCTCTTAATGGATTTTTTTGCCAAGGGCTTATTTCTTGATAAATAAAGATATTATTATTAGTAGTTTTTATTTTTTTTATTTGAGTTAGTAATTTGCGATAATATTGTAGGCCGTCCATTCCTCCATATAATGCTGTGTAGGGTTCATGTTTGATGCTAGGGGATTCTTTAATTTCTTTTTTTGTTAAATATGGCAAATTGGCTAATATTATTATATCTATATTTTTTTCTTCATTAAGATTTTTAATAATTGGTTCCAGTAGATCGCCAGAAATAAATTTTATTTTTTTATTTAATTGATGTTTTTTAGAGTTTTTTTGAGCCACCTTAATAGCTAGGGGGCTAATATCAATCCCTAGATACTTTATATTATCTTGTTTTTTTAAATTGTAAGCTAAACTTAAGATTAAACAACCAGAACCGGTTCCAATGTCGATAATTATTTTTTTACCTTGACTTTTGCTTTTAATTTCTTGAAGAACTTGATCAATTATTAATTCGCTCTCAGGGCGGGGAATTAAGGTGTTTTTATTTACTAAAAAATTTAAATTATAAAAATTTTTTTCTTTTAATAAATAAGCCATTGGTTCTCCAGCTAATCTTTTTCTTATTAAATTATTTATTTGATTGCTTTGTTTTTTATTAATTTCTTTTTTATCATTAATAAATAATTGTTCTCGGTTTATTTTTAAAACAAAAGAAATTATTAATTCGGCCTCTAGTTGATAGGACTTAATTTTCGATTTTTTTAAGTCTTTAGAAATTTCTATAAGTTTATTTTTGATAGTCATTTTTAATTAGCAAAAATCCTAAGGTTAATTAGGATTTTTGGTTTTTCAAGTCACTTATAATTTCTTCTATATCTCCCTCCATTATTTCATTGATATTATGCCAAGATTTGTTGATTCGATGATCGGTTATTCTGTTTTGAGGAAAATTATATGTTCTTATTTTGTCACTACGGTCTCCTTTTCCGACCTGCTCCTTTCTTTCTTTGGTTTCTCTTTCGGCTCTTTCATTTTCTATTTTAGCTAAAAGTCTTGATCTCAGTATTTGCATGGCTTTTTCTTTGTTTTGGTGTTGAGATTTTTGATCTTGGCAACTAACTACTAAGCCAGTGGGAATATGAGTAATGCGAATAGCTGAATAGGTGGTATTAACGCTTTGCCCTCCGGGGCCAGAAGAACAAAAAGTATCAATTCTTATTTCGTTAGGTTCAATTTTTACATCAACTTCCTCAGCCTCGGGCATAACTATTACTGTTGAGGTGGAAGTGTGAACCCTCCCTTGTTTTTCTGTTTCTGGGACCCTTTGAACTCGATGAGTTCCAGCTTCATATTTTAAATAACCATAAACATTCTCCCCAATTATCGAAAAGATTATTTCTTTATATCCGCCAATTCCAATAGAGCTAGAGCTTAAAATTTCAGTTTTCCATCCCTTTTTTTCAGCAAATTTTAAATACATTCTAAATAATTCGGCTGTGAATAGGGCTCCTTCGTCTCCTCCGGCACCAGATCTAATTTCCATAATAATATCTTTTTTATCGTTGGGGTCAGCTGGGTTTAATTCTTCGTGTAATATTTTTTCCAATTTTTCTTTTTCTTTTTCCATTTCGATCACTTCCTCTTGGGCCATTTTAGACAATTCGGAAGATCCTTCATTTTTAATAATTTCTTGATTATCTTTAATATTGGTATTTAATTTCTCAACCTCTATCACCAAATTATATACTTTTTTAATCAAGGAGTGTTCTTTGGCTATTTTAGTTAATTCGTTAGGATTGGAAAGCAGCTTTGGATCAGATAATTTTTTTTCTAGTTCTTGAAATTTATTTTTAATTTCTAAAAAATTTTCCATATTTTTAATTAATATTTTTTTATTTAGATAAAATAAAAGCCCCAAAATTGGCGCTTTTATTTTTTATTTAAAATAGTTATTTATTCTTTTCGGCTTTTTTCTGAGATTTTTCAGCTCTTTTAGTAGTTTTACTTTTTTTGTTGTCTTCTTTTTTTTCTAATTTAGCTTTAAATTTGCTAACTCGATTAGCAGTATCAACTAATTTTTGTTTTCCTGTATAAAAAGGGTGACAATTAGAGCAGAGTTCAGTTTTTATTTCTGACTCAATTGATCCAGTTTCCATAACAAAACCACAAGCGCAAATAGCCTTGATTTTGTTGTTATATTTTGGGTGAATATCTTTTTTCATATTTATTTATTTATTTTATAACAATAAAAAACCCCCAGATTAATGGGTATTTTTTATAATATCATAACAATAAAAATAAATCAATAGCTTTAATTTCCGGCTTGATTTATGAGTTTTAAGGTGTTAATATTTTAATACTTATAATTTATCTATAATAATATGATTAAAGATGTCATTATTAAAAATTTAAACCAATATCATGATGATCGTGGTTGGTTAAGTGAAGTATATCGTCAAGATGAGGTTACTTATCATCCAGTCATGGCCTATATTAGTGTTACTAAACCGGGAGTGGTGCGTGGTCCACATGAACATGTTTATCAAAGTGATTGTTTTGTTTTTGTGGGTCCGGGCTCTTTTGAGCTTCATCTTTGGGATAGAAGAAAGGGAAGTGAAACCGAAGGTCAGCATTTCAAGTCTATAATGGGGGAAGAAAACCCAACCATGGTAATTGTTCCTCCGGGAGTTGTTCATGGCTACAAGGCTATTGGTAATAAAGACTCTTATTGTCTAAATTTTCCCGATAAATTATATAAAGGAGAAGGTAAAAAAGAGGAAATAGATGAAATTCGATGGGAACAAGACCCTGATTCTCCTTATAAAATAGATTAAAATTAGATATTAGATATTTTTATCTTTACGAAGCCTCTTTATTATAGTATAATTGTTTTGTAATATAAATAATGATTTTATTATGTTAAAAATTCTTGTAACTGGCGGAGCTGGTTTTATTGGGTCTAATTTTATTAGATATTGGCTCAAAAATAATCCCGATGATTATATCATTAATCTAGATAAATTAACTTACGCTGGTAATTTAGACAATTTAATAGATATTTCTGAAAATATTAATTATAAGTTTATTGAGGGGGATATTTGTGATTTTGATTTGGTTAATAAAATTATTTCCGGGGTTGATTTAATTGTTCATTTTGCAGCCGAGAGTCATGTTGATAGGTCTATAAAAAATAGCGCTGATTTTATTAAAACGAACATAGAGGGGACTAGAATATTATTAGAAGCTGCTAAAAATAACGGAAATATTAGATTTCATCACGTTTCTACAGATGAAGTTTTTGGTTCTTTAGAAATTAATAGCCCTAAATTTAATGAGAAAACGTCTTATGATCCTCGATCTCCTTATAGTGCTTCTAAAGCAGCCTCTGATCATTTGGTTAGAGCTTATTTCCATACTCATGGGCTTCCAATCACGATATCAAATTGTTCTAATAATTATGGTCCCTATCAATTTCCCGAAAAACTTATTCCTTTGTTTGTTACTAATTTAATAGAAGAAAAAAAGGTTCCAGTTTATGGAAGCGGTCAAAATGTTAGAGACTGGATTCATGTTGATGATCATAATCGAGGAGTTGAGATGATTATTAAGAAGGGGGTAATTGGAGAAACTTATTGCCTAGGCGGTGATAGTGAAATAAAAAATATTGATATTACTAAAAATATTTTAGAATTGATGGGGCAGGGAGAGGAAAAAATTGAATATGTGGCTGATAGACTGGGGCATGATTTGAGATATGCCATAGATTTTTCTAAGGCCAAAAAAGAATTGGGCTGGAGTCCGCAAATCAATTTTCTTGATGGTTTAAAAACTACGATTGATTGGTATAAAAATAATATTGTTTGGTGGCAAAAATTAAAAAATAGATAATTAAAATATGAAAAAAATATTAATTTTGGGCGCTAATGGTAATCTAGGTAGTCAGCTGGTAAAAGAGTTTTCTAGTTTTTCTGACTATAAAGTTTATGGCTTTGATAGATCTGATTTAGATTTATTAGAATATAATTTAATAATACCAAAAATTTCCAAAATTAAACCAGATATTATTATAAATACTTCGGCCTATAATGCCGTTGATAAGTGTGAAGAGTTTGAGAATGAGTTTAGATTAGCGCAAAAAATAAATGGTGAATCTTTAAGGTATCTAGGCAAGGCTGCTATCTCTAATAATTCTATTTTGGTTCATTATTCAACGGATTATGTTTTCGGTGGTGATATTTGTAAAGATGATGGTTGTGAGACAGAGTGTTTTTTAAAAACCAAAGAAAAAGGTGGTTTTACTGAAGATGATAAACAATGTCCAGTTAATAAATATGGTTTAACTAAAATGTCCGGTGAGATTGAATTACAAAGATTGGCTAATAAAAAATTAAAATATTATATTATTAGAACTTCAAAATTATTTGGACCTAAGGGAAAATCTTTAGATTCTAAAGAAAATTTTTTTGATATAATGTTAAATATTTCTCAAGATCGTTCTGAGATCCAGGTTGTTAATGAAGAATTAAGTTGTTTTACTTATACTCCTGATTTAGCTAAAAAAACAATTGAATTACTAAATAGTCAAAATAATTTTGGAATATATCATATTAGAAATAGTGAGCCAGCTATTTGGTATGACGCTGCCAGAGAGTTATTTAAATTAAAAAATATTAAGGTAAAAATTAAACCAGTTTCATCTGATAAATTTCCTCGCCCAGCCAAGAGGCCAAAATATTCGGTTTTGGCTAATACTAAATTAACAAATTTAAGAAGTTGGCAAGAGGCTTTGCAAGAATATATAAAAAATTATAAATAAAATTTAATTATAAAGAATATGAAAGGAATAGTTTTGTCCGGAGGAAGTGCTACTCGCCTTCGTCCTTGTACCAAGGTCACATCTAAGCAATTATTACCGGTCTATAATAGGCCTATGATTTATTATCCTCTTAACACCCTAATAAAAGCTGGTATTAAGGATATTTTGATTATAGTTTCCCCAGAGCAAGCTGGTCATTATTTAAATTTATTGGGCAGTGGTAAGGATTTTGGTGTAAAATTTACTTACGAAATTCAAGATAAACCAGAAGGGCTAGCTCAATCCTTTATTATTGGAAAGAATTTTATTGATGATGATAGTGTTTGTATGATTTTGGGTGATAATATATTTGAAGATGATTTCACTGAGGATATAAAAAACTTTTCCGGGGGAGCCAAAGTGTTTGCTAAGCAAGTTCCTGATCCCGAAAGATTTGGTGTGGTGGAGTTTGATGAAAATAAAAAGGCTATTTCCATTGAAGAAAAACCAACTCAACCAAGATCAAATTATTGCGTTACTGGTCTTTATATTTATGATAACAAAATAGTAGATATCGCTCAAAATTTAAAGCCATCACCTCGTGGAGAATTGGAAATAACTGATGTTAATAAAATTTATTTAGAAAAAGGTGAGTTGGAGGTTGCTATGGTTAATGGTGCCTGGATAGACGCTGGAACTTTTGATAGTTTATTAGAGGCTCAAATTTTAGCTAAAGAGAAATTGCAAGATAAATTAATTATTTAAAATATGAAAGATAAAATTATTTCTAATCAAGAGGTTAAAGGTACTAAAGATTGGTTGCCGGAAGAAATGAATATTAGAAAATATATTTTCGATAAATGGCGCCAAGTTTGTCTTTCTTATGGCTTTGTAGAATATTTAACTCCTATTTTAGAAAATGCTGATATTTATCGAGCTAAATCTGGTGAAGATATCGGAGGTAAGGAATTGATGGTTTTTGTTGATCAAGCTGGTCGGGAATTGGCTATTCGTCCTGAGATGACCCCTAGTGTTGTTAGAATGGTTTCCAAAATTTACAATACTTCACCCAAACCTTTAAAATTATTTTCTATCGCTAATTTTGTTAGAAATGAAAAACCACAAAGAGGTCGTAATCGGGAATTTTGGCAATTAAATTGTGATATTTTTGGCGATAATAATTTTTTATCTGAGTTAGAAATTTTGCAGATGAGTCTCGATTTAGTATTAGCCTTTAATCCGCCTAAAAATTCTTTTACTTTAAAGTTAAATCATCGAGGTTTAATTAATTATTTGTTTGATTCAATAAAATTAGGAGATGATCAAAAAATTTTAGTAATGCGCTTGATGGACAAATATAGTAAGATGACTGGCGATGAGCTTATTAGTAAAATGGAAGGTTTAGGTTTAAATAATGAACAAATTGATAAAGTTTTAAAGTTTATTACTGTCAGTAGTTTAGAGGAATTAATAAAAAATAATCCCGAAATGGAAGAGACTTCAGCCTTTAAGTTATTATCAGAGATTATTGCTAAATTAAAAAAATTAGGTTACGGAGAGTATGTTAAATTTAGTCCCGAGGTTATTAGAGGTTTTGATTATTATGATGGTTTGGTTTTTGAGTTATTTGATAATCATGAAGATAATAATCGAGCTATGTTTGGTGGAGGTCGCTATAATGGTTTAGCTAATATTTTTGGAGGAGAGAGTTTTTCGGCTATTGGTTTTGCTCCTGGTGATGAAACTTTTAAATTATTTTTAGAGTCTTGGAATATCTTGCCAGAAATTAGTGTTAAAAGTGAAATATATTATTTACCAATTTTGTCTGAGTCATTAGAGGAGGATGTTCTATTTTTATCTAACAATTTAAGAAAAGAAGGGAAGTTTGTTGAAATTAGTTTTAATGCCATAAAGATGTCTAAGGCCCTTGAATATGCTGATAAAAATAAAATTGGTTATGTTATTGTTTTGGGAGAAGATGAATTTAAAAAAGGTGAGTATAAAATAAAAAACATGAAGACTGGAACAGAGGAGGTTTTTAAGTTTATTAAATAATACAAATTTAAGTATTTATAAAAAAAGACCTTCTTAGGTCTTTTTTGGTTTTTTATTCATGTGGTATTTTTTTTATTTTTACATGATTAGAATTATTTTCACAGGATGGGCAGAAGCCAGTTTCGATATAATAATCCTCCCATTGTCCTCCTGTTTTTTTATTATTTTCTAAGTCTTCTTCTGGCATAAGAAGAATTAGGGCTAGAGCAGTTTCAAAATCTACTAAAATAGTATTTTTACAGTTTTTGCAAACCGCATAAGCACACATTTCTTTGGGAATAGGCTCTTTTAGCCTCTTTATAATATCCTTTGTCAAATAACTCATTAATTGTTTCCCTCCATTTTTTGTTGGTATATTTCTATAATTTTTTTAGCAGTTTTTTTGATTAATTCTTGGTCCTCTAATCTTTTTCTAGAATAATTTTCATTTTCAGTAAAAATAACAATATCAGACAATGACGTTCCACCAGCTCGAGCTTTTTCTTTTTGTTGCTCTATTTTTCCAGCTACTGAATTTTTGGTTACATCTAAACAAATTCTAATTTCTTTTTCTTTTTTTTCAGTATCTAGATATTTAAATTTTAGAAAAGCATCAACACCACTATAGTCTAAGTGGGAATTGACAGCGGTATAGTATTCTAAATCTTCATATTCTATCCCTAGTTCATCTACAATAGTGGCGTGAAGATCGTCGGCAAAATTAGTCAAAGGTTCGCTGGGGTCGGAATTATTTGGTTGACTTTTTTCAATTATTTTAAATTGTTCTTCTAGGCTTAATTCTTTTAAAAATTTATGTCTATTTTGGGAGACTCTGTCTTCTATGAACTTTTTAATTTTTTGAGAACTTTCTTCTTTTAATTCTTTATATTTTTGCGGATCCCTTCTTTTAAGTTTTAAAAGAAGTCCAACTGGATCGTTACTATTTTTAAAAACTGAATAACTTTCGGCAATAAAAATTTCTTCTAGTTTTTCTTGGAGATTTTTTTTATATTTTCTATCGTCAATGGTCGCTAAAAGATTCTTTTCTAGCAAATTACCAGAATTTTCATTAAAAGTATGCATTAAAAAATTGTCTTCAAAATTATTCATATTTTTAAATTAGTTTATAGATATTATAATAAATTATTATTTTTGTCAATAGTTTTGGATATTTTCTCTTTTTTTTATTAATATATTTATTTTCTCGGTTAAGTCTTCTTCGTCATTGGGATAAAATATTAAGTCATTATCTAAATTTAATAATTCAGGTATTCCCCCTAAATTAGAGGCAATAATCGGTAGAGAAAAAGCCTGAGCCTCATAAATAACGGTCGGAGAGTTTTCGTAGCAATTAGATGGAACAATTAAGCTATCGCTCTTTTGTAATTCTAAGGCTATTTCTTCTTTGTTTTTTCTACCTAAAATTTTGATACGTTTGTCATTTTGGGAAATCAATTTTACTTTTTCTAATAATGGTCCATTTCCTATAATAGTTAGTCGAATATTAGAATTATCAATTTTTTTGAAAGTGTTAATTAAAAAAATAATGCCTTTGTGCTGAGCCATTTGACCAATGAATAAAAAATTTATTATTTCTTTATCTTTCTTTATATTATCTGATCTTAAATTATCTATATTAGAGAACGGTCTAGGATTTTTTTGTATTTTATTTCGACTATTGGGAAAATAATTTCTTTTTAAATGTTCTTGTAATAACCAATTAGAGGGGGATATTATTAAGCCTGGAGAGCCAATAATTTTTTTTATTAATTTTTGATAGATTTTAGCTATAATGGAGTCAATTTTTTTTTCTTTTCCAAAAAATATTAAACCCGATGGATGAATTAATTGAATGTCATGTAAAATGTGATGATGCTTGATGTTTAACTTCTTAATTATTTTAAAAGTTTTCCAGCCAATTCCCATTAAGTTATTGGTTAAAATTAGAGCAGGCTTTTCTTTTTTTAATATCTCAATTAATTTTTTAGATTGATTAAAATTATAAAAATTTCCTATTTGCCAGAGAAGTCGATAGAGTAGGGGTTTTTTTTCTAGATTATAATAATCAGAATTGAGATAATAGGTTTTTGGTCCGGTATTAATTTCAGGCAAATTTTTTGGTTTAGTGGTTATTATAATAACAGAGTTTCCCTGGTCTTGATATTGGGAAATAATTTTTTCACAAACCTTTTCAGCCCCTCCTTTTTGATATGGCTTATATAGATTGTTAATTATGGCTATCTTCATAGTTTTTATTGGAATAATTCTAATATTTTTATATTAATTACTTCCTCGGAGTATTTTTCTAGGGCTAATTTGTAAGCTTCTTGACTCATATTTTGATAATTCTTTTCATCTTCTAGTATTAGCTCTATTTTATTCCTTAAATCTTCAATATTTTTTGGCTCTATTAAAAGTCCCGATTTTTGATTTTCAAAAACAGTCCTGACTCCTGGTAAGTTTGAAGCAATAACTGGAGTTCCGCAGGACATCGCCTCTATGAGAACTATTCCAAAAGCTTCGTTGCTATTAATGGAGGGCAATACTAATACTTTAGCGGTTTGATAGTTTTTTATTAATTCTTCCTTACTTATTTTTCCAATAAATTCAGTCTTATTATTTATTTTTAAATTATTGGTTAAATTGATAAGATCTTTTTGTAACTCTCCTTGGCCAATTATTTTTAATTTCCAATTTGTATTTTTTATCTGGCTGATTGCTCTTATTAAAATATCGACTCCTTTAAAATAATGAGCCTTATCTAGTCCACCAACAAATAGGACAATATTTTCTTTTTGAATATTTTCTAAGGGTTTGAATTCCTTGGTATCAATAGAAAAGGGAATTTCTTTAAATTTATTTGAATATTTTCTATAAATTTTTTTTATTTGACTATTTTGAATATAGTCAAGCGAAGCGCTGACTATGTAATCAGCTTTTTTAAATAATGATTTTTTTATTATTTCTTCCGGCCAGCTTAAAATTTTGAATAAAATGTTTTTGTGCTTGACATCCATATGATAATGGATTATTAATTTTTTTTGAGGATTAAATATTTTAAATAGCCAAATTATTAAAGCCGTCCCAAAAAAGGGATAATGGAAATAAATAGTATCAAATTTTTTTAAATTTTTTAAAAGAGAGAGTAGAATTGCTCCATGACCTAATTTTAATAATGGCTTTAGCCTAATAATATTGTTTTTTTTGTCATCTTCTGAGCTATTGTTTTTAGTTTTGGTTGTAAAAACAAAACTCTCATGTTCGTTAGATAGCGTTTTTTGAATTTTTTGAGCTGAAGTGCCAATTCCTCCGGGATAGGGCGGATAGACACAAACAATTTGAGCAATTTTCATATATTTTAATTTTTTGCTATATTATATGGGTATGGATATCATTAATTTTAAAAAAATTTGGTCTTATATGAGGAAAAATATTCTAGTCGTTTTGTTATTGTTTTTATCTTTAACGATTAATATTTCTTCAATTTTTTATTATTTTTATAGGCTCAATAATTTAGTGGTAATTTTTTCTTTGTTGGGGGCATTAGGATTAACTAGCCTATTTGTTTATTTTACCATTTCCTGTAAAGGTCAGCAAGAAAAATCAGTATTAGCAGTATTTTCTGATGATTATAATAATAAATTATGGGTCTTTGTTAAAACATTATTAACTATTTCAATTTTAGCTTTATTTTATTTTTTATTTAAGATATTAGCCTCCTCTGGTAGTTTTTTAGCCATTAATTCTCCCTGGAGTTTTATTTCTGCTAATTTTTGGCTTTTATTATTTGGTTTATTAGTGCTATTGTTTATAAATTTTTATCTAAAAAGCCGAAGTTCTTATTTTTTTATAATTTTATTATATTTCTTATTTTTTTCTATTTCTTTTTTTGTTTACAAAATTGCCTTTGGCTACGATCAATTACTTCATCAAAGTGCTCTTAAGGAAATTATTAGTTCCAGCTTAATTGAACCTAAAACTATCTATTATATTGGGCAATATGTTTTAGAATTTCTTATTTTAAAAATTTGGCCTTTTTCTTTGGAGTCGTTAGATAAATTATTGGTTCCGATATTGTCAGCCTTGTTAATACCAATCACCTTTATTTTTAATTTTAAAAACAGAGGTTTTAATAAAATGATTTGGCCATTATTGTTATTTTTAATTTTACCATTTTCTATTTTTACCTACACTGTTCCACAAAATTTAGCTTTTTTGTTCTTGTTAATTTTATTATTGTTTTCTTTTAATAAATATTTTGTTAATAATCAGCATAATTTTTTATTTTTATTTTCTCTAGCTTTGACAATATTTTTTATTCATCCCTTAGCTGGAGTTCCAGCAATTATTTTTATTTTTATTTTCTGGCTTAATAGCCTCGTTGTTAATGGTATTAATGTAAAGATAAGATTACCTTTGTTTCTTGTTAAATTTTTAAAATATTTTTCTTATTTTTCTCAAATAATTATTTTACCATTATTATTAATATTTTCTGGCGGCCGACTAACTTCGATGTCTTTTAATATTTCTAATTGGGTGCCAAAGTTTTTAGGACAAGAAAATATTTTTTTAAATTTTATTTATTTTTTTGGTTTGAATAAGAATATCTGGCTATCATTATTGTTTTTGCTGGCAACATTTTTTGTGATCAAATATAATCGTCAGGACTTGAAGATTTTTTATTTTAATTCTAGCGCCTTATTGTTTTCTTATTTTTTAAGTTTATTTGTTGATTTTCCTTTTTTAAGTCAGATTGATAAGGGTAGTTATGCTAATAGGATATTAATTATATCATTTCTATTTTTAATTCCGATTTTTTATGAAATATTTATTTGTTTGATTGGGAAAATAAAGGAAGAAAAAATATTTTTTAAAATTATTATTCTGTTTTTTCTTTCTGGTCTATTATTATCTTCTTTGTATCTAAATTATCCTCGTAAAGACAATTATTTTAATTCTAGATCTTTTTCGGTGTCTCAAGATGATTTTATAGCAGTGAGATTTATTGAAGAGCATAAAGAAAATGATAATTATATTGTTTTGGCTAATCAACAGGTGGGGGCTAGCGCTATTAAAGAATATGGCTTTAAAAGATATTATGGCGAATGGTTTTATTATTCAGTCCAAACCGGAGGACTACCTTATGATTATTATTTAAAAATGATT
>Ga0172377_10006126_pt1 | contig 12380 bp, 9 predicted proteins | sample Pumphouse3metaG_FD_119749 | JGI IMG/M metagenome (GOLD analysis project Ga0172377, IMG submission 119749) | Leachate microbial communities from a municipal landfill in Southern Ontario, Canada - Pumphouse #3 metaG | ecosystem: Engineered > Solid waste > Landfill > Unclassified | place: Canada... | reverse complement strand
TTGGCGTGTTTGATCAACGTTCGTTTTCCCATACCGACCATCTCCCTTTCGTGATGGCCGCATGGTAAAAGCTATAGTTACTATAGGTTCAAGAGACAAAACAAACAAATTGCATGTTTTTTGAGAGAACGTCAAAAAAGTAGGTGTTTCTCTCCTCAAAAGGAGCCTCCGACCAGCTTCAAGAAAAGCGACGGGTGACGCAAAGTACGTCATCAACCGTCGCTTTTCCTCCTCAAAACATCATCCCTGACTTTTTTATTTCTTGTGAGGCTCCAACCCCTTCTCCACCAACAACGGCATGAAGATTCCACTCTGGACACTACGGGCGATGAAACTAATAAACTCGCCACTTTGGGTGTCATACCAATCGGAGAATGGGATGCGCGTCGAACTCTCCTGTACGTAGTCTGCAAGACGATCGGCGATGGCTTCCTTCAGTCCAGGATCATCCACCCACGCGGCCACCCACATCTCCCAGTCGCTCTTGGTATACGTCTTCCGGTTGTCCAGCGGGATCCCATAGGTCGCGAGTTTCCGCTGGTACCATGCGGTCTCTCCCTTCTGGATAGCATCAGAGAACAGGTTGCTGCCAAACAGGCGATCCCACACCATGTTGTACTTCAACGACCAGCTTTCCGGCTCCCCATAGGTCAGGGTGGTGTGACCGTTCCCCTGCGCCAGGCCCTCCCACTTCTTTGCGTATTCCATGGCGATCTGGTGGTAGTGATCCGCTTGGTCCTTCCGTCCATCCATCTCGCAGAGGATGGCATACGCCTGGATTCCCAGCACCGCCTTGACGGCAAGGTTTGCGTTGTGGGCCAGATGACCGGCAAAATCATCGGTGCAGAGCTGGTTGCCGGGATCTAATCCATACTGCACCAGATATGCCACCCACTGCTGCAGCAATTCCATATGTTCTTTGGCAAAGGAAAGATTTCCTTCCTTCAGGACAACAGATGCGGTCATCAGCAACATGTTCCCGCACTCCTCCACCGGCATCTGGAACGCCTCATCGTACAGATCTGCGGATGCGGGATATTCCGCAAAGGGGGGATACACGCTAGTGGAGAAATCAGGAGCCGTCTGGTATCGGTTCCACCCATTCAGGCCATACACCTGACCCGTAGCATGGGGAAACCGGCCGACATCATGAGGGGCATACGGTTTGTTCCACGCGGGTTTTCCCGCGAAAGTAAAGATTGGTTCCAGCATTCCCTTGACGCATTCCGTCCCAAAGAGCAGGAACAACGGGACGGAAGGATAACTGACATCCACCGTGGCGATGCATCCGTTGGAGCTATTCTCCTTGGAAAAGCAGAGAAGCTGACCATCCGGTCCCAAGGCAAGCTGGTGCGCAGCGATGGCAACCCGATAGCTCAACGCGCAAAGGAGCGCGTAGGAATCGTTGATGCACTTCTTTGCTTCCGCTTCTATGGACTCATCCAGCGCGATGGCCTTCTGCTCGATCTCATCGACCGACGTGAGAGACTCCTTGATCGCCTCCTCCATCGTCGCCCACCGGGTATGCCAGTACCCACGCAGATACGAGCCAAAATAATCGACCACATACTCTTGGTCGTAAGCGATCACGCAATTTGCGTTTCCTTTCCCATCCGGCCGCAAGGAAATGGCAAACATCTTTCGTTCCGTATCCAAGGTCAGGCTTGCCCCATGATCACCGGAGGCAAGATATACATACCCCCAATTGACGGTGATTTTATCCCCGCTTTCAGACAAGGCGCTTTGGTTGGCGTTTCCCATCATCCCATACACCCCAGGCCCGGATTGTGAGACATACCCGGTGACCGCACCACCATCATGGCTGACCACCGTACCATCTACCGTGAAGTCCACCTGTACCAACCCATGTGCCGGGACACGAGAGAAAGAAACCTTCAGATAGGAAAGCGGACGGGACGCAAGCGGCAGGTCATCCAAAAACAGAGGAGAAAGGAACACGACAGAAAACGCCATGTGATCATTGGCAAAACCGCAGATCGTACGCGTCGCAGTCACCTCCAGGGAAACCTGGGGAATCTTCCGCTCCCCCGGCTCCACCGCTCCCAGGAAACGGTATGAGACGCCATCGACGATAACCACCCCACCCAGATGGGACGGATTGCCGCTCCAATGGGTAGTAGGCCCATCGTTTAGATGATCATACGGCGACCAGATGCTGAAGTACGGGTCATTGAGGATCAAAGGGACACTGGCCAGTTTGGAACATTTCATAGAATTATCTTATCTCCTTTTTTTCTTTTCTTCGTAGCTATTCCTTCCTTGATGGACAGACAATTAATGTTCTCCTTCCTGGAAGGTAGAAACCGAAACCTGTTGAACACCAGGATCTGTTTCCAAATGAAATTCTTGGAACCAGTACCCTTGTGGTTGTCGTTTGTAACGATACCGATGCCGGGGCGGAGGCAATGGATCACAAGCCCGAAGGCCTGCGGCCACAAGTTCTTGAAGCATATCCGCCTTTATCTGCGTAAATTGATCGTCATAAAAAAGATTATGCGTCTCAAACGGATCCGCCTCAAGGTTATACAGATAGCCGTTCCCCAGCATATCTTCTTGAAGCTTCCATTCTCCTTTCCTTACCATTCTTTCTTGTCCTGCCTGTGTCCATGTATCAAGACAATCAAAGGTATCCCACCCTGAACAAGCGCCTTCTTGTTGTGGTGTCAAGGCATCATACTCATCAAAGTATAATCCTCCAAATCCACTTTCACTATACGCGACTTCAAACTCTTTTTCCTGAATATGCCCCTGTTGCAAAAGCGGAACCAAACTTTTCCCCTGAACTCCAAAAGGCGTAGGGATTCCGAGCAGTTCACAGAGTGTGGGCAAAATATCAACGATACTGACAAAATATTTTTTATCCATCCCATACGGATTGATTCCAGGTCCACGCCAAATCATAGGAATATGAGTAAGGACTTCTGGCAAACCAGGGCCCTTTCTCATCAATCCATACTCCCCCGCAAAATCTCCATGATCAGAAAGGTAAATGACGATTGTATCATCCAGAATGCCTCTTTGCTGCAATCCATCAATAAATCGATGGAATTGATCGTCAATCAATCGAAGCATTCCATAATAATTGGACCGATCACGTAGGATCCGTTGCTCATGATGTACACCCAGCACACGATTCCATATATCGATCACAAACTTGAATTTTGCCCCTTTCCCTGAAAGGTCCTCTGGCCCTGTGGTAATCGGTGGCAGAGACTCAGGAGGAAACATATCAAAATATGGTTCTGGAACCTGATAGGGATTATGAGGTTCCGCCAAGCTTACCCAAAGGAAAAACGGTTGCTTCTGAGCGTATTGGTCAATAAAAGTAAAAGCATCCGTCACGTTTCTGTAAGGATGTTGGGCTTCGACCCCGCCTGGAGCCGGATGTTGCAAATCAATAAACCTTGACTCGTTGTCCAGAGCCATGGAGAGTTGCTTCTCCCCTTCGCTCCTGCATTCCGACAGAGGTATCCCCAAATGTCCCGTTGGCCAGCTGTAGTCAAAATCCTCGTGAGGTCGTCGGTAGGTATGATTTTTTCCACAAAGACACGTCACATAACCGTTCGATTTCATGACGTCCAAGATATCCTGGGAGTATTTGATGTCTTCGACATTCTGGTTGGTCCGAACGCCATGACTACTGGGGTACCTTCCTGTAAAGAAACTGCATCGTGCTGCCAAACAAATTGGGTTTGGTGTATATGCACGTTCAAAATCCATCCCACCCTCACTCCATTGATCTAGAAATGGCATGGTATCCAAAGAAAATCCGCGACTTGCCCTCACATCAGCTCGTTGCTGATCGGTCATAAACACCACAACATTTGGTTTTCTCATGTTATCCTTTTACTGCTCCAATCATAACGCCTTTCACGAAGTATTTTTGTACAAATGGATAGACACACAAGATAGGAAGACTTGATATCACAATCGCAGAATACTTGATAGCCTCCGCCATCTTGATTTTCTCTCCCATTCCTACATCATTTGAACCCATCTGTTCTGTTTGTCCCAAAAGGAGAATGTTCCGAAGAATGATCTGCAAGGGGAACAGTTTTTCGTTCTGCAGATAAATCAACGCGTTGAAATACGCATTCCATGTATCCACAGCATAATACAATGCCAAGACCGCGAGGATGGCCGGAGAAAGAGGAATGACGATTTGCATCAGCGTCCTGATATCTGAACTACCATCAATCTCTGCGGACTCGTATAGTTCCTTCGGAATACTTGTTTCAAAAAATGATTTCGCAACGATGAAATTATAAGTGGAAATTGCGGTGGGAATGACCATAGCCCAAATCGTGTTGTACATTCCTAACTGTCGCACCAACAGGTAATTCGGTATCATTCCACCTTCAAAATACATGGTAAACACAATCAACAAGGTGATCGGTCTTCGCAAGGGCATGTCTTGTCGTGAAAGCGGATATGCAAGGAGAACGGTGAATACGACGTTGATGAACGTCCCCAAAACGGTGTAGATCACTGTATTTAGATACCCTCTCCAAATCTCCTCATTCTCAAACACCATGGTATATGGTTTCAAGGTGAACCCTTTGGGAAACAAGACCACCTTGCCGCTCAACACGAGATCGGGGTCAGAAAACGAGGCGGAAACGACAAATAACAGAGGATAAATCACCACACATACGATTATGGTGACAAGCACATAGGTAAGGGCAATGAATACTTTGTCTCCTGGACTTTGTTTGGAGAAAGGTACGTTTACCATAGGCTACTCCCTGTGAGTTTCTTGGAGAAACGATTCGCCCCAAACAACAATACGAAATTTGTCAGGGAATTAAACAACCCTATGGCGGTACTGTAACTGAATTCCCCCTGTTGGATACCATTCGTATACACAAAAGTTGCGATGACATTACTTCTGCTCATATTCACAGGATTTTGCATCAATAACACCTTTTCAAACCCAATGTTCATCAAGCTACCGACCCGCATGACGAATAAAATCATGATGGTCGGCAGAAGTGCAGGCAGGGAAATATAAATCATCTGCTTGAACCGGCTGCAACCATCTATCATTGCTGCTTCATACATGTCTTGGTTCAACGAACTCAAGACGGCAATGTAAATAATTGAATTGAACCCCATATTCTGCCAGACATTCGAGAAGACATACAGCGTCTGAAACGCATTTGGTTTTGCCATGTAATCCGTTGCGGGAACCCCAAACAATCCGAGGTATTTGTTGAATATCCCATAGGTTGGATCACAAAAGAGATTCAGCATGCTCACCACGACCACTGTAGAGAGAAAATGGGGAATATACGTAACGTTTTGCACTAATTTCTGGTAGGGACGAACATGAATCTCATTGATCATCAAAGCCAAGATGATTGGAAGTGGGAATCCAATCAGCATTTGAAACAACGACAAAGAAAGGGTGTTCCAGAGGAGCGTCCCGAAATAGTACGAATGAAAAAATTGACGGAAATACTTAAGTCCAACCCAAGGACTTCTCGTAATACCAAGAGCCGGATTGTAGCGTTTGAACGCCAATTGCACACCATACATGGGCACATACTTGAATATGATGTACCATGCGAACGGTATTGCCATAAGCAAAAACAACCCTCTCTTATCCCATACTCGTTGATATAATCGCTTCTTCATGCACTGTGCCTCTCTGTCCAAGATTGCCCCCGATTTCAACAATCGGGGGCGAAAACGTTAGCGTTCGCTTGCTTCTTGGTAAATCTGTTCCAAACGAGGCAACCCAATCTGATCGAGGGTCTTGCAATACTCATCCCATTTATCAAAACCCCATTCCCCAATGATGAACTTGGTCACCGACTGATCACGATAGGTATACAAGTCCTGCGTGATTGCAATGAATTCGTCCATTTCATCCTGGGTGAAACTCGGGGCAAGATACCGTTCCTTGGGAACATAAGGCAACATCATAGCCGCGACTTTCTTGGTGAGTTTTGAAGCGACTACTCCATCCGTTTTATCGGTGATGGTTGTTGGATTGTCCCCGCCAGGGACCAAATTAATCTTCCCTAATGCCGTCATGAACCCTTTCGGATCATTCAAGATTTCAGATTTGAATTGTGGCTCCCCGTCTGCATCCAACGTATACGTTACGCCTTCTATTCCATACCGGAAGAAAAGCGACCCCTCTTCGCTATAGAAATAATCAACCCAACGGATCGCCGCTTCAGGATTCTTGCAGGTATTGCTTAACGCAAAACTCCCACGAGAACCATTGATGCCACTGTTTACATCAACCCAAAGTTGATCACCATGAGGCCCTTTCAACGGAACCAATCCGTCAAACTGATCCTCGACATTCATGAATACATCGCTATACGGCATATAGAAAGCGCCGAATTTTGCAGTGGAGAGATTCGCCCTCCATTTCGGAAGATCGCGCTTATAGTAATCTTTCCATAACAATCCTTCTGCATAGAGCTGGTGAAGCCACTGCAGATACTCCTTGAAGCGATCATCTTTCAGCCAAAAATGGACTTTCCCATTTACCACATTGATGGTATTGTCCATCTGCTTTTCAAGGCCAAACGCACCTCCAAGAACATAGATGCTGCTTGATTCACGAATACCAAGCGGAATTTCATCCATCTCACCATTTCCATTTGGATCTTGCGTCTTGAACGCCCGAAGAACATCAGTGAATTCATCCACGGTTGTTGGTGTTTTTAATCCAAGCTTTGCAAGCCAATCCTTGTTGATCCACTGTTTGAATCCCATGCTCCCTGTCGCACTGAAATCCAACTGAGGGAATCCGTAAATATGACCGTCCGAAGACGTGATCGCTTTTTTAATCTCCGGATGTTCATTCAAAAGCTTGTTCAAGTTCGGGGCATATCGCTCAAGATAGGGATCAAGAGGAATCAACTGATGGCTCTGTACTCCATATTTCTCAAGTTCCGCAGGCGTCATCTGGGGTCTCAAAAACACATCAGGCAATTCATTGCTCGCGAACAACAGGCTTTTCTTTTCATCCCTTCCTTGATCAGGGGTTTCCTTGAATTCCATATGAATCCCTGTTTTCTTTTCATATTCTTGGAAAACCAACATGTCCTTCCACGGCGATTGGTTCTGGTCACGGATTCCAAACACCGTTAATGTCAAGGGTTCGGATACAATTGGAAAACCAGAAGCATGGACGATTGTTGTCAGAGAAGTTTTAGCAGGAACTGCAGTCGATTCCTTTGCGCCTCCGGCAAATAACAACCCCATTCCAACCAATAAGATGGTTACAGCAAACAACCTTTTTCTCATGTAAAACCTCCTTGAGAAATGCATCCTTTTTTCAAAGTGTACCGGCACTCTCGAGAAGACGGGATTTTATTTACAGGACTTCTTTTCGTTCTTGTTGTACTTTTTTTACTTCGAATGCTCAGCGTATTGTTGTGGTGTACAATTGTTTTCCTTCCGAAAAACCTTGTTGAAATAAGAGTAATCCTGAAAACCACAATCATAAGCGACCTGCTTCAACGGCAATTTGGCGTCAATCAACTCTCTTGCTTTCTGGACGCGAACCTTATTGAGTTTTCGAGTGAATTGCTCTCCTGTCTCTTGATGAAATATCCTGCTGAGATAGGAGGCATTCACGCCAATTACTTCCGCGCAATCATTCAAGCTGATGTTCAACATGTAGTTATCGTTGATGAAATCAAGAGCCGCCTGCACATAATGGGAATAGGCAAGTTGTTCATGCAACGGATAACAATCACCTACGAATTTCACGAACAACGACACAACTTCCGTTTGTTCTTTTGTGAGTAATGCATGTAATACTTCCGCTGTGGCTTTTGCCGGAACCGAAATCCCATCTTTTTGGAGAAAGACCAAAACAAGTTGCAGCATTTCTTGCGCAATAACCCGCCAGTTTTCTTCTGAAGAACGAAATATCTGCGTTATGAATCCTCCCAAGTGATCCCAATCCCGCTTTTCAAGAATATCCAAGAGCACCGCTTGTTGGCGTGCACTCAATACAACGCCTCCACCATCAAAAGAGCGACCTCTCTTACCTGCTGATATTTCATTCAACGCATTGAGAAGAACTTCCTTTGTCAACCGGTGTTTGAGAATATAATCGCATGCTCCATTCAGGAGAATTTCATGAACATAATCGTAATTGTCGTATCCACTTATCGCGAGCATCGCAACATTCGGATGATTCTTTTTGATATATGAAGACAAATCAACTCCGGTAAGCCCTGGCATTGACACATCAAAAATAACGATATCCACCGGCAAAGATTCCAATACGCTTTCCGCTTGTTTCACTGAATGCATTTCCGCAATGATTTCATACCCTACTTTTTCCCAGTCGATCAAACTACAGATGTACTCGATGGAAAGGACTTCATCATCTACGATCATTAATCTTGTCATACCGGAATCACCAGCGTTACACTGGTGCCTCCATTGGGGATACTCTGTATCATCGCATCACCTTCATCCCCATACAAAAGCTGCATGCGATCAAACACATTTCGAAGCGCAATCGTTCGGAACACATAGCCTTTTCTGATGGTAACCGGCACCTGCTGGGACATCCCTACGCCGTTATCAGCAATCCTGCATACAATTTTATCCTTGTCCTGGCGCATCGAAATGTCAATTTTCCCATCTTCCCTATCCATGATCCCATGTACAAGGGCATTCTCCACAATGGGTTGCAATATCAGTTTCGGAATGGGGTAAGAAAGTATGGCATCCGGAATATCCCAGTTCACCACAAATGATTTTCGAAACTTACATCGTTGAATCACAAGGTACTGTTCGATATAGTATTTTTCCTTGCGTATCGGTACGAATTGCTCATCGTTCCCCAATACGGCACGAAGCAACTCAACCAAAGCTGTCGCGACCTGCTCAAGTTCTGTTTCCCCATGCAAATGCGCCAAGTATTGCATGCTATTGATCGTCCCATAGATGAAATGGGGTTGGATCTGTAAATTGAGGTATTCTTTCTCCACTTCTTTTCGTTTCTGCTCAACCTCAGCGTTTTTGTCCATTAACTGTGTAATGGAATGCATCATTGCTCCAAATATTTCTGCGAGATCAGATACCTCCTGGGTGTTGTAATGATAATTCATGGGAACATGGAGATCCCCATGCCTGATTTTCAGCATTGTACGTCGCAACTTACCCAAATCCCTACTTAGATAATTGGAAATGAACCAAGAAAAAAGAAACGACAAAACAATACACACAAGCACGATGAGGAATACCATCCGCTTCACTAAAAGGGCATCCTGGACTAGGATTCGATAGGGAATCAAAGAAATGGTTTTGATCCCATACGTTGTGTCAAATCGGGAAAGCACAAACAACTTCTGTCCCGCAATGGTGGCAATTGGTTCTCCCTCCAGCCGAAACAAGGTTTCTTGTTCAAGTGGTTTTTCTTCCAACAATCCAAGGCCTTTTTTATTTCCACACAACAGACTCCCACGGTCATCAAAGGTGAACAACATGATTTCCGGGATGGATGCCTTTTCGTACAAGGAAGCAAGATAGGTTCGATTCAATTTGACATAAATCATACCGATTGTCTGCTTCATATACACCATTCGTCGGGTCATGTATATTTCTGGCACCCCATCTTCTCCGGTGGCCATTAAAAACAACTTTCCATCTTCCATTCCTTCCCCAGTTCCCAACGTTCGATTTTGGGGAATGAACGAATTCCCAGAATGAAAATTGGTTCCATCAGACCGATATACGACAACTTCTTCAATCATAGGATCATTGGCTAAAAGGTTGGTGAGAAACGCTCCGATTTGCTTATACTGGTCAAAGGTTTCATAACTTGCCGGCAAGAAAACATTCCGGCACGCATCAATCACATCTGAATTCATGGCGATTTTCAACGAAACGTTTTTCCCATTTTCGAATACCTTGGATAAGTTTGTATCAATACCTTCCGTGTCTGCGGTAGCGTAGTCGATCGCTTGTCGTTTGATGATTGTGTTTGCTTGACGGTAGATAAGTCCGGTACCCACGCCAACAGCTATGACAGCGGAAAGAAACATGCAAGTAAGAAGTTCTCCTTGAAAGGAATGAAAAAGAGTACGTAACCGCATGCAAGTAGTGTATCACAGGATTTTTCTCAGGGCAGAAGAACTTTTTTATTTAGAAACACCAATTCCAGCAACCGTCTCGTGAGAAAAATAGCATCAACACCATTCCTCCCTGTAGAAAGATGGCGTTGGTACTTGAATTGGCTTACGTATTGGAGATGTGAATAGCATGCTCGCTTTCCAGTCCGTTTCTTCACCCCACAGACCGACTCTCAAGCATCCATTTCCATGCGTGCTGCAGGGTATCGTTTCCTGGCTGGACGGCTGGAGACAGGATATCTTCCCTCCCCACTGTTCCCTCTCAATCCTCCCATTTCAGATGGGGATAATCGTCATCACTGAAGGTCCAGACATCCGTGCTCCAGGAGTCATCATTCGTCCATGAAGTATCAGAGAAGAAATCAGTCGACTGAAATTGATCTTCAATTGACTTGCTTTCTCCATCAAGCCCTGATGCATCGGGCGTAACGTTCCCGAGAATAGTTCCTCGGTTACTTGCCACTCGTTCCATGTCTTTGTTCGCATATAAGTTGGTAAGTTGGGGTTCGATAGATACAGATCCGATGACACGATGAAAAGTGGATGAGGATGAAGACCCGGTATATGTGATTGTCCCGTTCGTTGCGAAGGAATCCCTGATGATGGTTGTCTGACTGATGGCACTCCCTATCAGGCCACCCGCATTGTTGTTGCTTGCTGTCACATCTCCCTTGGCATAGCAAGACGTGACGAGGGTATTCTGAACCGCTTGCCCTGCCAGCCCTCCGACAAAAACTACGCCGGAAACAGCTCCAATCGCATAGGAATTCTCAACCGTGGCTCTGTCCAACTCCCCAAACAATCCACCGATATCAGAGTCATTTCCGGTTACATTCCCCATGGCAAAACAGGAAGTCACAAGAACATCCTGAACCGCACGCCCCACAAGACCTCCAACATTTGACTGAACCAGATATGGTTCCCGTCGCGTAGGACTTCTCAATTTTCGTTTCTTCCGCGAATCCGATCAACCCTCCGGTATTTCTTCCAATTCCGGACACATCACCAGTGGCATAACTGGTACTGACGATAACCCTTCTTTCATCACTCCCCTGGGAGAAGCCGATCAACCCTCCACACGAACCAGAACCATCACCTTCTTTTCCTGTTACCGTCCCTGAAGCAAAACAGGAACTGATGGAAGAGCTGGAACCGACATATCCGACAAGGCCTCCACCTTCGCCCACACATGATACTGTGGCAGAAGAAGAACAGAATGAGAGTGATCCCGCATCTATTTCCCCAACCAAACCTCCAACAACATATTCCTGTCCGGACACCGTACCGTCCGAGGAGCATCTGCTGATGTCTGTGGATTCTGCATAACCGATCAAAGCTCCGACGGAGGATTGCCCTTCCACATCGGCATTGACAAGGTTGACATCCTGGATCGTCGCATTGCGTGTATATCCAAAAAGACCTCCATAATCGGTATCAGGCAGGTGTATCTTTAGGTTTCTGATCTCATGCCCATTCCCATCGAATGAGCCGGAAAACACAGAAGCTTCACCATACTTTCCAATCGGCGTCCAGTTTCCGGACTCCGTTTCCGTGATGTCGTTCATATCGATATCAGCTCCCAGTTCGACGTACGCACCCAACTGGGCATTGTCGGAATAGGTATAGGAGTCCGTAATGATATTGGCTACACGGACCAAAGCTTGGGCATCAGAGATGACATGTGGATTGGATGCAGTACCAGAACCCGTATAGTTCAAAGGTGGTTGCGACTCGGTTTGACATCCTGACAGGAACGCCAAAAGCAACAGGACGAGAGATACCGAGATGACAGTTCGGGATCGTGGGGACTTCATCATATGTGGACTTCTCATGAAGATGACAACAATGGGCAAAGTGTACAGGAATTCCCAATTCTGTAATATCAGAATTTGAAATTTTTCGTACTTTTACAACAAATGTGTCGATTCTGTTCCCGATCGTCTTCTCCCTGATGGGTTGCAACCTCAGAGGCTCATCTTTGCAGGAAAAAGAAAGGACTGTTCGTCAGCGTACGAAACAAGCCATACCCCCACAGGAGTATGGCTTGTCTCATTTAGTAGGGATGAGAAATGAAGATTAGAACCACAACCGAGGCCCAAACTGGCTTACTTGTTGTAAATGTGCTTGTAGTCCTCGAACAGGTCCTTGACCTTGTCACGGCATTTGCCGCAACCGGTGCCGTAGTTGGTAAGGCGCTGCAGGTCTTCCAACGTCTTGGCCTTGCCGCTCTTCACCAGATCC
>Ga0172377_10006125_pt1 | contig 12382 bp, 10 predicted proteins | sample Pumphouse3metaG_FD_119749 | JGI IMG/M metagenome (GOLD analysis project Ga0172377, IMG submission 119749) | Leachate microbial communities from a municipal landfill in Southern Ontario, Canada - Pumphouse #3 metaG | ecosystem: Engineered > Solid waste > Landfill > Unclassified | place: Canada... | reverse complement strand
CTTCCTGTGCCTGCCCCCGTTACTTTATCCGTGAACTATACACCTGCCCTCCAGCGCAATGTGTTTCATGGCGCACTGCCACTATTACCGACTTCTGTGTATTGGTTATGTCAGCGCTCCTTTCGATATTAGGTTGGTGTACACTAAAAGATAGCACAAAAAAAATTTCCTTTCGGGTTTTGGGGCAGGGCGGTGTTAAATTATTTTACACATCCTTTTTATGGTGGTATAATCAAGGCATATCACAGCGGGAAGGTGTTTTAATGAAGGATTATAAAAATATATGGGAATCCTTTGTCCGCGGCATAGAATTCGACCAAAACCTTATTAAGAGGAGTATATTAAACTCGTGGAAGCGCTGCAAGCGGCAAAACATTTCGCTTTACGAGTTTGACGAGAGCATTCTGATGAAGCCAAAGGACAAAAGGGAGTATGTATTGAAATATCTTCCGGAGTACAGGGAAGCCCGGTACAGGGATTTTTGCAGCATTGTGGAGTACCTTGGGCTGAATATTAGCATTTACGACCATAATGCCAGGCTGAAATACATTGTAAACTACGATGATGTGTTTGATGATTTGTATCCCCGGGTCGGGTATTTCCTGGATGCTTCCGAGGACAAAATAGGGACAAACTCCACAAGCATGGCTCTTTTGGAGAATAAGCCCTTCATGGTGACGGGGTCCGACCATTACAAATACGTTTTCCATAAGTTCAGTTGCGCGGCGGCTCCTTTCTATAGTGAAAACAACCAAGTATCAGGCACAATAAACGCTTCGTTTACCCATACATCGGTCAACAAGGACACCCTGAATATTATTTACAGTCTGGCAAGATTATACGAGAACCTGGTTCTCAACAGGGTCAAGTCTGAAAAGGATGAAAGGCCTGTGGCCAGGGATGAAAGAACCGGGGAGGCTTTCTATACCTTCGATCATATCCTGGGGGATTCGGTACCCATTAAACAGGCTAAATCAATGGCAAGAAGGGCGGCGGTGGTGGATTCGTCGATTATCATATACGGGGAAAGCGGCAGCGGGAAAGAGGTGTTCGCCCAGGCAATTCACCATGAGAGCAGGAGAAGGGACAAGCCCTTTGTTGCGGTCAACTGTGCGGCCATCCCCACCGAGCTTATTGAAAGCGAGCTGTTCGGTTATGAGAAGGGCTCGTTCACGGGGGCGGTTAAAGAGGGAAAGAAGGGGCTTTTTGAGTACGCCTCGGGGGGAACGCTGTTTCTGGACGAGGTAGAGAGCATGCCCCTTCCGCTGCAGGCCAAGATTTTGAGAGCCCTGTCCTCATCATCAATTATGAGGGTGGGGGGATACAAGCCTATTCCTGTTGATATAAGGCTTATCGCGGCATCCAAAAAGGACCTGCAGGGAGAGGTGAAAAAGGGGAATTTCAGAGAAGACCTGTATTACCGTATCAATGTGATTCAGCTTCAAATACCGGCATTAAGGCACAGGAAAGAGGACATAAGGCCGATTGCGGAGCACTATATAAAAACATTCTCGGATAAAAACAAAATAAGGATAAACCGTATTGAAGACCAATTCTTCAGATACCTGGAGGCCTACGACTGGCCGGGCAACGTGCGGGAACTGATAAATATAATAGAGAGGTCATTGGTTCTGTCAGAAAAGGGTATAATAGACCAATCGGTGCTTTCACCGGGCATTTTGGAGCATTATACAATAGCCAAGTTCAGCAATGACCTGGAGAAAGTGTTTTCGGGCCCGCTGCCCGAGGGTAAAACCCTGCTGAAGATTGCCGAGGAGATAATAATAGAAAGGGTGGTTAAGGAGGAAGGAAACAATATGTCGGCTGCTGCAAAACGGCTGGGCATATCCCGGCCGACGCTTTATAAAAAATTAAAAAGAATTTAAGGGTCTGGCTGTAAATATAATTTACAAAGGAATGAGTGTAAAGATTATTTACAGCTTTTTTGCGCAATAAACCCAACATAACCCCCCGATTATTAAGCAAATTGGCCTGCCGCAAGACATGGCAGGATAATTGCAACCAATAGATGCGGGGGGATTTTTATGCCTTTAATAAATATACGTACAGTACAAACCGGGCACAGGGTCGACCTTGATGGCTTTGCCGGTGAACTTTCGCAAAAGATGGGTATTGATGCCAAAAGGATTAATGTTGTAGTGGATTATTTGGAGGAAACAGGGTTTCGTTTCGGGCAGAGCACAGACAAATCGATTGTTCATATATGGCTCTCCGAGACCAATGAAAAGGAATTCATCCAAGGGCTGGCAAAGACGGTAGCGGAGCTGACCGAAAAACATTTCTGTAAAGAGGACGGGAGTACGGCGGTGGTATGTAACCTGGTCAGGGAAGGATACATGTTTGTCAATAATAAATTCAAATAGGGAGGAATGGTAAATGGGTAAAATCATACTGGTTCACGGGGCGTGGCACAACGGGCGGTGCTGGAAGGAGGTTTCAAAGCTGCTGGAAAAGGAAGGGTATGAAACCAAAGCCCTTACGCTGCCGGGGAACGGAGAAAATGACAGTAAGGACGTAACCTACGATGACTACGTGGATTATATCGTAAGAGAGTTAAACGCCGAAGAGGAGAAGGCGGTTGTTGTGGCACACTCCAGCGCAGGCCATGTGATGCAAATGGCCATCCCGAAGGTGCATTCGAAAGTGGAAAAGATAATATTCAACAATGCCTGGATACTTCCTCACGGTAAATCACAATTTGATTTTGTTCCGGACGAGATAAAGAATGTGATGAGAGAGGAAGCCAGAAAGGGCGGAACGGGAGCAATACCCATAGACCCGGGCTTTGTCAGGGGAATGCTTGCCACCCAGGCCAGCGAAGAAAGCTTCAATGCTCTGATGGACATACTGGTCACCCAACCCCTGGTGATTATGGAGACCCCCATTAACGCCAGAGACTTCGAGGCACTGGATATACCCAAGGTGCTGCTTTACTGCACCAAGGACGTATCGGTCCCGCCGGGTGCCTTTGTGGGAATGTTCAAAGCCCTGGGGGATAATCCCATATTAGAAGTTGAATGCGACCATGAGGGCTTGTTCACCAATCCCGGGGTATATACCAAAGGCCTGCTTGAATGCATTAAGATGTGATGGCTGGGTGATAGGCTCTGCGAGGGACTTATAAGGAACGTAAGGGTGGGACAGGTGTCCTGTTCAACAACTGCAGGCGGATTAATAGTTCTGTTTGGCATCAACTCTATCCTCCGTCATATAAAAAATTAATAATATCAGGTAAAATGTGGTACAATTTATATAGTTAAGACGAATATACTGGGGGGATAGCAGTGAATACCAAAAGCATAATGGAATTGGCCTTGCGACTGTCCGGGCTGGAAGAAATCCCGGAGGATAGTGGTATTCTCATTGAGGGAGAAAATATTAAAAAGGTGTTTACCGGTGTGGACATGGATACAGCGGAAATCATGCTTGCAAAGCAGCTGGGGGGGGACCTTGTAATAGCCCACCATCCCGTGACCGGTTCACCGAGGATTAATCTGCACAGAGTTATGCTGGGTCAAATAGACAGGATGGTGGAGGCAGGAGTACCCATAAATAAAGCACAGAAGGCCATACGTGAAAAGATGGACGAGGTGGAGAGGGGACTACACGTTACCAACTACGACAAGGCCTATTCGGCGGCTAAGCTGTTAGGCATGGCCTATATGAACATTCACACTCCTGCAGATCTGATAGCCCAGAGCACCGTGCAAAGCCATATCGATAAAGCCCTTGCAGGTAATCCCAAAGCAACCATAAAGAATCTAATAGACTGCTTACTGGAGTTTCCGGAATATAGTAAGACCCTTGCCGGTCCTGTTGTGAGGGTGGGAAGCGATAAGGATTTTTGCGGCAGGGTGTTTGTAACTATGGCAGGCGGCACCGGTGGAGGTATCGACGTATTTAAAGCCTATTTTGAAGCCGGAGTAGGAACATTGGTGGTAATGCACGCCAAGGAGGATGTGGTAAAGGCCGTTAAGGAGCAGAATATAGGGAACATACTGGTGGCTGGACATATGGCCAGCGATTCAATAGGCATGAACGGAATACTCAAGGAGCTTGAGGCAAGGGGTATAGAGGTAGTGAGGATGGCGGGAATAATAGACCCCAAGTAAGGTGGGATAAAAAGCATAGGAAGGACCAAAGGGCGGATGTGCATCCGTCCTTTTTATATTCCCATCTGCTCCCCCTTCCCCCTGGTTTCCTCGGGAACCGTCCCATGTCCCTTTTCGCTAGCGGGGGACGACCAGGCGGTGGGGCATTATTATATCCACTTTAATCCCAAACACATTTCTTAGATTTTCCACGGTAATAACCGTTGAGGCGCTGCCGGTGGACACCACTTTTCCTTCCTTCATAAGCACCATTTGGCTGCAGTACCGGCTTGCAAGGTTAATATCGTGCATCACCGCCACCGCTGTTATACCTATTGTATCGCACAACTGCCGGGTAAGGTTTATTATCTCCATCTGGTATTTGATATCAAGGTGTGAAACCGGTTCGTCCATAAGCAGAATCTTTGGCTGCTGCGCCAGTGCCCGGGCAACTAAAACCCTTTGCATCTCGCCACCGCTTAAAGCTCCAAGCAACCTGTTCCTCAAGTGCCAGGTACCGGTTTGCTCCATTGCCCCCTGTACCGCTTCTCTGTCTTCCCGGGTCTCCCACTGAAAGCGGCCCAGGTAGGGGAGCCGGCCCATGCCCACAACATCCCGGCAGGTGAAACCAAACCCCGGTGAAGTATTCTGGGGAATATACCCAACTATCCTTGCCCTATCCCGCTGAGCCAGCTGCCTTATAGGGGTGTCAAGGACCAGCACCTGGCCCCTGCCGGGTTTTAGGTAGCCCGAGATGTTTTTAAGTAGCGTTGTCTTGCCGCAGCCGTTGGGGCCCAGTACCGCGGTAAAGCTGCCCGCGGAAAGCGTTAAGTTTATATCTTTAAGCACCGGTTTTCCCGGATAGTCGTAGTACAGATCGCTTATTCTTATTGCTTCCATTACCAATCGTCCTTTACTTTAGAGTTTTGCTTGTCTTTAGTATATACAAAAAGAACGGGCCGCCGAACACCGCGGTTATTATTCCTATGGGTATTTCGGCGGGCTGAATTAGCGTACGGGACAGTGCATCGGCAAACACCAGGAATATAGCACCGGTTAGTGCTGAAAAGGGTACCAGCACCCGGTTGTCCGGCCCAACAAACATGCGGGTAATGTGGGGTACCATAAGCCCCACAAATCCGACGATTCCACTTACCGCAACCGCGGCTGCGGTTACAAGGGAGCCACAGGCCAGTATTATACCAAATACCTTTTCGGTGTTTACACCCAGGTGTTCGGCGGTTTCCCGGCCCATTATTATTGCGTTTAGTTCCTTGGAATAAAGGTACATGATAAGGGTTCCCACCAGTATGGCGGGCAGTGTCACGAACACCTCATTCCATGAAATGAGAGAAAAGTCACCCATCATCCAGAATACTATACCGGACATCTGTTGGTGGCTTATAAGCATTATGAAGGACAGTATCGCAGACAGGAAGGTGCTTACCGCGATACCTGAAAGAAGGAGCGTGGTGCCTCCGGTACCCGGCCCCAGCCTTGAAAGCGAGATTACCAGGTATATGGTAGCAAGGGCTGCGATAAAAGCAAAGGCCTGGGTACCCAGTGTGCCCAGCCCAAGTACTATGGAAACCGCCGCACCAAGGGCTGCACCGGAGGATATGCCCAGTATGTAGGGGTCCGCGAGGGGATTGCCCAATAGCCCTTGCAAAAAGGCACCGCTTACCGAAAGGCCCATGCCTACAACGGCGGCCTGTACTATCCGGGGCACCCTTATACCCAAAAGGACTCTTCGGTAGGTGTCATCACCTCCGCCCCGTATTATGGACATTATTTCCCCAGGGGGTATCTTTACGCTGCCTACCACCGAAGCTGCAGCAAGCAGTATTATCAGTAGCACTATTAGCAAAGCAAAAGCTGCCGGTTTTTTCAAAACTATTTCCGCCTCCATAAGTTTTTATGTCTAAAAGGCTTCGGGGTGCAGGAATTTCGCGATTTCTTCAAGCCCCTGTACTATCCTGTAGGAGGTGCGGCTTATTATATTGTCATCGCTAATAACGTACACCCTGTCATTTTTAACGGCATCCGTTCCGCTGTAGCCCGGCAGCCTGTAAAGGGCTTTCATGTTCCCGGCGTGGGCGGCGGATATTATAACCTCGGGGTTTTTCTCGGCGATTCTTTCCATGCTGTACTGAGCCCACCCCTCGCTGTCAGCGGCTACATTTTCGCCCCCGGCGAGGTTTATCAGGTGGTCTATAAATGTACCCCTTCCAGCGGTGAAATTGCCGTTGGTGTCTACTATATAGAAAACCCTTTTCCTGGGATAGGCCGATACCCTTTCCTGAATGTCTGCCATCCTTTCCTTCATGTCCGCGATAAGGGCATCCCCTTTGGCGGTTTTCCCGGTGATTTTGCCTATAATCTCTATGGAATTGTAGATTTGGTCAATACTCTTTGCTTCAAGCACCAGGACCGGTATACCCAGCCGTTGCAAGGCCTCCATGCTGTTTTTGCCCGAAAGGGTGGAAGCGAATATAATATCCGGCTTCTGGGCGGCTATGGCCTCCATGTTGGGCCCCTGGAAATCGCCCACCTTTGGTATTGAGAATACCTCTGCCGGGTAGTCGTCATAATCGGTAACCCCCACAACGTTTTCTCCCAGGCTCAGTTCAAAAAGTATCTCGGTGATGCCCGGAGCGAGGGATACTATCCTTTCGGGAGGTTTTTCGATACTGACGTCCCTTCCCTCAAAATCGGTAACAACCATAGGGAAGGCCCCGCCGGTATTTGCGGCCGGTTCTCCGGTATCTTTTTCCGAGGGCTGCGGCGCGGCGTTAAAGCAGGATGCCAGCAGCACAGCCATTGCAACAATGGTTAGCAACAAAAATGGTTTTCTTAAGCTTTTCATGGTTTTCTCCCCTTTAAACGGGAACACTCCGGCCGCTATAAATGGCCTGTTTTTTTCGCATCCGGGAGTGTACCCTGATAGTATTTGGGGAGGGAATTTAAAAAACCTGCTCTTTCGGGCAGGTTCTGCGATAGGTTAACCGCACCTTCCCTCCGAAGGCCAAGCATCTAAGTCTTATGGCAGGTCTCCTGGCTTGCGAATCATCCTTCACCCGGCCTTCCCGTTTCCGGTGGCGTTTCGGGCTTGTCTTCGCTTACAGTAGCGGGGGCTGCAGCGGATTTGCACCGTTTTCCCTATTATCCCATCCGGGACCATTAGACACAGTATTAAGCTTTGGTTGAATTCTACCATTAATCAATAACAGCGTCAAGAGGCAGGGTTAATTGAAAAAAAATAGCAAAATTTATCAGAATAAGAAGGAATTTAAAGAAGAAAATAGAAATAATACCAAATATACAATCAATTCCAAATAAGGGCGAACTTGCTCAGTGTCGGGTACGCAAAGCCAAGAGTTCAGGTATTGATGATGCTCTGGCCGAGCTACCCGGTTATACATAAGTGTTGCTGTTTGCTGCCTGGTATCCAGGCCGGGTTTTTGCGGCGGCAATAAAATGCTCAGAGAGTATGGAGGTAGAGGATATGAGGAAGTTAAAGACAAAGATACTAGTTCCAATTCTTATACTTGCAGTGCTGGGCCTTGGAATTGTGGGTGCCGGAGGGTATTTTATAGCAAGTGATGCACTGTTGGAATACATTGAAGAAACAGCCCAGATGAAAGTGGACAAGATAATAGCGGTAACCGAAGAAAGAATTGATGCGTGGAAGACAGAGGTCGAATTACTTGCCACAACCGATGGAGCTGTAATGATTGATATCGAAAGCCTGTCTCATTATATTGATGATAACATAAGCATATTCGGAGATTATGAAATGATCTTTCTGGCGAGCAAATACGGGGAGTACCATAGTAATAACGGCTATCACGGATTTTGCGGCGACATGGAATACTTTAAAAAGGCCATGACGGGTAAAACAGTGGTATCCGAACCTCTGATGTCCAGGGTTTCGGGAGTTCCCGTAATTGTAATAGCTGCCCCGATTATGAGCGAACGCAGAGATATAGCAGGGATTGCGGCCGGAGAAATGAGTCTTACAAGTATTACAGATATGATAAATCAAGAAAAACTTGGAGAGAGCGGTTATGCCATTATGTTGGATCAAAATGGAGCATATATGGCTCATCCCGATGAAAACATAGTTTATGAAAGCATAGTTTTAAGAGAAATCAATGTTCTGGAACAGGAAAACTCAAGACTTGTGGAAATAGCACAAAAAATGATGGCAGGCGAAGAAGGAATTGAATACTTCGATACGGATGGCAGAGATTATATCCAGTCCTATAAGGCGCTTTCATCAACAGGCTGGCCGGTGGCGATGATAGCAGCAAAGTCGGAGATAATGGGCAGTCTGAACCTGTTGAGGATGGCAGCCCTTGGAACAGGAGCAGTAGTTCTGGTGCTTATGTGCATAGTGATAAATATCATGGCTGGAAGGACGGTAAAACCAATACTTGAAATAGCAGAGGTTACCAAGGAGGTAGCCGGAGGCAATCTCAGGGTTAAGGCGGATGTAAAGAGTAAAGATGAAGTGGGAGTGCTTGCAGAGAACTTCGATACCATGATAGAAAACATGAAGGCGCTTCTAAAGGAAACAAAGGATATGGGGATGGCGGTGGCAAGTGCGTCCCAGGAGATGATGGCATCCTCCCAGGAGGCCAGCAAGGTGACCGAACAGGTGGCAAGCACCATATCCGAGCTGGCGAAGGGTGCCTCCGAACAGGCTGAGGAAACCCAGCGGGTGAGCGATATGGTTGGTGAGGCGGTGACGGCGACCGGGCAGCTTTCCACCAGCATAGGGTATTCTGAAGAACTGACTGGCAAGGTAAAGGGTACGGTGGACGAGGGAGTTAAAACGGTGGAATACCAGAAGAATAAGATGGAAGAGAATAAAAATGCTGCACGAAACGTAGGTACCGAGATATATGACCTGGCCCAACGCTCGGAAAAGATAGGTCAGATAATAGACGTGATAGAGGATATAGCCGACCAGACCAATCTGTTGGCGCTAAACGCAGCCATAGAGGCAGCCCGGGCGGGCGAACAGGGCAGGGGATTTGCGGTGGTGGCCGAGGAAGTAAGAAAGCTTGCCGAAGACTCAATGAATGCCACCGGAGAGATAGGAAACCTTATCAAGGAGATACAGGCAGGTATACAGAGGTCTGTAGAGGAGGTCAAGTCAACCGAAGCGATAGTGGAAGAGCAGGAGAAAGCAGTTATACAGACCACCGAAGCATTCCAGGAAATCCTTAAGGCAACCGATGAGCTGGCAGGCAGGATGAAAGAGGTAGGGGAGGCCGCAAGGCTGTTAAACAGCAATTCGGTTTCAGTAGGAGAGACTACGCAGAACATGGCAAGTATAATAGAGGAGAGCGCGGCCGGGACGGAAGAGGTGGCTTCGGCCACCGAGGAGCAGACCGCTGCAATACAGCAGATTGCGTCTTCCGCCGAGCATCTGGCGGACCTTGCGAATAATCTTCAAAGTGCCATTGAGAGATTTGCAATATAGAAAATGCAGCATTAATAAAAAATGCCCGAACAGGGCATTTTTTTATTGATGCCAGACATAGCCGCATGATTGTAAGAACTTGAAATATCGCATGCTATATAATACCATTATACTATAATAATCAAGAGTTTTGATAAATGATAATTCGAATATCGGAGGTTAAGCTGGAGTTTAAATTATTTAATAGGGAGACGGGAGGATAAGACGTATGGATTTGGGAGTTGGCAATACATATTTGGAAGTGGACCTTAAAAAGATAAAGGCAAATTTAATGAAAATAAAGGACCATATTGGCAAGGATTGCGAGGCCATGCCGGTGCTTAAGGCGAACGCTGCGGGGATGGGCCTTGAGGAGATGGGACTTTTTATTGCCGGCGAATGCGGCGTGAAGACAATAGCCGTTGCCCAGGTATTTGAGGCGGTAAGACTGAGGGAGGCTGGGGTAGACTGCAAAATACTGGTTATGGGCGGTGTACCCTATGACAATGTGCCCGCTGCGGTGGAATACGGCATACAGATGCCGGTTTTTAACCGCGAGTTTGCTACCCTGGTTGATAAGGAGGCCAATAAACAGGGCAAGAAGTCAAAGCTGCACATAAAGATAGAGACGGGGATGAATAGGATAGGTGTTAAACCGGGCGAAGACCTTGACGGGCTGGTGGACTGCCTAAAAGGGCTGGACGGGATCGAGATAACCGGGATTTATACCCACCTTGTAGAATCCCAGGCGGTGGACAAGAGCTTTTCATACCGGCAGTTTGACCTTTTCAAGGGGGCTCTGGCCCAACTGAAGGGGCGGGGGATAAGCCCAAAATATATACACGTTTGTAATTCGGCGGCCACGGTGTGGTTTAATGAAGCCTATTTTACCCATGTACGGCCGGGAAGGCTTGTATACGGAATGGACCCCAATGCGGATGTTAATAACAGGTGGGGGCTGGAGTTCCCGGTAACGTGGCATGCTTTTGTAACTAATCTGAAGGAGATTGAGGCCGGGGAGACGGTGGGTTACAACAGATATTTCAAGGCGGATCGTCACATGAGAGTGGCAACCTTAAGCTTTGGTTACGGTGACGGATATAACCGCAACCTTGTATTAAAGGGCGGGCATGTGATAATAAACGGTAAGAGGGCTCCTTTTTTGGATATGTGCATGGACCAGTCCTTTGTGGATGTGACTGCCATCGAAGACGTGAAGATGAATAACAGGGCGGTGCTGCTTGGCAGGGATGGAGAGGAGGAAATTAGCCTTCTTGACTTTTCCAAGCTGTTGGGAGAAGGCTACATGAACGCGATGGCCACCATAGGGGAAAGGGTAAGGAGAATATATAAAGGAATGGGGGCACACCGCTGCTGAATTAATGTAAGGCGACACACTGCGTTTTGTGGGTATTCCTTGCCGCGGTATGTCACCATTAGAATTCCTTGCTGCGGTACGTCCCCGATTGATAAGCTTTCGGACTGACCCTGCGTAAGTAGCGGGGTTTTTTTAGTTTATCTTTTTTACATCTTCCCGGACGTCCTGGTATTTTCGGAAGTTCTGGCTGAAATGTACGGCCAGCTCCTTTGCCTTTTTATTATACTCGGTTATATTATCCCAGGTATTCGCGGGGTTTAGAAGTTCATCCGGCACCCCGGGGCAGCGGACAGGCATTTTTAGCTTAAATACCGGATGGGTGACATAGTTTGCCTTGTCCAGTTCGCCGTTTATTGCGGCCCTAACCATTGCCCTTGTGTATTTAAGATTTATCCTTTCTCCCGTGCCGTAGGGTCCCCCGGTCCAGCCGGTGTTTACCAGAAATACGTTTACGTTGTACTTTTTAATCTTATCTCCCAATAAGTTGGCGTACACCTGCGGTTTTAAGAGCATAAAGGGCCCTCCAAAACAGGTTGAAAAGGTGGGCTGTGGCTCTACTATGCCCGTTTCGGTACCCGCCAGTTTGCTCGTATAACCGGATAAAAAGTAGTACATGGCCTGGTCCCTTGTAAGCTTTGAGATGGGGGGGAGAACCCCGGTTGCATCCGCCGTCAGGAATACTATGGTGCGTGGAATGCCGCCCTTTCCCTCTGGAAGGGCATCATCCATATGCTCTATGGGGAATGCGGCCCTGGTGTTTTCGGTATAACGGGCATCGTCATAGTCCGGCAGCCCGGTGCTTTTGTCTATCACCACGTTTTCCAACAGGGTTCCTTTTCTTATAGCATTCCATATCTGCGGTTCCTTCTCCTTTGAAAGGTTTATGCACTTTGCGTAGCAGCCCCCCTCAAAGTTGAACACGCCTTTCTCGGTCCAGCCGTGCTCGTCATCTCCTATCAGCCTTCTGTCATTATCGGCGGAAAGTGTGGTTTTACCGGTGCCGGACAGTCCGAAGAACAAAGCAACGTCTCCCTTTTCTCCCACGTTTGCAGAGCAGTGCATGGGAAGTGCTTTTTTGAAGGGCAGTAGATAATTCATCACGGTGAATACGGATTTTTTGATCTCACCGCAGTACTTGGTGCCTCCAATGAGTACAAGCTTCTTCTCGAAACTTATTACTATGAATACTTCCGAATTGGTACCATCGGTCTCCGGGACCGCTTTAAGGCCGGGCAGTGCGATTATTGTAAATCCCGGCACAAAACCCTTGAGTTCCCCGGGCTTTGGCTCAATAAAAAGCTGCCGGGAAAATTGGTTTTGGAACGCAAACTCGTTAATTACCCTTATGGGAATTTTGCGTTTTGGGTCGTTGCACACAAAACCGTTGAACAGATACAGTTCCCTGTCCTTCATATAGTCCAG
>Ga0172377_10006124_pt1 | contig 12385 bp, 13 predicted proteins | sample Pumphouse3metaG_FD_119749 | JGI IMG/M metagenome (GOLD analysis project Ga0172377, IMG submission 119749) | Leachate microbial communities from a municipal landfill in Southern Ontario, Canada - Pumphouse #3 metaG | ecosystem: Engineered > Solid waste > Landfill > Unclassified | place: Canada... | reverse complement strand
CGCTCCTCGCAATGACGGAAGGAGGGGAGTCTTTGCATTTTAACCAAATACTGACTACTAACGACAAGTGACTGTTCTGGCAATACCATTCACTCTCACACACAGTATTTGTTCTTGACTAAAAACTATGAACTGAAAGCCAAATGGCTTGCTTATCACTGTTTATTGCACTACATTATTTTGTGCCAAAAAGGCGGTCTCCGGCATCTCCTAAACCAGGCACTATATAGGCATGTTCATTTAACCCCTCGTCAACAGTAGCAGTATATATGGTAATATCTTTACAGTGTTCTCTTATCATTTTGATACCTTCAGGTGCCGCTACCAGACACATAAATTTAATATTGATTTTAGAAAACCTTCTAATATATTCAATTGTTGCTACTGCAGTCCCCCCGGTTGCCAGCATGGGGTCAACAACAATGACATCCTTTTGAGCCATATCCTGTGGCAATTTGGCATAATAGCTTATCGGCTTCCATGTGTCGGGGTCCCTATATATGCCCACATGCCCAACTTCTGCTGATGGGAGCAGGCGCAGTATTCCATCAACCATTCCCAAACCTGCCCGTAATATGGCAACAATAGCCATTTTCCTGCCGGTAATTATCTTACCGGTAGTTCTGGCAATTGGGGTTTCAATTATGATATCTTTTAGGGGAATATCCCTGGTTACCTCATAAGCCATAAGAATAGATAATTCCTCTACAATTTCTCTAAAATCTTTTACCTCTGTTTTTTTATCTCTAATCAATGTCAGTTTGTGCTGAATTAAGGGGTGGTTCAGTATTATTACATCTTCCATAATACATCCTCCTTATTTGACTTTCCTATTATGGATATTCCCATTTTTTCTATTAAACTATTTTTTTATTGTAGTTGACTTTAACTCCCTTAACAGGGCTCATATATATCTTCTACTTTTTGCAGTCTGACAATATGACGGGTTTCCTGACTGAATTCAGACATTAACCAAACTTTTACTATTTCTTGAGCAAGACCTCTGGCTATTACCCTTCCGCCCATAGTCAATATATTGGCTCTATTGTGTTCCTTTGCCATGCGGGCAGAAAAGGTATCATGACATAGAGCAGCCCTGATGCCTTTGATTTTATTGGCGGCAAGGGACATGCCTATACCGGTTCCACAGATAAGTATACCTAATTGATATTCATTGTTTACAATAGCTTTTCCAACTTTTAAGGCATAATCGGGATAGTCCACCGGTTTGGGGTCAAAGCATCCAAAGTCTTTATAAATATACAATTTTTCCTTTAAATAATCGATAATATCATTCTTTAGTGCAAATCCACCATGGTCACTGGCAATAGCAATTTTTTTCATACTATTCATATTTAAAATCCTCTCTTAAATGGAATATTAATTTTTTAATATCCTGTTTTAAATATTGACAAATGTCTTCATAAAAACTCAATCCCCTGCCGAAAGGGTCTTCTATCTCATCATTCCTCATATACTTTTTTTGATGACTGAATGGCTTGAAAAGAAAGATTTTATTCTTTGCATGAGGAAATTTATCTTTCAGGTAGTTTAGTTGCTGGTTGGTCATGGTTAGAATAAGGGAAGATTTTTCGAGGAGGCGAGCATCAACCATTTTGGCTTGATGTGTAGTAACATCTATTCCCTGTTTCGCTAAACAGAAAATAGTCTCGTTGCTTGCAGATATACCATGGTCAACAGCAATACCTGCTGAATCGGCAGAGTAATCCAATTCGGGACAGAGCTCTTCTTTCAATTTTTGAAATAAGGCCTGAGCTATTACACTTCGACAGGTATTACCGGCACAAACAAATAGAATATTTTTTTTATCCAACTTTTTCCTCATTATTTTAGCAACTGGCTCTCTTAAATGCGATAATACCTCTGTCATTCTGGTAATAGTCTCTGAAAGTTTTAATTTCTTCCTGAAAATTGGTATTATCGTTTATTAACCGGCAAACAATATTTTTCTGTTGATGACCAATTTCTAAAGCCAAAAAACCCCCGGGTTTCAAAAATTCAGGTGCTTCTTTTATTATTATTTTATAAAAATCAATACCTTTTTCCCCACCTAACAATGCCAATGCTGGTTCAAAGAGACGTATTTCATCTGGTAAATTGTCCCATTCATTTTTACTTATATAGGGTGGATTGGAAATAATACCATCAAAATAACCAAACTGTTCCTTTCTCCGGAAAGGTTGAAAGAGATTCCCCTGGAAAAAATGAATATTGTTCTGACAATGGAGACGTCTGGCATTTCTGGAAGCCAGGCCGATGGCTTCTGAAGATATGTCAACTGCATGAAAATCAATATTTTTGTTCTTATCTTTGAAATAGTGGCAAATGGTAATAGGTATCACTCCACTGCCAACGCCTATATCCAATAAACAGATTTGTTTTCTCTCAGGGAACATCTCAATTAACTGTATGACTTTCTCAACTAATAACTCTGTTTCCGGTCGCGGGATAAGGACCTTTTTTGTGACTGCAAATTCTAATCCCATAAAATTTTGAAAGCCGGTGATATACTGTAGAGGGGTTCCCCCACTTCTCATCTTTAGCCATTTATTGAACTTTTCTATCTTTATAGAAGGAACAGGCATATTCCTGTTTATATAAATATAGCTTCTTTCCCTGCTCAACAGATAGCTGAGTAACAGAACAGCTTCCTGCTCGGCATCTATAATACCGTTTCCTTTTAAAAATAGTTCACCTTTGATGAGAAGTTCTCCGATACATTGTGCATTCATCTGTTTTCCGGCTTTTTTTAATAAAAGGGCAGACATTTAAATTTTGTCCTTAAAATTTTGAATAATTTCAAATAAGTTGCCATCCAATATATCTTCCAAATTGTGAAAATTTGTATTAATTCGGTGGTCAGTAACACGGTTTTGTGGGAAATTATAAGTCCTGATTCGTTCACTTCGGTCTCCGGTTCCCACCTGCTTTTTCCTCTGTTGTCCGATTTCTTTATCCTGTTCCTGATGTAAACGATCCAGCAGACGTGCCCTCAATATCTTCAAAGCCTTAGCTTTATTCTTATGCTGAGATTTTTCATCCTGACAGGTAACTACCATTCCAGTGGGAATATGGGTAATTCTCACAGCAGAATCGGTGGTATTAACACTCTGGCCCCCAGGACCGGTAGAACGATAACGGTCAATCTTTAAGTCATTGGGGTCAATCTCCATTTCAATCTCTTCAGCTTCTGGTAAAATAGCTACAGTGACAGTTGAGGTATGTATTCTGCCACCCGCCTCAGTTACAGGTATTCTCTGTACTCTATGTACTCCACTCTCCTGTTTTAGGGAACCATAAACATTTTTACCAGAAATGCCAAATATAATTTCTTTCAAACCTCCGATTCCAGTGGGATTGGAATTCATCACTTCTACTTTCCAATGATTCCTTTCCGCAAAGCGAGAATACATCCGGTACAGGTCACTTACAAAGAGTGCTGCCTCTTCTCCTCCCGCACCGGCTCTAATCTCTACAATGATGTTTTTTTTGTTCCTGGGGTCTTCCGGATTTAACAATTCCTGGATAGAATTTTTTAACTTATCCTCTCTCTCATGGAGTGATTCTAATTCTTCATTTATCATTTCATTTAATTCAGGGTCATGTTCATCTTTTTTTAACTGTTCATTTTCCAGGATTTCCTGTTCGATTTGTTTGTATTCAATATATAGTTGAGCGAGCCTGGCAATCTCACTATGTCTTTTAGCTAATTTTTGAAACAATTCATGATTGGCAATTACTTTCGGCTGAGATAACTCATTATTTAAATCCTTATATTCTTTTTCAATATCTTCCAATGTTTCAAACATATAAATCATAACCTTTTAAAATCTTATTAAGAATCGTTTTCTTTTCTCCAGGGTCTGCCGCAGGTCATTTCTCCTTCAGGACACGGACCTGTTAAACAGGGAGGCCCGGCATCTTTAAAAATATTGGGAGCAATCTCCTTTACCAGCTTCAACATTGAAATTGCCAGTTCTCTTATTTCCCACTGTGCCCTATTACAGCATCTCAATCTAAAGAAATGAGTTAGCTCACGAGCATTTGCTGTAAAGATAATACTCGTAATGATAGCCTGTGGCAAGATATACCTCGCATCTTCAGCAAGAATTCCTTCTGCTAACATCTCATGGTATAAAGAAAAACAAGCCTGAGAAAGTTTTCGGAATTTCAACAGTAACTCTTTTTTATTTTTCTCAATACTTTCCGGAATAATATATTCTTGTTTTTCTCCTACCTTTACATATCTCTGGCTCTGCTGGGAAAAGGAGGCTATACGGTGTCTGACCAGCTGATGTGAAGTGACCCTTGAAATCCCCTCAATTCCAAAGGTAAAAGAAACATGTTCCAGGACAGAATAATGTCCTAATTCCATAATCTTTTTTATGATTCTATCAGATTTATCTCCCACAGTTGCTTTTTTTAACTCGCCGATACCTCTATCTGAATAACAGAGTCGGGCTGCCTGGGCAACCGTCTCTTCCGGGTTCTGAGTAAAGTTTAATAATTGAATCTTCATATTAATTATATTCCTTAATATTTTTAACTACCCTGTCCTGGTTTATTGGTGACTTCATGGTGTAATCTGCATCTTGCTTCATACTTTTCTTTGGCACCAATTAAAATGATGGGGTCATTGTAGTCTGCAGGTTTACCATTAATCAGCCTCTGAGTTCTGGTACCCGGCTTTCCACAAACCATACAAATTGCGTGGAGTTTATCAACATATTCAGCCAGTGCTAACAATTGAGGCATAGGACCAAAGGGTTCGCCTCGAAAATCCTGGTCAAGCCCTGCTACAATTACTCTCTTGCCCTGATTTGCCAGTAGCTGACAAACTTCCACAATTTTTTGGTCAAAAAATTGTGTTTCATCGATAGCTATAACCTCAATATCCTGTTCAATCTCATCAAGGATTTCTACCGCATTTTTAATGCAGGTGGCTTCAATTTTACTGCCATCATGTGAATAGACATATTTTGGTTGATAACGTATATCTATCAGGGGTTTAAATATCTGCACTTTTTTTCGGGCGATCTGTACACGTCGAACCCTTCTAATCAATTCCTCACTTTTTCCACTGAACATGCTTCCACAAATCACTTCAATACTTCCCCCGGAACAGGCTTCCTGCATTCTGCCTTCCTCCATTATATAAATTTTATAATAAACAGATTATAATAAAAAACAGAGCCTTTGCCCTGTTTTTTATTCTTTATTCTATAGCCAAATGGAAAAAATAGTTATTCTTCTTTGTCACTCTGGCTTTTATTGTCTTCTTCTAATTCCTGTTCCATCTTATACCTTCTATGAAACTTCTCCACTCTACCTGCAGAATCAAATATTTTCTGTTCACCGGTATAGAAAGGATGGCATGCAGAACATACCTCTACTCTGATTAACTCTTTTGTAGATTGAGTTTCAAAAGTATTTCCACAGGCACAGACTACTTTAGCTTTTCCATATTTAGGATGAATTCCTTTTTTCATTATCGTTTCACCTTCATTCTTAGTAATATCAATTTTCAATTCAAAGAAATATTTTTTCCTTAAAATCTATATTTAACAGTCACTTTAATATCTTCTGTACTTAGAGGTAAGGAATTTTAATTCTTACCATCATTTTTTAAGATATATAAATAATAATAGCAATATTTTTTTAAAAAATATATTTAAATGGTATTAGCTCTTTTTTTGAAATACCATAATAAAAATAACTATGAAATTATAGCACAAGCAGTTTCAACCGTCAAAGAAAATAGGGAATTTTCAATTACCCTTTTATAGAGCATATCCTTTTCTTAGATAGTTAAAAAGTAGCGGCTTTAATGGTTCTCATCTTTAATAGAATTTAAAAAATCATGATTATTTTTGGTCTTCTTCAATTTATTTAAGAGCAAGCTTATTGAATCAATGGTACTCTGATTTGACAAAGCTCTTCTCATTAACCAGACCTTGCTCAACTCATCAGCTTCTAATAACAACTCCTCTTTTCTAGTACCTGAACGCTTTATATCTATAGCGGGGAATATACGATTATCAGATATTTCCCTGTCTAAACGTAACTCCATATTACCGGTACCTTTAAACTCCTCAAATATCACATCATCCATACGGCTGCCGGTTTCGACCAGGGCTGTGGCTAAAATAGTGAGACTCCCCCCTTCTTCTATATTTCTGGCTGCGCCAAAAAATCTTTTTGGGAAATAGAGGGCTGTGGAATCTAATCCACCTGACAGGGTTTTACCACTGGTTGGAATATTCAGGTTATAAGCCCTTGCTAATCTGGTTATACTATCTAAGAGAATTACTACATCATGTTTAAGCTCGACTAACCTTTTTGCCCTTTCTAATACAATCTCTGCAACCTTAATATGATTATTGATAGGCTGGTCAAAAGTAGAACTAATAACCTCAGCCTTTAGCACAGAGCGCCTCATATTGGTAACCTCTTCCGGCCTCTCGTCAATCAATAGTATCATTAGAATTGTCTCAGGATGATTGGCAATGATGCCATTGGCTATCTTCTCCAGAAGCATGGTTTTACCAGCTTTGGGCGGGGAAACGATTAATCCCCTCTGCCCTTTGCCAATAGGTGCAAAAAGATCGATAACCCTGGTAGATAACTCATATGGTCTGGTCTCCAGAGTAAATCTTTCCATCGGGAAAAGAGGTGTCAGATTCTCAAAATCAATACGCTCTTTAGATAATTCAGGGTCTTCATGGTTAACCGCTTCTACCTTGAGTAGGGCAAAGTATCTTTCACCCTCCTTAGGATAGCGAACCTGACCTGAAACAAGGTCTCCATTGCTTAAATTAAATCTCTTAATTTGCGATGGTGAGATATAGACATCATTGGGGCCTGATAAATAACCACCGGTTCTTAAAAACCCGAAACCTTCCTTCATAATATCCAGAATGCCTTCTGAAAACATATAACCCTGTTTTTCGGTCTGGGCTCTTAAGATATTAAAGATTAAATCTGTTTTTTTCATACGAGCACAATTATTTATTTCATACTCATTGGCGATTTTACATAATTCACTTATTTTCATTTCCTTTAATTCATTTAATTCCAAAGTGTAATACCCCCTAAGGTTTTTCAATCTTTATATAAAAATAAATAGTAAACAGCCACCATCTGGAAGGCAGCTTTAAGACAAAACTACTCCTTTTAACCGGCAATTACCATTTAAATTGATAGTTTTATCGGTAATAATTAGTTTGACCATCATTTTAAAAATTAGAACTTTATTACTCAGAAAAATATAGTAATTAATAAATAGAAAGAGCTACTTAATATTAGTTAAAAGGTAAATAGTGGGAAAAATTCTTGAAGAATACCCTGTAGCCGTACTTTTTAATTATATCACTTCCTTTTTAAAACAACATATTTTCTTAACTCATTAAACAATTTTTTTTCAAGTGTAATTATCTCAATCTTTCAGCTTCATACGGATACTATAGAACTATACTGTAAGCTAAATTAGGATGAGGAATTAGGGATTTTTTGATTTATGGCTTGTAATATTAATTCATAATCACTCAATTTGTCAAGGTCAATCATAACTTCCGGGTCGTCAATAGGAATACCCTTTACGGGATAACCAACTATTTGTGCAGCTTTTTCTTCTATCTCTTTTATGGTCAAAGTTTTTAGTAAGAATTTTGTTAAAAACTTTATTCCCAATATGCTGATATATTTTTTAACATCTTTTCTATTATGATAAAGTTCTTCTACTAACTCTTTATTCCTATCAAAAACAGGACTGCTGAATATTACCATGTTCCCACCACAAAAGGTTCCTTCTTTCAGTGTAAAATAGGAACGTACAGTTTCAGGATATTTTTTTTGGATGGCCTCCTGAGTGATAATTGGATAATAGAAAAAGGCATCGTGCTGCTCACATTTTTTTATAAAACGGTCAATTATCTCTCCTGTAATCAAGGGAATATCTGAAGTTAATAATAAAATTTTACCATCATCTCTATAATAATCAAGGCCAATTCTAACATTGCCAATAATAGAGTCAGTAGATTCAAGAATCCTGGTCACCTTTTTCTCAAGAAAGGGAGTTAAGTCATATTCTGGCCCTACCACCACAATATCATTTACCAATTTTGATTCTAATAAGGCATTGACAATATATTCAATCATAGGGATTTCGTTGAGCATTAACAGGGCTTTATTGGTAAGTTTATTGCAATTTTCTAATTTTCCAGTATCTTTTTTACCTGCCAGGATTAAAGCATTCATTTTTTCCTTACTCCACAAAAACTTGAGGTCTATCCTTTAGTTTTAAAAACTATTTATTTCTTATAGCAGCTTCGAGAAAGCTTTTGAAAATTGGATGTGGCCGGTTAGGCCTGGATTTAAATTCAGGGTGAAATTGTGTCCCTATAAACCAGGGATGTTCCTTAAGTTCAAAAATTTCTACAAGATTATCTTCTAAATTAACTCCACTAAATATTATACCAGCTTGTTCAAATTTTGACAAATACTGATTATTAAATCCATAACTATGGCGATGTCTTTCTTCTATTCTGTCTCTCTGATAAATTTTAAAAGCAATTGAGCCTTTTGTCAAATTACAGGAATAGCTTCCAATACGTACTCCTGTATCCTTAAATGCAACATCTGCCAATTTATCCAGAGAGTTGAATATGGGATGAGCCGTATCTGGAGCAAATTCAACACTATTTGCGTCAGCCAGATTTAATACATTTTTAGCAAATTCTATTAAAGCACATTTCATTCCAAGACAGATACCCAGGAACGGTATCTTTTCTTCACGGGCAAATTTAGCTGCTTTAATCATCCCCTCTATTCCCTTTACTCCAAAGCCACCGTGAATTAATATTCCTTGAACCCCTTTTAGAAGATTCATAATATCTTCTTTCAATAATAACTCAGTATCAATCTGTTTTGTTTCAACTTTACATTTTTGTTCAATGCCGGCATGGGTCAGGGCTTCATTGATACTGAGATAGGCATCTTTTAGACGAAAATATTTTCCAATAACAGCTATATTCACTTTTTTGTCTGGATGGTATAAACGATTCACCATCTCCCGCCATTCTTTTAAATCAGGATTAACTGTAGGTAATTGTAACATTTGTACCATCAAATTACCTAAATTCTGCTCCTCTAAAACAAGGGGGACCTCATAAATTGAGTCTACGTCCTGCATTTCAATAATGCCATCTCTGGGTATATCACAAAACAGAGAAATTTTATCTTTTACAGATTCAGTCAATTTTGCTTGTGCCCTGCATATCAGTAAATCAGGCTGGATTCCAATACTGCGTAATTCTTTGATGCTGTGTTGAGTTGGTTTTGATTTTATTTCTTTAGCTGCTTTCAAATAGGGGAAAAAGGAGAGATGTATATAGAGAACGTTTTCTTTTCCAATATCATTCCTGAACTGTCTGATTGCCTCCAGAAAAGGCAACCCTTCAATATCTCCGATGGTACCTCCTATTTCGACAATAATAACATCAAAGGGGGACTGCCCTGGCCTATTTAACCGTTTGATGCTGTCTTTTATCTCATCAGTAATATGAGGGATAATCTGAACTGTTTTTCCTAAGAAATCCCCTCTCCTCTCCTTGGAAATAACAGTATTGTATATTTTACCGGTGGTAATACTATTATCTTTGCTTAAATTGATATCTATGAATCTTTCATAATGTCCCAGATCCAAATCTGTCTCAGCTCCATCTTTGGTAAGAAACGCTTCTCCGTGTTGAAAAGGACTCATGGTGCCCGCATCCACATTGAGATAGGGGTCATGTTTTTGAATAGTGACTCTCAGCCCTCTGCTTTTCAATATACGTCCAATTGAGGCTGCGGTTATTCCTTTACCTATTGAAGAGACCACTCCTCCTGTTATAAAGATATATTTTGTCATAAAACCCTCATATTAATTATATTTAAAACTAGCCTATTTCTTAAACCATATTAAATATTTTTATTTTTTAAAATTTTTACTTTTTATGGCACCTATTTTACAAAATAAAAATTCCTCTACCATACTATAACAGGAATATTATAATCGCAAATGGAAAATTCTTTAAGAGCAAAATGGAAATATTTTTATATTTTTAGGATTTAATAAATTTAATAATTAGATTAATAATCTAATACGTAAACAGCAGTCTTCTCGGGAAGTGCTCCGGCTTCGATTTCGAAACTGTTTTCTCCCATAATTTTTATATTATCTTTTTTATCTAAAAAAAATGATAATGGGTCTATAGGCCATTTGATAGCATCGGTCTTATAATGCATGGGAAGCACTATCTTTGGTTTGAGCTGTTCAATTACCTGATCTGCCTGTATATGGTTAAGAGTATAATAGCCACCAACGGGGATAAAGAGGATATCTACCTGGTTAATCTCTTCCAGCTGTTTATTTTCTAATACATGTCCTAAATCACCCAGATGGCATAATACCATCTCATCTGTCTTAATGATAAAAATGGTATTACTCCCCCTATTTTTTCCATAAACACTATCATGATAGGAAGAAATCCCTTTAAAAATCATTTTATGGGTATCTCTATTGACTGTACCCTTTAAAACAACCGGTTTCCCTTTAATTCCCATGGTATTATTGTGGTCATAATGTTCATGACTGATAGTAATGATATTAATCTTTTCTTTGGTCATCTTGTATCCCAATGTGTCATCAAACGGGTCTGTAAGGATGTTGATACCCCTTTTGTTAGTTATAAGGAAACAGGAATGGCCAAGCCATTTAATCTTCATTATTTTCTATACCTCTCCTGTTCATACTTTACTGAATTCCTGTTTATTCATAATAAATTGCCAGATATTGTTAATCTTCTCCTCAACAAGATGATCGGGGTAGATAAGTATAATATTCCCCGATGCCGATAATTCAATTAGTTTAAAGGGCTCCTGGCTCAATACAGTAATTATTTTCTTCACCAGCGATTGGTCAATATCTCCATCAGGGAACGGCGTGTCTATAATAGCCATCTTTTTTACCAGCAAATCTATGTCCATATAGGTATCTTCAGTCCTTGCTGCCCGCAAAATATCGATAATCATCTTTATTAAGAACCAGTTTTTCCATTGATTTTCCCTTATTTTTTTTAATTTGGCTATATTATTGTTAGTATGGTTCATAGGATTGAAAGCAATTCTTAAATCGAGTAAAGAAAAAGGAATTTGCCTGTGTTCCTTGATAATATATTCTAAGATAGAAAGCTCATACAACTGAACTCCTTCTTCGCTTGCTCTGTCAACCAATTCCGGCAGAGTAAATTTTTTTGAAAATAGTATTATTGAATCAGCCTTTAATCTATCTCTCACCCTTTTCAAAGACATCCAATCAAGAGAACGTATAGTACTTATATCGTAATTTTCCAGCAGTCCGGTAATTATTAAATAATAGGATTTAAAGGCAAGTTGGGCATGGGCGATAAACAATTCTGTTGGAGTGTCTTTTGCAACTTCTATCTCAAACCCTAAAAACTGAAAACACCTCTTTAATGAGTTATAAAAACTTTCTGGGCTGTCTGCATAATATAGATTATGATATAACTGTTCTTCCTCTTCCAGCCATTCTGTTAATGCCCACTGTTCCGTATCCAGCAGGATAAAACGTCCATCACTTTTTAATATATCCTGTATATATTTTTCGAACAAACCTCCGTAATCAGGTTCTTTCCTGGTAATTGCCGAATAAATTTGAATAAAATTAAGAGGTTTACCTTCATTGTAGAGAAGCTGATAGATTGTTTCTCCTATGTCTCTTTTTTCTGTATCATACTTAATCTCTTTCTCGGCTAAAATAAAATACTTTTTCCTGGTCTGGTCGATTAATCCAATCAATACCGTATCATTTACCTCTAATTCTCTGTCCTGAAACCATTCCCTGAAGCCGGTAATAATTTTTTGACGGTAGTTGAGCATTGCTTTTATCTCTTTTCCCTCACTGTCAACAAAAACAATCTCAACGGTACGGTCATCACGATGCCACGAGAAATAAGGTTTCAGGTAGCTGGTTAAAGTGATTGTTCCATTGAGCAGACAGTAAGAGGTTAAAGTATAGGGTAAATTAGCTTCTCGATACTTCCATTTTACAAGACCCCAGATTCCCCGTTGATATCTGATAAATCTCCGGTCAGCACCCATTACGGCATTAACTGCATGATGCGGATTTTCCCCTTTAATATTCTTAATTTTCGTTATTTCTTGGGCAATCTTACGATAATGCATGGGGCGATGATTTTCTTCAAGAACATCGTAGGCTAAATCAACGATTGATTTCCTGGCCATTATCCACCTCCCACCCCGGAATACAATCATGTAGCGAATTTAAGTATAATTTTAACTT
>Ga0172377_10006122_pt1 | contig 12389 bp, 10 predicted proteins | sample Pumphouse3metaG_FD_119749 | JGI IMG/M metagenome (GOLD analysis project Ga0172377, IMG submission 119749) | Leachate microbial communities from a municipal landfill in Southern Ontario, Canada - Pumphouse #3 metaG | ecosystem: Engineered > Solid waste > Landfill > Unclassified | place: Canada... | reverse complement strand
TCAATTATCACGATTCAGAAAAAATCCGGAAAACAACGGCAAAGTTTTGAATACCGGATTTTGGAAATATACGCGACATCCCAATTATTTTGGAGATTCGGCAGTGTGGTGGTCATTCGCTTTGTTTAGTATTTCAGCCGGAAGTTACTGGACGTTTATAGGTTCCATAGGAATGACCTTGCTCATCATTAAAGTTTCGGGTGTATCACTACTCGAAAAAAGCCTTTATGAAACTAAACCAAAATATCGGGAATACATTCAAAAAACGAATTCTTTTTTACCCTGGTTTCCTAAAAAATAATAATTATGAATTACATCATTAAAACTCTTTGTCTCTTATTTTTTATTAGTTTTTTTAATTTTAACGCTAATTCTAAGAACATGGAAAAAACATCAGTAGGAAGTACTGTTCCCTCATTTGAATTAAAAGATCAGTATGGTAATTTGTTTCAAATAGATTCTGTTTTGGGCAAAAAAAATCTCGTGATTTATTTTTATCCCAAAGACGACACCCCAGGCTGCACTGCCGAAGCCTGCGCTTTTCGTGACCAGTTTGAGGTTTTTAAGGAGGCCGATGCAATGATTATTGGCATTAGTGCGCAGTCAGTTGAAAGTCATTTAGATTTTGCTAAAAAGCACAACCTCAATTTTACATTGCTAAGTGATGACGGCAATAAAGTTCGTAAATTGTTTGGCGTGCCATCAAATGTATTCGGGCTAATTCCCGGCAGGGTTACTTATATTGTCAATAAGAAAGGCAAAGTGCTTTTTATCTTTAATTCACAAAATCAGGCCGAAAAACATGTTACTGAAGCCTTACGTATTCTGAATGAAATTAAATGACATTATTTTACGAGATAGTATTTTTATTATTAACCTATTTTTGGGGTTCCATTCCTGTTGGTTATTTACTGATTAAATTTTATACCGGAAAAAACATTCTTAAGATGGGCAGTGGAAATATAGGTTCAACAAACGTAAGACGTGTTTCGGGTAATAAATTATCTGTCATTACCCAACTTTTAGATATGCTGAAAGGGTTTTTACCTGTAGTCTTATTTTTAGTATTAAAGCCTTTGGTGTCAACTCCATATTATGTTTTTATGCTGGCATTAGCCGCCATACTAGGGCACGATTTTAGTCTTTTTTTAAAATTCAAAGGAGGTAAAGGAGTAAACACCACCATGGGAGCGTCTGTATTGTTAGCACCTTATTCTGTTTTTATTGCTGTTATATTTTATTTTATTGTAAAATGGAGATTCAAATATGTTTCATTGGGTTCAATGGTAATTGCATTTACAATTCCACTTATTGAAATAATTTGGTATGGGCCTAATCCTACATTTTATTATCTGCTAATATGTTCATTTCTCATTGTTATTTTACACCATGGAAATATTATTAGGCTGATAAAAGGTAAGGAACTGGATTCTTAAAAAACAGATTGTTTAAATTGAACTAAATTCTCGATTATCGGGTCACAATTTTTAAAGAGTGAAAAAAATCACATTGGTAGTTTCAATATGACTAATCTTGTTTTTGTGAAAAAAACAATTATCTTTGATTAGAATAATATGGTGTAACAGGCTATATTTTAAAAACATAAGTTAAAGGCGGGTGTCGTGAAAATATTGCGTCGTTCGCCATTTTATTAATATAATATTTAAGTAATGAGATCATTAAAAATCGGAGATTTACTAGTTAAGATACCAATAGTGCAGGGAGGTATGGGAGTCGGAATTTCATTATCCGGACTTTCTTCTGCCGTTGCAAATGAGGGAGGAATAGGGGTTATTTCTTCCGCCGGACTGGGTCTTTTATATATGCAGAGTTGTAAAGATTACATAAATTCCAGTATAGAGGGATTGAAGGAGGAAATAAATAAAGCCAGAGAAAAATCAAAAAAATCCAAAGGAATTATTGGTGTCAATATTATGGTGGCATTAACAAACTTTTCTGATATGGTTAAGACCTCCATTAAGGAAAAAGCTGATATTATTTTTTCAGGTGCCGGGCTTCCTTTAAATTTGCCTTCTTTTTTAACGGAGGGCAGTAAAACTAAACTTGCTCCCATAGTTTCTTCAGCAAGATGTTTAAAAGTTATAGTTGAAAAGTGGAAAAGAAATTATAATTATATTCCGGATTTAGTAGTGGTAGAAGGTCCTAAGGCCGGAGGTCATTTAGGTTATAAATTAAATCAACTTGAAGACACCGGACATTTTAATTTAGAGAATATTTTAGTTGACGTATTAAAACAGGTGAGAATATACGAATCAGAGTTTAATACAAAAATTCCTGTTATTGCCGGTGGTGGTATTTATACAGGTGAAGATATGGCTAAGATAATGGAACTTGGTGCAGATGGTGTTCAGCTAGGTACCAGATTTGTTACTACTAAGGAATGTGATGCTTCTGAGAAATTTAAAAATGAATATCTTAGAGCAAAAAAAGAAGATATTGTTATCATAAAGAGTCCCGTTGGGATGCCTGGAAGAGCTATAAATAACAAGTTCTTAGAGGAGGTAAGTCAGGGTCTTCATAAGCCTAAACAATGTCCTTTTAATTGTATTAAAACGTGTCAAATGGAAAAAAGTCCTTATTGTATTATGGTGGCACTTTTTAATGCGTATAAAGGAAGACTGTCTCAGGGTTATGCTTTTAGTGGAACGAATGCATGGAGAGCGACCAAAATTGAAACGGTAAAAGAAGTTTTCTATTCTTTGAAAGAAGGTTATGAGGAATATGTAACTAAAAAAAATATTAAATTAGCAAATTAATTTAATAAAATCTTAAAATATAAACTTAACATTCAGAAACATAGTCTTTGTAATATGTTTCTGAATGCTTGCAATTACTTTTTCAGGATGTTCTTAAGTCTAATAATAATAATAATACTTACGGACAATAACAATTTTTAGCTGTTGCCTTTTGAAAATGTATGTAACCCGCTGTGCCGTCTAGTAAATTTCTTTAAAATCATAAATCTTAACTTTGAAAATCAAAGATAATTCATTGATGTGTTTTAGTTGTAAATATTAAATATCTATACCGAAAATAATACGAACAACATATCCAAGTAGGAAAGAAATTATGCCTACGAATGTACTAAGCAGGAACATCTCAAGAAAGCGTTTCTTAAAAGACTGATCATTTGCAACGGAAATATAATAACTGTAAAGGAAAATTATTACAAACGATATTACTACAGCGGTAATCAGACTTATAAAAGGAGATTCTATAAGTAGAAATGGTAGTATTAGCAGGATTACTGTTGAAATATAAGCAATGCCTGTATAAACAGATGATTTTACTGCCCTGTTATTATTCCCTTCTGATCTTGTGGAAAGATATTCTGAAGAAGACATTGATAAAGCACCTGCAATTCCGGTAATGATTCCGGCAAGTGCTACTAATTGATTGTTTTGAAGAGCAAAAGTCATTCCTGCCAGTGTACCTAATATTTCAATCAGTGCATCATTTAATCCCAAAACAATAGATCCAATATATTCTAATTTTTCTTCCTGAATTATACTGATAAGTTTTGTTTCATGTTCGTTTTCATCATGCTGAATGGATGTCGCCTCAGGAACTTCATCGGCTATGCTCTTATAATTTATCTGAGCATTTTTTTCACCGTTTTCCATTAATTTTACTCCAAAAGTAAGTCCTAAAATACGGGCTATCCAGAAGAATTTTTGAACCTTCCACCAATCGGGTTTTAACTCCACTCCTGTATATTTTTTCCATACTTCATAGTGTTTTAATTCTTCGTCGGCTATTCTGCTTAGAACAGATGCATTATGCTCATCTTTTACCGATGAGGCAAGACGTTTATAAATATGATGCTCTGTAATTTCATTCCTTTGTGATTTTAGCAGAAATTTTAATGTCTCTGCAGATAACTTTTTATTTTCCATATGTTAGATTTTTTAATTGCTTATCAAAAGTGAAAGAAGTCAGATACTGATTTTCTCAGGAGCTAACTTCCGATTTATTATAAAGACTTTGTCTTTGTTTTTTTATAAATGTTTTAATTACAAATAACAAAGTTAAGAATAAATAGATGTTCTGATATTTTTTTTATTCTAAATCTTTTTATGACTTTGTATTTCGGTTTTTTTATGCAATCATTAACAAGCTACGCTAATCTTATTATAAATGATGCAGTACCACAGGAACCGGCCCCATCAATTATTCTATGGTGATTTAAGATTATTTAGTAAAACGATTGATGTGAAGTTGGCTGGATCCGTAATAGATAATTCCCTGCGGATTTCAGGTATTATTAGTTTGTGTACAACTTCTGATTTTTATATTTATCCGTTCTGCGAAACTATTGTTAAGTTGTAAATTTTAATGTAAAAGTATTGGATTCATAGTCTCAATAGTATTACCATTATTATACTTAAAATTATGAATTGTAATTTTAGTCTTACTCCAGTCTATGGAATACACATATTCAGCCTTGTCAGCACGAGGCTCTTCAGATTTAATACTAACAGGAGCTATAGAAGCTACACCTTCTAAATATTCAGGATGACTTTCGCCATGACTATAAACTTTAATGCCTTTCATGTATTCTTCAGGCATATACTTTACTATTTCAGGAGAATAACGACATTGAGCATTTGTACCGAAAGTAACATCAATGTTACGAATAAAGGATTGAGAGTTGAATTTGCCGGGAGTAAGCGTTACATTATTATTTCCATCTTCATCATAACCCCTGATATATTGCTTAGTTTTAGAATTTCCAACCTTTTCTTTAGCCACAAAACCATTACCTACCTGAATGCTGAACTCACAGCTTCTTGCGTGAACTTTTTCTATACATACAGTCCCTTCACACTGCTGCGAATGAGGTGACATCAATACTGCAGAAGCTCCATCCTCTGCATTAATATCATAACCTGTAATATCAAAAACGCCACCTTCTCCCTGAGTAGAATACTTGTTCATTAAGTTCCATCCTGTTTCTAAACGATAACAGACTCCACCCTGAGAATAAATATGTTCAACATGAAGCATACGGGCAGATTGTATCTGCATTAAACCATAACCGAAATTACAATTATAAGAACTTGCATAACCAATGTATCCGTCGGTAGGTCTCGGAAAATCAGTATGATCCTTAGGATTTCCCGGACCGAATCCGAAACAACAATAAATGGTTTTTTGGTCATAAAAATTTATATCGCTAAATATATAATGCTCCACTTTATTAATATTAATACTCGTTATTCCTTTTCCCCATTCCGGAAGAATAAATTTTACTCTGCTACCTAATATTCCTCTAAGCCCGGTATTTTCTATCTTTTCACTTTTCCTGTCACCTAAAAGGAAAATAGTTATTTTATCAGTATAACCATCAGAGATATATGGCTTGAATATAACACCCGGCTGACACAAAATCATGACATTACTTCTAAAACAGACATTCTTTAAATTATAAACGCCTTTGGGAATTATCAAAATTCCACCTTTTTTGCCATTATCATCATATCCGGAAATATTATCTAAAGCAGACTGGAAAGCATTACTTTGATCTTCATCAACGTCCGGCCTGGCATTATAATTAGTTACCAGATTATAAATATCTGATTTAGAATGAGGAATTTTATAGCTGAGGATTACAGATGAACGATTTTTAGTTATTCCCTGCATAGTCTGGGGATTATAACTGTCCACCCCGACAGTATTAACAGGTTTCCAGTGTACATCTAAATTTTTTACGTAAATATTATAAAGATCATTATCAGATAAGTCAGAAATAGCAGTAGAATCTTTCCTAAGTGTTTGTTCAGGATCTATACATTTAGTGTATGCCAACGAATCTTCATTAGTGGTGATATCTTTATTATTGATAATAGCTGCTGCTTCATCGTTACCTTTGCAGTCAGTCCAGCTTATGCAACATAATATTGATAAAAAGGTTACGTAAGTCCTAATAAAGTGTGTGCTTTTAATACTTAATTTGTCAGGTGAATATTTTTTTTTCATGATGGTAAATATTATAATATATAAATATAATATCTATACAATACAGTAAAATTTTAACTTTACATTCCAACATAGAAGTTAATAAAAGGAATACTTTATTTATTGGTTTTATGAAATTATTTTAGATTATTACCTAATATTATTTTATTAAAATATGTCGATGGCAGATGTGTAATTAATAGTTTAAATAAATACTTTTAAATATTGATTGCAAATTAAATATATATTTAAACATATGAATATACTAAAATATTTAAAGCTGGAAAAGCCTGAAGATATAAAAGATAAAAGGCATGAGAAAAACAGAAAAAATCTTGATGTTTTTAAATATATAGGACCGGGATTGCTTGTAACCGTAGGATTTATAGATCCGGGGAATTGGGCCTCAAATTTCGCAGCCGGTTCTGAATTTGGTTACATTCTGTTATGGGTTATAACACTCTCTACCATAATGTTGATAATACTTCAGCATAATGTAGCGCATCTGGGAATAGTTACAGGTCTTTGTCTTTCTGAGGCAGCGACAAAATATACGCCTGAATGGATATCAAAACCAATACTGATTTCAGCTGTTCTGGCTTCCATATCTACATCACTGGCAGAGATACTTGGTGGGGCTATAGCTCTGCAAATGCTATTTGGTATTCCTATTATATGGGGCTCAATACTGACAGTTATATTTGTTTTAATTACACTATTTACAAATTCTTATAAAAAAATTGAACGTTACATAATAGGCTTCGTTTCAATAATAGGATTGTCTTTTATTTATGAAATATTTTTGGTAAATATAGATTGGGCCGCTGCGACACAGGCATGGGTGGTAACATCATTCCCGGAAGGCAGTATGCTGATAATTATGAGTGTGCTTGGGGCTGTAGTAATGCCTCATAATTTATTTCTCCATTCAGAAGTAATCCAGAGTAATGAGTATCATAAAAAGGATGAAAAAGCTAAAGCTAAACTTCTGAAATACGAATTTACGGATACTTTGTTTTCGATGATAGTAGGGTGGGCTATAAACAGTGCGATGATACTTTTAGCTGCTGCTACGTTTTATAAACATGGTATACAGGTCAATGAACTTGAACAGGCAAAAGTATTATTGGAGCCACTTTTAGGTAATAGTGCCGGTGTCGTTTTCGCATTTGCTTTATTAATGGCCGGACTTTCTTCTACATTAACCAGTGGAATGGCCGCCGGTTCCATATTTTCGGGAATATTTAATAAACCGTATGATATAAAAGATATATATTCACAGGTAGGTATAGCCATATCAATTGGTATAGCCCTGATAATAATATTCTTTTTACAGGATACATTTAAGGGATTAATAGTTTCTCAGATGATTTTAAGTGTTCAGTTGCCATTCACTGTATTTTTGCAGGTGGGTCTGACATCTTCTAAAAAAGTAATGGGTAAATATGCAAATGGAAAAATGTTAACAATAACTCTTTATACTATTGCTGTTATTGTTACCATATTGAATGTGATGTTATTAATCTCTGCGTTTGAGTAGCTATAGCTTCTTAGTAGTTAGGTTATAACGGGAAGTGCTTATAATTTTAATTGTGCTGATGAAATTATAAACCAAAATATATCCAAATTACCTGGTCTTATAAAGAAAATATTTATAACCATCCATTCCTGCAACTTCTTAGGATAATAATCGGGGAAATAATGCATTAAAATTTCTGTATACAAAAAATAGTATATAACCTATTGATTAATAAATTAATATTGTGTATTTTTAACATAGATTGTAATTTATTTTTTATGTAAAAAAGAAAAGATATTGCCTATTATTGTAGTTTTTGACAAAATTATTAAGCTAAATCTATGTTAACAGTACAATTTGCTATTGTTATTATTGCTATATTAATTGGTGCCCGTTTAGGTGGCATTGGACTGGGGGTTATGGGTGGTCTTGGATTGGCAGTATTAGTTTTTGTTTTTGGTCTTCCTCCTACTTCCCCTCCAATAGATGTAATATTAATGATAGCTGCAGTTATATCAGCTGCTGCTGCAATGCAGGCCGCAGGTGGGTTAGATTATCTGGTTAAAATAGCAGAACACCTGTTAAGAAAGAATCCTAAACATATAACTTTATTAAGTCCTTTGGTGGCCTATGCTTTTACTTTCCTGGCAGGTACCGGTCATGTAGCTTACTCTATTTTACCTGTAATATCCGAAGTTGCCCAGGATGCTAAAATACGGCCGGAACGACCTTTGGCAGTATCTGTAATAGCTTCTCAGCAAGCCATAACAGCCAGCCCTATTTCTGCTGCTACAGTAGCATTATTAGCACTTTTAAGTCCTTATGGATATTCTTTATTCGACATACTAAAAGTCTCCATCCCTGCCACTTTAGCAGGAATTATTATCGCTGCCATATTCTCTATGAAACAGGGAAAAGAACTTGTTAATGACCCGGAATATATAAATAGATTAAAGGAAGGGTTACTCCAAAAACCTTCCACTAAATCAAAAAAGATTAATGATATTTACAAATCCCGCATATCAGTTTATATTTTCATTGCTGCTACATTTCTGGTTGTTATTTTTGGTTCTTTTCAGAGGATGCGGCCTTCTTTTATAATTGATGGAAAACTAACCAGTATAGGTATGCCTGCTATTATTGAAATCGTAATGCTGTCTACATCAGCATTAATATTACTTTTTACCAGAACAAAAGGTATGGAAGCGGCTAAAAGTTCTGTGTTTTCTGCCGGCATGCAGGCGGTTGTTGCAATTTTTGGTATTGCCTGGATGGGTGATACTTTTATTAAAGGAAATATAACAGGTATTATGGGTGATATCCAAAGTATTGTTACGCAAATGCCATGGTTGTTTGGTTTAGCTTTATTTATTATGTCAATATTACTATTTAGTCAGGCAGCTACTGTACGTGCTATTATGCCTTTAGGTTTAACCCTTAAATTATCTCCTATACTTTTAATAGCTTTTTTCCCGGCTGTTAACGGTTATTTCTTTTTCCCCAATTATCCTACAGTCGTGGCAGCTATTAATTTTGACAGAACAGGTTCTACTCATATTGGTAAATATTTACTTAATCATTCTTTTATGAAGCCAGGGTTAATAGCTACCGGCATTGCCATGCTCGTTGGTTATATTCTAATACATTTATATTGGTAAGTAAAAACTTTGAACGTTCACTTAAATAACTTTTATTAATTAAACTTTGATCATCATGAAACATCTAAAAAGATTTCTATCTGTTGTGGTCTGTATGTTATCGTTCGTTGTTGTTTTTGCCCAAAATCCTAACATTCACATACTGGCCACAGGAGGAACTATTGCCGGAGCAGGTAATTCTGCTGTAAAAACAAACTATACTGCAGGACAGGTGGCTATAGGGACCTTACTGGATGCCGTACCTGAAATTAAAGCCATCGCTAATGTGACCGGAGAACAAATAGTGCGTATAGGTTCTCAGGATATGTCAAATGCAGTATGGCTTATATTAGCAAAGCGTATAAATGAATTATTAAGTACTCCCGAATGCGATGGCATAGTAGTTACTCATGGTACTGATACTATGGAAGAAACAGCTTATTTTTTAAATCTTACAGTTAATAGTGATAAACCGGTTATACTTGTTGGTTCTATGCGTCCATCTACGTCTATGAGTGCTGATGGTCCTTTAAATTTATACAATGCTGTAGTCGTAGCAGCATCACCACTATCTAAAGGTCATGGAGTATTAGTAGTTATGAATGGGTCTATAATAGGAGCACACAATGTTTTAAAAACTAATACAGTAAGTGTTCAGACTTTTCAGGCACCTAATTCCGGCGCTATAGGTTATGTTCAAAATGGACAAGTTTTTTATTCTCTCACGCCAGCGAAGAAACATACAATTAATTCTGTTTTTAATGTTGACGGATTAAACAAACTTCCTAAAGTAGGTATAGTTTATGGTTATTCAGATATTCAGGCTGATATGGTTTCTCCCATGTTAAAAAATGGTTATAAAGGGATTGTTTACGCTGGAGTGGGAAATGGAAATTATCATAAAAATGTTTTTCCTGAATTACTCAAAGCAGAAAAAAAAGGTATCCAGGTAGTCCGTTCTTCACGTGTTCCTACTGGTCCGACTACACTTGATGCAGAAGTAGATGACGCGAAGTATCATTTTGTAGCATCTGAAGAATTAAATCCTCAAAAAGCACGTATTCTACTTATGTTATCTCTTACCATGACCAATGACTGGAATCAAATCCAAAAATATTTTATGGAATATTAACCTGAAAAACACATTAAAATGAAAAAGTATATCATTTTTATATTTTTAACCATTATTGGACTATTTACATTGTTGGTGGGAGCTGTTGCACAAGAATCTACATCTGTTAATAATTCAACTATCTGGAAAGAACTTACTAAAGTTTCTGATAAAACGGATAAATTCAACTTATTTTTAAATATGAATGGTAGCTTAGATGCTTTAGATGACGGAAATTTTACTTCAAGATTTTATATGCGTCAACTTCGTATAGAAGCTAAAGGACAATTAACAGACAGAATTTCTTATAGGTACAGACAGCGTTTAAATAGAGGGAATGATGGCAGTAGTAATATAGATAATATGCCAAACTCTATTGATATAGCAGGTATAGGTATTAACCTATCTAATAATTTATCGATGTTTGCAGGTAAACAATGTGCTGTTTATGGCGGTATGGAATTCGACTTAAATCCTATTGAAATTTACGAATACAGCGATATGGTAGAATATATGAGTAACTTTTTAACCGGTGTCAACTTCTCCTATCAGGCATCTGCAATCAGCCAGTTTCAATTTCAAATATTAGATGGACGTAATGGTGATTTTATTAGCACCTACGGAGATAACTTAACAGATACTAAAGTACCAATGCTGTTTACTTTAAACTGGAATGGTAATTTTAATAATATATTTAAAACACGTTGGTCAGCATCAGTAATGAATGAAAGCAAAAATCGTCAGATGTATTATTTTGCTTTAGGTAATGAATTAAAATTAAGCAAATTTGATGGCTGGTTTGATGCGATGTATTCACGTGAAGGTCTGGACAGAAAAGGTATCATTACAAATATGGTTGGTACGACCAACGGACATAACGCATACGATGCAGAGTATCTTTCATTTGTTTTGCACTTAGGATACAGGTTTTCTCCATGCTGGAATGTTTTTGTAAAAGGAATGTACGAAACTGCTTCCTTATCCAGTTCTGACAACATAACTCATATGGGCTACGTAGCAGATGGTAAATATCGCACTTCTTATGGGTATTATACCGGATTAGAATATTATCCAATGGATAATAGTGGCTTACACTTTTTTTTAACTTATGTAGGTCGCGCTTATGATTATACTAATCTCTCTGCTGTTAATGATATGCACGATAGTAACAGAGTTTCCTGTGGATTAATTTGGCAGATCCCTCTGTTTTAGTACATACTAATTCTTTTTTTTAATAATAAAGTCGCACAATATATTTGTGCGACTTTATTTGGGTTCGCATAGTCATAAAATATTGTTTGATTGGAGACTACCATCGGGAAGTTTGTTATATCAGGAATATTGCCGGTTTGTTGTATCATAATAATATATAACATCTTCATAATATATTTATTAGTAAAAACTCAAATCTAAAAAAATATTACAAAGACATTAAATTAATTTAAAGAAGATGGAGAATAAGGGTTTCCCTTTATGATTATAAAGAATTATTATATTAATTACAGCCGCAAAATATTAGTTTTATCATGGTTATAAAGTTTCCTTTTATGATTATAAAGAATTATTGTATTAATACTCCAGTGCTTTTAATATCTCATTTATTGAAAATATAGCTCCGCATATAACCTTGTCAGCAGCTCCGTAATAAATGGTAAGTTTGTCTTTGTCAACAAGCTGTCCGTTTGAGAAGATTACCTCTCCAAAAAAACCTTTTGTTTCATAATCGGTTTTAGGTTCCATGATGGGATCAGTACTGCGTGCAATAACATTTTCAGGATGTTTTAAGTCCAAAAGTAAAGCTCCAAGACAATAACGGTTTTTTCCTGTTGCTCCATGGTATATTTCCAGCCATCCTTTAGAAGTTTTAATGGGAGAAGCTCCGGCTCCTATTCGTGCACTGTCCCACATATTTTTTCTCGTTTTTGCAAGTAACTTATGATTTCCCCAGTGAATTCTGTCCGGGGATTCAGCTATCCATATATAATTTCCTCCTAATTCAGGACTGCTTGGCCTGTGAAGGGCATAATATTTATTATCGATTTTTTCGTCAAAGAAAGCACAGTCTTTATTATGCGGGGGGAATATCATGCCTATACGTATGAAAGTTTTCCAGTCGGTAGTTTGCATATATCCAACTCCTACT
>Ga0172377_10006120_pt1 | contig 12391 bp, 10 predicted proteins | sample Pumphouse3metaG_FD_119749 | JGI IMG/M metagenome (GOLD analysis project Ga0172377, IMG submission 119749) | Leachate microbial communities from a municipal landfill in Southern Ontario, Canada - Pumphouse #3 metaG | ecosystem: Engineered > Solid waste > Landfill > Unclassified | place: Canada... | reverse complement strand
TCATCATAAAATGGAGGATTATACCATACCAACTGATATTTACTATCCAAAAATACCTGAACAGAATGTCCGGTAGCTACTTCACTACCATCTGATGTATCTATTATCTCGTAATCGAATATTATCTTTGCTGCATCATTAGGTACATATGTGATACGTATCATGGGCTTCATTCCATACCTAAGTGGTTTCTTATAATGAAAAGACAAGTCAACCAATGGCGCATAATAGCCACTATTGAATATCACCATATACCCTAATCCATATTTTTCGCCGAAGGATTCGCGGGCATCTTCAAAATATAAAGGATAAGAACCATGCCAGACAAAACTCATCGAATCTACTTCGCTGAATCTTATCTCAAAGTTTTTCTCTGCTGATAATATTTTATTGTCCATTATTACTTATTATTCTTCGGTTTATTGCTGACAGCTATTTTCATTTCAGCCTCTACTAATGTTTCATCTCCACATTTCACTACAGCCTTGACGAGAGTCATATTCATGATCTCGACAACAGATTCTATCGTGGTCTGTATCTTTTCGCCTAATTTGGGACGACGGTATATATTCAGATCATGTACTGCACCTATATATCCTATGTTGATAGCGTTATTATTAAGCCAGTTAATATAACCTATACGTGTAGCACAAGTTTGAGCTATATTCTCAATAAGTCCTGTGGCAGACAGTTTATCATCTTCTATGAAAATCTCATTGTCTTTAATCAATAGTTCGGTAGTAATAGTCGTTTCATTGAAATCTGCTATTCTGTCAACTATCACAAACGGAGGGCGTTGAGGTAAAAGTTCTAGTATTGGAGGTACGTTTGTTATATTGTCCATTCTATTTTTCCCAAAAATCAAAATAATTAAACCATTGTGTAGGATACTTTCGTATAATCTTTTCCATCTCTGAAGCAAAACACTGCGCTAGTTCTTTCATCTTCTGCTTACCAACAGCAGTGGAATCGGGAGCTGTTTGGATATTTCTTATGTATATCTTATATTTGTTTACACTTTCTTTCATTACAAATACGGCAATGACTTTAACTTCGCGTTGCACAGCAAGAGCAAATGGCCCTAATGGGAATTTTGCGATTTCACCCATAAACATACATTCTGCATATTTTGTAGAACCAAAGATACGGTCGGCCGGCATACTTACTATTTCGCCATCACGCAACGCATTGTTAAGTGTGAAGATGTGCGACATGTCTTCTTGCACGGATATCATACGTATATTGTTCTTACCAAGCATCTTATTACGTCCTTCCATCATCGTTTCTGTTTCGCCGGAGAAGACAAGAGCATTAAAATTTTTATGTTCTGACTTCAGTGAATATCCAGCCAATTCATAGTTGCCTATGTGTGAACTAAGTTGTTCGAAACCATCATCTGCTTGATCTAGTTGTGCAAAATGCTCATATCCGTCGATTTCCATATCAAATTTCTTTCCTGCATAAGATGCAAAGCGGTCTAGTATGACCTGCCCGAACCTGAAATGATTGGCGTAAACATTAAGAAACGACTTAAGCGGAGAATAACCAAATTTTCTGCGAAAGAAATGGTACATAGACATGTATCCTTTATGGTTGAAAAGCATGTAAAACAGGATTGTAAATCCCATCAATGAGTACATCACACGCAAATCTAACCAACTAAACAACCATATCAACGAACGTTGCATCCATGGTGTTCCACCTGTCTTGCCTTTCCACCGGTCGTGTCTGATATCTTCCACTTTGCCTAAACTAACCTACCTTACTCTGAATATAGTCACAAAACTCTTCGAGTGTTGTTATACCGGCCATTTCTTCCGGTTTGATCTTAAATCCGAATTTTTTCTCTACTATCACTACAATGTCTACAAAATCCAGGCTGTCTATACCTAAATCATCTTTCAACTTGGCTGCAGGGGCAATTTTGTCTTCTTCTATTTCCAAGTCGTCAATCAAGAACTCTCTTACTTTTTCTTCTATTTCTTTTCTTTCCATATTTTTTATTACTTTTTATTTTCTACAAACTAAGATACTATGCCCGTGTCCTAAATTGTCATGTATCTTTTCCACCTTCAGTCCCACACGGTTTACTATTCTTATCAGATCGTCTGAGTTATACATTTTGCTATTGCCATTAGCCATAGCTGTAAAGTATAGACTGATCTGTGTGAGGCAGAATGCTGCCGTTTCATATTTTTGTCTGTCCCACAATGTTTCCATGATGTACAGTCGTGTATCATCATCCATTATTTTTTCGGCTCTCGACAGTATACTTTCTATCTCATCTTCTCCGAAACAGTCTAGAAACTGACTCATCCATATTACATCGTAATGCTTGTCGGTAGGGAACTCTGATTCATTATCTAACAGGTTTATACCTATTCCGTTTATTCGTTCTGCACCTTCCTTACCTTTTGTCTGTTCCTGCATAATATCAATCTGCTGAGGTAGATCAAGTATGGTTACATTCACATCCTTGTCGTAAGATACGCAGCGTAAAGACCAACGACCTGTATTGCCACCTACATCTAGAAGTGTATTGGTCTTATTGCGGAATACGATCTCTAAAGCCTCATCAAAAGAACTGTCTGAATAAAAATGATCGAATGTGAACCAGCTCTTTTTTGCCTGTTCGGGTAGCGACGACAAACCTTCGTATATTGTAGGCCAATTGCCAAAATGCTTTAATCCTGCAGGTTTTCCTTGATTAAGTGCTTCCTCAAGATTAAAAAGTCCCTTATAGTTTACATCATGATTAAAATCCATATTGATTTTGGTAGCAGAATCTGTGATGAGAAACCAACCGGCATATGCTAATTTGAACCTATCTGTATCTTTGTCTACTATTACTGTACCTATAGTAAGTGAGGCTTCAAGAAGTACTTTCATAGCATATTCAGACTTGCCAGTCTTTTCGGCTAATTCAACAATAGTGAGTCCTTGTTCACTATCACGTAATATATCAAGTATGCCAAATTTAACCATGATGCGTGATACTTCGAAGACAACAGGACCAAAAGCTATAAATTCAGCAAGCCTTTGAGCAGTACGCACAGAGTTCGTTTCCTTCGTATATACCTTTTTCAATGCAGATGATAAATTCATATTATTCGTTTTAATATATTAGTTGTTTGCCAATTGATATCACTTACTTTATACTTTCTTTATTACCAAGGCACTATTTGTACCTCCAAATCCGAATGAATTTGAAAGAATCTTATCCAACTTGCATTCTTTTGTCTCTAATGCAAGATTAAGATGCTCTGAATATTCATCAGGATGCTCAAAGTTTATATTAGGAGCAACGAAGTCGTTATTCATCATCAATGCCGAATATACTATCTCACTTGCTCCCGCCATCCAACATTCATGTCCTGTCATCGACTTGGTTGAACTTATCAAAGCGTGTTCGCCTCTAAACATTCTGTCTAAGGCTATTGCCTCATACATATCACCTTGCTGGGTGGATGTGGCATGAGCATTGATATAGTCGACGTCATCGACAGAAAGTCCGGCATCATTAAGAGCACGAGTCATAGCTATTACAGAACCATTATCACTTGGTTCTGAGATTCCACCACCATTAGATGAGAAACCATATCCACAAACTTCGGCTACGATATTAGCCCCACGCTTCACGGCCGACTCATAATCTTCGAGCACTAATGCTGCTGCTCCACCACTAGGTATTAATCCGTCACGATCCTTGTCAAAAGGTCTTGATGCCTTTTTAGGTTCATCCATCGACTTTGAGAATGCAGACAGAGCATCAAATGTAGCCATAGAATAGTAGTTCACTTCTTGAGCTCCACCGCACAGCACCATATTCTGAAGTCCATTCTTGATAAGCATATATCCCAAACCTATAGAATGAGAACCGCTGGCGCAAGCAGCACTTACGGTAAAGTTTACCCCGCGAAGATGAAATATTGTACTAAGATTCATATTGACTGTTGAATTCATAGACTGAAATATAAGTCCAGAACCTAACAACGCAGAATCATGCTTCTCATCCATTATCTTTGCAGCCTCAATTACAGGCTTTGCAGAAGAATCGTTTCCGAAAATAATACCAACTTCATTACTTTTAAGGAAGTCGTCATCAATATTTGCATTACCAAAAGCTTCTTTTGCTGCCATATAGGCGAATTCAGCTTCTTCGCTTAATCCTACACGCAACCGTCTATGAAGCACTCCTTTCAAATTAGGTACTTCTACGATACCCGTCAATGCAGACTGATATCCGTATTCTAGTCTGGCTTTTTCAATTCCTATGCCAGATCGTCCTTCATATAATGAGTCACGTACTTCTGCCAGATTTTTACCAAGACACGACCATATACCCATTCCTGTTATAACAACTCGTCTATCCATCTAATACCTTTCTCGTCTTATGTGTACAATCCTCCATTAATCTGTATTACCTGTCCGGTGATATATGCAGCATCTTCTGAAGCAAGGAATCTTACCAGTGCTGCAACTTCTTCAGGGCGTCCGAAGCGTCCTGAAGGTATTAGCTTTTTCAATTCTTTTTCATCCAAATCGGCAGTCATGTCAGTAGCTATAAATCCTGGAGCTACAGCATTAACGGTTACTTTCCTTGGAGCTACTTCTTGTGCAAGAGCTTTTGTTGCTCCTATCAAAGCAGCCTTTGCCGATGAATAGTTGGTCTGTCCCGGCAACCCTTTTATACCTGATAAGGACGTTATGTTTATTATCCGCCCGTCTCTATGTGTAAGCATATTCTTCAAAAGTCTACGGGTAACATAGAAAAAACCGTTGACAGTTGTATTGAGCACATCTTTCCACTGTTCATTCTGCATAAAAATCATAAGATTGTCTTTTCTTATACCTGCATTGTTGACAAGTACAGATATATAATCTTCTGGATGAGCAGTTTCCCATTGCTCGAGGGCAAGATCTGTTTGCTTTTCGTCAGATACGTCAAACGGTAGCAGTTCGCCATGTCCTCCGGCATTTTCTATCATATCAATAGTCTCCTTTGCTGCCATTTTGTTAGCAACATAGTTGACTACTACGATATATCCTTTACAAGCCAGTTCTATACTTATAGCTCTGCCTATACCTCGCGAGCCTCCCGTTATGAGTGCATACTTTGCCATATTCAAAAATTATTGCCTTTAAGATATATTACTCTCTTAATATTATATTGCAAAGATGACAGAGAAGAAGAATATATTATTTTCTTAAAATAAAGTCTTTTAAGAAAGCTACAACAATCATCAATTGTCTTTTTATTATTTCCAGATAAGCAATTATTCTCGTTATCTATTACCACGCTTTCTATTTCTTTTTCTGTTAGGACAATATCAACTTCCACCACTTTAACAACATTAGATTGCATTTATGCATGCAAAAATACGAATATTATTTGTAATTTGTGAAATATTGAACAAAAAAACGCTTCTAGACATATATCCGAAATGAAATGTATGTGTTTTGCTTTTGTTTTTATCGCTTTATGGTTATTGACTATGATAAAAGATGTAACATAAAATGCTCTTACAACAACTTTTTTATTAAAAAAATGTCACAATACCACTTACCCTGTGTTTATAGGGCTTTCGTAAGCTCATAAATACCACGAAACACCACTATAATGCCACTAAACAATATAAGATGGTACTAAATACATACCATAGTAGCACTTATTTTTACCAATAAGCGTAAACCTCCAACGGATAAAGTCAATCACTATGCTTTTACCTCGCAAAAGCTGTCCTTCGACCTCATGATAGCTATGCTTTTACCAACTCAAAGCTATGCTATGGCATCACAAAAGCATAGCTATGATTATGAATGAATTCAGTCTACATTTTTATTATTGCACTTACTGATTTACTATACAAATTATTAAAAGCTTTACTGATCCACTTTACAGAAACATAAAAGCCTTCCTGACTTGCTTAACACGAAGAAAATATTTTACATGTTGTTCTAGATATTATTCTTTGTATACAAAGTTACCCGTTGGCGGAATTAAATGAGCACTTGTTTAATTCTGACAACGGGTTAAAGTATATTCCATAGTAATTATACATATTTCTATTTATTGTATAAATAAGTCGCAACTTATTTATACTTTGGGATAATATATAGAAACCTATCTAAATCACATTATCAAAAGGGTGGCATTATAGTGTCATTTCGTGGTATTTATGATACTCATCTCGAGTTCTTATCTTATTCACATTCAACCACTTAAGTCACATAGTGGTAAAGTGGTATTTTATTTTAGTTTTTTTATGTATATCTCTCATTAATAGCATAACTTTTATATCTTTTCACTATGACTATATCAAACAATATTCAGTATATTGGTATCGTTTATATGCGGTTTCAATGTCAGATAATGTTGTGGGTCATCGCTCTGGTCTTTAAGAGCTGTACCGCTTTTCTTCATATTATACGCATTCTCTATTAACCATGCCAACTTGAATGCGGCTTTGCCATAACTAAGCCCTTCAGGACGTATATTTGAGATACAGTTGCGTTCGCTTTCCATCCTGCCCCAGAAAGGTTTGTATGTCATATAGACTCCGAGGCTGTCTGGAGATGAAAGACCGGGGCGCTCACCTATCAGGATAGCTACCAGTCCGCAATGCATCCTCTCCGCGATGTCATCACCTAGTGCTACCCTGCTCTCCTTTGCGAGCACCACCGGTCCAACCGTCATGCCAAGTTCATCCATGTATGGCAAAAGCTGTCGTATGAATGGCACGGCCTGTTTATGAACAGCCTTTGATGAAAGTCCGTCACCAATAACTAACAATACATCTGCTCCCTGATAATTTAGCTCGTCAAGCTGAGCCTTACTCTTCTCACTGAGGCGCCTGCCGAAATCAGGACGACATAAATAGACTTCTCTGTTGGCTGCAGAACTCTCCACATTTATCGTCTTCAGCCCCATTGCATGCAATTCTTTACCGATCCGATCTCTGTCGAAAGGCATTTTTATAGAATCACGTGCTTTGGCATGCGCCAGACTGAACGTCAAATAGTCGTCTGTCAATATGCTGCATCCTGTTCTGCCAAGGGCTATTCTGGCATCTGTATATGATTTGAGTTTTCCCCAACAATCATTTTCCCTTATATTTTCAGCCTTTACGGTTATATAATGATTTTTATCCATTTACAGCCTCCATTTTCTCTATTTGCAATAATTTATTTGTTGGTTTGAATGGAAGTATATCCCCTTTATCATCTATAAGGTTCATCTTCTTCAACCAACTTTCAAACTCAGGTGCATGTCGCTTGTTTAATAGTTTTCTAACATAAAGCGCATCATGATAAGATGTACTCTGATAGTTGAGCATTATATCGTCTGCACCAGGCACACCCATTATGTAGTTTACTCCACCTGCAACGAGTAGCGTAAGCAGATTATCCATATCGTCCTGGTCTGCCTCTGCATGATTAGTATAACAGATATCACAGCCAAGTGGTACGCCCATCAACTTACCACAGAAATGATCTTCCAGGCCTGCTCTTGTTATCTGCTTTCCGTCATATAGATATTCCGGTCCTATAAATCCTACCACTGTATTCACAAGAAGAGGATGATACCTGCGGGCCACAGCATAGCAGCGAGCTTCGCAAGTCTGTTCGTCTACCCCGAAATTTGCATCTGATGATAACGCCGAACCCTGTCCCGTTTCGAAATACATACAGTTTTCGCCGATAGTACCACGATGCAGACTCTTTACGGCTTCATAACCCTCATCAAGCATTTTCAAATTCACTCCAAAGCCGGCCATAGCTTTCTCAGTTCCTGCTATACTCTGAAACAACAAGTCTACCGGTGCACCTCTGTTTATCAGTTCGGTACAAGTCGTGACATGCGTAAGTACACACGACTGAGTAGGTATATCATAATTACTTATTATATCATCCAGCATATAGTTCAAATTCATCAATACCGGTATGCTGTCGCTGGCCGGATTGATCCCGATAACAGCATCTCCACAACCATACATCAGACCATCTATTATGCTTGCCGCTATACCTTTGAGGTCGTCTACAGGATGGTTAGGTTGCAACCTGACACTCAATCGGCCCGGCAAACCTATTGTATCTCTGAATTTTGTTACAACGCTACACTTTTGTGCTACAAGTAATAAATCTTGATTGCGCATTATTTTACTCACAGCAGCTGCTATCTCAGGAGTTATTCCAGGAGCCACATACGAAAGGTCAGCCGTTGTAGTATGGTCATTAAGTAACCAGTTACGGAAGTCTCCTACCGTAAGACTGCTTATCGGAGCAAAAGCTTTCTTATCATGAGTGTCAACAATCAATCTGGTAACCTCATCTTCCTCATAAGGAATAAGAGGTTCTTCAAGGAATCTCTCAAGTGGAACTTCTGCAAGAGCCATCTTTGCAGCCACTCGTTCTTCCATGCTTGATGCAGAGATTCCGGCAAGGTCATCGCCAGAACGAGCTGGCGTGGCCTTTGCCATCACATCTCTCAGATTATTAAATTCATATGTTATGTTTTCTATCGCTATCTTGTACATAAACTGTCTCTCCTATTAATTCACCTTCAGGTTCTACATTTGAATCTATCTCGTCTTCAACCTCTGGCGCATTGTCGTCTATGACAACAAAATCTTCATGTATCGCTTTGCGGTTGTACAGATAGTATCCATAGCATAATGCCATTATTATAACAAATGCTACAAATACATTGAAATTATAATATACCATGAGTACAAAACATACAACAGCTCCTACCAATGCTATTATAGGGAAGGCCGGATAACATATTGCCTTGTATGGACGCTCTAGGTCGGGTTCTGTCTTACGCAGTCTGAATAGAGACATCATGGATATTATATACATCGTTATCGAACCGAAACATGCTAACGTTATTATATTTGCAGTCAACGACTGACCATTGAGGAACGGATCAAAACCATCACAGACTACGCATACAATACCAAACACTGCTGTACTTACAATTGCCCAATGTGGAACGGCACGCCTGTTAACCCAACTTAGTGGCTTTGGCAGATAACCGGCACGTGATAGTGCAAATATCTGGCGACCTGCCTCCATTATTATGCCATGGAATGATGCAAGAAGTCCAAACAGACCAAGGAATACCAACATATGTACCCAACTGCTCTTTTGACCTACAACCATCATCATTGCTTTTGGCAGAGGGTCATTAAGGTTAGATAATTGTTTCCAATCACCAGATCCACCTGCAAACATCATTACACCGGCTGCAAGAAGTACTAAAGTTATTATACCTGTAATGAACCCCTTCTTAATTGTAACTTGTGGATTTTTCGCTTCTTCAGCACTCATTGAGGCTCCTTCTATTGCAAGGAAAAACCAGATTGCGAATGGTATTGATGCACATATACCCCCTATCGTCCCCATGGAGAAGGTATCCGAGCCTGCCCAACCATGCGAAAGGAAGTTTGTTAATGCAAAACCCGGTGCCACAACGCCCATAAAGACGAGTAACTCGCATATAGCAACTATAGTAACGGCAAGCTCGAATGTGGCTGCTGTTGAAACTCCGCAAAGATTTAAGGCAACAAAAAGTCCATAAGCGACAATTGCAATTGCAACCGGGCTTAGCCCTGGTATTAGATCACTGAAATATGCTCCGATAGCTAATGCTATGGATGGCGGTGCGCAAACATATTCTATAAGTGTAAATGTCCCTGCAAAGAATCCTCCAAGTGGACCAAAAGCTCTACGAGCATAAGCAAAAGGACCTCCGGCCTGAGGAATGGCGCATGACATCTCTGTAAAACTGAATATGAAAGTTACATACATTATTGCAACGAACAAGGTTGCTATTAAGAATCCTAAGGTTCCTCCTGATGCCCAACCGTAACTCCATCCGAAATAATCTCCTGAAATAACCAATCCTACAGCTATTCCCCATAAATGAAAAGCGTTCAACTTACGCTTTAATGCTGACTTCTGCTTACTCATACCTAATTTGTTTTAATTTGTGTTGTGTTGTTATTTGTGTGTATTGTTATGATATTCGCAAATATCATTTTGTAATCTTAATAATGCAAAGATACAACATTTTGTTATAATAATAAAATAAATTATATCATAAAGTAAGTAATAAATATCATTATATTACTTTTTGATATTATCAAAGACTTCTTGTTTGCAAATAGTAATTAAAAACATGATTTTAGAAACAAATTGAAACTTTATTAGCATTTAAACAATATTTATGTATTGACATACAAAATATTATTATACCATTTGCTATTTATGCCATCTATTATGTAATGACATTTATTATATATAAGAGATTACATAAACAAAAAAAAGACAGACTCTTTCGAATCTGTCTTTACATTATATATATATAGTATTACTACTTCTGCATATCGTAAACAACCTGCATTAGTTTTTTACCTATAGCATCGGCATCCTCCATTGTTGACGCCTCACTGTAAACTCTTATAATAGGTTCAGTATTACTCTTACGAAGATGTACCCACTTATCAGGGAAATCAATTTTCACGCCATCAATGTCTGTGATCTGCTCATTCTTGAACATCTCCTTTACCTTTACCAATATAGCGTCAACGTCAGTAGATGCTGTTAGATCAATACGATTCTTTGCAATAAAGTAATTAGGAAACGAAGCACGTAGTTCGCTTACCTTACATCCCTTATGTGCCAAAGAAGAAAGGAATAAAGCAATGCCTACTAGCGCATCACGACCGTAATGACTCTCTGGATAAATTACTCCACCATTACCTTCTCCGCCTATTACAGCATTGACATCCTTCATCTTTGTCGTAACATTTACCTCTCCTACTGCAGCAGCTGTATATTTGCCACCATGTTTCTCTGTAACATCACGCAGTGCACGTGTAGAACTTAGGTTAGATACTGTATTTCCAGGTGTCTTGCTCAATACATAATCTGCAACAGAAACCAATGTGTATTCTTCGCCGAACATTTTTCCATCCTCACAAATGAAAGCAAGTCTGTCTACATCAGGATCGACCACGATACCCATATCAAACTTACCCTTACTCATTTCTCCCATAATACCACCAAGGTTCTTCTCAAGTGGTTCCGGGTTATGGGCAAAATTTCCATTCGCTTCTCCATTCAGGAATGTGTATTTTACCCCTAGAGCATCCAATAAATCAGGAAGGATAATACCTCCTACTGAATTAATTGAATCAACACATACATTAAATCCGGCCTTTTTGATAGCCTCAACATCAACAAGTTTCAGATTAAGAACGCTGTCAATATGTTTTTTGTTATATGTATCGTCTTCTGTATATTTTCCGAGGTTATCAACCTCAGCATATTCAAAATCTTCTTTTTCTGCTATTTCAAGCACTTCATTGCCCTCATCCTTTGTAAGGAATTCACCTTCGTTATTAAGAAGTTTCAAGGCATTCCAATGACGTGGATTGTGACTGGCTGTAATAATAATACCACCATCTGCACCGGCCATACGTACAGCCAGTTCGGTTGTTGGCGTAGTAGCCATACCTATATTGATTACATCATATCCAATACCCATAAGAGTACCGCATACTACCTTTGCAACCATATCGCCTGATATACGGGCGTCACGTCCTACTATTATTTTTCCACTATTTGATTTGTTGCTACGACGAATAAAAGTAGCATAAGCTGTTGTAAATTTAACTATGTCTAACGGGTTCAGCGTATCGCCCGTCTGTCCGCCGATTGTGCCGCGGATACCTGAAATAGATTTAATAAGTGTCATTAATTATATTCCTCTCATGTAAGTTATGTTGTAATAGCAAGGGTATACATACTGTGATGAATTAGACTGTCCCTCAGAATGTGGAACTATCAATTTTACCTTTGCTATTTCATCTCCTTCTTTTAACGGACGACCTATATTTATATAAGTAAGTGGCACAAGCCATCCGGCCGGTACTGAAGTTGAACCATAAGATAGATACATCAAACTGGATTTACTGTCAAAAGAAGCAGTAAAGGTGCCACTTGAATTCGTTACATTCATTTTCTCAGGATACGCTGCATAAGTAAGATAATTATCACTCAACTGCATTGAATCCTCTTTTATGTTATATTCATCAAAACGGCATAGAACAGTAACATTTTCACCATCCTTGACCTTCTCGCCGCAACCGTTACGTATTATCTGCATGTAAACTCCCGACTTATCTAAAAGTACATATTGGTTCTTGCCTTTTGTCGTGTCTGTTGTATAACCTTGATTGGCAAATTGTGCTTCTGATATTACATTTATAGACGATTTTGATATGAACTTACTAATTGCAGCACGCTCTGCATTCTTCTGATCCGCATAAGTTTCTCCTTTGCTACAACTTGCTACAATTATAACAACGATGAAGGATATAAG